>Ga0209382_10002665_pt1 | contig 25544 bp, 8 predicted proteins | sample SoiMetdeltSBSDD5_FD_187599 | JGI IMG/M metagenome (GOLD analysis project Ga0209382, IMG submission 187599) | Bulk soil microbial communities from a Populus tree surrounding site in Tennessee, USA - Soil MetaG P. deltoides SBSDD5 (SPAdes) (version 2) | ecosystem: Environmental > Terrestrial >... | reverse complement strand
ATCGCGCATCGTGAAGCGCGGCGACTGGCCGGGGAAGCGGTAGCCGACCAGCGGGTCGAAGAGGAGGTTTTCGCGGCCGGTGGAGACGAGGACGCAGGCGTGCCCCACGTACTGCAGGCCCCGCGCCGGCGGGTCGCCGCGGGGCGGCGGCGCCCCGGCCGTGAACAGCGCCTCCAGCGCCTCGCGCGGGTGCCTCCGGCGGGAGCGCTGCGCGCCGCACCACTCGTCGAGCTGCGCGGCGGTGACCGGGTGCTCGCGGGCCCCGCAGAGCGCACGCGCCGCCTCCGAGCCGAAGGGCAGGGAGAGGAACAGGTCGCCCGAGGAGTCCAGGCGCGGCGTGCTCATCAGGAAGGGGCGGTCGTCGCCGCTCACCCGGGAGAGGGCCAGCTCCTCCCGCCCGTCCGGCGGGTGGGCCTGGATGAAGAGCGGCTCGAAGAGGCGGAACCGCGCGGCCCCGGACGGCTCGTAGGACAGCTCCACCCGCCCCCGCAGGCGCGGCCCCAGCTGCTGGTAGAGCGGCTCCAGGCTGAAGCCCTTGGCGCCCTGGAGCAGCCGGAACAGCGCCTCCAGCTGCGCCGCCAGCTCCAGCAGGTCGGCGTGGGACGCCTTCGTCTCCTCCAGCAGCCGGCGGATCTCCTCCACGTCGCCGGGCGAACGGGAGTCCACGTAGGGACCGCTGCGCAGCTCCGGCCGCTCCAGGGCCTTCCGGTGGAGATCGGGCCGGGCGGCGAACGACTCCATGATCTCCAGGTGGTGCCGGGTCATGAACGCCGCCGCCGGCGGGGACATCAGCAGCGGGTGCGCGTGCCAGCGCGAGACCAGCGGTTCGACCTTGGTGTCGTCCCGGAGATAGTAGCGGGCGCTCATAGCTCGCCGAACACCTCCACGTCCTCGGCCGGCGCGGCGGCGGGCCGGGGCGCCGGGGGCGGCGCGCCCGCGCTCGCCTGCGGGGACCCCCGCGCGGCCAGGAACGCCGCCAGCCCGGCCGCCGTGGGGGCGCGGTAGCAGTCGACCGCGCCGATCGACAGCCCGTGCTCGGTCCGGCAGTTGGCGATGAACTGGCCGACCATCAAGGAGGTCGCGCCGGCCTCGAAGACGTTCTCCTCGGCGCCGAGGTCGCGCTTGCCGGTGAGGGCGCGCCACTGGGCGAGGATCGCCTCGCGGAGCGCCTCGGGGCTCGACGGCACCGGCCCCCGCGGGCGCTCGGCCGCCGGCGCCCCGCCGCCCGGCGAGGCGGGCTCGATCCAGTGGCGCTCGCGCTCGAAGGGATACCCGGGAATCCGGAGCCGCCGCGACGCCGGGAACACGCGCGCCCAGTCCACGCCCACGCCGCGCACCCACAGCGCGCCGAGCAGCTCGAGCTCGAACGCGCGGGCCCCGCGCCCGCCGTCCAGCGCGATCGCCTCCCCGCCGGCGATCTGCACCCCCCGGCTGGAGAGCCGGAGCTCCAGCTCGGCGCGCGGGGCGGCCTCCGCGTCCACCCCCAGCGCCGCCAGCCGCTCCGCCAGCGTCTCCGGCGGGGGCGCCCCGGGCTCCGAGGTGATGGAGAGCTTGCGCACCCGCCGGGGGGCCGCCACCGCCCGCGCGCCCTTCAGCTGCTCCGCGGCCTCGCCCGGGCTGGAGGCGATGAACGCGGCGCGGTGCTCGAGGGCCTTCCTCCCCACCAGGGTGGAGGAGGCGAAGCTGGAGAACAGCGCCGGGTCCAGCGCGGCGAGGTGCGCGCCGTACCTGGCGCAGAGCGCGGCGAAGGCCGCGGGCGTGCGCGCGGAGACGGCGAACAGGAACGGGCCCTGTTCGGCCGGCGGCGGCGCGGGCGCGGGCGCCTCCTCGAGGATGACGTGCGCGTTGGTGCCGCCGATCCCGAAGGCGCTCACCCCCGCGCGACGGGGCGTCTGGCGCCGGGGCCAGGGCAGGCGCTCCGCGGCGACGAAGAACGGCGTGCCGTCGAGGTTGATCCGCGGGTTGAGCTTGCGGAAGTGCAGCACCGGGGGAATCTGCTCGCGCTCCAGCGAGAGGCAGACCTTGATCAGGCCCGCTAGCCCGGAGGCCACGTCCAGGTGGCCCACGGTCGCCTTCAGCGCGCCGATCGCGCAGCGCCTCCCCGGCGGGAAGCGGGCGGCCGGGAAGGCCGCCTTCAGCGCCTGCGCCTCCACCGGATCCCCCAGCGGGGTACCGGTGCCGTGCGCCTCGATCAGCTCGATGCTCTCGGGCGGGACGCCGGCGCGCTCCAGCGCCGCGGCGATCACCGCCGCCTGACCCCGCGGGCCGGGCGCGGTGAAGCCCACCTTCTCCCGCCCGTCGTTGTTCACCGCCGATCCCTTGATCAGCGCCCAGACGTGATCGCCCGCCGCCAGCGCCGCCGACCGCCGCTTGAGCACCACCGCGCAGGCGCCGTTGCCGCGCACCGTGCCGGAGGCCTCCTCGTCGAAGGGGCGGCAGCGCCCGTCGCGCGAGTGGATCATCTGCTCGGAGTAGAAGTAGCCCACGTTCTGGGGGAGCGCGAGCGAGACGCCTCCCACCAGCGCCGCCGCGCACTCGCCGTCCAGCAGCGAGCGGCAGGCCAGGTGCAGCGCCACCAGCGCGCTGGAGCAGCCCGCCTGCACCGTCAGGCTGGGGCCGCGCACGTCGAGCAGGTACGACAGGCGCGTGGCCAGCGTGTCCTTGTCGTTGTGGAGCAGCAGCTGGAGCGGCCCGTGCTGCTCGATCACGGCGGGGTTCCGGAGCAGGTTCTGCAGCAGGTACTGGCTGATCCCGGTGGAGACGAACACGCCCAGGGCCTGGCCCTCGCAGCCGGCGCAGCAGGCGTCCTCCAGCGCCTCCCAGGCCACCTCCAGCATCACCCGGTGCTGCGGATCCAGCAGGTCGGCCTCCGCCCCCGACATGCGGAAGAAGCCGGCGTCGAAGCGGTCCACGTCCGCCACGATCCCGCGGCGCGGCACGTACGGCCCGGGCGGCGGGCTGGGGGCGTCCGGGGGCGGCCGGGGATCGGGGAGGGTGGTGATGCCTTCTTTGCCCTCGGCGAGCAGCGCCCACAGCTCGTCCAGGGAGGAGGCGCCCGGGAACCGCCCCGCCATGCCGACGACGGCGATGTCCTCGCGCTCAGCCCCGCCCGGCATTCATCAGACCTTCGAGAAACCGGGCGAGCGCGGACACGGTCGTGAACTCGAAGAGGTGGGTGATCTCCAGCTCCGCCGCCACCCCTCGCTCGCGGAGGCGCTTCGAGAGTTCGTCGTGCACGAGCATGATCTTGAGCGACGTGCCGCCCACGTCGAAGAAGTTGTCGTCGTCGGAGAAGGCGCCGCCCTTCAGCTCGTTGCTCCAGACCTCCCGGATCATCGCCGCCACGTCGAGCGCGGGCGGAGGCGCCGCGCCCTCCACCGGCCGCTGGGCGAGCTGGACCAGCGCCTCCACGTCGATCTTGCCGTTCCGGCTCAGCGGGAGCCGCGGCATGAGCACGAAGCGCTGCGGGACCCGGGAGGCCGGGAGCTGCGAGCGCACGTAGGCCTTGATCGCTTCGCCCGTCCCCCGGGCCTCGTCGTGGCCGACGAAGGCCACGATCTCCTCCCCGGCGATGCAGTGGCACCCGGTCACGCCCGGCGCCCGGCCGATCACCGCCTCCAGCTCCTCCAGCTCGATGCGGTGGCCGCTCCGCTTCACCTGGCGGTCGCGCCGGCCGGCGAAGTGGATCTCGCCGTCCGCGTCGAAGTAGCCCACGTCGCCGGAGCGGTAGAAGCGCCCGCCGGCGCCGCCGGGCAGGGCCAGGGGCACGAACCGCGCGGCGGTGAGCTCCGGGTCGTTCAGGTAGCCTGACGCCACCCCGGGCCCGCCGATGGCGATCTCGCCCACCACGCCGCAGGGGACGAGCCCCAGGCGATCGTCGATCACCGCCACCCTGGTGTCGTTGTGCGCGCGCCCGATGGGGATGGCGCCCGGGTGGCGCGCCAGGCTCTCCCGGGTGATGGCGTGGCTGGTGGCGAAGACGGTGGTCTCCGTGGGCCCGTAGATGTTGCGCAGGTTCCCCGCGTACCCGGCCGCCACCAGCCGCTCCACGTGATCGCGGCTGGCCTTCTCTCCGCCGAAGAGGATGGTGGGCACCCGGAGGAGCGCCTCGCGCTTGGTGTCGACCAGCGCGTTGAACAGCTGGGTGGTGATGAAGAGGACGGAGACCTTCCCCTCGGTGATCGCCGCCGCCACCTCGTCCAGCGAGAACGCGCCGTCGTGCATCAGGCGCACCGTCGCGCCGTTCGACAGCGGGGCCCACAGCTCGAACACCGAGCCGTCGAAGCCCAGCGGGCTGACGTTGAGGAACACGTCCCCGGCGGAGATGGCCGCGTACGACGGGCGCCGGACGATGCGGGTGATGCAGTCGTGGCTGACCGCCACGCCCTTGGGGGCGCCGCTGCTGCCGGAGGTGAAGCAGACGTACGCGGTGGCCCCGGGCGGGACCTCCTGCGCGCGCGCCTGCGCCGCGGGCGAGACCTGCGCCGCGCACGCCTCCTCGAGCGCCAGGGTGGCCATCCCCAGCGGCGGCAGCCCCTCCAGCGCGCGGCGCCGCCCCAGCAGCAGGGCGGGGCGGCAGGCGGCGGCGGTCCGCTCCAGCGCGGCCGCCGGCTGGCCGGGGTCGAGGACGACGTAGGCGGCGCCCGCCTTCCAGATGCCGAGCAGGGCGGCGATGGTGTCCAGCTGCCGCGACTCCACCACCGCGACGCGCGCTCCCGGCCCGACGCCGCGGGCCAGCAGCGCGCTCGCCACCGCGTCCGAGCGTTCGTCGAGGGCGCGGTAGCTGATCGCGCCGCCGGGGCCGACCACCGCCGGCTTCTCCCCGTGCGCCCGCGCGCTCAGCTGGAACAGCGCGTGGATCGGCCGCGGCTCCTCGCCCGGCCCGCCCGTCCAGCCGAGCGCGGCGGGGAGGCCGGGCAGGGCGCGCGGCGGCGCGATCAGCCGCGCGTCGGCGCGAGCGGAGGGCTCCAGGGTCAGCTGCTCCAGCGCCGTCTCCAGGTTCGCGGCGAGCAGCTCGATCTCCTCCGGGCCGTACAGGTCGCTCCGGTGCTCGATGAGGATGCGGTACGCCCCGGAGATCTTGCGCAGGGAGAGCACCAGGTCGCGCTTGGCGATCCCCCGGTCCAGCGGCTCGCGGCGGAGGCGGGCGGCGCCCAGCGAGAGCTCCTCCACCTTCTCCGCCTCCAGGTTGATCGTCACCGGCAGCGCCCGGCCGCGGTTCCCCTCGCGGAGCCCGGCGCCCTCCACCATCTCCTCGAAGGCCACGTGCCGCCGCGCGTAGGCCTCGACGAAGGTGGTGCTCACCGCCTCGGCGAGCTGCTCCAGGGTCCAGTCCCGGCTGAGCCGGACCCGCAGCGGGACCGTGTTGACGAAGCAGCCGATCACGCCGTCGTCGGTGAAGCGGTCGCGGCGGGACATCAGCGAGGCCACGCAGACGTCGTCCCGGCCGGTGGCGCGGTGGAGCAGGTAGATCACCCCCGCGGTGAACAGCGCGAACGGGGTGGTGGAGCGGCGCGCCGCCGCCTCGTCGATGGCGGCGCTGAGCGCGGGCGGGAGCGCGTGGTGGTGGTGCCGGCCGGCGAAGCCACGCTCCGGGGGCGCGCTCGCCCGCGCGGGGTAGGCGGTGCCGTCCATGCCCTCCAGCTGCGCGCGCCAGTACGCCTCCGCCGCCGCGCGGTCGCCCTGCGCCTCGGCCTCCTCCTGGCAGTAGTCGAGGAAGGAGCGGCCCGAACGCGGGACGGAGCGGAGGTCGTCCGCCGGGTAGAGCGCCGCCAGCTGGTCGAAGAACAGCTCCAGCGAGCGGTCGTCGACGGCGATGTGGTGGAACAGGAAGAGCAGCACCCCGGCCCCGGGCTCCAGCCGGACGTGGGTGAGCCGCACCATGGCGTCGCGCTCGAGGTCGAAGGGGCGCGAGATCTCCTCGGTCTCGATCTCCTCCAGCGCGGCGCCGCGCTCGGCCGGGGGCAGGCCGGCGAGGTCGAAGAACCGCTGGTTGACGCTGGCGAACTTCTTCAGCCGCTGGACCACCGCGGCGCCCTCCTTGGCGTAGGTGGTGCGGAGCGCGGGGTGCCGGTCCACCAGCTCGCGGACGCACGCCTCCAGGCGCCCGTGGTCGATCTCGCCGCGGTAGGAGAGGAGGATGGCGACGTTGGAGACCGCCTTCCCGGCCGGGCTGTGCTCCAGCAGCCAGATGCTGCGCTGCTGCGCGGTGACGGGGACCACCTCCGGCGGGGCGCGGCCGGCGGGGCCGGGTTCGGCGGAGGGGGGCGCGCCCGCCGCGGCCGGCTCCGCCGGGAGCGCGGGAGCGCCGTTCAGCCGGGCGCGCACCAGGTCGACGATGCGCTGCAGCGTCTTCACCTCGAAGATGTCCTGCACGCCCAGCTCGACGCGGTACTCGCGCTGGATCTGGAACGCGAGCTGCGCGCCCAGCAGGGAGTTGCCACCCAGCGCGAAGAAGTCGCTGGTCCCGCTCACCTCCTTCAGCCGGAGCAGCGAGGCCATCATCTCGCCGATGCGCGCGGCCGTGGGCTCGGGAGGGCTGGGAGCGGAGGGATCCGGAGGCATGCGCAGAATTCCCGGCTGGCTGATACCCGAGCTCATCCGGAAGCACAAGGCGTGCGGGCCGATACCCTGGACGGTCGTGCGGACGGCCCCTGCGCCGCCCGGCCGGCTCTATTGACCGGGGGGCGGATTTCCTCCAGCATTCCGGGCACTCGCATGATCGTGAACCGTCTCTCCCCGGTCCTGGGAGCGGAGATCGTGGGCGTCGATCTCCGCGAACCGCTCGGCGCGGCGGCGCTGCAACGGGTCCACGACGCGTGGGTGGAGCACCAGGTCATCGTCTTCCGCGATCAGGATCTCACGCAGGAGCAGCAGATCGCCGCTTGCCGGCAATTCGGGACCATCGAGCCGCACCCGCTCAAGACGAACACCAACCAACACCCTGAGATCACGGTCTCCTCGAACGTCGTGAAGGAGGGGAGCCCGCTCGGTTACATCGGTCCGCCGTTCGCGCTCTGGCACTCCGACCTCTGCTACCTGCCGGAGCCGGCGAAGATGACCTTCCTCTACGCGCACTCGGTGCCGAAGACCAACGGCGGCACCTGGTTCGCCAACATGTACGCGGCCTACGACCAGCTCCCCGGGGACCTGCGGGCGAAGGTCGAGGGGCGGCGCGCCGTCACCAGCCTCAACTACAACCTGGTGGCGCGCTGCAAGTCGAAGGGCTTCGACCTCCCGCTCGCCGAAGAGGACGTGAAGCCGGACTCCCTGCACCCGGTGGTGCGCACGCACCCCTACTCGGGGAAGAAGGCGCTCTTCGTGAACTGGGCGCACACCGACGCCATCGAGGGGTATCCGGCGGAGGAGAGCCAGGCGCTGCTGGACCGGCTGCTCGCGCACAGCACCGAGGATCGCTTCATCTACCGGCACCTCTACCGGCGCGGCGACCTCATCACCTGGGACAACGCGTCGACCATCCACACGCACCAGCCGGATCCGGTGGATGGCGATCGGATCATGATCCGCGTCGTGATTCGCGGGACGAAGCCGTTCTATTCCGCGTAGAGGCATGCACCCCGATCCGCGCGGCCCCGGGCGAACGCTGCTGCCGCTCACACAGGCGCAGACGGCGATGTGGATGCGCTGGAAGTACGCCGAGCAGAGCTCCGCCTACAACAACCCGCTGCTGTTCGAGCTGCTGGGCGACGTGGACGTGCAGCGGCTGGGCGCGGCGTGCTCGGCGCTGGTGGACCGCCACGACGTGGTGCGCGCGCGCTTCGTGGAGATCGACGGCGTCCCCTTCCAGGAGATCGTGCCGCGCGAGCGGCCGGCGCTGGAGCTTCGAGACCTCTCCACCCTGCCGGAGCCGCTGCGGGAGAAGCGGAAAGAGGAGATGCTGGCCGCCGCCCTGAAGGCGCCGTTCGACCTCACGCGCGAGGCCGTGCACCGCTTCGCGCTGGTGCGGATGGAGGACCGGCGTCACCTGCTGGCGATGAACATCCATCACATCTGCGCGGACGGCATCTCCGCGTCGATCCTGCTGGAGGAGATCGCGGCCGACTACGAGGGCACCTCGCCGCCGCCGGCGGTGGCGCCCGGCATCGCGCGCTTCCTGGAGCACGAAGCGGCCGTCCCGGCGGAGGCGCGCGCGGAGTCGGAGCGCTTCTGGACCGGGGAGCTGCGCCACGCCCGGCCCGCGGTGGACTTCGGCGCGATCCAGCGGACGGATACGGAGCCGTCCGGCCCGGGCGCGGCGCGGCACCTGTTCAAGCTCGGCGCCGCGGAGCGGAAGGCGGTGGGGGCGCTCGCCCGCCGGACCCGCTCCACCCTGTTCACCGTGCTCGCGGCGGCGCTGGACGTGCTCCTCTGGCGATGCACCGGCCAGGCCGATATCACGCTGATGTATCCGGTGGACATCCGGCCGCGTGAGCTCAAGCGGCAGTTCGGCTGTCACATCAACTACGTGCCGCTGGTACTCTCGCTGCGGCGGGAGATGACGGTCGCGGAGCTCATCCAGGCGGCGGTGCAGGCGCGCACCCGGTCCCGGCCGCACGAGGACTTCCCGCACCTGGAGATCTCCCGGATCGCCCGGAAGAGCGGCCCGCCGTTCAACACCGCGATCACCGCGGCCAACTTCGCGCTCGACCTCTTCTCGCTCCGCGGCCTGGAGGTGCGGCCGCACCTGGTCCACGCCGGCGGCGCCAAGGAGGACCTCGGGCTCCTCTTCGACGCGCAGGGCGAGGAGCTGGCGCTGATCCTCGAGTACAGGCGGTCGATCTGGCGGGACGAGGTGATCCGCGAGCTGGGGGCGGACCTGCTCCACCTCCTCGGCCAGATGGCGGCGGACGAGTCGGTCCGGCTGGGCGCGCTCCAGCTCCGCGGCGACCGGCCCTTCGCCGAACGCTTCCTCGCCGCGGAGGTCCCCGGCGCCGGCGGCGATCTCTCCGCCCTGTTCGAGGAGCGCCTGGAGCGCGCGGGCGACCGGGTGGTGGCCTCGGGCCCGGAGCGCGCCTTCTCCGCCCGCGCGCTGCGGGGGCTGGCGCAGGGGGCGGCGGAGCTGCTGCTGGAGCGCGGCGTGCGCGCGGGCGACCGGGTGGCGGTGCAGGCCTCGCGCTCGCCGCTGCTGCTCCCGGCCATCCTGGGGGCGTGGAAGATCGGCGCCAGCTACGTGCCGGTGGAGCCGGAGCTTCCGCCGGCCCGGAGCCGCTTCATCCTGGAGGACGCCGCGCCGCGGCTGGTGCTCACCGACGCCGAGCTGGCCCTGCTCAGAGAGCGCGAGCCGCGGGGGCCGCCCGCGGAGCTCCGCGGCGGCGAGGTCGCGTACGTCATCTACACCTCCGGCTCCACCGGGACGCCGAAGGGGGTGGAGGTCACCCGCTCCAACCTCGCCGCCTTCCTGCGCGCCATGGAGGCGCTGCTCCCGGTCCGCGCGGAGAGCCGCCTGCTGGCGGTGACCACCATCGGCTTCGACATCTCGCTTCTGGAGCTGTTCTTGCCGCTGGTCGCGGGGGGGACGGTGCTCATCTACCCGGCGGAGCAGGTGCGCGACGCGTTCGCGCTCCCCGCGCTGCTCGAGCAGGAGCGGGTCGACGTCCTCCAGGCCACGCCCTCGTTCTTCCGGATGCTGGTGGGCGCCGGCTGGACCGGGAAGAAGGACCTGGTCGCGCTCGCCGGAGGCGAGCCGCTGGAGGAGAAGACCGCCGGGGTCCTGCTCCGCGGCTGCCGCGAGCTGTGGAACCTGTATGGCCCCACGGAGACCACGGTGTGGTCGATGGCGGCCCGGCTGGAGGACGCCTCCCGGATCGACCTCGGCCGCCCCATCCCCGGGACCTCGGTGCACCTGCTCCTGGCCGGCGGGCTCCCGGTGCCCCGGTACGGGCGCGGGGAGATCTGGCTGGGCGGCGCCGGCGTGGCGCGCGGGTACCGCGGGCTCCCGCAGCTGACCGCGGAGCGCTTCGCCGAGCTGCCGGGCCTGGGGCGCGCCTACCGGACCGGCGACGTGGCGGAACGGACGGGGGACGACGCCATCCACTTCGTGGGGCGCGCGGACGGCCAGGTGAAGATCCGCGGCTTCCGGGTGGAGCTGGGCGAGATCGAGCACCGGCTGGAGGCGCTGGCGGGGGTGAAGAAGGCGGTGGCGGTGGCGTTCTCGGGGGAGGCGAACCAGCGGACGCTGGGAGCCTTCGTGGAGGCCGCGGAGAGCGCCGCGCCCTCGGAGCACGGGCTGCGCGCGGCGCTCGCCGGGTCCCTCCCGCAGTACATGATCCCGTCCGCCTTCCGCTTCGTGCGCGAGTGGCCCCTGGGATCGAGCGGGAAGATCGACCGCCGCGCGCTGGAGCGGCTCCTGGAGGAGGAGCGCGCGCCGGGGGCCGCCGTGTCCTCCGCCCCGGGCGTGGTGGGCCCGAGCGGGCGCGAGGTGATCGAGCGCATCTACGCCGAGGTCCTGGGCTCGGTGCCCGCGGATCCATCGCTCAACCTGTTCGAGCTGGGCGGGCACTCGTTGCTGGGCGCGCGCATCGTGGCGCGCCTGCGCGACGAGCTGGGGCTCGCCGTTCCCTTCCAGGCCTTCATGGCCGGCTCCAGCCTCGACGGCGTCACCCGGCTGGTGGCGGAGCTGGCGTCGAAGGCGCGCGCGCCGGAGGGGGAGCCGGAGGCCGCCCCCGCCCCCGCCGCCTCCGGCGAGCTGCGGTTGCCCTCCGGGTCGTCGCGCGTCCTGCTCGTCGACCAGGTGCTGGGGAGGACCTTCCAGGGCACGCTCGGCCGGCTGTTCCTGATCGAGGGCCCCCTGGACGTCGAGCGCCTGCGCCGGGCGGTGGAGTCGGCGCGGGCCCGCTTCCTCCTGGATCGCTTCCACCTCGAGGTCGGGCCGCCGGCGAGGGCCGTCCCGCACTGGAGCGCGGCCCGCTTCTGGAACGAGCTGGCGCTGGAAGCGCCCGACGAGGAGGTGGTGTCGCTCTCGCTGGCCTGGATGGAGACGCCGCTGGACCCGGAGCGCGGCCTGCTCTTCAAGAGCCTGCTGGTGACCCAGCGGGAGGACCGCCACCACCTCGCGCTCGCCGTGCACCACGGCGCCCTGGACGGCGAGTCGTGCCACCGCTTCCTGCGCGCCGTGTCCGCGTTCCATGCCGAGGGGCGTGCGGAGGAGGGGTTCTCGGAGGCGGAGACGGTGAGCTTCGTGGCCTCCGAGGCCGCCCGCGTGGCGGGGGCGCGCGACGCGGCGCTGGAGCACTTCCGCGAACGGCTGCGCGGCTGGAGCTACCTGGAGCTGGGCTCCGCCCTGGCGCCCTACGCGCCGGACGACAACCGGAGGACGGCGCTGGAGCTCCCGGAGGAGACCGCCCGCGCCCTCTCCACCCGCGCGCGCGCGGCCGGCTGCGGGCCGTTCGCCTTCTCGGTGGCGCTGCTGGCGAAGGCGCTGGCGGAGCACACCGGCGCGCGGGACGTGTGCCTGGGGGTGGTGCACACGCTCCGCGGCCCGCCGGCGCTCGAGCGGGTGTTCGGGAACCTCACCAACGTCCTCCCTCTCCACCTCCGCGGTGCCCGGGAGCTCGAGCTGGACGCGGTCGCCGCCGAGGCGCAGGCGCAGCTGGCCGCGGATCGCGACCGGGCCTTCTTCCCGTTCCAGGCGCTGCTGGACGCCTTCCCGGAGTGCCGGAGGCCGGGGGCGCCGCCCATGTTCTCGGTGCTGGTGGTGAAGGAGGTGGTGGGCGAGGACGCGCTCGCGCTGGGCGCCGCCGCGGTGCGCCCGGTCGACCCGGGCTTCGTCCCCAACTCCTACGACCTGACGGTGCGGGTGCGCGTCGGCACGGACTGGCGGGCGTGCTTCGACTACAACGCCACGCGCGTGGAGGCGGCGGCCGTCGCCGGCCTGGCGCGCTCGATGGAGCGGGCGATCGCGGGAGGCGGCGGAGCGCTGCTGAGCGACGGCGCCCCGAGGCGGGCGCGCGTCGAGCCGGCGCGCCCCGAGGCCCGTCCCCGGACGGTGCATCCGCGGGAGGTGGCGGCGATCATCGAGGAGGCGCTGGGCGTGCCCCACGTGGACCTCGACCAGGGCTTCCTCGCCGCCGGAGGCGATTCGCTGCTGGCGACCCGGGCCGCGGCCCTGCTGCGCCAGCGCCTGGGCGTCGAGGCGCGCGGCCTCGACCTCCTCGGCGCCCCCAGCATGCGCGAGCTGGTCCAGTCCCTGGCCCCGGTGGACGCGGGGGCCAGGCCTCCCTCCGCGCCGCCGCCCCCGGAGCGCGTCCCCGCCCGGCCGGGCGAGAAGGCGATGGTCTTCATCCACGGCATCGCCCGCCTGAAGGCCGCCTACAACATCCCCGTCGCCCTGGAGATCGAGCCGCCGCTGGACCTGCCCCGCCTCCGCCGCGCGCTGGACGCCGTGGTCGCCGCCGAGCCGGCGCTGCGGGCGGGCTTCGAGCAGACGGCGGAGGGGATCGTGAAGCTGGTGCGGCCGCCGGGGCCGGCGCTCCTGGAGGAGCACGGGCCCGCCGACCGCGCGCGCCTGGGCGGGCTGCTGGCGGAGATCGTCCGCCGGCCCTTCGACCTCTCGGCGGACCCGCTGCTCCGGGCCCACCACTTCTCGCTCGGCGGCGGGCGGGACGCGCTCCTGTTCGTCTTCCACCACGTGATCACCGACGGCGCGTCGTGCGGGAACTTCCTGCGCCGGCTGGCCGCCGCGTACGACGGCGCGCCCCTGGATCCGCCGGCGCCCGCCGCCCCCCCGCCGGATCCCGCCGCGGGCGCGCGGCGGCTGGAGGAGCTGCTGGCCGAGCTGCCCATCCGGGCGCGGCGCGCGGCCCTGCCCTACGCGCGGCCGTTCCCGCGCGCGCGCACGCTGGAGGGAGACTTCTACGAGGTGAAGCTGGGCGCCGCCCAGCGCGAGGCGCTGGGGGAGGTGGCGCGCGCGCGGGGCGTACCGGTGTCCGCGCTGGTCCTGTCGGCGGTGGCGTTCGCGCTCCACCACGCCTCGCGCGAACGGCAGCTCAACATCGGCGTCGCGACCATGAACCGGGTGCCCGCCACCGAGGGAGCGCTCGGCCTGCACACCAACACGGTGGTGCTGCCGGCGGCGATCGATCCGGAGGAGCAGGCCGGCGCGGCGCTGGCGCGGATGGCGAGCGCGCTGTTCACCGCGGTCCGCTACTCGGACGTGCCGTTCCAGGACGTGGTCTCCCGGCTGGTGGAGAGCCCCGACCTGGGGATGACGCCCCTGTTCCAGGTCTTCTACAACTTCATCGATCGCCGCATCTACGCGCTCTCCACCGGGACCTTCCGCGCCGCGGAGATCCCGCTGCGCCCCGCGGGGTCGAAGTTCGAGCTGTCCTTCGAGGTGCACGATCTCGGCGACGCGATGAGCCTCGTCCTCGAGTACAGCACCGACGTCTACGAGCGCCAGACGGTGGTGGAGCTGGGCGAGCTGTTGCGCCGGATCCTGCCGTCGCTCGGCGGCGCGCTGGACTGGAGCGTGGCCAGGCTCTTGAGATCGGTTCGCTGAGAGAGCCATGGAACAGGTCGCGATCGTCGGCGCCAGGATTCGGGTTCCCGGAGCGGAGACGCCGGACGCCTTGTGGGCGAACCTGGTCGCCGGGCGCTCCAGCATCCTCCCGGTCTCGGAGGCGGAGCTGGCCGCCGCCGGGATCGACCCCCGCGAGCGCCGCGGCCCCGGCTACGTGGCGCGCGCCGGCTGGATCGACGGGATCGAGGACTTCGATCACGCCTTCTTCGACTACAGCTTCCGCGAGGCGCAGCACCTGGATCCGCAGCAGCGGCTGCTGCTCACGCTCTCCCACCAGCTCCTGGAGGACGTGGCCCCGCCCACGCGGAGCGTGGGCGTCTTCGTCTCCGTCGGCTTTCCCTCGTACCTGGTCCGCAACCTCCTCCCGGCCCGGGCGGACCCGGCGCTCTCCGCCATGGGGAACAGCTCGCACGCCGCGGCGACCCGCATCGCCTACAAGCTCAACCTGAACGGCCCGGCGCTGGCGGTGGAGTGCGGGTGCAGCTCCTCGCTGGCCGCGCTCCACCTGGCGCGCATCTCCATCCTCACCGGCCAGTGCGAGATGGCCCTGGTCGGCGGGTGCTCGCTCCAGATCCCGATCAAGCAGGGGTACACCTACCAGCGGGACGGCGTCCTCTCCGCGGATGGGGAGTGCCGGCCCTTCGACGAGCGCGCCTCCGGCACCGTGTTCACCAGCGGCGCGGTGGTGGTCGCGGTGAAGAAGCTCTCGGCGGCGCTGGAGGACGGCGACGACGTGTGGTGCGTGGTGCTCGGCACCGCGGCCAACAACGACGGGAACGAGAAGGCGGGGTTCACCGCGCCCGGCGTCACCGCGCAGCGGGAGGTCGTCCGGCGCGTCTACGCGCGCGCGCAGGTGAGCCCGCGGACGGTGGGCTACCTCGAGGCGCACGGCACCGGGACCGCGCTCGGCGATCCCATCGAGCTGCAGGCGCTCTCCGAGGCCTTCGCCGCCTTCACCCCCGACCGCGGCTTCTGCTCGCTCGGCTCCATCAAGGCCAACGTCGGGCACCTGGACGTCGCCGCGGGCCTGGCGGGGGTGGTGAAGGCCGGGCTCAGCCTGCGCAAGCGCCAGACGCCGCCGCTGGCGGGCTTCTCCGCCGCCAACCCGAAGCTCGATCTGGCGGCCTCGCCCTTCTTCATCCAGACGGAGGCGCGCCCCTGGGAGGCGCCCGGGGGAACGCTGCGGCGCGCGGCGGTGACGTCGCTCGGCGTCGGCGGGACCAACGTCCACGTGCTGCTGGAGGAGGCGCCGCCCGCGCGGCCCGGCCTCTCCACCCGGTGGGGGCTGCTGCTGGCGTCCGCCGGAAAGCCCGCGGAGCTGGAGGCGCGCGTGAGCGGGATGATCGCCGCCGCGCGCCAGGACCCGGACCAGGTGGGCGACCTGGCGTACACCACGCAGCGCACGGCGCCGCGCGCCGCGGTGCGGGGGGCGTGCTTCGTGGACGCCTCGGCGCCGGAGGGACCGGAGGCCAGGGTCCTCCACCCCGACGGCGACTGGAGCCGGCGCGGCCTGGCCTTCGCCTTCCCCGGCCAGGGGACCCAGTACGAAGGCATGGGCGGCGAGCTGCGCGAGCACGTGCCCGCGTTCCGCGCCGCCTACGACCGGGCCGCTGCCCTCTTCGAGCAGGCGGGGGCGGAGGACCCGCGCCGGCTCCTCGGCGCCGGCGCGGCCACCGTGGCGCGGACCGAGGCCCTCCAGCCGTACCTGTTCACGGTGGAGTACGCGCTGGGCCGCGTGCTGCTCGATCTCGGGCTGCGCCCGGCCGTGGTGCTGGGCCACAGCCTGGGGGAGCTGGTGGCGGCCGCGGTGGCGGGCGTGTTCGACCTGGAGGTGGCGGTGCGCCTGGTGGCGGCACGCGCCCGGGCCATGGCGGCGGCGCCGCGCGGCGCGATGCTCGCCCTCCAGATGCCGGAGGAGGCGGCGCGGCGGTACGCCCGCGAGGGCGTCTCGATCTGCGCGGTGAACGGGGCCCGCAGCTCGGTGCTGGGGGGGACCGCCGAGGCGATCGACGCGGTCGCGGCGGAGCTCGCCCGCGCGGGCGAGAAGGCGGTGCGCCTGGCCACCTCGCACGCCTTCCACTCGCCGCTGATGGAGGGCGCCGCGGCGGAGCTGGAGCGCGCGTTCGCCGGCACCCCGCTCCGGGCGCCGGAGATCCCGCTCATCTCCGGCGTCGACGGCCGGCTGGACGACCCGGCGCGCTTCACCGACCCGGGGTACTGGGCCCGCCAGGTGCGCGCGCCGGTGCGTTTCCTCGACTGCCTGCGCACCGCGGCCTCCGCCGCGCCGCCGCCGGTGCTGCTGGAGCTGGGGCCCGGCCGGTCGGTCAGCACCGGCTTCCTCTCGTCCTTCCCCGGCAGCGAGGTCCCGGTGCTCCCCGCGCTGGGGCCCGGCCGCGAGCGCGAGGGGCTGTTCGGCCTGCTGGCCCAGCTCTGGCTGAACGGCGTGCCGCTCGACCTGCGCCCGCTCTACCGGGAGCGCCGCGGGCGCATCACGCCGCCGCCGCCGCTCCCGCTCTCTCCGCAGCGCTGCTGGGTGGACGCGCGGCCGGCGGCGGCGGGCGGCGGCGCCGCGCCCGGCAAGCAGGAGCGCATCCAGGACTGGCTCTACCAGCAGCGGTGGTCGCCGCGCGCGGCGGGCGGGGGCGAGCCCGCGCCCGCCGATGACGGCGGCGAGGTGGCGGTGCTCTCCGACTCGCACGCCCAGGGGGCGGCGCTCGCCTCGGCGCTGGAGGCCGCCGGCGCGCGCGCCCGGCTGATCGGCGTCGAGGACCTGCTCGACGGCCCCGGCGTGGAGGCGCGGCTCGCCGAGCGCCTGGGCGGCGTGGAGGCAAAGCGGGCGGTGGCGCTCTTCACCGCCGCGCGGCCCACCTCCGGAGGCGTCGCCGGGGCGATGATGCTGGCGCTGGCGGCGGCGAAGCGGGTGCGCGCGGCGGGGGAGGGGGCCGAGCTGGTGCTCGTCGGCGCGCAGGGCGTGCGCACCACCACCGAGCCGGTCCGCTGGTGGAACGGGTGGATGGAGGGGTTCGCCACCGTGGCCCGCCAGGAGGTCCCGGGCCTCTCCGTCCGCGCGGTGGACGTCGAGGAAGGGACGCTCGCGGAGGCCGGGCCGCGCGCGCTGCTGGCGCGCACCATCCTCTCGGGCGAGGACCGCGTCTGCGCCCTCCGCGGCGGGCTGCTGTGGGAGCGAGACCTCCGCGCCCTGCCCGCGCCGAGGCGGAGCGCGCCTGCTGCGCTCCGGCGCGTGCTGATCCTGGGCGGCACCGGCAACGTCGGCCTCGTCCACGCGCGGCACTTCCTGCGCTCCGGGGCGTCCGCCATCGCGCTCGTCAGCCGCGGCGCCGAGGAGGTCCAGGCTCGCCTCGGCGCGGGCGACCTGCCGGACCGGCGCCTCTGGGCGCGGCGGCGGCAGCTCCTGGAGGAGGCCGCGCGCGCCGGGGCCGACCTCCTCTTCGCCGGGGCGGACGCCACCTCGCCCGCGGAGCTGGAGCGCGCGGCGGAGCTGGCCGTGCGGCGGTTCGGCGGGCTGGACGCCATCGTGCACTCCGGCGGCGCCCCGGCGGAGACCCACTTCCGCCCCTTCTTCGAGACCGACCGGGCGCACCTGGAGACGCTGCACCGGGCGAAGGTGGAGGTGGCGCGGAGCCTCGACGCCATCGCGCGGCGCCTGCGCGTCCCGCGGGTGATCGCCGTCTCCTCCATCTCCGGGGTGCTGGGCGGGCTGGGGCTGCTGGGCTACGCGACCTCGCACAACCTGCTGGACGCCTACGCCGCGGCGAGCGGCGACGAGGAGTGCCGCTGGTCCTCGGTGGCCTGGGACGCCTGGGACTTCTACAAGGAGGACCGCGCCGAAGGCGCGCCCGAGGTGGGCATCGACGCGCTGGCGATCTCCGAGGAGGAGGGGCTGGAGGTCCTGGGCGCGATCCAGGGCGCCGGGTGGCCCGCGCGGGTGATCGCCTCCAGCGGAGACCTGCACCGCCGCTACGCCAGCTGGGTCCTCCGCGCCGACAGCGAGCCCAGGCAGATCGAGATGGGCGAGCGCCCGAAGCTGAGCGAGGAGTACGTCGAGCCGAAGGACGGCGCCGCCCGCACCCTCGCCCAGCTCTGGGGGGAGACGCTGGGCATCAAGTCGGTGGGCGCGCGCGACAACTTCTTCGAGCTGGGCGGCGACTCGCTGATCGCGGTGGCGATGGTGGAGCGGATCAACCGCGCGCTGGGGGGTAAGGTCTCGGTGATGGAGATCTTCAAGTACCCCACGGTGGAGAAGCTCGCCGCCTGGCTCCAGGGCAGCCCGCCGGTGGCGGCGGCGCCGGAGGAGGACGCGCGGGCGCGCGCGCGCCAGGGGTACTTCGAGGCGATGCGGAAGCGCCGGGAGCCCGGGTCGTGAGCGAGCTGGACGTGGCCATCGTGGGCATGAGCGCGCGGCTGCCGGGCGCCCCGGACGTCCGCGCGTTCTGGAAGAACCTGGTGGAGGCGAGGTGCTCGCTGGAGCCGCTCGGCGAGGCGGAGCTGGAGGAGGCCGGCGTGGATCCGGCGGAGCTCCGCCAGCCCCACTACGTGCGCGTGGGCGGGCGCCTCCAGGGGTTCGACAGCTTCGACCACGAGTTCTTCGGGATCAGCGCGCGCGACGCCCGGCTCATGGATCCGCAGCACCGCCTGCTGCTCGAGCTGGGCTGGCAGGCGTTCGAGGACGCCGGCTACGACATCAGCAACTTCCCGGGCCGGGTGGGGGTCTACGCCGGCGTGGGGATGGGCACCTACCTCACCCACGCGCTGCTCGGCTCGCCGGACGTGGACCTGGGGCGCGACGGCCAGGCGATCATCCTGGGGAATGCGGCCGACTACGCCGCCACCCGCCTGTCGTACCTGTTCAACCTCCGCGGCCCGAGCGTGACGCTCCAGACGGCCTGCTCGACCGCGCTGGTCGCGATCCACGAGGCGTGCCAGGGGCTGCTCAGCTTCCAGGCGGACATGGCGCTGGCGGGGGCGTGCTCGGTCACGCTGCCGCACCCGCGCGGGTACCTGTTCCACCGGGACAGCTTCTTCTCGCCCGACGGGCAGGTGCGCGCCTTCGACGCGCGCGCCGCCGGCACCGTGTTCACCAGCGGGATCGCCCTGGTGGTCCTCAAGCGGCGCGCGGACGCCGAGCGCGACGGCGACCTGATCCACGCGATCATCAAGGGCTCGGCGGTGAACAACGACGGCTCGGACAAGGTGGGGTACGTCGCGCCCGGCGTCTCGGGCCAGTCGCGGGTCATCAAGGACGCGCTGGAGATCTCCGGGGTCTCGCCGGACTCCATCGAGCTGGTGGAGGCGCACGGCACGGGGACGGAGCTGGGGGATCCGATCGAGCTCCGCGCGCTGGCCGAGAGCTACCGGACGCCGGCCCGGGCGGAGCGCCGCTGCGCCGTCGGCTCGGTGAAGACCAACGTCGGCCATACCGACGTGGCGGCGGGGGCGGTGGGCCTGATCAAGGCCGCGCTGGCGCTGGAGCACCGCGTGCTCCCGGCGTCGCTGGGGTTCGAATCGCCCAACCCGCTCCTGGAGCTGGAGCGCGGCCCCTTCTTCGTGAACCAGCGGACCGTCCCCTGGGAGACCACCAGGGACCGGCGGCGCGCGGCGGTCAGCTCCTTCGGCATCGGCGGCACCAACGCGCACGTCATCCTGGAGGAGGCCGACGCGCGGGCGCCGCGCCCCCGCGGGAGGGAGGCGTATTGCCTCACGCTCTCCGCCCGGACCCCGGAGTCCCTGCGCGCGCTGGTGGCGGACTACCAGGCCTACCTCGCCGCGGACGTCCGGCACGACTGGGCCGACATCTGCTTCACCAGCAACGTCGGCCGGCGGGCGCTCCAGCACCGCCACGCGATCGTCGCCGAGGACCTCGGCGCGGCGCGCCAGCGCCTGGAGCGCGCGCCCGTCCCGGAGGCGCCCGCGCGCGAACGGGCGCTGGTGGTGGAGGACGCGGACCTCTGCTCGCTGCTCCGGGCCGCCGGGGTCGACGCGCGCGCCACGGGCGGCGCCGCGGACTGCCGCCTGGTGACGGCGGGGGGCTCGGCCTGGCTGGAGGAGCCCGGAGGCGCGCGGCTGGAGGTGGGGGGCTCCCGGCCGGGGTCCCTGGCGCCGGCGGTGGCCGGCCACGCCTGGCGGCTGGGGGTCGCGGTGGACTGGGAGCGGTTCCACTCCGGCGAGCGCCGCTGGCGGGTGCCGCTCCCCACCTACGCCTTCGCCCGGCGGCGGCACTGGGTGGCGCGCGGCGGCGCCGGCCCGGGGGTCCCCCGGGCGTCGAACGAGAAGAACCCGGACATCGGCCAGTGGTTCTACCGGCCGGTGTGGGAGGAGACGGCGCCGCCGATCCGGTCCGGCTCCGGGCTGGAGGGCGAGGTGGTGCTCCTGGTCACCCGGCAGGCGCCGGGCCCGGCACTGCTGGAGGCGCTCTCCGGCGCGCGCGTCGTCCAGGTCACGCCCGGCGGTGCGTTCGAGCGCGCGGGGCCCGACCGGTACGCGGTCGCGGTGGACGACGAGCGCTCCTGCGCGCAGCTGGCCGCCGCGCTGTCGGAGAGCGGGGCCATCCCGCGCTACCTCATCCACGCGCTGCTGGTGGGCGGCGAGCCCTGGGCGGTGGACGGCAGCGGCTTTGCGCGGGCGCAGGCGCTGGGCCTGAACAGCATGGTGCTCCTGCTCCGCCAGCTCGCCCCGCGGCTCCCGGAGGACCGGCGGCTGTCGGTCGCGGTCGCCGCCTCCGAGCTCGCCGGCGCGCTGGGGGAGCGGTCGAACCCGGACAAGGCGACCGTCATCGGCGCCACCCGCACCGTGCCGTCCGAGTACCCGGCCATCGACTGCCGCATCGTCGACGTGGCGCCCTCCGAGCTGGAGGGGGACGTCCGCGCCGCGCGGCTGCTGGTCTCCGAGCTGCTGGCGAAGGTGGCCCCGGAGAACGAGATCGTCGCCGTCCGCGGCGGGCGGCGCTGGCACCAGACGTTCGCCCGCGTCCAGGTCCCGGAAGCGTGCCCGTCGCCGGTGAGCGCCCGGGGCGCGTACGTCATCCTGGGCGGGCTGGGCGAGCTGGGGCTGAACCTGTCGCGCTACCTCGCCGGGCGCGAGCGCTGCCACCTGGTGCTCGCCGGCTCGTCGAGGTTCGTCCCCCGCCCGGAGTGGGACGCGTGGGTGGCGGCCCACGGCCCGGACCACGCCTATTCGAAGAAGATCGCGGCGCTCCGGGAGATCGAAGCGCGGGCCGCCAGCGTGAGCATCGTCCAGTGCGACGTCTCCGACCGCCCGCGGCTGTACGAGCTGCTGGACGGCGCGGCGGCGGCGCACGGCGCCCTCAACGCCGTCATCCACGCCGCGGGCATCGTCGAAAACGGGATGGTCGCGCACAAGGACGTGGCCCGCTTCGCCGACGTCTTCAGGGCCAAGGTGCACGGCGCCTACCACCTGCTCTCCTACGCGGCGGAGCGCCAGGGCCTGAAGGTCGTCCTCTGCTCCAGCATGAACGCCCTGGTGGGCGGGCTGGGCCAGATCGACAACACCGCCTCCAACGCGTTCGTGGACGCCATGGCCTGCACGGAGCTGGCGCGGGCCGCCGGCGACGTGTGCTCGATCAACTGGGGCGCGATCAACTCGGCGCGGCTCGCCGAGCCGGTGGTGCTCCCGCAGTTCGCCGACCTCAGCCGCGAGCACAAGAAGAACCACATGACGGAGGCGGAGATCCACCAGGTCTACGACCGCATCTTGAGCTGGTCGTTCGGGCCCCGGCTGGTGGTCTCCACCATCGATCTCAAGGTGGTGCTCCAGCGCTGGGGGGAGGTCAGCCGCGTCACCGAGCTGGCGCGGCTGCGGCGGGTGGCCACCTCCCTCGGGGAGGCGAAGCAGGCGCAGGGCGCTCCCCGCGAGTACCGCTCGCGGCTCCACCGCTTCGTGGTGGAGGCGTGGTCCGGGATCCTCGGCGTGGAGGACCTCCAGTGGGACGACGACCTGTTCGCCCGGGGCGCCCACTCCCTGGGAGCGGTGCAGTTCTCCTCCATGCTCAAGGACGAATTCGGCCTGCGGCTGCACGCCATGGGCCTGTACGAGTTCCCGCGCCTGGGTGCGCTGGTGGAGTACCTCCAGAAGCTGCTGGATGAGCAGGAGGCCAAGGCCGCGCTGGGGGGCCGCGCGCGCGAGGGAGGTGCGGGGTGAGGGCCTTCGAGGTGTTCGCCGGCGCCGCGCGGGCGCGGTTGACCGAGCCGGCGGTGGAGCACGGCGGGCGCGGGCTGACGTTCGGGGACCTGCTGCACGCGGCCGGCGCCGTCGCCGGGCTCGCCCACCAGGCCGGCGCCCGCCCGGGCGACCTGGTGGGGCTGCTCCTCCCGCGTGATTTCCGCCTCCCCGCCGCGATGTTCGCCTCGCTCCGGCTGGGCACCACCTTCGTCCCGCTGAGCGACCAGTACCCGCCCGAGCGCCTGGAGTCGCTGATCCAGCGGTACGGGATCCGCCTGGTGCTCACCAGCCCCGAGCTGGCCCCGCGGCTCCCGGCGCAGGCCGCCCGCGTCGAGCTGGCGCGCCCGACCTCGTTCGGCGACGTTCCGCCCCCCGCGCCGCCGGCCGGCGAGGCTCCGCCCTACGTCATCTTCACCTCCGGCTCCATGGGCGAGCCGAAGGGCGTGGTCATCCGCGAATCGAGCCTGCTCAACCTGATCTCCTGGACGGCGGAGCGGTATTCGCCCGGGGAGCGGCGCGCCGTGCTGGCCTCCACCCCCATCACCTTCGATCTGTCGATCTTCGAGATCGTCGCCACGCTGGCCTGCGGCGGTCGGATCGTGCTGGTGGGCTCGGCGCTCGACCTGCTCTCCGGGCCGGGCGAGCTGGACGTCTCGCTGATCAACACCGTGCCCTCGGCGGCGCGGGAGCTGGTGCGGTTCCGGCGGTTCCCCCGGGCGACGCGGGTGGTGAACCTGGCGGGGGAGGCCCTGCACCAGGACCTGGTGGACGCCATCCACGAGGCCGCCCCCCAGGTGGAGAAGGTCTACAACCTCTACGGCCCCTCCGAGGACACCACCTATTCCACCGAGCACCTCGCCCGCCGGGGCGCGCGGGCGGGTGCGGTGCCCATCGGGCGGCCGCTGCCGGGCAAGCGCGCGCACCTGCTGGACGAGCGGCTGATGCCGGTGCCGCCCGGCTCGCCCGGCGAGGTGTGCCTCTCCGGCGAGGGGCTGGCGGCGGGTTACCTGGGCGACCCCGAGCTGACCGCCCGGAAGTTCGTCACCGCGCCGGAGGGTCCGCTCCGCGGCGAGCGCCTGTACCGCACCGGGGACCTCGCCTCCGCCGACGAGGGCGGCGCGCTCACCTACCTGGGCCGGATCGACCGGCAGATCAAGGTGCGCGGGGTCCGCATCGAGCCGGGCGAGATCGAGTGCGCGCTCCGGGGCATCGCCGGCGTGAACGACGCCGCGGTGAGCAAGGTGTCCGACATGCACGGCAACGACCAGCTGCTGGCCTTCGTGGTGCACCGGGACGGGAATGGCGCCACCGAACGCCTGATGAGCGCGCTGCGAGCCAAGCTCCCGGAGTTCATGCTACCTTCGCGGATCGAATACTTGCCGAGCATTCCGCTCACATCGAACGGAAAGGTCGACCATCAGCGGCTGCAGGCCATGAGCCACGAGCTTGTGGCGCGCTGAGGAGAGGAGCCCCCTGATGCCACGGAAAGTGGTGCTGACCGAGCTCAACCTCTACGAGGAGATGGTGCCGCTCACCTCCGGCTACCTGGAGTCCTACGCCAGGACGGAGCCCGCGGTGGCCTCGGGCTTCACCTTCGCCACCTGCTCCCGGCACATCGACGTGGACGAGAACCAGCTCTACGAAGACCTGGCCCGGCACGACGCGGACGTCTACGGCTTCAGCTGTTACGTGTGGAACATGGGGGCGCTGAAGCGGGTGGCGGAGCGGCTGGCGCGGGAGAAGCCGTCCGCCAGGATCGTGCTCGGCGGCCACCAGGCGGCCAACCACGGCCACCGCTACCTCCCGCCGGACCTGGAGAACATGTTCGTCTGCAACGGGGAGGGCGAGCAGATCTTCAAGAGCTTCCTCTCCTCGGTGGAGCGCGGCGGGGACCTCGCCGAGGTGCGAGGCCTCTCCTTCCGCCGGGGGGGCGAGCTGATCACCACCCCGGAGCAGCCGAAGCTGGCGGACCTGGACCTCATCCCGTCCCCCTTCCTCAACGGCCTCATCGAGCCCCGGCGATACGCGCTCACCGTGTTCGAGACCAACCGCGGCTGTCCGTACCAGTGCACGTTCTGCACCTGGGGAGGGCCCGGGCTGACCGTGACCCGGTTCTCGCTGGACCGGGTGCTGGCGGAGCTGGAGTGGATCGCGCGCTCCGGGGTGTTCTTCATCTACATCGCGGACGCCAACTGGGGGATGCTGGCGCGGGACGTGGAGATCTCGCAGCTCATCGGCGAGCTGCACCGGAAGCACGGCGCGCCGCGGATGGTGTATTACGCGGCGGCCAAGAACAAGCCGAAGGGCACGGTGGCCTGCATCGAGGCCTTCCACAAGGCGGGGGTGATCACCGCCCAGGCGGTGGGCGTCCAGTCGATGAACGACGAGACGCTGCGCACCATCAAGCGCTCCAACATCAAGAACTCGAAGTTCATGGAGATGTACGAGCAGCTCACGGCGCAGGACATCAGCTCGTATTCAGAGCTCATGTTCCCGCTCCCCGACGAGAGCTACGACAGCCTGAGGAAGAGCGTCCGCACCCTCTGCGAGCTGGGGACCGGTGGGATCATCGTCTACCCCATCATCCTCATCAACAACGCGGAGCTGACCACCCGCCGCGAGGAGTGGGGGATCGTCGGGGTCAGCTCCCAGCGGCCGGTGGACGAGTGCGAGTTCGTGGTCGCCACCAACACCGTCAGCCGCGAGCAGTACGTTGATTCGCTGTGGTTCTTCTACGCGGGCATCCACCCGCTCTACAACGCGCGCCTGCTGGCCTGCACCGCGTCGCTGCTCAGCCGGACCGGCCGCCTCACCCACGACGCGCTGTTCGAGTCCTTCGCGAGCTACGTGCGAACGCACCGGGAGTACGCCTACAGCCGGGAGCTGCACGAGCTGTTCGACTCCGGGACGCACTATGACCACCTCAGCCTCGGGCGGACCATCCACAGCCTGCTGCACGGCGAGCGCGCCGACTGCCTGAGGATGGTGAGCCGCTTCGCCGAGTCACAGCCGTGGTGGTCCGAGCCGGAGCTGCGCGCGGCGGTGGAGCTGGACCTGGTGAACGCGCCGTACATCTACTCCAACACGCCGCTGGAGGTGCCGCCCCACGCCTGGGAGTTCGTGGACGTCTCCCCGCTGGAGGGGCGGGAGCTGCAGGTGGAGCTGAAGAAGGACGCGGTCGCGCTGGTGTCGCAGCTCCTGCACCCGGCCAAGCTGCACGGCACGCCGGGCCAGCGGTTCCGGGTCAGCCACAAGGGCGAGCGCCTGCCGTTCAGCAAGACCCGCACGGTGCGACACCACGCCAACTACTGCCACGGGATGATACAGCGCTCCAACCAGATCATGCCTACCTGGCACGCGCTGTGAGGGAAGAGTAAAGAGGAGAAGGGAGAGTCGCATGAAGATCGGCGAGCTTGAGCGGATCGCGGATCCAGACCTCGGCGCCTTCGAGGCATACGCCCGCCGCGGGATGCCGGTGATCATCGACGGGATGGCCCGCGACTGGCCGGCGCTGAGCTGGACGGTCGAGCACATCGAGCGACAGTGCGGCGGCAACGACGTCTATTACGAGCAATACCCGGACGATCGCTCGCGCCTGGGCTGGTGGAACTTCGGGCACGGGAAGCTCAGCGAGTACCTGCAACGGATGCGGCGCGACGAGGAGGTCTACATCACCAACGCGGACGTGGGTGAATTCTTCCCGCAGCTGATGGGGGACCTCCGCCTGCCGCCGTTCATCTCCGCGGACCGGAAGCTGAAGCTGCACAAGTACCGGATGTTCATCGGGAGGGCGCAGCGGACGGAGATCCACTACCACCCCGGCCTGCAGGTG
>Ga0209382_10002663_pt1 | contig 25556 bp, 27 predicted proteins | sample SoiMetdeltSBSDD5_FD_187599 | JGI IMG/M metagenome (GOLD analysis project Ga0209382, IMG submission 187599) | Bulk soil microbial communities from a Populus tree surrounding site in Tennessee, USA - Soil MetaG P. deltoides SBSDD5 (SPAdes) (version 2) | ecosystem: Environmental > Terrestrial >... | reverse complement strand
CGTCGGGGGCAGGCCGGTGATGGCCCCGCCGCCGGGGACGGTCACGTACGCCCCGGCCACCGCCATGCGGGCCCGACCACGGCGCCGTCGCGGATGGCGTCGCGCAGGGCCACGTCGACGAACGCCCGGAAGGTGCCGACGTCGCGCACGGTCGTGAACCCGGCCAGGATGGTGCGCGGGCGTTGGCGACCCCGCTGAGCGCCTCCTGGGCGGCGCTGCGGTCGATCGCCGGGATGCCGGCCCCCTGGAGCTCGCCCACCAGGTGGGTGTGGCAGTCGATCAGCCCGGCAGCAGCGTGTGGCCGGACAGCTCGACCAGGGCCTCGATCCGCTCCCCACGGACCAGCACCACCCAGCCGGCCCGCACCTCCCCGGCCTCGACGTCGACCACCCTGTCGGCCAGCAACGCGACCAGCCCGTCGTCCCGCGCCGTCCCGCCTCCTCGTGCCTGCCCTGCTCCATGATGACCCACCGCGATTTCCCTTTTGGATCGGACAATCCGTAGGATCCGGAGGCCAAGCCAAACTCATACGATCCGGTAGCAACCCATGCGAACTCGAAGGCCCCGCCATCTCGCCCAGCACCGCCTGCCCATCAGGCTCATGCTGGTCGCGTTCGGGCTGACCTTCGCGGTGCTGGCCGCGGTGGTCGCCTCGGCCGCGCTGGTCCCTCCGGCGCCGCCGGCGACCTCGGTGGTGCGGGCCCTCCCCACCGAGACCACCGTCGCCGCATCCACCGCCGGCCTCGTGCCCTCGGCGACGCCGTCGAGCGCCGCCCCGGAGGAGTCGTCCACCTCCAGGACCGCGCCGCCGGGGCCGCCGTCCGGGGTCGCCCCGGCCTCGCTGCCCACCCCGAGCCCGACGGCGGCCCCGCCGACCGCCCCGGAGCCGAGCTCCACCGCCCCGCCGTCGCTCGCCCCGACCACCACCGAGCCGCAGCCGGCCCCGGTCAGCACCGTCGAGCCGACGACCACCACGGTCGCGCCGACCACCACCCTGGAGCCGACCACCACCACAGCCGTCGAGCCGGCCACGACCACGACCACGCTGGCCCTGGCGACCACGACCACGGTCGAGACGGGCACCACCAGGGCCACGCTCAGGTGAGGTCGCGGCGCACCACCAGCCGCCCGCCCAGGAGGGCCAGGACCAGGCCGTAGGCGGCGAACACCAGGCCGCCGGCCCACATGGCCAGCGTGCCGTCACCAGGGGCGGTCAGCGCCGTGGCGGCGCCCTCGGGCAGCCAGCGGCCGAGGCCGGGCCGGTGCAGCATGCCGACCACGACGGCCTCCACGCCGTGCAGCCAGAGCAGCCCGACGACGAGGGCCGCGAACTGGTTGCGGAACACGGCGCCGAGCCCGGTCCCGAGCACGGCGTACAGCGCGACCGCGGCCGCCAGCCCGGCCACCCGCAGGCCGAGGCCGGGGTCGGCGAGGCCGACCCCGGTCCCCTTGGCGTGCAGCCAGGGCAGCCCGATGGCCAGGCTCACGGCCGCGGCCACCAGGGCCATGGCCAGGCCGGCGGCGGCGGCCGCGGCCAGCTTGGCCGCCACCACCCGGCCCCGCACCGGGGTCACCAGGCGGTCAGGGCGAGCAGGACGCGTGCGGTGCGGGTGGTCCAGAGCTTGCGCAGCTCCGCCTGGACGAGCCGGATCATGACCGGTCTCCTTTGCCTCCGGTGAGCTCGAGGAAGACGTCCTCGAGGTTGGAGCGCTCGAAGCGCATCTCGTGGAGCACGACCCCGCCGGCCGCGGCCGCCTGGCCGACCTGCTCGGCGGTGACGCCGCCGACCACCAGCCGGTCGGGGCCGTCGGGGGTCACCGTGGCTCCCCGGGCGACCAGCAGGCCGCGGAGCGCCTCGGGCTGGGGCGTGCGCACCCGTACCGTCCGGTCGGCGCCGGCGGTCAGGGCGGCCAGGCTCGACCGGGCGACCAGACGGCCCCGGTCGATGATCACCACCTGGTCGACCGTCTGGGCGACCTCGGCCAGCAGGTGGCTGGAGACGAGCACGGTCCGGCCCTGGTCGGCCAGACCGCGGACCAGGTCGCGCAGCCAGCGGACGCCCTCCGGGTCGAGGCCGTTGGCCGGCTCGTCGAGGACCAGCACCTCGGGGTCGCCGAGCAGGGCGGCGGCCAGCCCGAGGCGCTGGCGCATCCCGAGCGAGAAGCCCCCGACCCGGCGGCGGCCGGCCCCGGTCAGGCCCACCTGCTCGAGGACCTCCCCGACCCGCCCCGAGGGCAGCCCGGCCGCCGTGGCCAGGACCCGCAGGTGGTCGCGGGCCGAGCGGCCCGGGTGGAGGCCGCTCGCCTCCAGGACGGCCCCGACCCGGCGGGCCGGGTCGGCCAGCTCCCGGTAGGGCCGGCCGTCGATGGTGGCCGTGCCCGCGGTCGGGGCGACCAGGCCGAGGAGCATCCGCAGGGTGGTGGTCTTGCCGGCCCCGTTGGGGCCGAGGAAGCCGGTCACCGTCCCCGGGTCGGCGTCGAAGGTGAGGTGGTCGACGGCGAGCACATCGCCGAACCGCTTGGTGAGCCCCTGCACGCTGATGGCCGCCATGGGCGCGTTCTCCCTGTGAGAGCCGTGACGCCGACGACGCTACGGGCCGCGACGGCGGCGGTCGTCGGCGTCCAGGCCGCTCTTTCCGGTCGGCCTGGAGGCGGACGCCGGGGCCGGCCGTCGGCCTGGAGGTGCAGCCCCGATCCACCGGGGGACCACCCCGGGTCAGGCCGAGCCGGGGGTGACCAGGCCGGTCTCGTAGGCCAGCATCACCAGCTGGGCCCGGTCGCGGGCGCCGAGCTTGGCCAGGACCCGGCTCACGTGGGTCTTGGCCGTGGCCCCGCTCACCACCAGCAGCTCGGCGATCTCGGCGTTGGACAGGCCCCTGGCCACCAGGGCCAGCACCTCCCGCTCCCGGTCGGTGAGGGTGGCCAGGGCGGCCGGGGTGACCGGGCTGGGCTCGGGGCGGCGGGCGAACTCGGCGATCAGCCGCCGGGTGACGCTGGGGGCGAGCAGGGCGTCGCCGGCGGCCACGACCCGGATCGCGGCCAGCAGGTCGGCCGGTGGCGTGTCCTTGAGCAGGAACCCGCTGGCCCCGGCCCGCAGCGCCTCGTAGACGTACTCGTCCAGGTCGAAGGTGGTGAGGACCAGGACGCGGACGGCCTCGGCCCGGTCAAGGGCGACGATCCTGCGGGTCGCCTCCAGGCCGTCCACCCGCGGCATGCGGATGTCCATCAGCACCACGTCGGGCAGCTGCTGGCGGGCCAGCTCGACCGCCTCCGCCCCGTCCCCGGCCTCCCCGACCACCTCCAGGTCGGGCGCCGACTCGACCAGCACCCGGAACCCGGCCCTGACCAGCGTCTGGTCGTCGGCCACCAGGACCCGAATCACCGGGGATCCTCGACGGGGAGGCTGGCCGCGACCCGGAACCCGCCGCCGGGCAGGGGGCCGGCCTCCAGGGTGCCGCCATAGAGGGCGGCCCGCTCCCGCATGCCAGCGATGCCCAGGCCGCCGCGGTCCTGGTCGTCGGGGCCGTGGCCGTCGTCGACCACCTCGAGGGCGACCCGGCCGGGGGAGTAGCGGACCGCGACCCGGGCGGTGGCCGGCCCGGCGTGGCGGACCACGTTGGTCAGCGCCTCCTGGACGATCCGGTAGGCCGACAGGTCCAGCCCGGCCGGCAGCTCGCACGGGGTCCCCTCGATCCGGACCTCGACCCGCACCCCGGCCCTGGCCACCTCGGCGGCCAGCGCCTCCACCTCGGCCAGGCCGGGGGCCGGGGCCAGGCTGCCCCGAGGCTCGGCCTCCTGGCGGAGCACGCCGAGCAGCCGCCGCATCTCGACCAGGGCCTGGCGGCTGGTGGCCTCGACCGCGGCCAGGGCCTTGCGCGCCTCCTCGGGCTGGCTGTCGAGCACGTGCACGCCGACCCCGGACTGCACGGCGATGATGCTCATGCTGTGGGCGACGACGTCGTGGAGCTCGCGGGCGATCCGCAGCCGCTCCTCGGTGACGGCCCGCCGGGCCAGCTCCTCCCGGGCCTGCTCCAGCTCGGCGGCCCGCTGCCGGGCGGTGACGACCGCCTCCTGGCGGCGCCGGGCCCCGTCGCCGAGCCACCAGCCGGCGGCCATGACCAGGCCGTCGAGCACCAGCGTCCCGCCGTCGCCGATCGCCCGCGGCCGGGCCAGCCAGACCAGGACGAGCAGGGCCTCGGTGGCGGCCAGGCCGGCCAGGGAGGTGCGCCGCGGGCGGTGGGCGGCGACGGTGTAGACGTAGACCAGGACCGCGAAGGTCAGCGAGACCAGGTTGAGCCCGAGCGCGGCGAACGCCGCCCCGGTGGCCAGGCCCCAGGCCAGCACGGCCACCGGCCAGCGCCGGCGCACCGCGATCGGCAGGGTGTGGGCCAGCACCAGCAGGTAGGCGGCCCAGGCCCGCGGCGACCCGGGGTCGAACGGGAGCACCGTGGCCACAGCGGCCACGCCGGCGCCGGCCGCGACCACCGCCAGCAGCCCGTCGAGGACCCAGGGCCCGGCGGTGCGCAGCCGTTGCCGGCGGGCATCCGGGATGCGCATCGCTGCACCGTACCGCCCCGGGGGCCTGGCCGCGTCACCCTGGGGGCCGACCCGCCGCCTCCGCCTGGAGATGTACGCCGGCGGCGGGGAAGTGGCGGCGATGGCCGGGCTGCGCGAAGATGCCGACATGACCGAGCAGCCACCCCAGCAGCCGCCCGAGGCCCCCGTCCCCGGCCTGGTGGTCGTCGGGCCCACCGACCAGCAGGCCACCGAGCAGCAGTCGACCGAGTCCGTCGCCAGCCCGGCCAAGGTCATGCGCATCGGCGCCATGGTCAGGCAGCTCCTGGAGGAGGTCCGCCACGCCCCGCTGGACGAGGCCGGCCGGGACCGGATGCGCGAGATCTACGACATCTCCGTGCGCGAGCTGTCCGACAGCCTGTCCCCGGACCTGGCCGACGAGCTGGGCCGGGTCGCCCGCCCCTTCGTCGGCGACGAGACCCCCAGCGAGGCCGAGCTCCGGGTCGCCCAGGCCCAGCTCGTCGGCTGGCTCGAGGGCCTCTTCCACGGCATCCAGGCCACCCTGTTCGCCCAGCAGATGACCGCCCGCAACCAGCTCGAGGAGATGCGCCGCCGCGCCCTCCCCGGCCGCCCCGGCGCCGACCCCTCCGGCCAGTACCTCTAGGGCCAGCCCGCACGGCTGCGGCTCGACGACCCTGATCGGTGACGAGGACGACCTCGAGGTCGCCCGCTCCCATGCCCTGCTGCTCGCTCACGCCCACCGATCGGGCCGTCACCGTGGCGCGCACGACCTGGTCATCGCCGCGACCGCCCTGGCTCGGGGCCGGATCGTCGTCACCGCCGACCCGGCGGGTTCAGCGATCTCCCCGGGGTGTGGTGCGGCTCGTGTCGGGCTCAGCGGTGGAGGGTTGACAGGGCCGGGAGGGGCAGGGGCTGGTCGGGGGCGAGGACCACGATGGTGCCCTTCATGCCGGCGGCCCAGTGGCCGAGGACGTGGCAGCCGTAGAGGACGACCCCGGGGTCGTGGAAGGTCCAGGTCAGGCGCCTGGTCTGGCCCGGGGGGACGGTGAGGCCGCCGGCCGCGCCGCCGCCGGCGTGGTCGGCGGAGCCGTGGGCGTGGGCGTGCATCATGTGGTCGCCGTCGGCGGGCATGGCCTGCATCCGGCGCTCGTGGTCGAGCTGGGTCGCGCGGTCGCCGAGGATGAACTCGTGGGGGAGCTTGCCGGCGTTGGTCACCGAGAAGGTCACCCGGTGGCCGGCCCGGACGACGATCGAGCTGGGCCGGTAGCGGAAGCGGTCGTTCATCACCACCCGGACCGGGGCGGCGGTGGCGATGGCCGGTCCGGGCCTGTGGGGGGGCCGGTGGACGTGGGCGGGCGGCGCCGACCGGTCCTGGCGCTCCGGGCCGGGCAGGTCGGTCAGGGCGCAGGCGGAGGCGAGCAGGGCGACGCCGGCCAGCAGGGCGGCGAGCGGCAGGGCGGGGCGGTGGGGCATCGCGACGGTTCCTGACGGGCGCGGTCCGGGAGCAGGCGGGCGGCGCCGAGGCGCCGCCGCGAACCGTCGCAGGCCCGCCTAACGGCCTGGTAACCGGGCGCGGCCGGGTCAGGCGTCCCGGGGCGGGAACGGCTGGCCGTCGTTGTGGGTGATGGTCAGCCGGGCCAGCTCGACCCGCAGGGCCCGTTCGGCGAGGGCGGTCAGCGTCGTCCGGTCGCCCGTCTCGGCCAGGTGGGCGACCGCGTCCCTGGCCGTCTCGACCAGGTCGGCGGGCAGCCGGAAGCCGACCCTGGCCTTGGCCGGCGCCGGCGCCGGTGCGGCCGTGGCCGGCGGTGGCCCGTCGAGCGGGTTCCAGACCCCGAGATGCCGGCCGGTCCGGCCGCCGGCCGAAGGCCGGTTCCACGCCCGCTGCCGTCGCCGCCCCGATGGGGCGGAGGGGCCGGAGAGCAGATCGTCCACGCCGGGATCCCCTGGGCCGGGGAGCAGGTCGTCGAGGGCGTTGGCGCCCCGGCGGCGGTCCCGGCGCCGCCGGGACGGCCGGCCCTGGTCGGGGACCGGCTCCAGCCGCGGCCGCCGCGGAGAGGGTGCCGGCTCGCCGGCCGGGTCGGCCGCGTCCGGGTCCCAGGCCGGCCCCGGGTCCCAGGCCGGCCCGGGCAGCAGGTCATCGAGCGCGTTGTAGGCGCCCATCCGCTTGGGTCTGCCCATCCGCGGCACTCCTCGCGTCGAACTCTGCCGCGGCGGCCCGGTAGTCGGCCGCCACAGGGCTGTCAGGGGCGTAGATGGTGACCGGGAGGCGGTGCCCTGGCGCCTCGGCGACCCGGACGCTCTCGCGGATCATGGTCTGCATGACCACGTCGCCGAACCGCTCGCGCAGGCTGTCCACGATCTCCCTGGACAGGGCCGTGCGCCTGTCGACCTGGGAGGCCAGGACGCCGGTCAGCCGCAGGCGGCGGTTGAGGCGGAGCTTGACGGTGTCGATCGTCTGGTTGAGGGCGACCAGGCCGGCCAGCGGCATGACCCGGGTCTGGACCGGGATCAGGACCTCGTTGCAGGCGGCCAGGGCCGAGTAGCAGAGCAGGCCAAGGGCGGGCGGGCAGTCCATGAGGACGTAGTCCCAGCCGTCGGGAGGCAGCTCCTCCACCGCCTGGCGCAGGATCATCTCGGCCCCGGCCTGGCTGGCGGCGTTCCGCTCGGCCCTCGTCATCCAGGACGACGACGGCACCAGGTCGAGGTTGTCGACGCCGGTCGCGCGGACGGCCTTCTCGAGCGGGGCCCCGTTCTCGAAGACCTCGTAGAGGGCGCGGGCGTCGACGGTGCCCAGCCAGGTGCTCGCGTTGGCCTGCGGGTCCAGGTCGATCACGAGCACGCGCCGGCCCTGCTCGGCGAGGGCGGCGCCGAGGTTGACCACCGTCGTCGTCTTCCCGACGCCGCCTTTCTGGTTGGCCACGGCGACTCGCCGCATGTGCACCACCTGTGGATAGGCGCTGTGAGCTGGCGGCAGCGTACAACAAGGACCCCGCCGGGTCGGGGACGTTGCCAGGGTCTACGATCTGGCCATGGCGACCCACCGCTTCGAGACCGTGCTGGCCGCCGAGGACGGCGGGGTGTTCTTCGAGGTCCCGCTGGACGTGCCGGCCACCTTCGGCAGGGCCCGGGCCCCGGTCAGGGGCACCATCAACGGCCAGCCGTTCCGCAGCACCGTGGCCGTGTACGGCGGCCGCTACTACCTGCCGGTCAACCGCGCCCTGCGCGAGGCCGCCGGGGTCGCGGCCGGCGACGCCGTGGTGATCGAGCTCGAGGCCGACGACCAGCCACGCACCGTGGACCCGCCGGCCGACCTGGCCGGCGCCCTGGCCGCCGACCCCGAGGCCAGGGCCGCCTTCGACGGCCTGTCCCACACCCACCAGCGCGAGTACGCGCAGTGGGTGGCCGAGGCCAGGCGCGAGGCGACCCGCCGGCGCCGGGTCGAGCAGGCCGTGCAGATGCTGCGGGACGGCCGCCGCCACCCCTAGACCCGGCCGGGTCTCCCTACCTTGATCGTTCCACCGGTAGGCCGCTGCGCGTCCGCGCCTCGACGACCAGGCGGCCGTTGGCCTTGGCCCAGTCGGTGAGGGCCGCCACCGGCTCGCGCAGGCTGGAGCCGAGTGGGGACAGCGAGTACTCGACCCGGGGCGGGACCTCGGGGAAGATGCGCCGCTCGACCAGGCCGGCCCGCTCCAGCTCGCGCAGCGTCCGGGTGAGCATCTTCCCCGAGATGCCACCGATCTGGTGACGCAGCCATGAATGGCGCTTGGGCCCGTCGACCAGGCACGCGGCGACCAGCACGGCCCACTTGTCGGCGATCAGGGCGAGGGCGGCCCGGGACGGGCAGCGGGCGCTGTACACGTCCACCGCCGCCGGTCGCCGGTCGGCCTGTCCCGGTATGTGAGACATGCGACCGAGCATACCTCGTACCACCTAGGTTGCTGAACTCCCCTTGAGCACTTATGGTGCCCTTGGGAAGCAATAGCCCCTAAGTCGCCGCGGAGCCCAGAAGGTACGCGTCGGCATACGGAGGAGGGGCTGGTGGTGGTGGTCATGTCCGGTCCGGACCGTGACCGTATGAGGGAGTCAGATGCCCCAACCCAAGCCGAGTGAACCAAAGCACCTGACCGCGTCGCAGGCCGCGGCGCTGCTCCAGGTGTCCCCGAAGACCGTCTCCCGTTGGGCCAAGGAGGGCAAGCTGCCCTTCGTCCGCACCCTCGGCGGTCACCGCCGGTACCCGGACAGCGAGATCCGGGCGCTGGTCGACAGCCTGTCCGAGCGGCCGGTGTCCGAGGGGGACGAGAGTCCCGGCACCCGCTCGGCGTAGCGGCGGCCGGCGGCCGCCTGTGCCGCCTGTCCGGACGGCTGGCTCTCGGGCCCGCGCGTCCTTCGGTTTGTTGCGCGAGCTGCCGTGCTAGTACCTGGTCCACGGTCCACCTGCTCGCGCGGCGGCAGCGGCGCGGGGGCAGTACGAGGAGGCGCCCCATGCGCATCGCCCTCATCGCTCCCCCCTGGTACCCCATCCCGCCCGGCGGCTATGGCGGCATCGAGTGGGTGGTCGCGCTGCTGGCCGACGGGCTGACCGACCGCGGCCACGAGGTCACCCTGTTCGCCGCGCCCGGGTCCGACACCCGGGCCAAGCTGGTCTCGCCCCTCGACGAGGAGCCGCCGCGCGACGCCATCGGCGACCCGTGGTACGAGGCCAGCCACGTGGTCTCGGTGTACGAGCACGGCGACGAGTTCGACATCCTGCACGACCACACCGGTCCGGTGGGGGTCAGCGTCGGTGCGCTCAGCGACCGCCCGACCGTCCACACCCTGCACGGGCCGTTCACCGACCAGACCACGATGCTGTATCGGCGCATCGCCCGCCGGCACTGGTTCGTGGCCATCTCCGAGAGCCAGCGGTCCATGGCCCCCGAGAACCTGCGCTGGGCCGGGGTGGTCTACAACGGCATCCCCATGGACCGCTACCCGTTCCACCGGGACAAGGACGACTTCCTGCTCTTCCTCGGCCGGGCCGACGAGGAGAAGGCGCCGGACCTGGCCATCGAGGCGGCCAGGCGGGCCGGCCGCCGCCTGGTGCTGTGCGCCACCACCAAGAACCAGCGCGAGCAGACCTATTGGGCCGAGAAGGTCGAGCCGATCCTCGGTGACGACGTCGAGGTCCGCGGCGAGGCCTCCCACGAGGAGAAGGCCGAGCTGCTGGCGCGGGCGGCCGCCCTGCTGTTCCCGATCCAGTGGGCCGAGCCCTTCGGGCTGGTGATGACCGAGGCCATGGCCTGCGGGACCCCGGTGATCGCCTGGCGCAACGGGTCGGTCCCCGAGGTGGTCGCCGACGGCGAGACCGGCTTCGTCGTCGAGTCGGTCGAGGAGATGGCCGCGGCGGTCGACCGGGTCGACGACCTGGACCCGCGGGCCATGCGGGCCAGGGTCGAGGAGCGGTTCTCGGCCGAGGCGATGGTCGCCGGCTACGAGCGCGCCTACGAGCGGGCCGTGGCCGGCGAGCAGGCTGCCGCCGGCGGGGGGTAGCCGCCCTCGGGCACGACGGCACCGGAGCCGGCGCGATGGCGGCCGGCTCCGGGCGGTCGGCCGTTGCTCAGCTGCTCCTGGGCTTGCGCTCGCCCGAGCCCGAGCGCTTGGTCGTGGTGGTGCCGGTGTCGGTGGTGGTGGCGGCGCCGGCCTCCGAGCCGGAGGTGGTCGTCGCCGGCCCGGCGGAGGTGCTGGGGGCGCTCGGGGAGGTGGCCCTGCTGGCCGAGGAGCCCGACGTGCTGGGGGTCGCCGGCGTGCTCCGGGTGGTCGAGGTGCTCGGGGTGGCCGTCGTCGTGGTGGTGCCGCTGGTGGCCCCGCTGGTGCCCGACGTCCCCGTGGCCGACCCGCTGGCCGCGACCTTGTCGCCGGCCTCCTGGACCTTGTCGGCGGCCTTGTTCGCGACCTGCTCCACCCGGGCCCCGAGGTTGCCCGGGGCGCTGTCGATGACCCGCTTGACCTGCGGATGGTCGAGCACCTGGCGAGCGCTGGCGGTCATCTGCTCGTAGCGCTCGCGGCCCGCCTTGGCGCCGAGGACGTAGCCGATCGCGGCGCCGACCAGCATGCCGAGCTTGCCCGTACCTTTCATCTTCGACCTCCGTCGCTTCCTGGGGGCGCTCCTGCGTGCCCGCTTGCCGAGGTCGGCCTGCTGCACCTTGCGGCCGGCCGACGCCGGGACCGAGACCACCGACCGGGCCGCCTCGGCGGTCGCCGCGGCGGCCTGCCTGCGCGCCTGCGCCCGCTTGCGCGCCCGGCGCTTGGCCTCCACCGTCGCCCCGACCGCGGCGGCCGTGGCGGCGGCCTGCTTGCGCGCCTGCCTGCTGGCCTTGTCGGCTTCCTTGCTGGCCTGCTTGCTGGCCTTGGCGGCCTTCCTGGCGGCCCGCCGCCCCTGCTCGGCGGCGACGGTCCCGCCGGCCGCGGCCTTCCTGGCCGCCTCCTGCCCGGCGCGGGCGGCCTGCTGGGCGGCCTTGCGGGCGGCCCGCCGCCCTTGCTCGGCGGCGGCGGCGGTCCCGCCGACGGCGGCCGCCTGGGCGGCCCGGCGGCCGCCCTCGGCCATCTCGGCGGCGGCCCGGGTGAGGGCGTCGGCGGTCTCGCGGCCGACCTGGCCGACCCGTTCGCCCAGGGTCGGTGGCTTGCGGCGCCGGCGCCGCAGCGCGACCAGGCCGGCGCCGCCGGCGGCCAGGGCGACCGCGCCGACCCCGGCGGCGGCCTGCCTGCCCTTCCCGCGGCCCGGCCCGCCGTCGCCGGCGGCCGTGCCGGTCGCCCCGCCGGACCAGGAGGTCCCGGCCGGCTGGGTGGGCGCCGTCGGGCTGGTCCCGGCGGCCGGCACGTCGGCCTCGAGCCGGGACGAGGGCGGCAGCTGGGCGGTGGCGTCGGTCGGCGGGGGCGCCGCCGCCGGGGCCGGGGCGGCCTCGCCGACGGGCAGGCCGCTCGAGGACTGCTCGGTCGTGTACCGGATGCTGTAGTGGGCGTAGAGGCGGGCCTCGTCCTCCTCGGACAGCTCGGCGCCCTCCTCCAGCCGGGGGGCCTCGCGGACCACCGAGGTCTCGTGCGGGACCTTGACGGTGTCGCCGAGCTGCGCGGCGTCGGCCAACGGCACGAACGTGCGCGAGCCGCCGAACAGGCCCGTGTGGACCAGGGCCCACTCGGGCTGCCTGGTCGTCTTGTCAACGTAGATGGCCTCGATCTTGCCCACCGGCTCGTTGTCGGTGGCCACGAGGGTCATGCCCCGCCAGGAGCGGGCCTGGTCGATCGTCGGTAGCGTCATCGCGTCCTCCAGCGCCGCGTCGTCGGTCGATCCTAGGGGCTGGTGGCCGGGCTGGCGACACCAATCATCCGCGAGCCCCGTCTTTCCTGGGAAGCGCCAGCTAACCCTCCCGATTCCAGGAGGTCGGTCAGGCCAGCCGGGTCCGGCGCCGGGGCGCCATGGCGGCCCCGATGTCGTCGGCGAGCCTGTCGGCCTCGGTCACTTCAAGCGTTGACACGGTAACCCGGATCGCGGGCCGGCTGCGCAGCCGGAACCGCTCGCCGGCGAGAACGGCCCAGCCGGCGTCCAGCAGGCGCCGGATGACCGCGCCCTCGTCGGCCACGGGCACCCACACGTTCATCCCCGAGCGGGCGTGGGCCTCGACGCCCCTGGCCGCGAGCGCGCCGGCCAGGGCCTCGCGCCGCCACCGGTAGGTCTCGCGGCCCCGCTCCAGCAGGGCCGTCCCGCCCGGCGCCGACCACATGGCCACGGCCAGGCCCTGGAGCACGTGGCTGACCCAGCCCGTGCCGACGAGCTGGCGGCCCTGCACGCGGGCCACCGTCTGCGGGTCGCCGGTCAGCACGGCCAGGCGCAGGTCGGGCCCGAGCCACTTGGAGACCGAGCGCACGTGCGCCCAGCAGGGACGGTCGCTGCCGGCCAGGGTGACCCCGGGGGCGCCGGCCACCGGGCCGGCATGGTCGTCCTCCACGACCACGACCTGGGGGTGCGCCTCCAGGACCCGGCAGAGCTCCTCCAGGCGGGCCGGGCCGGCGACGGCCCCGGTGGGGTTCTGGGCCCGCAGGGTGGTCACGAAGGCGCCGCAGCCGGCGGCGAGCGCGCCGGCCAACCCCTCGGGCAGCGGGCCGTCGTCGTCGACCGGGACCGGCTCGGGCCGCAGGCCCATGGCCCGGACCAGGTCGAGGGCCGGCGGGAACCCGGGGTCGTCCACGGCCACCCGGTCCCCCGGGCGCAGGTGGGCCTGGAGGATGCGCTCGACCCCGTCCAGCGCCCCGCCGACCACGGCCAGCCCGGCGACCGGGACGCCGTCGGCCTCCAGCTGGGCGGTGGCCAGGGCGGCCAGCTCGGGCAGGACCGGGTCCTCGCCATACAGGTGGTGGCGGCGGTCGACCCGGGCGAGGGCCGGGTCCAGCGGCGGCAGCAGCGCCGGGTCGGCCCGGCCGTGGGTGAGGTCGCGGACGCCCGGCGGGAGGAGGGCCGACGGCTCGCCCACCGGCAGGGGCGGCCGGTCGGCCACGGCGGTCCCCCCGCGCCCCCTGGCCGTGACCACGCCCCTGGCCCGCAGCCGGGCGTAGGCGGCCGCCACCGTGGTCGGGCTGACCCCGAGCCGCAGGCCGAGCTGGCGGATGGTGGGCAGCCGCTCGCCCGGGCCGAGCTGGGCCTGCCGGACGGCGCGCTCGATGCTGCCGGCGATCTCGGTCGCGGTCGCCCCGGCGATGAAGTCCAACTCCGGCTCGCTCATCACCGTAAGCATAGGAAACGGGCCGGGAAACGACCGAGGCGATGGGCCGCGGTGTCCGCTTGGCGAACTGTCCCGCTGCCCATCGCCTCGGAGGTCGAGCCCCCCCTTGGCGCCCCCCCGTTTCGCCCCCCCGTTGCGGGGCGCAGTCTCCCCGGAACCGTGGGGCGGCGTCGAGGCCTAAACGGAAGTTGGACCATTCGGCCTACCCTGGGCTAGTCAAGCAGGATGGTTGCACCGTCCACCATCTCCGTATGGCGCCATGTCCGTCGACCCGGCATCGTGGGCGGATGATCGACGCCACCGAGGCCGAGCGCTGGATGCGGGACGCCCTGGACGAGGCCAGGGCCGCCCTCGACCACGACGACGTCCCGGTCGGTGCCGTCGTGGTCGCCCCCGACGGCACCGAGCTGGCCCGCGGCCACAACCGCCGCGAGCAGCGCGCCGACCCCACCGCCCACGCCGAGCTGGAGGCCCTGCGCGCCGCCGCCGCCGCCCTCGGCAGCTGGCGCCTCGACGGCTGCACCCTGGTGGTCACCCTCGAACCCTGCGCCATGTGCGCCGGCGCCCTGGTCCAGTCCCGCGTCGCCGGCCTCGTCTTCGCCGCCGACGACCCCAGGGCCGGCGCCGTCACCTCCCTGTTCGACCTGGTCCGCGACCCCCGCCTCCCCCACCGGGTCGAGGTCCGGCGCGGCGTCCTGGCCGACGCCAGCACCGCCCTGCTCCGCTCCTTCTTCACCTCCCGCCGCTATACTCCGCAACGGCAAGGTGCCAGAGTGGACGAATGGGGCGGTCTCGAAAACCGTTGACGTCGCAAGGCGTCCATGGGTTCGAATCCCATCCTTGCCGCCGGCTACCGGTCGCCCGCGGGGCGGACGAGGATCTTGACCGCGTCGCCGTCGGGGGCGGTCAGGGCCGTGAACGCCGCGGCCGCGTCCTCCAGGTCGAACCGGTGGGTCACCAGCGGCGCCGGGTCGAGGATCCCCTTGGCGTAGAGGGCGACGACCCAGCGCCAGGCGGCCCGTGAGGCGGCGAAGCCGCCCTGGACGCGGAGCTGGTTGAGCGTGACCGTGTCCGGGTCGATCGTGGGCCGCCCGGCGCCGGAGATGCCGAGCAGGACCGCGGTGCCGCCACGGCGGAGCAGGGCCAGGGCGGCCGCGGCCCCCGCCGGGTCGTTGGTGGCCTCGACCACGGCGTCGAAGCGGCCGGCCAGCCCGGCCAGGCCGTCCTGGTCGGTGGCGGCCACGACCCGGGTGGCCCCGCAGCGGGGCCCGAACGCGGACCGGGCGGGCCGGCCGCCCACGAGCGCGAGCTCGCTGGGGGAGACGGTCCGCAACAGCAGCAGGGCGAGCAGGCCCAGCGGGCCGTCGCCGACCACCGCGACCCGCGACCCGGGGAGCGGGAGCCCGGCCTCGAGCAGCCCGCTGGCCACACAGGCGGCCGGCTCGAGCAGGGCGGCGGCCTCCACCGGCCGGTCCGCCGGCAGGCGGTGGACCAGGCCGGCCGGGACCACCAGGCGCTCGGCAAGGGCGCCGGGGTGGGTGAAGCCGGTCTCGGCGTACCCGGCCGTGCAGAGGTTGGTGCGCCCCTCGGCGCAGCGGTCGCAGATCCCGCACGACCGGAGCCCCTCGGCGACCACCGGGTCGCCCGGGGCGAGGTCGCGCACGCCCGCGCCCGTGGCCCGGACGCGCCCCGCCCACTCGTGCCCGGGGACCACCGGGTAGCTGACGTAGGCGGCCGGACGGCGGCCCTCGAGCAGCTCGAGGTCGGAGCCGCAGATCCCGGCGGCGGCGACCTCGACCAGCACCTCTCCCGGCCCCGGGACCGGCTCGGGGACGTCGGTGACGGCGGCCCGTCCCGGCCCGCCCACGACCAGGGCGCGCATCAGGGGCGCGGCGTCGGGCGGGCGTTCGCGCTCGGGTCGGGCCGCAGCTTCTGGGTCCGGGCGGCGCGGTACTCGGCCACGACCAGGTCGGTCAGCTCCTGCACCGACGTCTCCGAGGTCGGCTTGTCGAAGGTGATCGACCCGTGCTGGAGCAGGTTGATCCGGTCGCAGACCTCGAGGATCTGGCCGTAGTTGTGGGCGATGATGATGATCGAGACCTCGCCCCGGTCCTTGAGGTCGCGCACCAGGTCGAGGATGAGGGCGCCCTCCTTGGCCCCCATGGCCGCCAGCGGCTCGTCCAGCAGCAGGATCTTGGCGTCGCTGTAGACCGAGCGGGCGACCGCGATCGCCTGGCGCTGGCCGCCGGACAGCTTGGCCACCTCGTCGTCGACCGACGGGATGTTCACCCCCATGTTGTCGAGGTGCTGCTGGGCCAGCCGCCGCATGCGGCGGTTGCCGAGCAGCCGCCAGCGCACCAGCTCCCGGTTGAGGAACATGTTGTGGTAGACGCTCAGCTCGTTGACCAGCGCCAGGTCCTGGTAGACGGTGTCGATCCCGAGGGTGCGGGCGTGGTCGACGGACTTGAGCGCGACCTCCTCGCCGCCCACGAAGATCTTGCCGGCGTCGGGCTGGTGGAAGCCGCAGATGATCTTGATCAGGGTCGACTTGCCGGCGCCGTTGTCGCCGATCAGGCCGAGCACCTCGCCCCTGGCCAGGCGCAGGTTGACGTCGCGGAGGGCGGTGAGCCCGCCGAAGCGCTTGGCCACGTGCTCGACCCGGAGGGCCTCGCCGCCGCCGTCGCCGGCCATCAGGCCCGGCCCGTCCGGCGGAGCCTGGACAGGTACACGTTGGCGATCATCGAGACGAGGATCGCGACCCCCAGGATGATGAAGTACGGGTTGGCGCTGATCCCGATCAGGTTCATGCCGTCCTGCAGCTCGGCCAGGACCAGCGCGCCCAGGAACGCCCCGATGACGGTGCCGGACCCGCCGGCCAGGGCGGTGCCCCCGATCACCGCGGCCGAGACGGCGGTGAACATGATCCCGAAGCCGCCGCCCAGGTTGGGGTCGATGGTGTTGATACGGAAGGCCTCCAGGATGCCGGCGAACCCGCCCAGGGTGGACACCATCATGAAGTTGCCGATCTTGATGCGGCCGGCCCGGATCCCGGCCTCGGTGGCGCCGAGCGGGTTGCCGCCGACGGCGATCGTGTGCAGCCCCCAAGGGGTCCTGGTCAGCAGCACGTGGAAGGAGGCCACGATCAGCAGACACCAGGTGATGTGGGCCCAGTCCGAGGCGCCGAACCAGTGCCGGATCGTCTCGGTTGCCGCGTCGGGGATCGGCGCCGGGTAGGCGTGCGAGGTGACCAGCACGAGGCCGATGACGATGTTGGCGGTGCCCAGGGTGGTCACGAACGACGGCACCCTGAAGAACACCGTGATGAAGCCGTTGACGAAGCCGATGAACGCCGAGATGGCCAGGGCCAGGACGATCGCCAGCAGGATCGGTACGCCGTGGTAGTCGACCAGGTAGTGCATGTTGAACGGGGCCAGGGCGAACACCGCCGCCACCGACAGGTCGATCTCGCCGTTGACCAGCACCAGCACCATGCCGGCGGCGATGATCGCGACCGGCGCGGTCGCCTGGGCGATGTTGACCATGTTGGGCTGGGTGAGGAACGCCGGCGAGGCCGAGGCGAAGTAGACGCCGAGGCCGAGCGCGACCACCAGGACGCTGGTCTCGCGCCGGCGCAGGAACGCCTCGCCGACCCGCCGCAGCGGCCCGCGAGAGGGCCGGCCGGCCGGAGCCGGCTCGACCCTCTCGGCGACGTCGACGGAGTCGCTCACCCTGTCCCTCGGCTAGCCAGAGATCGCTCCCGAACGCTGCACCACCTGCTGCTCGGTGCTGGACCCCTCGAAGCGGGTCTTGGTCTGCAGGTAGGGGTCGACGTTGTCCTTGGTCACGAACAGCAGGCCGGTGTTGGTCTCGGACGGGAAGACCAGGCCTCCCGACAGCTTGTACATGTAGAGGTACAGCACCGGCAGGAAGCCCTGCAAGTACGGCTGCTGGTCGATGGTGTAGTCGAGGCTGCCTCCCTTGATCGCCTGCAGGGTCTCGGGCACCAGGTCGAAGCCGCCGGCGACCTTCAGGCCCTTGGAGCGCATGTTGTACTTCTGCACCACCTGGCCCACCGACTGGGTCGAGCCGGCGTCCACCGCCAGCATCCCGGCCAGGTTGGGGTGGCCCTGGGCGTAGGCGTCGATGATCGACAGGCCCTTGGTCACGTCGGCGTTGGTGCCGACCGGGGTGAACTTGATCGGCTTGCCCGACTGCTTGATCGCGTCGGAGGCGCCGTCGATCCGCGGCTGGATGTTCAGGGCGCCGGGTGTGGCGATGAAGCCGACCGCGTCGCCGGACTCCAGGCCCGAGGCGATCGCGCGCTGGCCGAGCTGGAACCCGGAGTCGTACAGGCCCTGGCCGATGTAGGCCAGCCGGTTGGTGCCGGGGTCGTCCTTGGCGCCGTCGGCGTTGTAGGAGACGACCGGGATGCCGGCGGCCAGCGCCTGGTTGACCGGCGCGTTGAAGGCGTTCTTGTCGACCACCGCGAGCGCGATCCCGTCGGCCTTGGCGGAGATGGCGGTGTTCATGGCGTTGACCATCTCGGCCACGATCGAGTCCTTGGACCCGGTCCACTGGAACTCGCAGTTGAGCAGCGCGCAGGCGTCCTGGGCGCCGTACTGGGTGGGCGTGAAGAACGGGTTGGTGGTGACGTGGTTGACGAACACGAACTTCCACTTCGGGGTCGAGGGGAAGTCGCCGGCGCTGGTCGCGGCGGCGTTGTCGCTCTTGTTGTCGTTGTTGCTGCAGGCGGCCAGCAGCGCCGAGGCGGCCAGCGACGCGCTGGTCAGCCCGATGCCGCCCAGCAGCCGGCGCCGGGTGACCCGGTTGAGGTCAAGCGTGTCGACGGCCTGCTCGACCACGGGATCGACCTTGGACATTGCAACCCTCCTCGAACGGGCGCGGCCCGCTCAGTCGGTGGAGAACTTGTAGATGGTGGTGGTGGCGTAGCGCTGGCCGGGGGCCAGCACGGTCGACGGGAAGTTGGGGTGGTTGGGCGAGTCCGGGTAGTGCTGGGTCTCCAGCGCGAACCCGTCTCCCTGCCGGTACATCCGGCCGCTGGTGCCGACCAGCGTCCCGTCCAGGAAGTTGCCGGAGTAGAACTGGATGCCCGGCTGGTCGGTGATGACCTCCAGGACCCGGCCGCTCCTGGGCTCGACGACCCTGGCGGCCAGCTCCAGGCCGCTGCCGTGCCGGTCGAGCACCCAGTTGTGGTCGTAGCCGCGGCCGATGACCAGCTGCTCGAACCCGTTCCGGATGCGCGCGCCGATGGCGGTCGACCGGGTGAAGTCCATCGGGGTGCCGGCCACCGGGTCGATGGCCCCGGTGGGGATCAGGGTCGGGTCGACGGGCGTGTAGTGGCTGGCCTTGAGCTTCAGCTTGTGGCCGTAGATGTCGCTCGAGCCCTCGCCGGCCAGGTTCCAGTAGGCATGGTTGGTCAGGTTGACGATCGTCTTGAGGTTGCTGTTGCCCACCAGCCTGGCCCGGTAGTCCATGCGGATCTCGTTCCGGTCGGTGAGGGTGTAGGTGACCCGGTTGGCCAGGGTGCCCGGGTAGCCCTGGTCGCCGTCGGGACTGGTGAAGCGGAGCACCAGGCCGACGCTGTGCCGGTCCTTCACCGGGGTGGCGGCCCACACGTGCTTGTCGAACCCGACGTCACCGCCGTGGAGGCTGTTGGGCGGGTTGTTGATCGGCAGTTGGTAGGTCTGGCCGTTGAGCTGGAACTGGCCCTTGGCGATGCGGTTGGCGTACCGCCCGGTGATGCAGCCGAAGTACGGGCTCTTGGCCACGTAGTCGGCCAGGTTGTCGAAGCCGAGGGTGACGTTGGCCAAGCGGCCGTGGCGGTCGGGCACCCTGATCGACTGCAGGATGCCGCCGTAGGTGAGGATCTTCACCTCCATGCCTCGGGAGTTGGTCAGGGTGTAGATGTCGACCGGGGTGCCGTCGGCCAGGCTGCCGAAGGACGCCTTGGTGATGGTGGGGCGGTGGCCCGCCGAGGACGCCGAGGCGGTGGCGAACAAGGCCATGGTCGAGAGCGTCATGAGCACGACCACGCCCATGACCACGGCCCGGCGGGTGGTCCCCCGTGCTGCGAGGATGCCGTGCATGGTTCCCCTCCTCCTTTCCGCAGCGCGCCGTCCTCACGGCGAGCCGTCAACGGACTCCCGGTTCACGCGCCGACCTCGGTCCACCCGGCGCCCGACGCGGCGCTGCGTTGCACCGCGTCGAGCACCTCCTGCACCCGGAGCCCGTCGGCGAAGGTCGGCTCCGGGTCATGTCCGTCCGCGATCGCCTGGAGGAGGTCGCGGACCTCGTGGGTGAAGGTGTGCTCGTAGCCGATGGTGTGGCCGTCCGGCCACCAGGCCCCGGCGTAGGGATGGTCGGCCCTGGTGACCTGGATCGTCCGGAACCCCTGGGTCGCCGGCTCCTCGGTGGCGTCGAACAGGCGCAGCCGGTTCAGGGCCCCCAGCTCCCAGACGACGCTGCCCAGCTCGCCGTTGATCTCCACCGACAGCCCCTCGGTGTGGCCGGCGGCGAAGCGGGTGGCCTCGAAGCCGCCCAGCGCCCCGCCGGCGAAGCGGGCGATGAACAGCGCCGCGTCGTCGACGGTGACCGGGCCGCGGGCGCCGCCGCCGTCGGCCAGGGGCCGCTCCCGGACGAACGTCTCGGTCAGCGCCGAGACCCCGGCGATCCGGTCCCCGGCCAGGTGCTGGGCCAGGTCGATGGCGTGGGCACCGAGGTCGCCGAGGGCGCCCGACCCGGCCTGGGCGGCGTCGAGCCGCCAGGCCAGCGGGAGCTCGGGGTCGAGCATGTGGCTGGCCAGGTAGGCGCCGCGGACGTGGCGGATCGTGCCCAGGCGGCCGGCGGCGATCAGCTCGCGGGCCAGGGCGACCGCCGGGACCCGGCGGAAGTTGAAGCCCACCATGGCCCGCACGCCGACCGCGGCCGCCCGGTCGGCGGCGGCGGCCATGGCGCGCGCCTCCTCGACGGTGTTGGCCAGCGGCTTCTCGCACAGGACGTGCTTGCCGGCCTCGAGGGCCGCGATCGAGATCTCGGCGTGGCTGGACCCGGGGGTGCAGACGTCGACCAGGCCGACGTCGTCCCGCTCGACCAGCCGCTTCCAGTCGGTCTCCCAGGCCGCCCAGCCGAGCCGGTCGGCCGCCGCCGCGACCAGGGCCGGGTTGCGGCCGCAGATGGCGGCCATGCGCGGGGTGAACGGGAGGTCGAAGAAGCGGCCGACGGTCCGCCAGGCCTGGGAATGGGCCCGGCCCATGAACTCGTAGCCGACCATCCCGATCCCGAGCACGCCCCGGTCTCCCACCATACAAACCCCACTTCCGCCTGGGGATGGACCGCAATCCTGGAGTTTGTCCGTTCAGTGGCCAAACTAAGCTGGCCAAGCTTTTCGTGTCAATGCCCTTGTCGGGTAGAGTATGTTCAGGGGCTGGACTAAACAGCGAGGGGAGTCGCCGTGAAGACGGGGCGGTCGCCGGCCAGGCAGGACGCGCTCCGCCAGCATAACCTCGCCCTGGTGCTCCAGTACATCGCCGCCGACGAGCCGGTGTCCCGGGCCCGCATCGCCGCCGGCACGAGCCTGACCAAGACGACCGTGTCCAGCCTGGTCGACGACCTGGTCAGCGCCCGGCTGGTCACCGAGCTGGGCCCGGAGGCCAGGGGCCAGATCGGCCGGCCGGGCAGCGCCCTGGTCCTCAACCGGGCCGGCTTCGTCGGGATCGGGCTCGAGATCAACGTCGACTACATCGCCGTGTGCGTGGCCGACCTCGTCGGGGAGGTCCGCTACCTCAGGACCCGGCCGCGGGACAACCGGGGCCAGTCCCCGGCCAAGGTGCTGGCCCGGGCCCTGCGGATGACCCGCACGGCCATCGCGTCGGCCGAGGGCGCCCAGCTCACCCTGGCCGGGCTGGCCGTGGCCGTGCCCGGGCCGGTCGAGACCGACCGCGGGCTGCTCAGGCTGGCCCCCAACCTCGGCTGGGTCGACGTGCCCGTGGCCGAGATCCTGGCCGACCGGCTGGCCATGCCCGGCGTCCCGGTGGTGGCCGACAACGAGGCCAACCTGGCCGCCCTGGGCGAGCTCTGGTTCGGAGGCCACGGCGACCTGGGGGACTTCATCCACGTGTCGGGCGAGATCGGGGTCGGCGGCGGCATCGTCGTCGGCGGCGAGCTGTTCCGCGGGGTCAGGGGCTTCGCCGGCGAGATCGGCCACGTCACCGTGCAGCCGGACGGCCCGCGCTGCCGCTGCGGCGCCCGCGGCTGCCTGGAGCAGGTCGCCGGCCAGGAGGCGATCCTGCGCGCGGCCGGGCTGACCGGCGCCGTCGGCACCAGCATCGGGCAGCCCGGCGGCTCGGTGGCCGAGCTGCTGGCCAGGGCCCGCGCCGGCGACCCTGACACCCTGCGGGCGGTCGAGTCGGCCGGGCGGGCGCTGGGCATGGGCCTCTCGGCCACGGTCAACATCGTCGACCCGGGCACGGTGATCCTCGGCGGCCTCTACGCCGCCCTCGAGCCGTGGCTGAGCAAGCCGCTGGCCGAGGAGCTCCGGGAGCGGGCGATCACCCACGGCTGGTCGCCGGTGCAGGTGCTCGCCTCCCGACTCGGCCCCGACGCGGCCGTGCGGGGCGCCGCCGGGGCGGTCGTCAAGCGGGTTCTGTCGGAACCGGCGGCGGTGTTCCGCGCGACAGGACGTCACGTCGCTCCCACCCCTCCTCCACCAGATTGAAGTGGACCCCGGTGCGCGGGTGCCGGCCGGCCGCCTCGCGGTCGAGCCGCACCCCCAGCCCCGGGCCGGTCGGCAGCGCGAAGCGGCCGTCGGCCGGGTCGACCCTCGGGGCGCCCGAGACGAGCTCGTTGACCCAGGGATCGGCGAAGTCGTTGAAGTGCTCGAGGACCTTGTAGTTGGCGGTGGCGACGGCCAGGTGCAGGTTGGCCGCGGTGCCGACCGGGCCGCAGACGTTGTGCGGCGCCAGCAGCAGGTCGTAGGCGTCGGCCCAGCCGGCCAGCTTGCGCAGCCCGGTGAAGCCGCCGAAGTGGGTCAGGTCGGCCTGGACGATGTCGACCAGCCCGCCCTCGAAGAGCTCCCGGAACTCGGGCAGCACGTGGACGCGCTCGCCGGTGGCCACCGGCAGCCAGGTCCCGGCGCGGACCTGGCGCAGGCCGGCCGGGTTGTAGGGCGGCACGGGCTCCTCGATCCAGGCCGGCCGCGACGGCTCCAGCGCCCGGGCCGCCCGGACGGCGGTGGCGGCGGTGAAGCGGCCGTGCATCTCCACCATCAGCTCGGTCTCGGGGCCGACGGCGTCGCGGACGGCGGCGACGATGTCGGCCGCGAGCCCGAGCTCGGCATGGCCCAGCTCGGCCGTGGCCGCGCCGAAGGGGTCGATCTTCAGGCCGCGGTAGCCGCGGCCCACCACCTCGGCGGCGAAGCTCGCGACCACCTCGGGCTCGCGGTCGCCCTGGTACCAGCCGTTGGCATAGGCCGGCACCCGGTCCCGGAACCTGCCCCCCAGCAGCCGCCACACCGGCTCGCCGACGTGCTGGCCCATGAGGTCGTAGCAGGCCACGTCGATCGCGCCCAGCGCCGTCTGGGTGACCTCGCCGGCCCGGCCGTACTCGGCCCAGTGGACCTGCCAGGCCAGCCGCTCCAGGTCGAAGGGGTCCATCCCCACCACGTAGCGCTGGGCCAGCTCCTCGATGCAGGCCAGCAGCGTGTCGGTCTTGTTGACCATCCGGGCCTCGCCGACGCCCCGGAGCCCGTCGTCGGTGACCAGCTCGACGAAGGTCAGCTCCCGCCACGGGGTGCCGACGACCACCGTCTCCACGCCGACGACCTTCACCGCGCCTCCGTCACGCCGTCGCTTCCCGGTCGGGCTCGCCGGCCGGCGCCGCGTCGGGCTGCAGGCCGGTGAGCGTGAACGCCGCCCGCAGGTCCCGGGCGGTCTGCTCCAGGTGAGCCAGCATCGCCGTGGCCGCCCCCTTGGCGTCCTGGGCCCTGACCCGGTCCAGGATCCGTTCGTGCTGCTCGATCACGTCCTCGACGGTCCCGCCGCGGGCCAGGTGACCGCGCATGCTCCGCATCCGGCTCGCCCGCAGCGGCTCCTCCATCGCCTCGATCAGGAAGCTGAGCAGCTGGTTGCCGGCCCCGGCGGCCAGGCTGGCGTGGAAGGCGAGGTCGCTCTCGTGGAGGGCCACCGGGTCGTCGGCCGCCTCGCGCATCGCGGCCAGCGCCAGCTCCATGGCCGAGACCGCCGCCCGGCCCGCCTGGGCGGCGGCCAGCGAGGCGATCTGCACCTCCAGCGCCCGGCGCACCTCCAGCAGGTCGAGCAGCTGGCGCGGGTCCCGCCGCACCGCGGCGGTGAACCAGCCGCCGATCGGCGCGGCGCTGGGGCGCGCCACCATCGCGCGGCGGCCGTGGCGGGTCTCGAGCAGCCCGCGGGCCTGCAGCGTCCTGGCCGCCTCGCGGACCGTCAGCCGGCTCACCTGGAAGGTCGCGGCCAGGTCCGCCTCCGACGGGAGCTCGTCCCCGGGCTCGAGCTCGCCGAGCACCAGGTCCTCCAGCCGCCGGACGACGGCGTCGGTGATGCTGGTGGTTGCCTCGCTTTTCACGGGCCAAGCATGCGGGAGATCGACAGGGAAGGCAACCACTCATCAGATGAGTTGTCGCTCATCTGCCCGCAAGAGGCGCCGATATGGAGCACACCAGACAGATTGCTTGCCTACTCATCTGATAGCTGTCAGGCTGGCGCCATGGAGCCAGCCGGACCGATGGCCGAAGCCCGCCGGTACCTGGCCGGGCTCGGCCTGCCCGACCGGGACCTCGGCGAGCTGCCGACCTCGGCCAAGCGGTTCCGCGACGGCGCCCAGTACCGGGTCGAGATCCCGTCGGTCGAGGGGCCCGAGCCGTTCCGGGCGGTGATCGACGCCGCCAAGGAACGGGAGCTGCGGGTCCACCGGATCAGCCAGGGCAGCGGCATGATGCTGCTGACCGACGACGACCTCCGGGAGATGGTGGCGCTCGGCCAGGAGCACGGCATCGAGGTCTGCCTGTTCGTGGGGCCGCGGGCCGCCTGGGACGTCGGCGTGCAGGCCACCGCCCCGTCCGGGCGTGTGGCCGCCGGCAGCCTGCGCGGCGCCGACCAGCTCGTCTACGGCGTGGAGGACGTCCTGCGCGGCTGCCGGCTCGGTGTCCGCAGCATCCTGGTCGCCGACACCGGCCAGCTCTGGGTCCTCGGCCGGATGAAGCGTGCCGGCGACCTGCCCGCCGACCTCGAGATCAAGATCTCGATCTCGCTTCCGGTCACCAACCCGGCGACGGCGCGGCTGCTCGAGGACCTGGGCGCCACCACCCTCAACCTCCCCATCGACCTGTCGCTGGCCCAGATCGCCGCCATCAGGCAGGCGGTCGAGGTCCCCCTGGACGTCTACGTCGAGGGCGCCGACGACTTCGGCGGCGCCGTCCGCTACTACGAGGCTCCCGACCTCGTCCGGGTCGCCTCCCCCGTCCACCTCAAGTTCACCGTCCGCAACGCCCCCGGCCTCTACCCCTCCGGCGAGCACCTGTCCGCCCTGGCCGTGTCCTCGGCCCGCGAACGGGTCCGCCGCGCCGCGATCGGCCTGGCCATGCTGCAACGCCACTACCCCGACGCCGTCCCCTCCGCCTGACCGGGGCCGGGTGTCCGGTGGCCGGGGGACGCTGAGGCTGGCTAGACTGCGCGGCGGAGGCTTGGCCGAGCGGTCGAAGGCACACGCCTGGAAAGCGTGTAGGGGGGCAACTCCCTCGAGGGTTCGAACCCCTCAGCCTCCGCCGACACAATCGGATCATCCACCCACGGGTTCGCCCAGGCGGTTGTCCATGGTCCGTGCTGGGGTGCGGACCGGTTGCCGGCCGCGTCGACCGCCAGGACCCGGTGCGCCGGCCTGGGCCTGTGGCACCGTTGCGGCTACCAGCCATCTGCGGCGCAGGGAGGTCGACATGACGATGACCCGCAGCCTTGGGCGCAGCGGGCGGATGGTCAGCGCGTTGGGGTTCGGCTGCTGGGCCATCGGGGGACCGTGGCAGCCCGCCGGCGCCTCGTACGTGGCCGCCCAGCAGCAGTTCAACGTGTCTGGCGGCAATCAGGAGACCCTGCAGCTGTGCGAGCGGTTGGGGCTGGCGGCGATCCGGGAGGTGTTGACGGCTGGCGGCAGGAGCCTGGCTCAGGGTGCGCTGGCGTGGCTGTGGTCGCGCAGTGCCGTCACCATCCCGATTCCCGGCTTCAAG
>Ga0209382_10002660_pt1 | contig 25568 bp, 27 predicted proteins | sample SoiMetdeltSBSDD5_FD_187599 | JGI IMG/M metagenome (GOLD analysis project Ga0209382, IMG submission 187599) | Bulk soil microbial communities from a Populus tree surrounding site in Tennessee, USA - Soil MetaG P. deltoides SBSDD5 (SPAdes) (version 2) | ecosystem: Environmental > Terrestrial >... | reverse complement strand
TCCATCCCGACTTCCGCCGCCGCGGCCTCGCGACCCTGCTCTACGGCGAGCGCCAGGCCTTGTGCCGCCGCCTGCGCCTTCGGGGTCACGTCGAGGGCGCCATGCCGAAGGGCTATCACTTCTTTCACGAGACGATGCCGATCGAGGCCTACGTCGCGCGCGTCGTGCGGGGGGAGATCGACGACCCGACGCTGACCGTGCAGCTCCGGCGCGGCTACCACGTCTACGGGATGATCCCGGACTACCTCGAGGATCCGTCCAGCGCGAACTACGGGGTTTTCGTGGTCTGGCGGACTGATATCCTGGCCGAGGCGAAGCCCGAGAGGTGACTCATGAGTGATCGACCGTCCTGGCCCGGGCAGGCCTTCGTGGCCGGCGAGTGGCGCAGCGCCGCGCGCACGTTCCCCGTCCGCAATCCCGCCACCGGCGAGACCCTGGCCGAGGTCGCGGACTGCGGGGCGGACGAGGCGCGCCGCGCGCTGGAAGCCGCGGTCGAGGCGTTCCCTCTCTGGAAGAACACGCCGGGCGCGGAACGGTCCCGCATCATGCGCAAGTGGCTCGACCTCATGACCGCCCAGGCGGAGCCGATCGCGAAGACGATGACCCTGGAGATGGGCAAGCCCATCCTGGAGTCGCGGGGCGAGGTGAAGTACGCGGCCTCGTTCGTGGACTTCTACGCCGATGCGGCACGCCGCATCGGAGGCGAGCTGTTGCCGGCGCCGGCGCCCTTCCCCCACAAGCGGCTGCTCGTCCGTCACGAGCCCGTAGGACCCGCCTACGGGATCACGCCCTGGAACTTCCCGGCGGCCATGGTCACGCGCAAGGCCGCGCCCGCCCTGGCCGCGGGCTGCCCGTTCATCCTCAAGCCGGCGGAGCAGTCGCCGCTGACCGCGCTCCTCCTCGCGCAGCTGTGGGAGCAGGCGGGTGGGCCGAAGGGCGTGTTCCAGGTCCTGCCCGCTCTCGATCCGGTGCCTCTCTCGCAGGTCCTCATCTCCGATCCGCGCATCCGGAAGCTGACCTTCACCGGCTCGACGGACGTGGGCCGGCTCTTGTATTCGCAGGCCGCGCAGACCTTGAAGCGGGTCTCGCTCGAGCTGGGCGGCAACGCGCCGTTCCTCGTCTTCGAGGACGCGGACATGGAGAAGGCGGCCAAGGAAGTCATGCTCTCGAAGTTCCGCAACACCGGCCAGACCTGCATCTGCACGAACCGCGTCCTCGTGCAGGATTCGATACGACCCCGGTTCACGGAGGCCTTTGCGGACCTCACGGCGTCGCTGAAGGTCGGCGACCCCATGCTGGAGGAGACGCAGATCGGTCCCCTGGTGGACCAGCAGGGATACGCGAAGGTGAAGGCCGCGGTCGACGATGCGGTGGCCAAGGGGGCGAAGGTGCGGGTCGGCGGCGAGCCGCGGGGCGGGCTCTTCTACGCGCCCACCGTGCTCACCGACGTGCGGCGCGGGATGAAGGTTCTGGACGAGGAGACCTTCGGGCCCGTCGCTCCGGTGGCCGCCTTCCGCGACGAAGCGGAGGCCATCGCCATCGCGAATGCGACCGGGTACGGCCTGGCCGGGTACATATGGACGCGCGATCTCGGTCGCGCCTTCCGTGTCTCGGAAGCGCTGGAATACGGCCTCGTCGGAGTCAACGACGGCGTGCCCTCGGCCATGGCCCCCCACGCGCCCTTCGGCGGCATGAAGGATTCCGGGGTGGGGCGCGAAGGCGGGCCCTGGGGCCTGGACGAGTACCTCGAGGTCAAGCTCGTGTCGATGGGGCTCGTCTAGGCCGCGTCTTCCCTATAGGTCTTTTCGAAAGCACCTAATGAGGCCAACCTCGGTGAACCCGAGGGCGCGGTGCGCGGCCGCGCTCTCTTCATTGTCCGCCTCCGCATCCGAAGCGAATTCGGTGCACCCCACGGAACGTGCCCACGCTTCCGCGGCCGCGACCAGCTTCCGGCCGACGCCGCGGCGCCTCGCGTCAGGACTGACGAACCAACCCTCGAGGAAGCCGACGCGGTCGGTCTGGCAGCCTTCGGCGTAGGGCCGAATGGACACCTCGGCGAACCCCACGAGGCCTGACCGATCCTCGGCGACGAGTATCGGAGCGGCCTGAGGACCCGCGAAGAACCGCTCGAGCTCCTGTCGATGCTGGGCCTCCGAGCCGTCCGGCCAGAGCACGTGACGGAGCCGCGCCAAGCCACCAACATCGGCAGGAGCGCCGTGCCTCACCGTGACGGCGTTCGTGCGACCTCTCACCACGCCCGGCAGGCGTTCTCCCGCACCATCGGCTGGCCCGCCTTGCAAGAGAAGGCCTTCTGGAATTCCTCCATGTTCGTGATGGTGCCGATGACGCGGAACCGGCCCGGCGAGTGCGGATCGGTCTGGGCGAGCTGACGGGCCGACTGCTCGGTCACGTTCTGGCACCACACGTTGGCGAAGCCGAGGAAGAAGCGCTGCTCGGGCGTGAAGCCGTCGATGGTCGTGCGCTCCTTGCCCTCCAGCGACTTCTGCAGCGCGCGGAAGGCCACGCGGGCGCCGCCGTTGTCCGCGGTGTTCTCGCCCAGGGTGAGGCGGCCGTTCAGGTGCACGTCGCCGTTGACGGGGTCCGTCACGCTGACGAAGCCGTCGTACTCCTTGGCGATGCAGTCCGTGCGCTCCTTGAAGGCGGCGAGGTCCTCCGCCGTCCACCAGTTCTCGAAGTTGCCCTCGGCGTCGAACTTGCTGCCCTGGTCGTCGAACCCGTGCGTGTACTCATGGCCGATGACCACGCCGATCCCTCCGAAGTTCACCGCGTCGTCCATCGTGCGATCGAAGAACGGCGGCTGGAGGATACCGGCCGGGAAGACGATCTCGTTGTTGGCGGAGTTGTAGTACGCGTTGACGGTCGGCGGGGTCATGCCCCAGAGGGTCCGGTCCGTCGGCTTGTCGATGCGCGCGTAGGCGCGCCTGGTTTCGAACACCTGGGCGCGCCGTGAGTTGCCGAAGTAATCGTCGCGCCGGACGGTGACGGAGGCGTAGTCCTTCCACTTGTCGGGATAGCCGACCTTGCCCGTGTTGAACGCCTTCAGCTTGGCCAGCGCCTTCTCCTTGGTCGCGGGCGTCATCCAGGGCAGGCTCGTGATGTCCTCGCGCAAGGCCGCGGTGAGGGCCTCGATCATCTTGTTCATGCGCGCCTTGCCGTCGGCGCCGAACGTCCTCTCCACGTAGATCCGTCCCAGGGCGTCGCCCAGGTCCCGGTCGGTGGCCTGCACGCAGCGCTTCCAGCGCGGCTCCATTTCCTTCGCGCCGTTGAGGTACTGGCGGTTGAACCGGAAGTCCTGCTCGACGAAGGCGGCGCCGAGGTAGGGCGCGGCCGCCCGCACGACGTGCCAGCGGAGATACGTCTTCCAGTCCGCGATGGGCGTCGACTGCACGACCGCGTTGCCGTCCTGGAAGAAGGGCCGGCTGCGCACGTTGAGGCGGGTGAAGCGCGGGGCGCCGGTGGCGGCCAGATAGGTGTCCCAGTCGAAGGCGGGCGCCATCTGCTTGAGCTCGGCCACGGTCATGGGGTTGTCGCGGTTCTTGGGGTCGCGCATGGCGACGCGGTCGAGGGTCGCCCTGGCCAACCCGGTTTCGATGCGCAGGACGGTCTGCGCGTCGGCCTTCGCCTGGTCCGCGCTCTCGCCGATGAGCTGCAGCATCCGCGTGACGTGCTCGACGTAGCGCTCGCGCTTCTCCTTCGACTTGGCGTCGTCCTTCAGGTAGTCGTCGCGATCGGGGAGGCCCAGCCCGCCCTGGCTCAGGTTGGCGACGGTCTGTTTGGAGTCGTGCAGGTCGGGCGCGGCGCCGAAGTTGAACAGCGTGGGGAGCGCGGCCGCATCGTTCTCGCCCAGCCGGCGGAACAGGTCTTCCTTGGAGGCGATCGCGTCCACGCTCTTCAGGACGGGATCGATCGGCCGGGTCCCCTGCTTCTCGATCCCCGACTCGTCCATGCAGGCGGCGTAGTAGTCCCCCACCTGCGCTTCGATGGGCGTGCGCCCGGGCCGCGGCGCCTTCACCTGCTCGAGCATGTCGTGCAGGGCGTTCCGGTTCCGGTCCGCCAGCTCGTTGAAGCGGCCCCACCGCGTCTGGTCGGGAGGGATGGGGTTGGCCTTGCGCCAGCCGCCGCAGGCGAACTGGTAGAAGTCCACGCAGGGATCGACGGACTTGTCGAGGGCGCTGATCTCGAACCCGCCCTCCGACTTCGCGGCCGCCGGCGGGTCGGCCGCGCCCGCGCTGGGCTTGGTGTCGCCGGCGTATCCGGCCGCGGCACACGAGATGGACAGCACCGTCGTGAGCAGCTTTCTCATGGGCGGGACCTCTCCAGGAAAGACGATCGTTCCCCTCGATCGACGTTTTAGACCGGGAGCGGCTCCCGCGCCAGGGGAGGCGCACCGATTCTCGGGAGTTCAACGGTCTGGGCTCACCGAAACGCGTCGGCGTGATCGGTGGCCCACTGGCGGAAGGTGCGAGCCGGAGATCCGGTGATCTCGGCCACGGTGGATGTCACGAATGCGGGGCGCCCGAGAGTCGCGCGCCAGGCGCTGAGCAGCATGTCCACGACCGGAGGCGGCCAGGTACCGGCCGTCTCCCGCCGGAACTCGTCCGGCGAGAGGTCGTGGAACCGAATCCGGCGCCCGAGGACGGCCCCGATGACGCCGACCTGCTCGGCCTGGCTCAACGACTCGGGGCCGGTGAGGACGTAGTCCCCTCCCTCGTGTCCGTTCTCGTAGAGCGCGCGCGCCGCCACCGCCGCGATGTCGCGCTCGTCGATGGGTGCGGTCTCGGCCGCGCCGTAGGGCCACCGGACGGTATCGCCTTGCCGGATCTGCGGCGCCCACCACATCCGCGTGTTCGAAGCGAACATCCCCGGCCGGACGATCGTCGAGGCCATGCCACTGGCCGCGATCAGGCGCTCGAGGTCGGCGTGGAACACGGCCATGGGGTTCGGCTGCTGGAAGAACGGGTGCGGCGTTCGGTGCGGCGAGGAGAGGAGGACGACGCGCGGGACGTGCGACGCGAGACGCTCGATGACGGCGGGAGCGGTGGCCGGCGGCGCCGTCCACACGAGGAAAGCCGCGCTCACGTCGTCCAACGCGGCGTCGAGCGACTCGGGCTTCGTGAAGTCGCCCGACACGACCTCGACCGTCGGCGGCAGCTGCGCCTCGGCGGGCCGGCGCGTGAGCGCGCGCACGGGCACGCCCGCGGCCAGCAGCTGGGCGACCACCTCGCGGCCGACCCGGCCGGTGGCTCCGGTGACGAGGACAGGCTTCACGCCCGCACGCGTCGTCACGTTCGGCGCGCGTGCGCGTCCATCCAGCGCCGATCCGCAAGGACGACGGACGTTTCGATCTGCCGGGGCGGGATCGACCAGTACGTGCGGAGCAGGCGATCCTTGTCGGTCTGCGAAACGACCGTGTATCCGTTCCGTTGGTAGAAGTCGATGGCCCACGACGCACTCGCCCAGGTGCCGATCAAGATAGGCTTGCCCGCGAGGCCTTCCACATGACGGAGGAGCCTCGTTCCCACTCCCTTCCTCTGGAGATTGGGCGCGGTATACGCGTGGCGCACCAGCGCGACGTCGCCCTTGTCCTGAATGCCCATGACGCCCAGCACGCCCCCTTCTTCCTCCACCACCCAGAAGACGACGCCGGCGTTCATCTCTCGCTCCAATTCATCCGCGGGCATGTAGGGTTCGTGCCACCGGTCGGCCGGTATCACTCCCCGGTAGGCCTGCGCGGCGTCGTTGATGATGGCCAGGATGGCCGGCCGATCCGAATCCACGGCTTGTCGTATGAGCATGGTTGCTTCCTGGATGACCTCCTCCTAGAGCGCTCGCACGTCGGCTGCGAATGCGAGGCCGATGAGGCGCCCGGCGGACAGGCCGAGACCGACCGCGGCACCTCCGTACCACGTGGCCAGGTGCGAGACATTCTTGTTGCGGCGTTCGCCCGCACGGCCAAACCATTCCATGACGCCACCGAGAACGACGGGCGTCAACACCAGGCTCTGCCCGGGGAACAGCCTTGTCGTCAGCAACCGCTCCGGCGCGACGATGATCGTCAGCCCACCGACCAGGGCGCTGCAACCCAGGAGCCAGACGATCGCCACCCCGCGCGCGCTCTTGTCTTCATCGAGGCCGTGAGTGATCTCGAGGATCATCTCCACGAGGATCGTCCCGAAGATGTAGGTGATGAACTCGAGAATGAGCCAGAGGAGAAACATCTAGGCCCGCGCGGGCGGCGCCTCGCGGTGCGGTCCGATGTGGAAGCGCAGGCCCGTGATTGCGCCATCCAGATACATGAGGGGCCGGTAGAGGTAGTAGAGCCAAGGAGAGCCGGAAGGGACGATGAGATACGGTCGACGGTCTCGGGCCCACACCTCCACGCAGCGCGCGCGCAAGACGAGGTAGGAACCCGCGTACAGGGCCAGCACGACAATGACGATCGAGATCGAACGCTTCGTCACCGCACCTCGCCGAGCCTAACCGCACAACTACCTGCCGGCGGCATCGCTGAACTCGACAACCACGGCCCGGTGATCCGAAGGCACGGCCTGGGTCCTGGACGTTGTCGCCCTGAGGTCCGAGGTCGCCCAGCACTGGTCGATTCGCGCTGCGGGGAGCCAGACGGGAAACGTGCCACCGTACGTCGGTCTCGACCACATGTCCTGAAAGCGTGAATCCAAGTCCACTTCGACAGGTAGCGCATTCAGGTCACCACAGAGCACCACTCGTTGTTCGCCCGCCAGCAACCGGCGTAGCGCAGCAAACTGGCCGCGACGTTGGGTCCCCGTGTACCAGGCGTTTCCGGAAAGGGCGGCAATCGTGTGAGGCAGCGCGAGCCGAACGTTGACGAGGACGAGTCGGCCATACGCCGGATGCTCGGCAACCATCATCTGCGGCGGCTGCCACGGCCCCGGCCACGCCACCGGCTTGGGCGTGAGCGGCCACCGGCTCAGAAGGCACTGATCGCTTCCATCCTTGGCCAGCAGCCCGAGAACCCGGCCCGCTTCGGCACAGGGCACGGCCGTTTCCTGCATGAAGACGATATCCGGCCGCAGCGGTTGCAGCTCCTGCGCCACCTGAAGAGGCCTCGTATCGACGTTCACGGTCACGATCCGAACCCCCGCACCCTCGGCCGCAGGCCGGGTCGACAGGATGTCGGCAACCTTCAGGAGGGCCGGAGTACCCACCAGCAGGCACCAGAACGCGATTCGGAGTCGCTTGCGCATCCCTTCCACGCCTCACTTCACGCTCTTCTCGATGTGCGCCATCACCAGGGACGCCAGGTCTTCGGCTCGCTCGAAGAATTCCTGATCCAGCTTCTCCAGGTCGCTCGGATCCGCGGTCGGAGCAAGCGCGGCGGTCAACCACCGGGCCGTCCGCTTGGCGCCGATCGTCGACAGGTGCCCCAAGGCCTCCCTGGCCCGCGCCTCGCCCTTGTTGTCGAGATACTGACCGAATCCGCCGTTGTTGATGTCCGCCTCGAGCTCACCAATCAACAGAACCATCCGGTCGTGCGGGGAGAGCGCTGACGCTTCCGGATCGATGCTCTGGTATCGCTTGTAGAACTCGGCCTGCAGTCTTGCCGCACGCTTCTGGGCCTTGGTACCCCATGGCCTGCCTTCGCGGTACGACAACGCCGCCACCACCGGATGCTCACCGCCGGTGAACCAGATCTCGAGCACGCGTGGCCGGGGGATCTTGACGCGCCACATGCACGGTAGAGCGTCGAGGCGCTCCAGGACGTAGCCACTATCGGCGAGCGACTCGACGAGTTTCTCACCGCCGGTTCGCCCGCCTTCGCGCAACGCGGCCATCAGGAGGCTCTCGATCGCGCGCTGCGGCGCTTCTGCCTCGGACGTGCCCGGGGTGCAGGTGAGGAGTCGGCCCATCAGTGCCGGCAGCGATTGGTCCACCACATCCCGCGGCCAACAAAAGAGGCCCTCCGCTGCACTGGCCGCCTCGATGGCAAGCTCCGCGTCGAAGAGGCCGCGGCGAATCACTTCATCCCAAAAGGCCGCTCCGCCTGCGGCCGCGATCGGGATGACATAGCTCTCTGGTCGCCCCATCGTAAAGACGTATATCCCGTCCGAGAGGTCCGGACCCTCTGCTTTGAAGCAGACACGCGAGATGGAGTTCCACTCGAACTCTGCACACAAAGGATCACGCCCCGGCGCGGCGACATCGAGCGTGATCTTGTCGCCTTCCCAAGACACGCGAAACCACTCGTCGAGGGTCATCTGCGGAGCTCATGCCAGGCAAAAAAGAAGAAGGCGACGAGCATGAGGATCATGAGGACCCCGACGAAGACCATGTCCCAGGTGACTCCGCGCTCGAGAACGGCGTCGCCCGGATTGGCCGGATTGACATAGCAGACCGTCCTCGTGCCCGGCGCCAGTCGGGCGACGATGCGTCTCTTCCCCCGATATCCGGCCGTGGCGCCCACGGTGAAGCTGTAGCGGCTGCCAAGATACACGCGGCCGGCGGCCTCGAACCGATACGCCACGAGAATCCGGTAGACGCCGGATTCGGTGGCGTCTTCCTCGACGGAGCTGGAAAGGATGACGCAGGGGGTGGCGCGCCACAGCTTTGCCCGGCGGACCCTTCGCAGGGGAAGGATGGAAACGAAATAGAGGATCGCCGAAAGGAACGAGAACCCGACCAGGTAGCCAGCAAGACCGATCAACTAGCTCACACCACCGGCGGCGCTGGGATGTCCGGCCGACGCCTGGCTCGCCTCAGCGTCGCCGTCCGTAACCATCGGACCTCAGCAAAGGCCACCTTTGCGGCGAGACACGCCGGGCGACCCTAGCGTGAGGGCTTGTGGCGACGACTGAAGGTCGTCGACACGAGTTCGTGCAGCTTTACCTCGGAGAACCGGGCGTAGCTCCCTTCGCCGCTCTCCGCCACGAGTTTGCGAAGCTACGCTACTTACCACGCTCGATGGAGTGCCCCCATGCAACCAGAGTAGCCGTCCACAGTGCGGCGCTAACCAACATGGTTGCGGCGAATCGCTTGGCCGTCAGCTTCGCCACTGCTGCCGCCACGCCAACCACCCAACCGAGAAAGAGACCAACATGACCGGTGCTTCCCTGTCCAAGCGGGCCAAGGAAGCCGAGTCCGGGTATGAAACCGATAACGCCGAGCAACAGCGCAGCTGTGAGTGGGAAGACGAGATAGGGGTCGCGTCGCGCTCGCTCCACCCTTACCTTCCTGGTCCGTCCAACACCGAGATCAGCGAGCCTCCATTCCAGCCGTGGCTCGTCTGCTGCCTCTCGCTGCTGGACCGCTCACATTCACCACCACGTGCGCCTGCGATAGTCGCGGTATGCGTCGCCAAAGGCTTGCTCAAGGATCCTGGCCTCGCGGCGTGCTTGCGAAGCCTGAACGGCGACGAGACCTGCCCAGATGACGAGCAGCCATTGCTGACGCGCCATGATGATTACTCCCAGGAGCGCCAGGTCCAGGAACGCGTACATGGGATGCGGAATCCTCGCGTAGAGCCCCTCCGTGACCAGCCCCTTCGCCTGCGGCGTGATGGCGAACGCTCTTCCACGTTGTCGCCGCGCCAATCCGAGGAGCGGTATCCCAATCATCAGAAGAAGGCCTCCCGTGAGCAGCGCCTGTCGCCTCGTCCCCTGCTGGATGAGCAAGAACGCACTCACACCGAGCACCACGACAGCCGTCACCACACCGGCACCACGCATGGACTGTCAGCCAATGAATGGCCTGCCGTCCAGGTACGAGGAGCACCCTATCCATCCCCCGACTCGCGCGCCCTGGCCGGCACTCGGCCAAACACGACTCCGAGGACCATGCCGAGGCCAATGAGAGCGAGCCCCTTCGTGGGCTGGCCGAACACGAAGTAGACGCCCGAGAGAAGGCAGGCCACCGCCGCGATTCCACCGGTGACGCGGATTGCGAGGAGAACAACTCCGCCAGCGCTCATGTTGTTCAGCCGCGCCAGCCGTCGATGCTCCTCGTGATCATTCGTTCTTGTGCCGCCGGCGCCTCATGGCTGCGATGGCGGCCTTGGCCAACTGTTCTTGACACTTTCGTCGACGCCGTGCTCATTCGGGTGTGGATGGCTTGTCGATGAGCAGGGAGTCGGTCAGTGGATGGAAGGCACCGACACCACCATCATCGAGCGCGAAGAGCACTCGGACCAAGCCGCCTGGCTGGTCGTCCCACACAGGTTCAACGCTTGCTTGATACCAGGTCCCTTGTGCGGTCGTGAATGACCTGCCCCCCGGGAAGAGTAGCACCTAGAATCTCAGTCCTCCGGCCGGATTGGAGGAGTGATGAAGCGGAGCCGATTCACGGAAGCCCAGGTCATCGGGATTCTGAAGGAAGCCGAGGCCGGGGCGAAGACGGCCGACCTGGCGCGCAAGCACGCGGTCTCGGAACACACCATCTACCGCTGGAAGGCCAAGTACGGCGGGATGACGGTGAGCGAGGCGCAACGACTCAAGCAGCTCGAGGATGAAAACCGCCGCCTGAAGCATCTCGTCGCCGATCTCACCCTGGACAACCAGGCGCTGAAAGCGGTGCTGGGAAAAAAGTGGTGACGTGCCCAGCGCGCCGAGAGGCGACGCGCTGGGTGAGAGCGGAGCTTGGACTCACGGAGCGTCGCGCCCGCCGTCTCCTGCGAATCAGCGCGTCGAGCCTGCGATACCGACCGCGACGAAAGGCCATTGAGGGTCTTCGTGACCGGATGCTCGTTCTCGCTCGAGAGCGACCCCGCTACGGATACCGGCGCCTGCATGTCTTACTTCGTCGCGAAGGCTACGAGGTTAACCACAAGCGGATCCACCGGCTCTATCGACGCGAAGGGCTGATGGTGCGACGGCGCCTGCGTAAACGGATCGCCGCCGGCAAGCGGGTACCCTTGCCTCTGCCGTCACGCGCCAACGAGCGCTGGTCGCTCGATTTCATGTCTGACCAGCTCGCGGACGGTCGCGTATTTCGCACGCTGAACATCGTCGACGACTTCACCAGGGAGTGCCGGGCCATCGAGGTCGACACCTCGCTGTCCGGCGCTCGTGTCGTCCGGGTGCTCGAAGGGCTTTGCGCTGAGCACGGGCGACCAACGGCGCTGGTGATGGACAACGGCCCGGAACTGATCTCGAAGGTCATGGACGCGTGGGCGTATCGCAACGGCGTCGAGCTCCGGTTTATCCAGCCCGGTAAGCCCGTGCAAAACGCTTACGTGGAGAGCTTCAACGGGAAGATGCGCGACGAGTGCCTCAACGAGCACTGGTTTGTGAGCTTGGACGAGGCGCGCGAGGAGATCGAGGAGTGGCGCCAGGACTACAACCAGTTTCGACCGCACAGCTCGCTGGACGACCTCACGCCGGAGCAGTTTCGTGATCGCACCACGGTCCTCTGGGCGCCTCCGGCGCCCGCCGGCCCGCGGTGCGATGCCCCTGGAGACAGGCCGGGACTGACATGACGGGTGCTACTCAGATGGGGGGCAGGTCAGAGTGGTCCGACACCGAGCATTAGCTTGAGCAACCGGGAACATCGCAATGCCTGGCCGCATGTTCTCCCTTCCAAATGAAGCCCGGACTGAGGAAGACGCGGCGGGGGCGGGCCCGACGCTTCATGAACAAGGGGGAACCGGAGGCCGTCCAGTACATCGCGCGGGAGGCGGCGCGCCGGTACGGTCCCATCGAGCCCGGTCTGCCCGAGAAGCTCCAGCGGAACATTCGACGGAACTTCCACGTCACCGTGAGCCGAGAGACGATTCTCCGCCTGGCCGAGCACTACAAGGAAATGTACACGCGGGCGAGCTCGCTTCTGCCCGCCTACGTGGGCCCACGTACGGGCAGGTATGTCGATCCGGCCGACGTCAAGATTTCTCAATTCGTCGCCGCGCTCCGGAAGCGGTACGCGAAGGAATCGAAGCCAGTTGTCGAGATGATCGCCTGGTACGTCGTCCACTATGAATACCTGCGGTAAAGGGATGGGAGCGGAGGGCCGGGTGCACGAACCCCTCTACCTGCTCAAGGGCGACCCCGATCGGGTGCGAGCTCCCGACCCGACCGAGACTCCAGGCCATCGTCAAGGTCGCAACCGCATTCGCTGCCCGCGTTGTGCCTGGCAACCCAGCCGAAACGACCGCTGGATGTGCATCTGCCTCCATGTCTGGAACACCTTTGACACGCGCGGACTCTGCCCTGGGTGCGGTCGACAGTGGACGGAGACCCAGTGTCTTCGGTGCGCGCAGTGGTCGCCTCACGACGAGTGGTACGAAGACGAGCCTGAGTCGCCATGAGAGCCGCGGCCAGAGTGGGGTTGGTGATTGCCGGATACGTCGCCGCCGTCCTCGTCGCCTTGGCGAGCGTCGCCGTGAATGCCGCCACCACCGCGGGGCCTGATCGGCAGGCCTCGAGCGGCATGTCGGCGTTCAGCGATACTCTCCTCTTCCTCGCGGTCTTCGGGGTGGCCGCGGTTCCTCCAACCGGGGCCGCGTTATTCTTCCTGCGGCCGTATCCCTCGTTCTGGCGCGGCCTCGCCGTCGTGGCGGTGGCGATCGCCACCACGGGCATCGCCGCCGGGTTCGTGTGCCTCGCGGCCCAGGCCGCGGATGCCGGGTCTGGCATCCAGGCCTGGTCGTTCTATGCCCTGCTCAGGATTCTCGCGGCTCCGTTGTTCGCCCTGGCGTTCCTTGTCGGTGGCGTCTTCTCGCCGCATCGTCGCGCCCGGATCGCACTCGGTGCCGCCACCTTCAGCGAGACGGTGGTCTTCATGTGCTTGATCGTCAGCTGGCTGATACGGTTCCGGAGGTGAGCGCGGTCGTTCATATATCGCGCCGGTGACGCATGAGCGACTGGCAGTTCCTCCTGCTGTTTCTCGCGTTCTGGATCGCAATCTGCCTGGCGATGGCCCATCTCGGTTGGGCGGGACTGGCGCGTTCCTATCGCGCCTCGGACTCGTTCGACGGGAAGAAGCGGTTCTTTCGCACGGCCGAGGTTGGACAGAGTAGCTACCGCAACTGCCTGACGACGGGTGTCAGCGCGCGCGCCCTGCACCTGAGCGTCCTGTTTCCCTTCCGCGTGGGCCACCCGCCGCTCCATATTCCCTGGGAGGACATCTCGGCGAGCGAAGCCCGCTGGCTGCTCGGCCGAGGCTACGAGCTGCACTTCCGGCTCGCGCCGCACGTCACGATCCGGCTCTCGAGCCAGCTCGGCGACGAGTTGCAGAGTGAAGCCGGACTGCGGTGGCCCGTCGCGGCCGGCGGAGGATCCACGACGTCCTTGAATCGATGAAACACTGAGCCATGAGCTCGGCCGGCGGATACGACGAGTACGCGTTCATCGCCGAGATGTACGATCACGTCGCCCCCTATCGCGACCGGCCGGACGTGTCGTTCTTCGTGGACGCAGCCCGGGAGGCGGGGAGCCCGATCCTCGAAGTCGGGTGCGGGACCGGCCGCGTCCTGATCCCGACGGCCCGCGCCGGGCTCGAGATCGTGGGACTCGACCTGTCGCCACACATGCTCGCCGTCTGCCGCGAGCGTCTCGGTCGGGAACCAGAGGCCGTGCAGAACCGGGTGCAACTCGTCCAGGCGGACATGCGGCATTTCGAGCTCGGCCGCCCGTTCAAGCTGGCCACGATCCCGTTCCGTCCGTTTCAGCACTTGCTTACCGTGGAGGACGAGCTCTCGTGCCTCGGGAGCATTCACCGCCATCTGGTCGACGAGGGAACGCTCATCCTGGACCTGTTCAATCCCTCGCTGGAAACGCTCGTGACGCGACCGATTGGCGAGGAGTACGGCGACGAGCCGGAGTTCTCCACTCCGGACGGCCGGCGGGTGATTCGACGCCACAAGGCGGTTGCGCACGATCGGTCCGCGCAAGTCACCCAGTTCGAGATCATCTACAACGTGACGCATCCCGACGGGCGCCCGGAGCGTCTCGTGCACGCCTTCTCGATGCGATACCTGTTCAGGTTCGAGGCGGAGCACCTGCTCGCGCGTGCGGGATTCGAGGTCGAGCACGTCTATGCCGACTACCAGAAGGGCGCCTATGGCACGAGATATCCGGGCGAGCTTCTGTTCGTGGCCAGGAAGGCTCAGGAGCGGCGTTGACCGCTATCGGCCCCGCGTGTACCAGATCGATCCCGGCGTCTGGTAGTTGAGCCCTTCCCCCCACACGGCGTGGGTGTCGCCGCGGTCGTCGATGTCCATCTCGAAGTAATCACCGAACGGGTAGCCGAAGCCGCCGGGCTGGATGTAGCTCAGGCCCGCGACGTACGTCGAGAGGTCCTTCTCCGCGGACCAGGTCGCGCCACCGTTCGTCGAGCTGCGGTAATACGTATTCCACAGCGTCCCGCCGCGCGCATCCATCCACGCGATGCGCACGTCGCCCGCGTTGCCGGCTACGATCGCGGGAAACGCGTGGGCGCTGCCCGCGGGAGCAGTCGAGACGTCCGCCTTCGCCGACCAGGTCGCCCCGCCGTTCGTCGACCGCGCGAAGTAGATGCGCTCCGGCCCGAAGTCCACGCTGCCCGTGTTCCACAAGGCGTACAGCGTCCCGGCCTCGTCGCCGGCCAGCGTGATCTGCGCGCCGAGGTAGGCCCACCCGCACTGATAGTCCGCGCAGCTGGGAGGCGCGCCCGAGACGTCCACCACGGTGTTCGTCCACGTCGCGCCGCCGTCGCCGGACCGGCTCACGTAGAGGTTCACCGGCCCCTTCGCCCCACCGTTCTGCTTGTAGCCCGCCCACCCGAAGTACACGTTTCCGGCCGGGTCCACGACTCCGCCGCCCGCGAGCGACCAGCCCAGCTTCGCGTTGGGGTTGACCTGCGAGACCGTGAAGGTGCGGCCTCCGTCGTGCGAAGACGCGACCCAGACCTTCTGGACATGGTTGAACCCCACGTAGACGTGCGGTCCGCGAACCGCGAGGATGGGCTTGTCCGTCCCCGCGTTGGTGCGGTCGGCCACGACGACGGACCACGTGTCCCCGAAGTCGTCCGAGCGCGCGACCACGGTGTCGCTCTTCCCGTTCTGGAGCCACGACGCATACGCGGTGCGGCCGTCCACGGGATCGACGGCGACCTGCGCGTCGTACTGCCCCGTCCCCGGAGGCGCGATCTGGCGCGGCGCGCTCCAGGTCGCCCCGCGATCCCGGCTCACCTGCAGGATCATCGTGGGGCTCGGACAGTCCGGACACCCGGGAACGCCCAGGTACTGCGGGTACAGGACGTAGACGGTCCCGTAGCCGTCGGCGGCGATGGCCGGCTCCCACTGATCGCCGACGGTGAAACCCCGGCGGCTCTGGGGCGCGAATCCGGACTGCGGCATGGCCGGCGCGGCGCTGCTGTCGGGAACGCTCGCGGCCACGACCTCGGCGAGGACCTTCCCCCGACTGAGCTTGCCCTTCGTCGCGCGCGGGCGCACGGAGACAAGCGGCATGGCCGCCGCCAAGGCCGCGAGCACGGCCAGGGCGAGCATGGTCCGCGAATGGCGCATGACTCCTCCCGGGATGACGGCGGAGCTTACCCTGACGGAGCGGCCAGAAGCCAGGGTCGGGAATAGAGCATGACCGGCCGCGGTAAGCGAGACTGGAGGGGACCATCCGCTTCACGGGGGAATGATGACGACTCGCCGGTTCTTTGCCGCCGTCTGGCGTGCGAACGCGCTCCTGATACTCGTGACGGCCCTCCTGGCCTGCACAGTCCTGACGTATGGCGCGTGGCAGATCTACAGGGAGACGACGCGCACGCGTGAGGCCACTGGCGTCATGAACGTCGCCGAGGAGCAGATCGACCGCTCGAAGGTCGAGCTCGGCCGTTTCGAGGCCATCGCCGGCACGGAGGTGCTCCGGGCACCCCTGGAGCTCCAGCAGGTGTACGGCCTCCGCTCCAGCTCGAAGGAGGCGACGTCGGTCCAGAACTACCTCTTCTATGACCCCGCCGATGGATCCAGCCACTGGCTGGTACCCGGAGGCAAGGGACTCTTCCTCTCCGCGCGCGACCTGCCGGAAAGGACGTACACGAAGCCCGAGCAGGCGGACGTCGTCGTGGTCGTCTACGACCTGGTCGAGGCGGATACCAACGGCGATGGCAAACTGACCGCGAATGACGTGAAGACGATCGCGGTTTCGGACCCGATTGGTACGCGGTTCACCAGGGTCCTGACCGGTGTCGAGGACATCAATGGGACCATGCTCCTGAAGAGCGGGCGGCTCGTCGTTCTCTATACGACGTCATCCGTCCTCAAGGCCGCCGAGATCGAGGTCGAAACCCACAAAGTCGTACGCGACGCCCCCGTACAAACGATCGCGGCAAGGAAGCCGCCCGGTCCCGCGGGCCAACAATGACAATGCCGAGGGGAATGAGGGAGATCCGCATGAACCGACTGTTCTCGAGCGTGGCCGCCGTGAGTCTCTCGGGGGCGGCTCTGGCCTACCAGGCCGGGACGACGGCGGCGGCACCGACGGAGGAGGGCCACCAGGCGCCGCTGATGGTGTCGTTCACGGATCTGAAGTGGACGGAGCTCCCGGAGAGAAAAGGCATGCAGTTCTCCGTTCTCTCGGGAGACCCCAAGGTCGGGGCCTACACGCAGATCCGCAAGGTCCCGGCCGGGACGGACAACCCGTTGCACGCCCACAGCAGCGAGATCAAGAACGTGATCATCAGCGGCGTGTGGTACACGGGCGCCAACGCGGCCGCGGCGAGGGACTTCGGCCCGGGGTCGGTCGTCCTGATGCCGGCGAACTGGGTCCACGTGAGTGGATGCCGCGCGGGCGCGGAGTGCGTCTTCTACCAGGACGGGAAGGGGAAGTTCGATTTCAAGCCCGTTGCCGATAACGGAAAGCAACCCTACTGAATCCTGGCCGGCGGCAGCCGATTCGGCGCTATAAGGGTGCGATGAAAGCATCCGTCTTCGTCGGCACCAGCGTCGATGGCTTCATCGCGCGGCTCGATGGCGAACTCGACTTCCTCCCCGCCGGCGGCGGCGAACCGCATGGTTACGACGAGTTCATGGCCACGGTGGACGCGCTCGTCATCGGCCGCAACACGTTCGAGACGGTCCTGGGGTTCGAAGCCTGGCCCTATGGCGGCAAGCCCGTCATCGTGCTCAGCACGCGTTCGCTGCCCCCGCTTCCCCAGGGCGCGGTGGCGGAGCGCCTGTCCGGAGAGCCGGCCGAAGTCCTGTCCCAGCTCGAGGCGCGCGGCATCCGGCACGTCTACGTCGATGGCGGGATCACGATCCAGCGCTTTCTGCGCGCCGGTCTCATCCAGAGCCTCACCATCACGCGCGTTCCCGTGCTGATCGGCTCCGGGATCCCGCTCTTCGGTGCGCTGCCCCGCGACATCGCCCTGAAGCACGTCGCGACGCGGTCGTATGAGAGCGGCCTCGTCCAGAGCGAGTATGTCGTTGCGAACTGAGACGACCCGGGCCTGGCTGGCCGCGGCCGCGCTGCTTCTCGTGTCCTGTGGCGGAGGATCCAACCCGCCCGCGGCGCCAGATCGCGTGACCCAGAATTTCGACTACACGCTGCGGCTGACCCCGACCTCCTGGATGATCTCCGGACCCGAATTCACGTCCCGGAACGGGACCATCGATGTCGTGGCGCGCGTCGACTCGCCCGTGGGGATTACCTACAGGATCGATCTCCTCTACCTCGGCGGCACCGTTCCCCACAACGAGGGCTCGGGCGGCGTGGCCGCGCAGGGACCGGGGCCACTCTTGAGCGCGCAGTGGAACGTCGGCTTTTCGGGACAGTTCCAGGCCCGCATCTATCCCGCGACCGGGGCCCCATTGCCCGTACCACCCCAAGGCGTCAACATACCCGTCACGTTCACGATCACGCACCCCTAGGCACCGCTCGGGAGGCCTCATGCGGTCTGGAATCCTCGGCCCCACGGCATCGATCGGCGTGGCCCTCATCGGGGCGATGGTGACCCCGCTCCTGGCCGCGGGCACCGACACGAGCGCACCTCAGGAGAACGTCGACCAGCAGCCGGTTCCTCTCAAGATCACACAGCCGCGCTATCCTCCCGAGGCGTTCCGCAAAGGCATCAGCGGCACGGTGGAGCTGGAGATCCTGATCGACGAGGCCGGACGCGTCGCCGGGACGCGCGTCGTCAAGTCCGTACCCGGACTCGATGCCGCGGCCATCCGATGCGTGAAGGAATGGAGGTTCCGGCCCGCCCGCAAGGCCGGGCGAGCCGTCTCCACCCTCGCGTCCGCGCCCGTCACCTTCCGGATCACGGACAAGAAGTAGGGCGCCCCGCGTGTCACGCCCCACGACCCAGCACATCGGCATCGTCGCCTGTTCCGCCGAAGGCGCCGCCCTCTGCTATCGGACCATCTGCGTGGAAGGCGCCCAGTATCTGGGCGCGCACGACCATCCCGAGGTCTCCATGCACACGCACCCACTCGCCCGGTACATGGAGCCCATCTACCGCGGCGACTGGGCGGCGGTGGGCGAGATCATGCTCTCCTCCGCGCACAAGCTCGCCAAGGTCGGCGCCGACTTCCTGATCTGCCCGGACAACACCGTCCATCAGGCGCTGCCGTACTTCGAATCGCGCTCACCCCTGCCCTGGATGCACATCGCGGAAGTCGTCGCGGCGGAGGCCGCCGCCCGTGGCCTGCGCCGCATCGGCCTGACCGGGACGCGCTATCTCGTCGAGAGCGAGGTCTATCCGGAGAGGCTCAAGGCGCACGGCCTGGAGTTTCTCCGTCCCAACCCGGCCGAACGCGACGAGATCAACCGCATCATCATGGACGAGCTCGTCTACGGCGTGTTCAAGCCGGAGGCGGTCGCCTACTTCCAGCGCGTCATGGGCAGGATGAAGGACGAGGGTTGCGATGCCGTCGTCCTCGGCTGCACCGAGATCCCGCTGATCATGAGCGACGCGAACTCGCCCCTGCCGACCCTCGACTCCACGCGCCTCCTCGCTCGAGCGGCGCTGCGACGGGCGGTGCCGGCCGCGGCGACGCGAACCTGAGGCCGCGCGCGCGAGGCCGCCGGCCGGATATGCGATCCGTGCCGTTCCGGCTACCATCCTTCCCCGTATGCGGATCAGACGACTGACTCTCGCCGTCGCGGGAGCCCTCGCCGTCGTCACGCCACCGGACGCGCACGCGCAAGCGCCGGCACGGCGGCCGCTGCCCTCCGCGATCGAAGGCCCCGCGGCCACGGACCTCATCCGCCTGAGTGGCACCGTCGAACGGCTGGTGGCCCGCGTGCGGCCGGCGGTGGTCCAGGTGCTGACGACCGCCTATACGGCCGGCGAGACGACGGTGCCCGGCGCCCTGCTGGCCACGCAGCACGCGAGCGGATCCGGCGTTCTCGTGAGTGCGGACGGCTACATCGTCACCAACGCGCACGTCGTGGAGGGCGCGCGCCGCGTGCAGGTGGTGCTGGCGCCCCCCGGGCCTGAGCCCACCGCGCCCCGCTCCATCCTCAAGCCGCCCGGCCGCGCCCTCGGAGCGCAGGTCGTGGGCGTGGACCACGAGAGCGATCTCGCGCTCCTCAAGGTCGTGGAGACGGGTCTCCCCTTCCTGCCCCTGGGCGACTCGGAGGCCCTGCGGCAGGGCCAGATCGTGATCGCGCTGGGCAGCCCGCTCGGGCTGGAGGGCTCGGTGACCCTGGGCGTGGTGAGCGCGGTGGCGCGGCAGGTGAAGCCCGACGATCGGATGGTCTACATCCAGACCGACGCGCCCATCAATCCCGGCAACAGCGGCGGCCCCCTCCTGGATGCGGAAGGCCAGGTCGTCGGCATCAACTCCTTCATCCTGACCCAGTCCGGAGGGAGCGAAGGCATCGGGTTCGCCGCCCCCAGCAACATCGTGCGCACAGTCGTGGACCAGCTCCGCAAGACGGGCCGGGTGCGGCGGGGCGAGATCGGCGTCGTCGCGCAGACCGTGACCCCGACCCTCGCCGCCGGCCTCCGCCTCGGCCAGCCCTGGGGCGTCGTCCTGGCCGACGTGCATCCCGACGGTCCGGGGGCCGCGGCCGGGCTGCGCGTGGGCGACGTCGTGCTCACCCTCGACGGCAAGGTCACGGAGAACGCGCGCCAGTTCCTCGTGAACCTCTACCCGCACACGGTGGGCGACACCGTGGTCATCGAGGTGCTGCGCGGCACCGACCGGCGGAAGGTCCCGGTGGCGGTCGTGGAGCGTCCCTCCGATCCCGCCCGCCTGGCCGACCTGGTGACGCCGGAGCGCAACGTGGTCGCGCGCCTCGGCATCCTCGGCCTCGACCTGGACGATGCGCTGCTCCGGATGCTGGGTCCGCTGCGGGCCAAGGCGGGCGTGGTGGTGGCGGCGGCGGCTCCGGACAGCGGCTCGCTGCAGGACCCGCTGCGCCCCGGCGACGTCATCTATACGCTGAACCAGCAGTCCGTCACCGCGGTGGAGGGGCTGCGCGCCCTGCTCGCGAAGGTTCCCCTCGGGGAGCCGGTCGTGCTGCACGTGGAGCGCGCGGGCGAGCTGCGCTTCATCAGCTTCGAGATGTCCGAGCCGGCGACGGCGTCACCCTAGGCGCGCCATGGCCGTCCCTTCCGTGGACGCCATCCGTCGTGCCAGCGGCTGGTCGAGCGCGGTCGATCTCGACACCGAGGAGGGCCGCGCCTTCTTCCAGGAGCGCCTCTCCTTCCTGGGCAAGGTCGCCTTCGTGCTCTCCATCGCGACCCTGATCCTCGGCCAGCTCGCCCTCGCCTTGGGCGCCTCCGTGGCCGCGCGCTCCGCGGCCATCCGCGGGGCGGTCGCCATCCAGGCCGCCATCGACGTGTTCTATCTCGCCATGTGGCTCGGGTGCCGGCGTGGGCGTCTCCCCCGCTCCGTGCTGGGCCTCGTGGACGCTGCCTTTCCCATCCTGTCCACGACCGCGGCCGCCCTGCCCCTCCTCCTCTGGCCGGGGGCGATCCCCGGACTCGAGTGGGCGGTCCTGCTCGTGCTGACCCACACCCAGATCGGCCGCGCGGTGTTCGTGCCCAGCCCGCCCCTCCGGACCCTGGTCATCGGTCTCCTGGCCAGCGCGCCCGTGGTCGCCGGCATGTGGATCGCCGAGGCCGCCCGCGGCTCGGCCGCCCAGGCCGTCGTCGTCCACCGCCTGGCCTGGGTGATCCTCGCCGCCGCCACCGCCACCGTCACCTCCAGCGTGATCTACGGCCTGCGCCGCCAGGTGACCGAGGCCCGCCATCTCGGCCAATACACGCTCGTGGAGAAGCTCGGCGAGGGCGGCATGGGAGTCGTCTACCGGGCCCGGCACGCCATGCTGCGGCGGCCGACCGCGATCAAGCTGCTGCGGCCGGACAAGGCGGGCGCGCAGAGCCTGGCCCGCTTCGAGCGCGAGGTGCAGCTCACCGCGCAGCTCAGCCATCCCAACACCGTCTCCATCTTCGACTACGGGCGCACCCCGGACGGGGTCTTCTACTACGCGATGGAGTACCTCGACGGGATCGACCTCGAGACGCTGGTGCGCGTGTTCGGCCCCCAGGACCCCGGCCGGGTCGTCCACATCCTGCGGCAGGTGGCGGGCTCGCTGGCCGAGGCCCACGCCCTCGGCCTCGTGCACCGCGACGTCAAGCCCGCCAACATCATCCTCTGCCAGCGCGGCGGCGTGCCCGACGTGGCCAAGGTGGTGGACTTCGGACTGGCCAAGGACCTGGAGGGAGCCTCCGCCGCGGCGCTCACGCGCGCCACCGACATCACGGGCACGCCCATGTACCTGGCCCCGGAGGCCATCAGCGACCCCGATACCGTCGACGGGCGCAGCGACCTCTACGCGCTGGGCGCGGTCGGGTACTACCTCCTCGCGGGAGCACACGTCTTCGAGGGCGGGACCCTGGTCGAGGTCTGCAGCCACCACCTGCGGACGCCGCCCGTCGCGCCCTCCGAAAGGCTGGGACGGCCGCTGCCCCTCGACCTCGAGTCCGTCATCCTCTCCTGCCTGGAGAAGGAGGCCGCGCGCCGGCCGCCGACGGCGGACGCGGTGTCCACGCACCTGGCCATGTGCGTGGGCGTGGACGAGTGGGGCGAGAGTCGCGCCCGCGAATGGTGGGAGGAGCACCGCGAGCAGATCCGCGGCCTGGCGCGCGGCCGCGCGGGGTCGACCCTCGTCTCCGGGCAGACCCTGTCCATGGAGCTCTCCGCGCGCGCGGCCGGGAGAGACTAGAGCGGGCTCAGCGTCGCACGGCGGGGGCGTTCCAGGCCTCGGCCTCGACCACGGGCGTGGCCTTGCCGTTCCCCGCGTAGGACACGGCGATCTCGCGCGCCTCTCCCGGAAGAAGCGCGAAGTAGTTGTCGTCCCAGAAGACGGGAAGGGGCTCGCGTCCCTCCGCCCCCTCCGTGAGCTTGAGGCGCACCTGGAAGGCGAGGGCGGCGCCCGTGTTCGAGACGCGGATGCGGGTCGTGCCCGGAGTGCCGGGATCGCCAATGCGCTCGAGGGCGAGCGTGGTGGCGGGCAAGCGCGAGACCGCGGTGAGGTCCGCGTGCTGCTTGACCGGCGTCATGAACCACTGCGTCTTCGCCCAGTCCAGGACGTCGTCGCGCGTGGCCAGCCAGTAGAAGTTCGTGCTGACGGCGGCGCCGCCCGTGTCCGCGAGGTCGAGGCGGACGAAATAGGCGGAAGAGATTCCCTTCAGGACCGGGATCTCGAAGGCGCGCACCACGCCGTCCGCGGGCACGTCCACCGTCGCCTCCCGCCGGAACTTCTCGCCCAGCCCGAGGTCCAGCACGCGCGCCGTCACCTTCAGCCCCCGCACCGCCTCCGGGCGGTCGCTCACGATCACGACCGACCGGTCGTCGTACGAGTACTGCACGTGCACGGGCTCGCAGGCCTTCCGGGTGCCGTAGTAGCCGCCCCCCGGCCGCAGGTAGTAGTCGTAGAGGTGCCAGATCATCGACGGCCAGGCGTTGTTGAGCATCCACTGGATGACGCCGGTGGAGGTGTACTTGTTGCGCGCGAAGGCCTCGAACATCGCGCGCTGTCCTTCGTAGGTGAGGGCCTGGGCCTTGCGCGCGTAGTCCTCCGCGCTGGCCGCCTTCCCGTAGCGTGACTCCAGCGCGGTCGTGAAGCGCTTCAGCGTCGCGAACTCCTGGCCCCCGGCGTGGAACGTCCAGAACTCGTCCATGGGCCAGAGATGTTCGCGGGGCAGCATCTCCCGGAGGCTCTCGATCGGGGGCACGGCCGCGCCCGGGCTCACCTCGGTGTCGAAGCCGAAGGCGCCGCCGTTCTTCGTGTCGAGCAGCCAGTAGGACGGCGGCACGTACTCGTAGGGCCCACGCATCTTCACGCCCGAGGGCCCGCCCATGCCCGGCTTGTCCGTGGCGTTCGAGAGCACGGGGGAGGACCATTCGACGCGCTCGAGCTCGTCCAGGTACGCCTTCTCGACCGCGGGCGGCGGGGGCCCGTCGCTGCCGTTGGTCCAGGCGAACACGCTCGGATGGTTGCGCAGGCGCCGCGTCTGGTCGGCCAGCGACGCCACCGCGACCCGGCGGTCCTCCGCGTCCCACTTGTCCCAGGTCTCCCAGTGGTCGCAGCAGCACCAGCCGATCATGACCAGGATGCCCTGCTCGTCGGCCAGATCGAAGAACTCGTCGCTCTCGAACTTGCCCTCGGAGCGGATGGCGTTGAGGCCCATCTCGCGCACGTAGCGCATCTCCGCGCGCAGGCGTTCGCTCGACCGGCGCAGCATCATGTCCGACGCCCAGCCCCCGCCGCGCACGAGGATGGGCCGGCCGTTCACGCGGAACAGGCGATGGCCCTTGTCCGTGAGCTCCGACGTGACCTCGCGGATGCCGAAGCGGACCTGCTGGCGGTCGGAGAGGCCGCCCTCCGCCTCCGCTTCCAGGGCCAGCGTGTAGAGGCTCGCCTCCCCCATTCGATACGGCCACCACAGCCGCGGCTGGCGCACGTTCAACCCCGGCGTCGACTCGGGCGCGAAGCGCACGATCCGCTTCTCGCGAGGACCGAGCGCGATCTCCTGGGCGAACCGCACGTCTCCGATGGCGCCGCGCACCGTGCCCCGCACGGCGCGGTCGGTCGTGTTGACGGCCTCCGCGGTGACCGTGAGGTGGGCGACGTCGAGCGAAGGCAGGTCGAGCTTCGTGACGACGTGCGGATGGCGCAGGGCGATGGCGCCGCTGTCCGTCAGGTAGACGTCACTCCAGAGGCCCATGTTCTTGTCCGGGGGCATGGGGTTCCAGTCCACCCAGGTCACGGCGAGGTCGGTGACGTCCGGCGCGAACACCTCGACCGCGACCGCGTTGCGCGCGCCCGGACGCGCCCAGCGCGTGACGTCGAGGTCGTAGCGGCGGAAGGCCCCCGCGGCCTCCCGCGCGTCGGCCAGCCGCTGGCCGTTGAGCCACACGTTCGCGCGGTAGTTGATCCCGTCGAAGTGCAGGAAGACCGCGCGTCCGCCCTGCGTCGCGGGGAGGTCGAACTCCTTGCGATACCACCAGGAGCGCGCGAACGGGCTGTCCGGCGACATGGGCAGGAGCGAGAAGTTCTTCGCGACCGGATAGGTCATGCCCGGGAGCGAGCGCAGGTTCATGCCGAAGAAGGGATCGGGGTAGGTCCCGTTCTCGACGAGGGCGCCCACCACCGTGTTGGGCACGGTGATCGCGTACCAGGACGAGGTGTCGAAGCCGGGCTGCGACAGGACCTCGCCGCTCGCGACGACCTTCGCCGAGGACTGCAGGCTCCAGCCATCCTTCAAGGCGAGGCGGCCGGGATCCTGGGCCCGGGCCAGGGGCGCCGCGGCCAGCGCCCCCGCGACGGCGAGCGCGCGGCCGAGCGTGGTCGAGGTCCTCATGAGGAATGCGGGCCGGCGGCGGCGAAGGGCCAGGTGGCCGAGACGCGCGCGCGCAGGAGGAAGGCCACCACGCCCGCGACCAGCGTCGCGAGTCCGACCGCGATGTAGGCCCAGCCCGACGTGAGGAAGACGTAGCCCCATCCCACGAAAGCGATGATCGCGGGCACGGGGTACAGCCACATCTTGTAGGGCAGTCCCTCCGGGGTCAGGCGCTTGCGCAGCAGGGGCAGGGCCAGGATCTGTCCCATGAACTGGACAAGGATGCGCGTGGTGATGAGCGCCGTGATCACCTGGTCGAGCGTGAACAGGGAGGCCACGATGGAGACCGCCCCGAGCGTGTAGAGGGAGACGTCCGGAAAGTTGCGGGTGGGGTGCAGGCGCGAGAAGACGCGGAAGAAATCGCCCTTCTCGGCGGCGGCGAAGGGGATGCGCGAGTAGCCGAGAAGGAGGGCGAACACCGACCCGAAGGCCGTCCACAGGATCATCAGGGTCACCGCGACCGCCGCCCCCCGGCCGTGCAGATGCTCCATGAAGTCGGACACCACGAACTTGGAAGTGAGCATCTGCCGCCACGGGAGGACGCCGAGGAGGGTGAGGTGCAACAGGAAGTAGGCGGCCGCGCAGCCGAGGATGGAATAGAGGATGGAGCGCGGGATGACCCGCGCCGGCTCGCGGACCTCGTCCCCGATGTAGCAGATGTCGTAGTAGCCGAGGTAGTCGTAGATCGCGATGAGGGCCGCGCTGCCCAGCCCGAGGACGAAGCCGCGGTT
>Ga0209382_10002659_pt1 | contig 25569 bp, 26 predicted proteins | sample SoiMetdeltSBSDD5_FD_187599 | JGI IMG/M metagenome (GOLD analysis project Ga0209382, IMG submission 187599) | Bulk soil microbial communities from a Populus tree surrounding site in Tennessee, USA - Soil MetaG P. deltoides SBSDD5 (SPAdes) (version 2) | ecosystem: Environmental > Terrestrial >... | reverse complement strand
TGACTGGTCGCACGAGCGGCTTGATCATGGGCCGGTTATCCGGCAATGTGAGCCCGGTCTTTCTCTGTCCATCCACCCACGTGCCGTGCAAACCAAGGAGTCCCCTGTGGCCGATCGGGCCGCTCGACCAGGCAAGCACAAGGCACGCCACCGTCGACCATCGAAGGTCCAGCGCGTTCGTAATCGGGTGCCTGACCTGCGTGGTCCGGCCATCGTCTCGGCCGCCGGTGGAGTGCTCGCAGCGGCTGCGGTCGCCGGGACCTGGGTGGTGGTCACCGACGACGGTGGCGCCGACGTGGCGGCCGCCGACGACCGGCCCACGACGTCGACCTCGTCGTCGTCGACGTCGACGTCAATGGAGTACCAGCGCGCCGCCCCCGAGGTGAGCCGCGACGTCGATCGCCCGTCGCTGTCGTCGCTCAAGGCCGAGGCGATGGGCAAGTACTCCTACGGCGGCGACCACGCGGCCGGCCGGGTCACGGTGCAGCGTGAGGAGCTGGCGACCGCCGACTCCGACCCGCAGGACATCGCGATGGCGATGCTGCCGCAGTACGGCTGGGACTCCTCGCAGTTCGGCTGCCTGGACGACCTCTGGTACGGCGAGAGCGGCTGGGATCCGTACGCGGAGAACCCGTACTCCGGCGCTTACGGCATCCCGCAGGCCCTGCCGGGTTCGAAGATGGCCGCCGCCGGAGCCGACTGGGAGACCAACCCGGCGACCCAGATCGAGTGGGGCCTCGGCTACATCCAGGACCGCTACGGCTCGCCATGCTCGGCCAACGACTTCAAGCTGTCCAACGGCTGGTACTGAACCGCTGCGACCCGTCCCGGCTCGCCTCCGGCGCGTGGTTCGCTGACCGGTAGCGTTCCCCGCATCCAGTCGACTCCGATTGAGGGGCGGTTCCGGGGCAGATGCGCCTTCCGCGGTGGGTCCGCGTGCCTCGGCGCCCGTCGTGGCCGACCCTGGTCGTTCTGCTCGCGTACCTGGTCGCCGCGCTAGCGATCATGTGGCCGCTGTGGACGCCGCTGGGCGACCGGACCAGCGCGGTCAATCCCGGCGACATGGCGCTGTTCACGTGGCTGATGGAGTGGCCGCCACATGCGGTGGCCCATGGCGAGAATCCGTGGTTCAGCGACGCCATCAACGCGCCGACCGGTGTCAACCTGATGTGGAACAACGGCATGTCGCTGCCGGCCCTGGCGCTGTGGCCGGTGTCGGCACTGTTCGGCGGCCTGGCCACGGTGGCCGTGCTGCTGACCCTGGGCATGGCCGGCTCGGCGGCGACCGCGTACGCCGCGTTGCGGTCGCTGTCGGTCCGCATCGGGCCGGCCGCGATCGGTGGCGCCCTGTTCGGCTTCTCGCCGGCGATGCTGGCGCAGACGCACGGACATCCCAACCTGGTCTTCAACGTCCTGGCACCGGTCATCGTGCTGCTCGTCGTCCGGCTGGTCACCAACCCGGAGCCGCGACGCCGCGATGCGATCCTGCTGGGCCTGACCGCCGCTGCCCAGGTGCTGATCGGCGAGGAGATCCTGCTCCTGACCGGCATCGTGGCGGTCCTGCTCGTCGCCGCCCTCGCACTGAGCCGGCCAGAGCTGGCCCGGCAGCGGGCGCGCCCCGTCGGCCTGCGGGCGGCCGACGCGCTCGGCGTCTTCGTCGTCCTGGCGGCTCTGCCGCTGGGCTTCCAGCTGTTCGGGCCGCTCGAGCAACACGGGCTGCCCTTCGACCCGGCGTTCTACTCCGCCGATCTCGCGGGGTACGTCGTGCCGACCGAGCTGCAGCAGCTGTCGACGGAGGCCACCCGTACCCGATCGGAGGAGTTCCCCGGCGGTCTCGAGGAGCACACCGCCTACCTGGGCTGGCCGCTGATCGCGCTCTGTGTCGGTCTGCTCGTGCTGTGGTGGCGAAGCCTGCGGGTCCGGATCGCGCTGCTCACCGCAGTCGTCGTGGCGGTCTTCGCACTGGGGGAGCGGCTGACCATCGACGGTCAGGAGAAGAGTCTGCGGCTGCCGTGGGACCTGCTCAACGACCTGCCGTTCTTCGAGCACGTCGTGCAGACCCGGTTCGCGATCTTCACGATCGGGCTGATCGGCGCGGCCGTGGCGTTCGCCCTCGATGACCTGGCGACCCGACCGCTCCCGATCCACGCGGTCGGATGGGGGGTCGTCGCCCTGGCGGTGATCCCGCTGCTGCCGGCCCGGTACGACGCGGCGGACGCCCCGCAGGTGCCGGACTTCTTCACCGATCGGGCCGGAGAGGCGCTGGGCTGCGACGGCACGGTGCTGGTGTTGCCGTACCCATCGGCGGCCGCCACCGACCCGATGCTGTGGCAGGCGGCGTCCGGGTTCGCGTTCTCGATGCCTGGCGGCTACTTCATCGGGCCCGACGAGACCGGGCAGGCCCGCTTCGGCGGCGCCGGGAGCTTCACGCGAAGTGTGTTCGAGCGGGCCTATCTCGAAGGTGTGATCACCCCGGCGACAGCGGGCGCCCGGCGCGAGTTCGCGTCGGACCTCGACGACTGGGACGTCTGCGCGGCGGTGATCGGGCCCGGGTTCAACCACGCCACTGTGCTGGGGCAGGCGGTCCGGCTGATCGGCGCGCAGCCGGAGCCGGCCGGTGGCGACGTGCTGATCTGGCGTGACCTGTCGGAAGTCCGGGCCCTGTGTCCGTGAGCGAGCTGTCCCAGTGACGGATGGTCGCTGTCGCAGTGACGGATGGTGGCTGTCGCAGTGACGGATGGTGGCTGTCGCAGTGGCGGATCGTCGGGATGGTGGACTTGAGAGGATGGGCGGGTGGTAGCGGTGGAGGGCCGGCCCGGCCCGACGGGGTCGACGACGGCTGAGGGGTCGACGACGGCTGCGACGCGTCGCCTGGACGCCGTCGACTGGCAGCGGCTGGCGCCGTACGCACTCGCGGTCGGGTTCTTCCTCGTCTACGCGACCGTGTCACTCGCTCGGCTCCATCGCGAGGCCACCCTGTCCTGGGACGTCGCGATCTTCGAGCAGGCGATCAGTGGTTACGCGCATCTCGGCGCGCCGATCGCCGACGTCAAGGGTCCCGGCTACAACGTGCTCGGTCTGCACTTCAGCCCGGCGCTGGCGGTCTTCGCGCCGTTCTACCGGCTCTTCCCGGGCCCGTCGACACTGCTGATCGGCCAGGCCCTCCTGGTGGCCGGATCGGTCGGCGTGATCTCCCGGGCGGCGATCCGGTACGTCGGCGGCCTGGCCGGAATCGTGATCGGCATCGCCTACGGCCTGTCGTGGGGCATCCAGTCCGGCATCGACTTCGACTTCCACGAGGTCTGCCTGGCGATGCCGCTGCTCGCCCTCGCCGGAGCCGCCTATCTCGCACGCGACTGGCGGATGGTCGCTGTCTGGTCGTTGCCGCTGCTGCTGGTCAAGGAGGACTTCGGACTCACGATCGCGGCCCTGGGCATATGCCTGGTGATCTGCGGCGCCCGTCGATGGGGAGTCGGGCTCATCCTGTCCGGCGCGATCGGCTTCGTGGTGTCGGTCTTCGTCCTGATCCCGATGGCCAACCCGGAGGGGAGCTCGGAGTTCTGGGGCAACTACGGCTCCGCCGAGGGCGGTGGCGCCGGTGGCGTGGTCGATCGGATCCTGTCGGCCCCCGAGCAGTTGTTCACCCCGGGTGTCAAGATCGAGACCCTGCTGCTGTTGCTGGCCATCACCGGCGCCTTGGCACTGCGGTCGCCGTTCGTGATCGTGGCAGCTCCGACCATCCTGTGGCGCTTCCTGAGCGACAACCCGTCGTACTGGGGGACCGGCTGGCACTACTCGATGATCCTGATGCCGATCATGTTCATCGCACTGATCGACGGCATCGTGCGGGCCCGCGAGGACCAGTGGGCCTGGCTGCGCTCGTACGCCTCGCACACGCCTGCGGTCGTGGGCGCGGTGGCGCTCGTACTGTGCCTGCAGTTCCCGTTCCGCGCGCTCGTCCAGCCCGAGACGTACGAGTCGGCGCCGCGGGCGGCCGTCGCGGAGCAGGTGATGGACAAGATCCCCGACGGCGCCTCCGTCGAGACCGACCTGGGCCTGTTGACCGAGCTGGTCGCGGACCACACGGTCTACTGGATCGGCAGCGACAACTCGTCGGTGACGCCCGACTACGTGCTCATCGACGCCTGGTCAGGCTGGGGCGGCGGTGCCCCCAACGCGGCCGAGCACGCCATGGCGATGCACCCGGGCACGACGTACCGGGTGGTCTTCAGCCGCGACGGCTACGAGCTGGCGCGACACGTCGGCTGACGCTCGATCGATTTACCGAGCGGCTAGGGCCGGGTCATCCGCATGACGTCGAGCGCCTCGTCGAGTTGCTCCTCGGTCAGATCGCCGCGGGCGACGAAGCCGTGCTCGATGACGGTCTCGCGGATCGTCTTGCCCTCGGCCACCGCCTGCTTGGCGACCTTGGCGGCCGCCTCGTAGCCGATCAGCCGGTTCAGCGGGGTCACGATCGCCGGTGACGACTCGGCGTACGCGTGGGTCCGCCCGATGTTGGCGCTGATGCCGTCGATGCAGCGGTCGGCGAGCTGCCGCGAGGAGTTGGCCAGCAGCCGGATCGACTCGAGCACGGAGCGAGCCATCACCGGCATCATCACGTTGAGCTCGAAGTTGCCGGATGCGCCGGCCGCCGTCATCGTGGCGTCGTTGCCGATCACCTGGGCGCACACCATCAGGGTCGCCTCGGGCAGGACCGGATTGACCTTGCCCGGCATGATGCTCGACCCGGGCTGCAGGTCGGGCAGCGCGATCTCCGCCAGGCCGGCCGTGGGTCCGGACCCCATCCAGCGCAGGTCGTTGCAGATCTTGGTCAGGCTGACCGCGATCGTCCGCAGCTGGCCGGACAGCTCGACCAGGCCGTCGCGGGCGCCCTGGGCCTCGAAGTGGTCGGCCGCCTCGGTGAGCGGCAGACCGGTGTCGGCCGCCAGGACCTCGATGACCCGGGCGGCGAAGGCCGGGGGGGTGTTGATGCCGGTGCCGACCGCCGTGCCGCCGAGTGGCAGCTCCGCGACCCGGGGCAGCGTCGACTCGAGTCGCTCGACGCCGCGGCGGATCTGCGTCGCGTAGCCGCCGAACTCCTGGCCGAGCGTGACCGGCGTGGCGTCCATCAGATGGGTACGCCCGGACTTGACCACTGCCTCGAACTCGGTGGCCTTCGCGCCGAGGGCGTCGGCCAGGTGACCGAGCGCCGGGATCAGCTGGTTGATGACCGCGTCGGTCGCGGCGACGTGGATCGACGTTGGGAAGACGTCGTTGCTCGACTGGCTGGCGTTGACGTGGTCGTTGGGGTGCACGTCCTGCCCGAGTCGCTTCGTGGCGAGCGTCGCGAGCACCTCGTTGGTGTTCATATTCGACGACGTACCCGAGCCGGTCTGGAAGACGTCGATCGGGAAGTGCTCGTCGTACGCGCCGGAGGCCACCTCCTGGGCGACGGCCCGGATCGCGTCGGCCATGTCCTGCGGGATCACGCCGAGCTCGCCGTTGACCGCGGCGGCCGCGCCCTTCACCAGGGCCAGGGCCTTGATGTGATCGCGCTCCAGCGGCGTGCCGGAGATCGGGAAGTTCTCCACCGCCCGCTGGGTCTGGGCCCGCCACAGGGCGTCCTTGGGGACCCGAACCTCCCCCATCGTGTCGTGCTCGATCCGGTACTCGGAGTCGTCTTCACTCATGCTTGGAAGGCTATCGACTCCGGCTCGGCCGACCGTCCCGAGGTAGAGCGAGTACTCCTCGGTCCGGGTGCCCAGGTCCACGCGGCATCCGATCTGCTTGCACGACCCCGTGGCGGTCCGCAACGCCGACGCCAGCGGGTCCGAACGGGCCGCCGACCAGACCGCGACGATGCCGCCCGGTCGCAGCCGCGACGCGCAGTCGGCCAGGAAGTCCGCATCGTAGAGCGTGGCGTTGGCGTCGTGGACCAGGCCGTCGGGTCCGTTGTCGACGTCGAGGAGTACGGCGTCGAGCGAGCCGGCCGGCGTGGCCGCGACGACCTCGCGTACGTCGGCCACCCGGACCGCGACCCGCGAGTCGGCCAGCACCGGCGGACCGTGCGGGATCGTCCCGTCGCGAAGCCAGTCGACGACCGGCGGCTCGATCTCGCAGGCGACGACCTCGCGTACCCGCGGATCGGCCAGCAGCCGCCGAACGGTGTAGCCCAGACCGAGACCGCCGACCAGCAGCCGAGCCGGCGTCGTCAGCCGATCCAGCGCCAGCTCGGCCAGCGCCTCCTCGGTCGAGGTGCGGGCGGTGTCCATGACGAAGACGCCGTTGACCCGCAGTTCGAGGACGTCGTCGTCGCGGCGAAGCACGACCTCGCCGCGCGGCGTAGCCGCTCTCGCCACCGTCTCGTACGCCACCGGGTCTGCCTCCTCGAGCCCCTCGCGAACCGCCGTCGGTGAACCTCGCGCTGCCTAAACTCGGGCCGACCGGACGGGCGGGAGGGGTGGGATGCACGAGGCGCAACTGATCGAGTACTACTCGCCGCCCGGCGCCGACGTCAAGGCAGCGGCCGAGCAGGTGCGGGGTCGGGTGCCGCAGGTCCGTGGGTTGTCCGACCAGGTCGAGAAGGACCACAAACACGTCCTCGACCTTGTCGCCGGCGACCTCCAGTCTTCGATGGCCGACGCGCCGACCACGACCGTCACCAAGGCCGACGACGTGATGCGGAAGGCCGAGTTCGCGGCCGGCTGCCTCGAACTGTTCTCGCAGGCGATCGACCAGCACAACTACGCCAAGTCGGACCGTCCGCGCGCCGTCTCGAAGCTCAACGCTGAATACAACCAGGCGACGACCGACAGCTTCGGCGTCGACTTCAAGGACCCCGGCCCGAACGCCTCGCAGAAGGACAAGGACAAGGCGTACGACGACTACATCGACGCCTACCAGAGTGCCCGCAACGCCAAGATCGCCGACCTCCGCAAGGAGGCGGGAGAGCTCGACGGCTGGCTGGACGGCAAAGCCGGCGACGTCAGCGCGATGCTCAACCGCGGACTCAACAAGGACGACATCCAGACCCTCTATCGCGCCGGTGCGTTGGCTCCGTATGCGGTCCTGGTCTGGCCCGACATGGGTCTGAAGACCATTCCGCTGCCGCCGGGGGCCCAGCAGGAGTTGTTCGACTACCTGTTGGCGAACCCGGACATGCTGGTCAATCCGCCGGCCGATCTCGCGTTCGTGATCGCAGGTCTCCCCACCGATATCCGCACTGACATCTATGTCGAGCAGCGAATGGAGCAATTACGCCGAGTGGGCCAGCTGACCGGACCCAACCCGGGCGGGAAGTACGAGCAATGGATCCGCAACACCGTCGTCAACGGCGTCGACCTGAACACCGTCATCGACATCGCCCGCGACCACGACATCCGGCCGGACGACTTCAACGTGCTCAACGGGTTGAAACAGATCAAGGACCTGGACGGCAAGTCGTTCTTCCTGCTCGGCACCGACATCAGTGGTGACGACGCCCGGAAGGCGGTGCTGATGACCTACATCCTGAACGCCGGCACCGACTACACCGGCGGTGACTTCAGCCCGACGCCGTACGGCTCCGGTGAGGTCCAGCGGATCATCGACCGCCAGGACGACAACGACTGGAGCTATGACGACGACGTCGGCTTCGTCCACGACAACGGCGGGCGGCTGATCGCGACGCCGAACGGGATGCTGATGGGCGCCGGCGGCAACGAGCTGCAGGACCTCTACAGCCTGAAGGGTGGCACCACGTGGGGTGACATCTTCATGATCAACGAGGACGACCTGGAGCACCCCGACCAGCGCCTCGAGGAGATCATCCAGTCCGGTGAGCGGCCGGCCGGCGGCCTCGATCTGGATCGGCTGCTGCACCATGAGGAGCGGCACTCGCAGCAGTGGGCGCGGGACGGCTATTTCGGCTTCATGTGGCACTACGCATGGGACTCCGATGGGTACGAGTCGGATGCCGGACTCACCGACGGCGGCTATCGCTAGGGCGGGATACAGGCCCTGTCGGTGGCTTCGGCCGTCGGTCTGCGGGACGCTGGAGGCAGCGCTCCGATCCGAGGAGGGTCCATGAAGCAGCTCAGCTCGCTCGACACCCAGTTCCTCCATGTCGAGTCGGCGACGACGACCGGCCACGTCGGTGGGCTCCTGATCCTCGATCCGACCACCGCCCCCAACGGCGAGCTGACCCTGGAGGATCTGCGGGCGCTCTACGAGGCGCGGCTGCACCTGGCGGCGCCGCTGCACGAGCGACTCGTCGAGGTCCCGCTCGGACTCGGTAATCCGTACTGGGTGCACGACCCCGTCTTCGACCTGGAGTTCCACCTGCGCGAGATCGCCCTGCCGCCGCCCGGCAGTGCCGAGCAGCTCGGTGAGCAGGTCTCGCGGATCCATGCCCGGCCGCTCGACCGCAGCCGGCCGCTGTGGGAGGCGTACCTGATCCACGGCCTCGAGGGCGGGCTGGTCGCCTTCTACGGCAAGGTGCACCACGCCGCGATCGACGGGATGTCCGGCACCGAGATCCTCGCGACGATCCTGGACGTGACGGTCGAGCCGCGGACCGTCGATCCGCCGGACGCCCAGTGGGATGCCGGCCGGCTGCCCGATCGGTTCACGCTGACCGCCCGCGGCCTGGTCTCGTCGATGATCCGGTCCGGCCGGGCGATGACCTCGCTGCCCCGGTCGCTGCCGCACCTGGCCGACATCCCGGGCGCCAAGAACCTGCCCGGCGTGCGTACGGTAAGCGATCTCACCGACTCGGCGGTCTCGCTGGTGACCCATCGCGGTTCGTCTCGGGCCGACAAGGGCCGACGCGACCTCAGCGTCCCTCGTACGCCGTTCAACGGCGGCATCACGGCGCATCGGCGGTTCGCGTACGGCTCGGTCCGGCTCGACGACGTGAAGCAGGTCAAGAACGCGTTCGGACTGACCGTCAACGACGTCGTGATGGCGATGGCGACCGGGGCGTTGCGCCGCTGGCTGCTCGACCACGACGCGCTGCCGCCGATCCCGCTGATCGCCGCCGTCCCGGTCTCGATCCGTACCGACGGGGAGAAGAGCTCGCTCGGCAATCAGATCTCGGTGATGCTCGCGGCCCTGCCGACGAACCTGCCCGACCCCGCGGAGCGACTCGGTGCGGTCGCCGAGGCCATGTCGGAGGCGAAGGCGGAGTTCGAGGCGGTGCCCGCCACGATCCTGGCCGACGTCGCGGCGACCGTGCCGACGGCGTTCTCGGGACTCGCGTCGAGAGCTCTCTTCCGGCTCGTGACGGTGCCCGGACCGCCGTTCAACCTGTTCGTGTCCAACATCCCCGGACCGCAGCTGCCGTTGTACGTCGCGGGCGCGCGGGTGCGCGGAATCCATCCGGTCTCCGCGGTGACCGACCTGACCGGCGGGCTCAACATCACCTTGTTCAGCTACGACGGCGCCTTGGACTTCGGGCTGATCGCGTCCCGCGAGATGGTGCCCGACGTGTGGCACCTGATCGATTACCTCGCCGAGGAGCTCGACGAGCTCGTCAAGCTCGCAGCGGGCTGACTCCGTCCGCTCGGGCAGCCGTGCGCTCCACGGCATCGACGAAGGTGCCGTACAGGGGGCGCGGCAGGTCGTGGCCCATGCGGGGGACGAGCATCAACTCAGCCCCGCGGATCGCGGTCGCCGTGGCGCGCCCGCCGGAGCTGTGGACCAGGCGATCCGAGAGGCCGTGGATCACACAGGTCGGCGTGTCGAGCCCGTTCAGGGCCGGCGTGCGGTCGGGCTGGGTGAGCACCGCGAGCGTCTGGCGCAGGACGCCGGCCGGATGGTAGCCGCGATCCCAGGTCTCCTCGGCCCGAGCCCGAGTCTCGGCCGGATCGTGCGGATAGCCCGGCGACCCGATCATCGCCTCGACCTTGTAGGCGCGCTCGACGTACTCCTCCACGGTGTGCGGTCGCGGTGCCAGCAGCATCGGGTAGAGCCGGGGGTCCTGCCAGCCGACGCTGCGGCGGCCGGTCGTGGACATCATCGATACCAGCGACCGCACCCGAGCCGGCCGGGTGACCGCCATGGTCTGCGCGATCATGCCGCCCATCGAGACCCCGAACACGTCGGCCTGCTCGGTGCCGAGGTGATCCAGCAGGCCGAAGGCGTCGTCGGCGAGATCGGCGATTCCGTACTCCACCTGCCGCCGGACGCCGAGCCAGGTCGTCACCGCGCTGCTGCGGGACGCTCGGCGCAGCGGCGTGATGTAGCTGGACCGGCCGATGTCGCGATTGTCGTAGCGGATCACGAAGAAGCCGCGATCGGCCAGGAGTTGACAGAGGTCGTTGCTCCACCAGGTCATTGGTCCGCCGAGACCCATGATGAGCAGGAGGGGCGGGTCGTCAGGTTTGCCAAAGGTTTCGTAGCAGATCTCGATCCCATTGGGCAGCGGTGCCATCAGCTCCGCCACAGTGCCACCTCCGATCGCCAGTGCCCTCCACCTTCGAGGGTAGTGGCGACTACGGCGCGGTCGCGCTGTCGCCGAGCTGAGGCAGTTCTCGCCGCCACGGCGGATCGGCTCCGGGACGGGAGCAGGTGATGGCTGCCGCGGTTGCAGCCAGCCCGCCGAGCCATTCGAGCTGGGCTCGGGAGAAGGCGACGCAGTGGGTCCAGCCTCGCGTCACGATGCCGGCGAGCAGGGCGGCCATCCAGGAGTCGCCCGCGCCGATCGTGTCGGCCACGACAATGTCGTCGGCGACGATCTCGACCCGCTCGGACCCGCTCACCAGCCGGGCTCCCTCGCCGCCACGGGTCAGGGCGACCAGCGCCCGGCCGAGCCCGAGCAGTTCGTCGGCCACCGCGTCGGCATCGCTGCCACTGTCGAGGGTGGCGGCGTCCTCGTCGCTGAGCTTCACGACCTGGGCGGCGTCGGCCAGCCCGCGTACGCGTTGTCCGACCGCCTCGAGATCGGGCGCCAGCGCCGGCCGTATGTTCGGGTCGAAGCTGACCGCCACGCCGGCGGCTCGGGCACGGGCAACCAGGTCGGCGACGGCCTGTGCACCCGGCGGCATCCAGGCACCGATCGACCCGACGTGGAGCAGGGCGTGGTCGGCCGGGTCCGGCAGCTCCGACAGGTCCCAGCGCAGGTCGAACTCGTAGGTCGCATGGCCGTCGGCATCGAGCCGCGCGGTCGCAGTCGCCGTCGGCCCGGACGATGCCGTCGGCGCCAGCCGTACGCCGCTCTCGGCCAGGTGGTCCCGGACCCGTTCGCCGTGTTCGTCGTCGCCGAGCTGGGTGGCCAGTGTGGTCGGCACGCCGAGCCGGGCGAGCCCGACCGCGACGTTCATCGGGGAGCCGCCGGGGTGCTTGGCGTCGGGCCGACCCGGCGTTTGCGTCACGTCGACCAGGGACTCGCCGACGACCAGCACGGTCGGTGCGGTCATCGGGCCGGTCTACCGCTCGAAGTCGACCGTGGCGTACGCAGCGAGCTTGCTCAGCTGGTGGTCGCTGATGATCTCGCGGATGGTGCCGCTGCGGGAGCGCATCACCAGGGAGTGCGTCTTGCAGCCGCCGGCGCGATAGCGCACACCGCGCATCAGCTCGCCGTCGGTGATCCCGGACGCGACGAAGAAGCAGTCGTCGCCGGCCACCAGCTCGTCGGTCTGCAGGACCCGGTCCAGGTCGTGACCGGCGTCGATCGCCTTCTGCCGCTCGTCGTCGTCGCGCGGCCACAGCCGGCCCTGGATGACGCCGCCCAGACACTTCATGGCGCAGGCCGCGATGATGCCCTCGGGCGTGCCGCCGACTCCCATGAGGAGGTCGATGCCGGTGTCCGGGCGGGCGGCCATGATCGCGCCGGCGACGTCGCCGTCGGTGATGAACTTGATCCGGGCGCCGGACTTGCGGATCTCGTCGACCAGCCCGGCGTGCCGCGGCCGGTCGAGCACACAGACCGTCACGTCCTCGGCGTGCGAGGACTTGGCCAGCGCGACCCGCTCGATGTTCTCGCCGACCGACAGTCGGATGTCGACGACGTCGGCCACCTCGGGCCCGGCGACCAGCTTGTCCATGTAGAACACCGCCGACGGGTCGTACATGCTGCCCCGGGGTGACACCGCGAGCACCGCGATCGCGTTGTTCATGCCCTTGGCGGTCAGGGTGGTGCCGTCGATCGGGTCCACCGCGACGTCGCACTCCGGACCGGTGCCGTCGCCGACCGACTCGCCGTTGTAAAGCATCGGGGCGTTGTCCTTCTCGCCCTCGCCGATGACGACGGTGCCCTTCATCTGGACGGTGTTGATCAGCGCTCGCATCGCGTTGACAGCGACGCCGTCAGCCCCGTTCTTGTCGCCGCGTCCGACCCAGCGGCCGGCGGCCATCGCGGCGGCTTCGGTCACGCGCACGAGATCGAGGGCGAGGTTGCGGTCGGGTGCTTCGCTGGCGGGCTCGAGGTCAGCGGGGATACGTCGGACGTGGTGCGGAGTGTTCGGGCTCTGCTGCATCGGACGAACCCTTCGACGGCGTGCTTTTGGTGGGATGTTAGTCCGCGGCGGCCCCGATCGCGGCACTCGGACAGCGTTGCGCTGGCAGGGCTCAAGTTAACCGGCGTCGAGACGCTTCGCGAACCAGTGATTCGCGTAGGGCTCGTCGTTGAACGGCTCGACCTCGGCGTAGCCCGCCGATCGGTAGAGCGCGATCGCCTCGGCCAGTCCGCGGTTGGTCTCGAGTCGCGCGACGGATCGACCACTGCGCCCGGCGTACGCCTCGAGCTCGGTCAGGAGCCGGCGGCCGACGCCGAGGCCGCGAGCCGACCGGTCGACCCACATCCGCTTGACGTCGGCCGCGTCATCGTCATGCAGGAGCAGGCCGCCACAGCCGATCGGCTCGGACCACAAGGTCGCGACGATCAGCACGCCGCCGGGTGGCGCGAATTCGCCGGCGTCCGGGACGGTTCCGTTGCGCGGATCGAATCCGGTGTCGAACCGGCGATCCAGCTCGGCGAAGTACTCGCGCAGACAGTGCTGGGCCGCTGGATCGGCTGGGTCGGTCGCGACGAAGCGGACTGCCGCGGCGGTGAGGAGCCGGGCGACGGTGGTCATCGCCTCGGTCAACTGTTCGCGCTGGCCCGCGTCGAGCGGCGCCAGGAACGAGGTGGCGAGCTCGTCGCTGCGCTCGTCGAGTACGGCTCGTTCGGCCGTGCCGGCCGGAGTCAGGCGTGCCGTACGCACTCGCTTGTCGTGCGCGCCGGGCTCGACCACCACCAGACCGCTCGCCTCGAGCGACCGGAGCAGCCGGCTCGCGTAGCCCGAGTCGAGCCCGAGCCGGGATCGCAGTGCCCGGACGTCGCAGCCGTCGGAGCCGATCTCCCACAGCACCCGCGCCTCTCCGAGCGGCCGGTCGCGGGACAGGAAGTGGTCGTCCAGCGCACCGACCCGCTGGGTGACGACCCGGTTGAACCGGCGGACCTGGGCGATCGCATCGACGTCCATTGTCTGACTCTAGTCAGAGATTGTTCGTGCGTCTATCAGAGCTTCTCCTGCGTCCAGGTCGGCCCACGAGGGTGACAGACTCCGGCCCATGGATCCGGACCCCTTGCCGTCGCTGCCCCGCCCGCCCTCCGAGCCGGTCGAACTCGTCCAGGTCGGCCGATCCGACCGCGCCGTGCTGGAGAACCTGGGCCAGCTCTACCGGCACGATCTGTCCGAGTCGTACGGGCTGTTGCCCAACCCGGCCGGCACCTTCAACAACCGGCGACTGGATGAGTTCCGCGCGGGGACCGAGTCGGACCATCGCGCGTGGCTGATCCAGGCCGCCGGTGGTCTCGGCGGGTTCGTCATGATCCAGCCGCACGACGAGGCCATGTCGATCAGCGACTTCTTCGTCGTACGAGCGCTGCGGCGCACCGGCGTCGGCCGGGAGGCCGCGCGGTTGGCGATCCGGCTGGTGCCCGGGCCGTGGCTGATCGGGTTCCAGCGCTACAACCCCGGAGTCGAGCGCTTCTGGTCCCAGGTGGCGACCGAGGCGGTCGGCGAGGGCGCGTGGACGATGCAGGACGAGCCGCCGGTCGACGGCCGACCACCCGACACCTGGATCAGCTTCGAGACCCGCTGACCCACCCGATCGTGTGTACTGACGGGCGGGCCCGGCGTCCTCCGCCCCCGAGACTGGCGGAGGACGCGCGGACGACTCAGGCCGGGTAGACGTCGATCTCGGTCGCTTTGACCGAGGCCCAGACCGAGTCGCCCTCCCCGACCTGGAGGTCCGCGAGTGCGGCCGGCGTGACGTCGGCGAGCAGCGGAACCGGACCGGTCAGATGCAGTCGCAGCACGTCGCCGTGCGGCGCGATCCCGTCGACGCGGCCCGGCCAGACGTTGCGGGCGCTGGCGTGCGGCCGCTCGGAGTGCAGGGTGACTGCGCTCGGCCGGAAGCTCGCGAACACGTCGCCGTCGGCCCGTCCCGACGGCACCAGGGTGCTGTCGCCGGCCAGGCGTACCGTGACGCCGTCGGCCCGGCCGCGAAGCAGATTGAGCCCCATCAGCGCGGCGACGTGGGAGCTGCGCGGCCGGCGGGCGACATCGGACGGCGGCCCCTCCTGTACGACGACGCCGTCCTCGACGACGAGAACGTGATCGGCCAGGGCGAGTGCGTCGAGCGCCTGATGGGTCACGAGCACTGACGGAGCTGAGACGCTGGCCAGATGACGGCCGAGGAAGCGGCGTACCGTCACGGCCGCCGACGCGTCGAGGGCCGACATCGGCTCGTCCAGCAGCACCAGATCGGGGTCGGTCGCCAGTGCTCTGGTGACCGCGACCCGCTGCTGCTGGCCCCCCGACAACGCACTCGGCCGCCGATCGCTGAACTCGGTCAGCTCGGTGCGATCGAGCCAGTCGGCGGCCAGGGCCCGAGCCTCCCGGCGCGATCGACCGGCGTGCCGCGGGCCGAAGGCCACGTTGTCGAGCACCGTCAGATGCGGGAAGAGCAGGCCGTCCTGGAACACCGTGCCGAGTCGGCGCTCGGCGACCGGCACGCGTACTCCTTCGGCGGCGTCGTCCAGGATCCGGCCGTCGAGCCGGACGTACCCGGCGGTCAACGGCGTCAGTCCGCCGAGTACGCGTAGCAGGGTCGACTTGCCGGCGCCGTTCGGTCCGAGCAGGGCGAGCACCTGGCCCGGGCGCACGCGGAGCTCCGCATGGACCTCGAACTCGCCACGCCGGGCGGTGATGGCGGCGTCCAGGCCCTTCTCGTCCGACTCGGCAGCCGCCGGACTCACGGACTTACCCCGCTGATCCATCGCTCCCGCAGCGCCGCCAGCACCCCGACGCTGACCGCGAGCAGCAGCAGACTGACGACGATCGCGCCGGATGCGTCGGTCTGGTAGGTGTTGTAGACCTCCAACGGCATCGTGCGGGTGGTGCCCTCGAAGTTGCCGGCGAAGGTGATCGTCGCCCCGAACTCGCCGAGCGCGCGGGCCCAGGCGAGGACCGCACCGCTGACGATGCCCGGCCCGGCGAGCGGAAGCGTGATTCGGACGAACGTCCACCAGCGACTGGCGCCGAGGCTGGCCGCGACCTCGTCGAAGCGCCGGTCGGTCGATCGCAGCGCGCCCTCGACCGCCAGCACGAGGAACGGCAGGGCGACGAAGGTCTGGGCGACGACGACCGCCGTCGTCGTGAAGGTGACCTGGTAGCCGAATGCCTCGTAGATCGGCTCGCCGAGCACGCCGGCCCGGCCGAACGTGGTAAGCAGCGCGATGCCGCCGACCACCGGCGGCAGGACCAGCGGCACCGTGACGAGGGCCCGGACGAACTGGCGTCCCCGGAAGTCGACCCGGGCCAGCAGCCAGGCCAGCGGAGTGCCGAGCACCAGGCAGACCACCATCGAGATGGTGGCCGTGGTCAAGCTGAGTCGAAGTGCCGTCGTCACGCCGGTGCTGGTCAGCTGCTCACCGATGTTGCTCCATGGGGCGCGGACGAACAGCCCGATCAGAGGAAGCAGCAGGATCGCGAGTGCGCCGAAGGCCGGAATCAGCATGAGGAGCGGCACTCGACCGACCGCGGCTGACGGCGCCGGGGCCTCCGGCCGCTCGAGTGTCCGCGACATGGTTCAGCTCACCGTTTGGAAGCCAAACTTCGCAAGGACGTCCTGACCCTGTTGCGACATGACGAGGTCGACCCAGTCCTGCGCGGCCTGGGAGTGGTCGCTGCCGGCGATCACCGCGATCGGGTAGTCGTTGATCACCTCGGCGGAGTGCGGGATCTGGATGGTCTGGACGTCGCTGCCGGCCGCCTGGGCGTCGGTGACGTAGACGAACCCGGCGTCGACCTCGCCGCTGGTGACCTTGGTGAGCACAGAGGAGACGTTGTCTTCCTCTGTCGCGGGCGTGAGGTCGATGTTGTTGAGCTTCAGGAGCTGCTGCGTGGCGTTGCCGCAGGGCGCCTCCGGTACGCAGACCGCCACCGAGGCGTCGGTGAGGTCGCTCATGTTCTGGAGTCCGGCCGGGTTGTCCGACGGCGTCACGATCACCATGGTGTTGCGGGCGAAGATCGTGGGCTGGCCGTCGGTGTCTCCGGCGTCGGTGACGGTCTTCATCGTGATCGGGTCGGCGGTGGCCAGCACGTCGGCCGGTGCGCCCGAGGTCACCTGCTCGGCCAGGATCGACGACGAGTCGTACGACAGCTTGACGTCGACGTCGGAGTGCTGGTCCTCGTAGGTCCCCTCGAGCTGGTCGAAGGCGTTGGTCAGCGACGACGCCGCCAGCACGGTCAGCGTGGTGCTGCCCGAGCCGCTGTCGTCGTCGCCACCACACGACGCCAACGCGAGCGCGAGCGTGCCGGCGGCCGCCACCGCGACGACGGTGCGCGCGCGCCGTCCGCTCCGCTGGGGGTAGCCGAATCCCCCGACACGGGCGGCGAGTCGCCGCAGTCGGCTACCCCCAGCGGACGGGGACGGATCGATGGCCGGGCTCATGACGGGACCTCCACGACGACGTTGGTTGCCTTGATGCTGGCGACAGCGACTCGACCCACCTCGAGTCCGAGATCCTCGGCTGCTTCCCGGCTCAGCAGCGACACGATGCGGTACGGGCCACAGCACATCTCGACCTGCGCCATGACCTTGTCCTTGGTGACCGAGGTGACGATCCCTCGCATCCGGTTGCGCGCGCTCATCTGGCGCGGCCCGCCCCCGGTCGAGGGGAGGTGTGCGTTCTCGGTCGCCAGCCGCGCCAGATCCCGGCCCTGGATCGCGAGGGCGCCGGCGTCGGTCCGCGTCGGCATGTAACGCCCCTGGTCGGCCCATCGCCGCACGGTGTCGTCACTGACACCGAGCAGTTCGGCGGCGTCGGCGAGGCGATAGGCCGGATCCGCAGTTTCGGAGGTCATGCGCGGCAGTCTAGCCGCGACCGCGGTACGACTCTGCCGCTCCCTTCCTCAGGTGCGGCTTGGCATGTCGTTGCGCCTGGGGTTCGCCGGTCGATGTCGTACGTCGTCGCGCCGCACGTCGGGTCTTGCGGTTGGCCAGCGGCCGCAGGGGTCCGACCAGCCGCGGTCCGGCCAGCCGGGTCTCGAGTCGCCGGGCCTCGCGCTTGAGCGGCTGGGCGACGTACTCGCCGAGGATCACGCCGGAGGCCAGGGCGACTCCGATGCTGGCGGCACTCAGCAGGGTGAACAGCCCGTAGACGTCGCCCTGGTTGAGCAGCTCCAGCAGGCCGGCGTAGATGGTCAGCCCGGGCAGCAGCGGCACGATCCCCGACACGACGACGACAAGCGGCGGCACCCGGACCCGGCCGGCCAGGCTGTAGCTGACGGCGCCGACCACCAGCGCAGCGGCGCCCGACGACAGGGCCGGACCGATCTCCCATTGCACGCTGGACTGGTAGACGAGCTGGCCGAGCAGGCCCGTGACGCCGATCGGGATCAGCGCGCGTAACGGGGTGTACGAGCCGTACGCGAAGGCGACCGCCACGATCGCCCCGCCGAGCAGTGTGGTCGGCAGGTCGGACCAGGTGGTTCCGGTGGAGGAGATGAAGATCTGGACGTCGATCTTCTGGCCGACGGTCAGTCCCATGGTGACGCCGGCGATGATCCCGCCGGTGAGCAGCAACACCTCGAACATGCGGGCCGAGGCCGTCACGTAGTTGTTGGTCAGCGCGTCCTGCACCGCGCCGACCAGGGCGATGCCGGACAGCAACAGGAGGATGCCGGACGCGACGATCAGATCGGAGTCCACCGGCGCGTCGATCGCATGCAGCCCGATCGCCACCCCGGTCGCGATCAGCGCGCCGAGCACCTGTTGGTAGAAGGTAGGGATCCGGCGGCGGGCGAGCTGCCGCCCGACCACGTCGATGCAGACCGTCGTGACGAAGGTGATCGCGATGACCAGCGGGTCGCCGCCGAGCATCATCGCGGCGCCGCCCGCGAGCACTCCGCTCGAGCCGGACACCGCCCAGCGCGGATACGGCCGGGCGCCGGAGGCCGCCTCGTTGATCCGCCGGCTCGCCTCGGTACGGTCCACGCGGCCGGCCCGTAGATCCCGTACGAGATGGTCGACCTCGGTGAGCAGCGCGTAGTCGTAGCCGCGGTACTGTACTACCCGCATGTGCGCCTCGGGCGGTGCGTCCGGAGTGGCCTGGTAGGAGACCGAGAGAGTCGTGAAGTTCACCGCGATCGTGCAGCCGCGCAGCCCGCAGGCACTGGTGACCGCGAGCATCGTCGCCGCGACGTCGGAGGCACCGGCACCGCTCGCCATGACGACCTCGCCCATGCGCAGGGCGAGATCGATCGCGCGGTAGACCTCCCGCTGTTCGTCCATCGGTCTAGGTTGACGACAATTGAGTCTGTGAGCCAACCCCAGTCCAGCCGTCCGTCGCGTGGCATGTCGTGGCGCTGGAACGACGTGGTCCGCTCGATCGTGGTCCTACTCGTCGTCATCGGGGCGTTCGCGCTGTACCAGGCGCTGTTGACCGGCGACCGCGGAGATCCCACGCCGTCGCTGGACTACAAGACGGCGGTGGACGGGGCGCGAGCCGATGCCCACTATCCGGTACTCGCTCCGGCCGAACTCCCGGACGGCTGGAAGGCGACGAGTGTGCGGTACGCCCCGGGCTCGAAGTGGGCCTGGCACCTCGGCGTCCTCACCTCCGACGATGAGTACATCGGGCTCGAGCAGGCCCGGACCGATCCGGAGTCGTTGATCAAGTCGGCCGCCCCCGGCACCGTCGAGCGCGGCACGATCGACATCGACGGGTCCGAGTGGCAGGTGCGGCGCGACGACAGCCGGGGCGAGACGACGCTGGTGCGTCACGAGCAGGGGGTCACGACCGTCGTGACCGGATCGGCGTCGCAGGAGACGCTGGAGGACTACGTCCGCAGTCTGCGGGGATAGCCGCGCGGCGGTGGTCCGGTCCTACTCACCGTCGGGCTCCGCCTCGTCGGTCTTGGTCGCCGCCGCCAGGCGAGCCCGGGCGCCGTCGAGCCAGCGCTGGCAGATCGCGGCCAGCCGCTCGCCGCGCTCCCACAGCGCCAGCGACTCTTCGAGGGACGTCCCGCCCGCTTCGAGCCGGCGTACGACCTCGATCAGCTCGTCACGGGCCGCTTCGTAGGGCATGTCGTCGGGCGGCCCGCCCTGGTCGGCTTGGTCGGATGGAGGTGCGGCCTGGTCCTGGTCAGTCACGGGACTCCTCACTCTCGTCGGTGACCGACTCGGCGCGGGCCCGCACCCGGCCGTCGGCGAATCGAACGTCGACCAGGTCGCCGACCGTGATCGCGTCGGTGGACGACACCACGTGCCCGGCGGGGCCTTGGACGACCGCATAGCCGCGGCGCATCGTCGCCAGTGGCGACAGGGCGCGGATCCGGGCCAGCTGATGGCCCACGTCGTCGGCGGCGCGATCGAGCCGGTGGGCCAGGTGCCGACGGGCTCGGTCGCGCATGTCGAACAGGGCAGCGCGCCGCTCGTCGATCAGCGCGACCGGGGCCGCCAGGGCCGGGCGGCTCCGGAGCTGGTCGAGCATGTGGCGCTCGCGGTCGACCTGGCCGTGGACGTGGCGCCAGGCCCGCTCACGCAGCTGCCGGATCCGCTGCGTCTCCTCGGTGACGTCCGGGACTATGCGCTTCGCGGCGTCGGTCGGTGTCGACGCGCGGACGTCGGCGACCAGGTCGAGGATCGGGTTGTCCGGCTCGTGGCCGATCGCGCTGACGACCGGTGTGGTCGTCTTGGCCACCGCTCGGATCAGCGCCTCGTCGGAGAACGGCAGCAGATCCTCGACCGAGCCGCCGCCACGTGCGATCACGATGACGTCGACGTCGTCGTTCTCGTCGAGCGCCCTGACAGCCTGCATCACCTCGGTGGCCGCCCGGTTGCCCTGCATGGTCGCGTAGCGAGTACGGAACCGGACGCCGGGCCAGCGGTGCCGGGCGTTCTGAATCACGTCGCGCTCGGCGGCCGACTCCTGGCCGGTGACGAGCCCGATCAGGCGGGGCAGGAACGGCAGTGGCCGCTTCAGGCCCGGCTCGAACAGGCCCTCGGCCGCCAGCAGCCGGCGCCGCTGCTCCAACCGGGCCAGCAACTCGCCGACGCCGACCGGCCGGATCTCGTCGACCCGTAGGCTCAGCGCGCCGCGCTTGTCGTAGAACGTGGGCCTGGCGTGCACGACGACCCGGGCGCCCTCGGTGACCGGCACCGGGCTGGAGTCGATCACCAGGCGGTTGCAGGTGACCTGCAGGGACATGTCGACGTCGCAGTCGCGCAGGGTGAGGAAGACCATCCCCTGACGCAGGTTGAGCTGGGAGATCTGGCCCTCGATCCACACCCAGCCCAGCTTGGCGATCCAGCCGCCGAGCGCCTGCGAGATCCGGCGCACCGGGGCCGGCGACTCCGGCGAGGTCTCCAATGCCACGCCTGCACTCTAGGCGTCGCGGCCGACGTCTCTGCGGTTATCCACCGCCGCAGTTCGCAGCGTCTTCGTACAACATGCGCTTGTGGTTATATAACTCAGCGAGTATGTTCAGGGTCATGACGGCTCCGTTCAGCGCACTCGCCGAGCCGACCCGGCGGCGAATCCTCGATCTGCTCCGGGAGCAGCCGCGGCTGGTCGGCGATCTCACCAGGGAGCTCGGCCTGTCACAGCCCGGCACGTCGAAGCATCTCCGGGTGCTTCGCGAGGCCGGACTCGTCAAGGTGCGCCGCGATGCGCAGCGCCGTTGGTACGAGCTGCGCCCGGAGCCGCTGGCTGCGATGGACGAGTGGCTCATGCCGTACCGCTGGATGTGGGAAGACCGCCTCGACGCGCTCGAGCGCCATCTCGACGCGATGTCGGACGACCCCGAGGACACTGATCGACCCGCTGGGGAGGATGACGACCGATGACCGTTCCACTGGCGACCAAGAGCGTCGACGACGAGGGCCGGACCGTGCTCCGCTTCGAGCGCCGGCTCGCGCACGCGCCCGACAAGGTGTGGCGCGCCGTGACCGAGCCGAGCGAGCTCGCGCACTGGTTCCCGGCCAAGATCGAGGCGTACGAGTTGCGGCCCGGCGCGCCGATCCGGTTCGGCGAGCTGGATCCCGACATCGCGCCGACGCCCGGCGAGGTGCTCGAGGCCGATCCGCCCAAGGTGTTCGCGTTCCGCTGGGACCAGGACGTGATGCGGTTCGAGCTGTCCCCGGACGCGGTGGGCTGCCGGCTGGTGTTCACCCACGCGCTGTCCGGGAGCGAGATGTGGGGCGACGAGAAGTTCGCCGCGCAGCACTCGGCCGGCTGGGACACCTGTCTGGAGATGCTGAGCATCCGTCTGGCCGGCGAGTCCCCGGACGCGGACGCGATGGACGACTGGTTCCCGCGCAACGAGGAGTACGTCGAGGCATTCGGCCTCGCAGAGGGCGAGATCGTCGCGGACGCCGACGGTTCGGTGGTCCGCTTCGAGCGGATCCTGATCCAGCCGCCCGACGAGGCCTGGGCCGCCCTGACCGGGCCCGCCGATCCGGAGGTCGGCGCGACGCCGCCGGAGCCGGTCACCTCGCCGGTCGTACCCGCCGGCCGCCTGACCGAGGTCGAGCCCGGCCGAACCATGACCTACGAGTGGCTCGCCGACGGTGAGCCGGCCGGGTGGGTGCGCTGGACGGTCAGTGGTCGCAAGTACGCCTGCCGCCTGGTCCTCACCCAGTCGGTCCCGCCCGAGCTCGCCGGCCGGCAGCCGTCGATGCTGGCGGCCTGGCAGGTCCAGCTCGAGCGGTTCATCGCCGGGCTGCACAACGTCGACCGGCCGTGGTCGGACCACCGGGTCGAGCTGCTGCAGAAGACCTACGCCGAGCGGCTCTAGGCGAACCGATGCTCGGCACCTTGCACACCCGGCCCGACGGCCGATACGAGCTGCGCTTCGAGCGCCGGCTCGCCCATCCGGTCGCGAAGGTCTGGCGGGCCCTCACCGAGCCGGAGCACCTGCAGCCCTGGTTCCCGGCGACGGTCGAACTGGACCTGACGCCGGGCGCCAAGGTGCGGTTCGAGCTGCTGCCGGAGGCGCAGGCGTGGCACGGCATCGCCGACGAGGACATGGTGTCCTACGGCGAGATCATCGCGGTCGATCCGCCGCGGCTGCTCGAGTACACCTGGTCCGGCGAGACCCTGCGTTGGGAGCTGGAGCCGACCGCGGACGGCTGTCGGCTCTGGCTCACCAACGTGTTCGACGACCGGGCGATCGCCGCGGATGACGGCGCCGGCTGGCACGTCGGCCTGGAGGCGCTCAACGCCGCGCTCGACGGCCGCGACATCGATCGGCGGGCCCTGTTCGAGCGTGCTGACAAGATGAGTGGGACCTACGCCTGCCTGTTCGGTCCGGGCTGACCTCGAGTACGAGCTTGCCGTCCAGGTGAGTCAGCGGTCGGCATGCCCGAGGTCGCGACCCGGCGCGATGACGTCGCGGACCCGCTGCTTCAGCTCCTTCGGCTCCGGGAAGCCGCCGTCGGCCTTGCGCGACCACACCATCGTGCCGTCGACCCGTACCTCGAAGATGCCGCCGGTGCCGGGGATCAGCGCGACCTCGGCGAGATCTGACTCGAATGTGGTCAGCAGCTCTTGTGCCACCCAGGCCGCTCGGAGCAGCCAGCGGCATTGGGTGCAGTAGGCAATCTCGATCCGGGCGCCGTCGGTCACGATCCCCAGTATCGCGGCCCCGGATATCGCGAGCGCTGCGGCTAGACGTGCTCCGACACGATGACCGCGGTCGTGTCCGGCTCGAGTGCCTCGAACACATGCGGCTCGTCGCCGGGGTAGGCGATGTAGTCGCCGGGCTCGAGTTCGAGCGGGACGTCGGTGACGCCGAGCCGGGCCCGCCCGGAGCACACGACGACATGCTCGACGACGCCCGGCATGTGCGGATCGGACTCGCGAGGCGTGCCGGGCTGCACGGTCAGCAGGTAGATGTCGCGCCGGGCGTTCGGCGGGCAGGACGCCAGCAGGGTCGCGACGTAGTCGGCCCGCTCCGAAGCGACGGCCGGGCCCTCGCCGTAGCGGATCACCTGCACCTGCGGTCGCTGCGGCTCGACCAGCCGGGCGAACGGCACGTCCAGCGCCGTGCCGAGTGCCCAGAGCGTCTCGATGCTCGGGTTGCCGGAGCCGGACTCGAGCTGCGACAGGGTCGACTTGGCGATGCCGGCGCGTCGGGCGACCTCGGCGAGCGACAGTCCGGCCCGGCGCCGCTCGGCCCGGAGCGAGGCGGCGATGACCTCCAACGGCGCGCCGGTTCGGCTGGGATCCTTGGACGGCGGTGTTCGTTCCATAAGTTGATTCGTTCGTCTTGACGAACGGCCTCCTACCGTTCATCGTAGAATACGTGCGTTCGATATGGCGAACACTGGACCGGGATGTCGCTCGCGACATCGCGCTGGTCTGCCTCGCCGACGCGCTCGTGGGAGCGTCGTTCGGCGCCATCGCCGTGAGCGCGGGTCTTCCCCTGTGGCTGCCGAGCCTGCTGTCGGTCGTGGTGTTCGCCGGTGCCGCGCAGTTCATGTTCGTCGGCCTGATCGCGGCCGGCGGCAACCCGGTGGCGGCCGTCGCGGCGAGCCTACTGATCAACGTGCGGCACGTGCCGTTCGGGTTCACCGTCGGCGAGCTGGTCGGCACCGGCTGGCGTCGCGCCATCGGCAGCCATCTGATGATCGACGAGTCGGTCGCGTTCGCCCTCGCCCAGCGGGATCCGATCCAGCGGCGCGCGGCGTACTGGGTCTGCGGGCTCAGCCTGATGGTCTGCTGGAACATCGGGGTCCTGGTCGGGACGATCGGCGGCGCCGTAATCAGCGACACCGACGCGCTCGGACTCGATGCCGCGTTCCCCGCCGTACTGCTCGCCTTGGTGCTGCCGTCGCTGCGGACCGCTCCGATCCGTCGGGCAGCAGCCGCCGGTGCGGTGGTGGCAATCGCCGCCACGCCGTTCCTGCCTGCCGGGCTGCCGGTGCTGCTGGCACTCGTCGGCGTCGCATTCGGCCTGCGATCGGGTCGGGCCGCCGAGCCGGAACGGATCTCCGCATGACCACCACCACGCTGCTGTTCGCCGTGCTCGTCCTCGCGGTCGGGACCTATGCCTTCCGGCTGGCCGGACCACTGCTCGGCGATCGGGTCACGCTGTCCCCGCGCTTCGAGGAGTTGCTCACCACGGCGACGGTCGTCTTGCTGGTGGCACTCGTCGCCACCACCGCGATCTATGAGTCGAAGGACTTCGCCGGGTACGCCCGGCCGATCGGCGTGGCAGTCGGCGGCGCGCTCGCCTGGCGGAAGGCGCCGTTCGTCGTCGTGGTGGTCGCCGCCGCCGCGACCGCCGCGGTCCTCCGACTGCTGGGCGTCCCGTAGCCGGTGTCGGCAACCCGCTGAGCGTGACGCAATGACCGCTCAGCCGGCCTTCTCGTGGCAGTTACGTCACGCTCAGCGCTAAGAGTGGCCGATGACTCGGTGCGGTCGATAGGGCGCCTCAAGTCGTTCGAGCTCGTCGGCGTCGAGGGTGAGGTCGACGGCGGAGAGTGCGTCCTCGAGATGGCGCAGCTTGGTGGCTCCGAGGATCGGCGCGGTCACTGCCGGCTTGGCGAGCAGCCAGGCCAGGGCGATCTGCGCCGGTGTCGTGCTACGTTCGCCGGCCACCGCACGTACGACGTCGACGACCTCGAAGTCCGCGTCGTCGTACATCCGGTCGGCCAGCGGGTCGCTGCCGCTGCGTACGGTGCTGCGTCCGCCGCCACGCTCCCGGCTCCCGGCCAGCAGTCCACGGGCCAGCGGACTCCACGGGATGACGCCGATGCCCTGGTCGACGCAGAGCGGGATCATCTCGCGCTCCTCCTCGCGGTAGACCAGGTTGTAGTGGTTCTGCATCGAGACGAACCGGCTCGACCCGGCCGCCGAGGCGAGCTGCTGGGCCTTGGCGAACTGCCAGGCGTACATGCTCGACGCCCCGATGTAGCGCGCCTTGCCGGCTCGTACGACCTCGCCGAGCGCCTCCATCGTCTCCTCGATCGGCGTCTCGTAGTCCCACCGATGGATCTGGTAGAGGTCGACGTAGTCGGTGCCGAGCCGGCTCAGCGAGGCGTCGATGGCCGACAGGATGTGCTTGCGCGACAGGCCGCCGTCGTTCGGGCCGG
>Ga0209382_10002657_pt1 | contig 25583 bp, 24 predicted proteins | sample SoiMetdeltSBSDD5_FD_187599 | JGI IMG/M metagenome (GOLD analysis project Ga0209382, IMG submission 187599) | Bulk soil microbial communities from a Populus tree surrounding site in Tennessee, USA - Soil MetaG P. deltoides SBSDD5 (SPAdes) (version 2) | ecosystem: Environmental > Terrestrial >... | reverse complement strand
GAGACAACTAAAGATGTTAGAATTACCGCTAAGACTAAGAGCGACGTAATCGTTACACCGTCTTGGGTATACATGGATTGAGGACATCAAATTCCTTACTAATAGGATACAGGTAAACAAAAATGATTATTTGGTTCAAAAAATATTAGTAGCAATCATACAAAATAGCGTACAGTATCCAAACAGGACTTCCAAACCAACTCTTTTGAGACAAACTCATCAGCTCAGTAGACTCTCCGGTTCTTTTGAAGCTGTTTAGGATTTAACCTTTATCTAGCCGGTAACAGATATTGTGGATACCACCAATTATAGAGACCCCATAAGTAGGAACCTGCACGATTGGATGGGGTTGCGATTCCGGCTGTCCGGTAACCAAAACCTACTCCTATTATCTCAGGAGTTAACCGAAGATAACACTAGTCCCTATCAGCAGCTTAACTTCTCTATATAAAGGGTCTAAATACGCTTAATCGGTCTAATGATAGATAAATTATGTCTATTGGTGTCGGTCATAAAAATAAGGTCGGGCTTCCGCACCTTTTGTTCAATTAGGAAAGCTGCCATTCAAGATAGGGCGTCAGAAAACGCATGTGTTTCTTTTATATGACTTGATAACAACTCTTTAGTATCATGTTTCGTGTTACAATGGGGACAAATTAGTAAAGAACTCCCCTCTTCTACATGCGAGGATGCCAGTGGATTCATGATACAAAGAGGAGCTGTTGAATCCATTTTAAAGGCATTTTCCATTTGTACAAATGCCTTTTCCATTTTCGTAATTATATCCTCTCGGTCTATAATACCATATATATTAGTGGAACCCGAGCTAACCACTGCCTGTCTGATATTATGTTTTTCCATTACCGAAAGAGTGTCCGAGATCGACATATCTAAAGGAATGGAAATTATGGGCGATGACATTATATCCTTTAATGCGACTTTATCTGGGTTTTTGTGCAACGATACAACTCTATAAAGTATATCTGTTTTTGAGACCAACCCAATAATATTGTTATTTTCTGATCCTGAAACAAGAACACAACGAACGGAATTCTCCTTCATTACACTAACCGCATCGGCAGCTGTTTTATTTCTGTCAAGGATAATTACACTATTATTCTTGGCTGAATCAGTTGGGCTAAGCATAGAAGAGATAGGGAAAGAAGACACGGATACTATATACAAAGTCCTTGCATTTATTGTTATGTCAATGGTCTCCAAGAGCCACTCCATTTCCAAAAAAAGCCCCCACATTAAAAAATATCTAAGCTTACATATGAGAAGATAGGAATTAGTAGTTCAACTTCATAAGCGAAACTGTACTATCTGATGAAATGAGTAGTAGAATAGTGGTAAACGATGATTTTCAAAATCTCTAGTGTCCTTTACCTTCTAACATGTCGAATACATGCAGTATTCCCGGAAACAAGGAATTAAGGGATTGAGAGACGGCTTTCACACTCCCGGGAAGATTAATTATTAATGTCCTCTCTCTTACTCCTGATGTTCCTCTAGACAGCATAGACGAAGGTACCCTCCTCTGTCCAAATGACCTGATTGTCTCTCCTATCCCTGCCAATTCTTTTTGAATAACCTTTCTTGTAACATCAGGTGTAACATCACGCGGACCTGTGCCTGTTCCACCGGTGGTCACAACGAGATTTACCCTTAATTCATCACAGAATTTCTTCAAACTAGATTCGATCTTCCCAACATCATCAGCAACTATCTTGTATTCTGCGATTTCAAATCCATTTTCCTTGAGCTTATCAAGTATAAACCTACCTGATTTATCCTCGTTATATCCTCTTGAATCGCTGGCAACAAGAACAGCAGCAGTTAACTTATGTGGTGCAATAAATCTAGGAAGATTCTTTATGCCACCTTGTTTATCTATTAGTTTCAACGACTCGATTGACAATGACTCATCTACCGGTTTTAGCATATCATAGATCGTTAGTGAGGCCACAGAGGCACCTGTCAAAGCCTCCATTTCAACGCCTGTCTTCCACACAGTTTTTACATGAACCTTGATCACAATTGCCAAATCGTCATCATTCAAAACAAAATTAACTTTTACGTCATCTATTGGGATAGGATGACAATACGGTATTATATCTGACGTCCGTTTAGCTGCCAGGGTAGCCGATACTCTTGCTGTGTTGAAAATGTTACCCTTAGGAGTCTTGCCATCTCTAACAAGTTTCAACGTCTGAGGATTTATTCTAATTATTGCCTGCGCGGTAGCGGTCCGTAGTGTATCGGTTTTGTCGGCAACATCAAACATCCCCCCTTCGTTGTCACTGATTGTGGCTATTCTATCTGTCTTCATTGCCGAGAATGCTTTCAACATTGAGGGGAAGGATTCCACTCTTCCAAGTATTATTCCCTGATTCAGCTAGTTCCTTCTTCCAGATTGGTGTCCTCGCTTTTATGCTATCTATTGCGTATTTACAAGCTTCAAATGCATCTTGACGATGTTCTGTAGTCACACCAACTGCCACACTTATTTCGTTAACCAAAAGGTTGCCAATACGATGTATCGCTACGAATCTTTTTACATCCCACTTTTTAAGGACTTCACTTTCAATCTCTGTCAAAGTATTTTTTGCCATTTTTACATATGCCTCATAATAAATTCCGATCACTTTTCCTTTCTCATTATGATCTCTTATAGAGCCTGAAAAAAGAACTGTTGCACCAGCGGACTCATCTCGACAGTCATTCATCAACTTAGAAATATCAATTGGTTGGTTGGTAATACTGATCATAATTATCTAGCCTAATATGTTCTCCATCAACCCCCACTTATGGGTGGTAGAAGTGCTATTTCATCCTGTGCAGTTATGTCAGAGTCAAGTATATTAGAAGTATTAGCGTGATCGCACGGCTGCTGCTTTTCAGCCACAATCTTATAATTTACTGCAATAACGAAAGGAATGGATTTCATCTGAGGATAGACTTGTAAGATTCTCTCTTTAATTTCGGTGATAGTCACTGATTCTTGTTCAAATTCTAGTTCTATTTCCCTCTTTCCACCAGCCATCTCTCTTGCTATTGCGAACAACTTGACTTTGAGTGGTTTAATAACTGACCTTTTACTACTTGTCACTTTATAATTATTAACCACCTATTCTATGCATCATATTAAGTGAAGGTTCTAACTTATTTCTCTTTATGATCCTAATTATCCCCTCAGGTTTTTCCTTCACATTGGCTATCAGTTGTTTCTTAATTTCATGGTCTGGACGTCCAGCGCGCAGCATAGATCGTAGATCATGTCCTGGCTTTTCAAATAGACAAGTTAATAGGTTACCATCAGAAGTTAATCTGATCCTGTCACAACTACCGCAAAAAGGTTCAGTGATTGAGGGGATGAACCCTATACTCCCTTTGCCATCAGCAAAACAATAGATTGATGCAGGATCTACGCATGGATTATTCGTACTATTGTTTCTATTGTTGATAGTACTGAGAGGTACAATATCTCCTATGTTATTAATTATTACATTCATCATTTCACTTTTCGAAAAAACCAAGTCCTTCTGCCATATTGCATCACCATCCAGAGGCATGAATTCTATAAAGCGCACGGTATTCTCATTATCCCTAGCGAATTTGGCAAAATTCACAATTTCGTCTTCATTCCACCCCCTTATTATGACTGTATTTATTTTTACTTTTAGTCCTATGTTCCTCGCTGCTTCTATACTCTCCAAAACTTTCTCGAGTCCATCTATTCCAGTGATTGCCTTAAATCTTGCTGGTTCAAAGGAATCGAGACTAATATTTACGCTGTCCAAACCGACTTCCTTTAGACGTTTAACTTTGTCTGCAAGCAAAAGGCCGTTAGTTGTCATACTAATTGATTTTATCGCGTTTATTCTTCTCAATGAAGCTACTAAATCTTCAAGCGCAGGTCTTAGTAGGGGCTCGCCCCCTGTTAGGCGTATTTTTTCAATGCCAAGGTCTGTAAGAATTGCAACAAGCCTGATAATTTCATCATAGGTCAAAATATCCTCGTTTTTGAACCACTTAACATTGCCTTGGGGCATGCAATATCTGCATCGCATATTACACCTGTCAGTTAGGGATATCCTGAGTTTTCTTGCAACTCTGCCAAAGCTATCGAAGAGAGAATATTGTTTGGTCGGTAGATCTATTTCGTTCGTGTTCAAGTCTTTGTTGATACTCTTATCCATTTGAATTTTCCCTTTGCCTTTTGAGGTTGATAGGAGTCCAATTTATTTTAGGGAATACGCTTGGTTTTGTGAGTACCTTTATGTTTATGGATATATCAATTTGTCTATTCTACTTGATAGAACCGACCTCCTTCGGTATTGAGTCTTTACTATTAAATACCTCAATTTCTCATCATTTAGCCATGTCAGAATATGACGAGGGTACGTTTAGATGCACAATTTGTGCAAAGGAGTTTCTCTCTAAGGATGAGGCTGACAAACATTTCATGGATGCACATTCTGGAGAAAAAACCAATGTGATGGAGTGAATAAAAGTTGTATATTATTATTCTTATTCTCTCCAAGATTCAAGTCTAACTCGATAGTGCTTTTCATTACGAGCCGCTACGTCAAGTATTTAATCAAATATAGGAACGCAGGATTGACAACTATACTCCTATTCTCTTATAGATCGGGTCGACCATCACGTCACTAGTGCTCGATGAACATTAAAAATGCTCGATAGAATCAAGGGAGTAAATTCCTTATGCAAGGTGTAAGTTTCGTTATTGCAGTAAAATACGGCACAGCTTCATTTGATGGTTCGAATGTTTGTTACAGAGTTAAGGCTATAAAAAACGACTTACATATAAGACATAAGAATTGACCATAATTGTGAAGTTTCTAACCACTACGATTATGATTTTTGTTGGCATCCTCCTCTCTTATGCACATTGGACTAATTTTTTCTCATCAGCTACTGAGAATGATAGATACAATTTCTTAGATTATGCAAATGGAGAAGAACCAGAGGCAAGAGAAATTGACAATAATCCAATTGTATCATATAGCAGAATATCGCTGACAAACTCCAGCGACAGAATAGAGGGAACACTTATGGTTACAAAAAAGGTACTTAACGAAAATGGTGGAACTAGTGTACCTTCGGATTTTACAATAAAAGTGCATGGCAATAATGCCAAACCGACATCGTTTCCTGGTAACTCCTCTGGTACAGTTGTAAAATTAGAAATGGGTATGTACAGCGTTGCTGAATCAGGACCTTCAAATTATAACTTGACTTCCTCAATGGATTGTTCAGGTGCAGTAATGTCAGTTGAAATTCTGAAATGTGATCTAACTAATACCTATATCAACAATTCTTATGTAGGAGCTAACTAGTAACTCCAATGATTGCGATTGATGTCTCCCATGAATTGGATATTGCTTCAAGATAATCGAGCAAACTTCCCAAAGATTATAGACCATTCTGATTGCAAGCATAATTAGCAAAGTCTATCGTTTAGCATTTTTAAAACGAATGTGACATCCATTGTAAATGGTCCTTAAGGCTATTAGAAATATTATGATATATCTACGACCTCTAACCAACGGACTGTATGTCAACCATATGGTAACCAGTTGCACCATTTGGGAAGGGTTCTCTTGTTTCCCCTGTTTGAATTTTCCCGGTTTTATCTGTTGCTCTTACCGTGATTTTGTAATCGCTCTTTTCAGTAACATCTAACTCGATGGTCCAAATAACCCAGCTATATGGAGATAGAGGGCTCTTGATTCTTGCATCTTTCCAAGTAGCCCCTTCATCCGTGCTTACCTGTACTCTTGCCACTCCTCGATCACCAGCGAATGCAACACCTGCGATGGGAATCTGTTGACCTACCATAATATTCACCGATCCGAGATTTCTAAAATTTTTCCTTATGGGGGCGTTCCCTGGAATTACGATATATGAATGAGTATTGTACTTTGCGTTATTTGCCCACCCTTTTTTTTGCCAAAACCCCTCGTAAACTCTGTCGATTAATTCAATCTCTGTTATCCATTTTGGATTCATCATTCCGTATAAGCCGGGAATAATTGCCCTTACAGGGTAACCGTGCTTGGCATTCAGATCCTCGCCATTCATACCGTATGCCAGAATGGAACCTTCCTGGAGTCCTCTCTCCAATGGTATTCCTACGTCATAGCCATCTGAACATCTGAAAACAATATATCGGGCATTAGATTTTACACCGGATTCCTCGAGGAGGCCCTTTAATTTAATTCCATTCCATATTGCAGTGCCAATAAAATCGTTCGCTATCTTGTTACTAATGCATTCAAGTGTAGCAATCTGGGTGACCGATGCCTTTGCCTTTAATTGGTCATAATTAATCGACAATGGTTTGTCAACCAAACCCTTAACAACCAGCCTCCATGAATTGGCGTCCACAATTGGTGGAACGGGATTAATGTCTACCCGATAAAAAAGATCCGTGGGAGTTATTTCTGAGGCGAGTAACGCGGTAAGCCTTGGGTCCTCAAATCCAGCTGGCCTCGGCTTAGATGCGATTTCAGACGCAAGCGGCAAACGAGATTGTGCGCTTTCACGAGGAAATAGTAGATTATTTAAGCCCAAATATAGAAGTGGTGCAACAATGATAGAAGCGAGCCCTGCCTTGATAATGAGCCTCCGGTTCTGGTCAATTCCTGATATCGAGCCAGATGATGCATCAGGGGAAGCTATTCCTTCTTCGCGTTTGACTTTTAACGCTTTCGGTTCGATATTTCTATAAAAATATGCAGATGTAGTCCCAAATGCGATCTGAGGTGGAATGAGGTTGATAACTAATCCTTGGATTGAAACGGATTGGATTGTAATATCTGCTACGGCAATTAGCATAAACGATATAATCAAAATAACAACATAAGATATTGCAATTGATGTAACCGCGGCTGTTAGGAATGAATACTCTGATTTGAACCTAGTATAAATCTTGTAGTCAAACAGACCCAGAATCCCGTATACCAGGAGATTAACGACTAGAGCACCAATGAATGCAGAATACTTTGCAAGGGGCCCAAATGTTTCAACGGCTTCTGATTCAATCTCTCCGGGAGTAATCGAAAATAAGGTCTGAGAAGCGAGTTCGGGGATGAATATTGTGCCAGAAAATGTTCGTAGATATAAGGAAACTGCAATAGCAATGGCACCACTAACTAGTCCCAGAAGGAAAAGAGTAACATAAACCTGTCTTGACCTTTGGACCACATGAATAGGGTTGCGGGGGATGATATAACTTTTTTTCCAGATTGGGTCACGGCATTAGTATTCCTAGATCGGTCACAGGCCTATGTTTGACGAGAGCACAAGTCATGAACAGTCTGGGATTGGAATATGTCATTACTAGCCATGTCATTTGCTAGGACGTTCAACTCTGTAGCTATACGCGTCTCTAATCTTCATCAGAGACACCTGCCATATTTGAGTGCATTATGAACTTGTAATATTTATCCAATATTTCTGAAATAGGTTATTCTATAAACCTCTGAAATCACGCAATAATTTTGATAATACTAGCCATGAATTTACAGCTCAGTCCGTTCACAAATCATAATCGCTTTGTTATCCTTTGGTTATCTCATCGTCAGTTTGATCAGTCATAACTTTTCTTATTCAGTTGCCAAATGGGCCCTTAGCATCCACGCCATCTTTTCATGTTTTTCCATTGTACCAATCAAAAAGTCATTTGTCCCCATGTCATGATATTCATCTTCGCATCTATCTGCATCCTTACGAATAGTTCTGATTATTTGCTCATGGTCAGATAGTAGATTGGATATCATAGTCATGTCATTGGGATAATTTCCAGGTGATTCCTTTAATTTTCCGTGATCCAAATACTCAGTATATGTGCCTAGTGATTTCCCATTAAGATCGCGAATCCTCTCTGCCAGCTCATCTATGATTTCATCTAGCGCTTCATACTGTTCTCTGAAGAAGGCATGCCTTTCACTAAAATCTGATCCAACGACGTTCCAGTGATAATTTTTGGTCTTTATGTAAAGAATATTTTCATCACACAGTTCTCTATTAAGGAGTTCTATGACTCCGTGGCGAGCCTCTTTTGCAAGTCCAATATCGATAGCGCCTTTATTTTCTCTTATCAGGCGAGCATTTAACTTTTCCATTGCTTGGTCATTAATTAAAATGTGTAACATCCTTTTTTAAGATTTTAGATAACATCGATGGATTGATCAGGACATAATTGATAAAGGCCGTAAATACTACTACATTAGAGCCAGATGAAGACCAGGAATCGAAAATATAAGTATATAAAAACGGTATTCATTCCACAGATTGTTTATCCTTATTAATAGTCGGCGCGCAATCATGGATATATATAAAAAAATAATAGCTAAATGAAAACGAGAAGTGATAATGATAATCAGCGTTCTATTTTCGGGATATTTTTCATATCCATAGCCGTATCCATAGCTCTGGCTGCAATTATTGCCGAAATAGCATCTGTAAACAAAGTGCCGGTGTACTATTACCCCATAATATGGGTAGGAAGCTTTGCAATTACCTTTCTCACATTATTTCACAATAAACGTGGCCTTGTTCATACTCTCCAGAGTAGAATGAAAAATAGCTTTAGATGGCCGGGAAAGGTCAAAGTTCTAAATGGAATATGTTGGGCGGGGCCATTTGCTGTGATAGCTATTTATCCTTCTCTTTTACCATATTTGGTATTAGTGGGGATAGGGTTAGGAAATATTTCAACTTACCTACTGCTAAGGTATTATAACGGAATAGATTACCGTGAACAACTAATTGTTGGCATAGTATCATTAGCAGCTCTTCCTGTTACATATATAATGCATACGAGTATTGTAGTGATTCAGGAAGATATCATCATAATGCTATCTCGTATCTTTATATCTCTGGCTTATGCTGCTGGTGGCGTATATGCGATCGTGACAAATAACAGATAATAAATATGTAGCATATCAGATTTATGTGCGCAAATCCCAATTTTAATTACTATTGGCTTTCTATACTGAAGAGAGGAATCTTCATTGGATCAACATTACATCATTACTCTTTGTTGCCTTTTATACAGAATCTATTTTGTAGATGAGAATGCGATCATGAAAAAGAGACAGATCGTTTTCGGCTGGATGTTCACTCTTCTCAAGAGATTTTAAACACCTACTAGAAATTCTTCTTTGTACTATAGGTACTCAGTTATAAGACTACCTTGTTTATCTCTTCCCGAGTAAGAACAGATGGGCCGTGCAACAACTCGAGCTAATCTTGAGTGACAACCTTTAATTATTTTTCTGGACTCACAATAAACAAATCCCAAGATTTGTCATAATCTAGTAGTTTGATAGATCAATTTCCGTTGAATTCTGAGAGTTTGAATAGGAACTAATACCAAGAAAGCTGCTGAATCTACTAATGCGATCACCCCAACACTAATCTTGTGTTTAACTCGAGTGAAATTTTGGCATGGTCGGTCTGAAGTTTGGAAAAAGGGTATAGATTAATAATGCACATAATCAAATGATTTGCTTGGAGTATTAAATTGGAAGGTTCGAAAAAAATTAACGCTAATCCCAGAAAAGATTCTAACTGGGTATTTAAGTATGAAAATATGCATGGGTGTCATTTGGTCGGAGTACAAAACATCGGCTTCCAGCTTCAGCAATTAAATAAGGTAATCAGAAATGAACGGTGACAAGAAAGGCGATTGGTGTATCGTATCCCTTGACGGAGCAATTATCCGAGCCAGAATTATTCACAAGAGCGGAGGAAAATACAAGATAGTGGAAGACACCAGGAACGGAATTTATGTCGACAAAATTGTCGATGCTTCAGACATAATACAAGTAGAGAAAAATTAATTCTTGGCGAGCATTAGTATCTTGCTTAATCTAACGAGTATACATAAGAAATGCCCCAATTTCGATTCTAGTTTCTTCCAGATTACCCTAACAATACCGAGTAGGGTAGTGGTTATGAACAGAACATTGTACCTGACTCGCGGTGTCTTGATAAAATCTTACAACTGGAAAGGATAATGCAACCGTAAGAAAAAGGCACTTGATAACATCACAAATGTTTTGATTTTTTCTATAAAATTCAGATGCAGTTTACATTTGGTTATATACAATTGGTAAAGTAAAATGGAAAACCCAACTTATATGCAGAACAAGTTACCGAACTGTACCACTAGAACTTCTCTTATGATGAATTCGGATTTTATCAATTTTTGATATAAGGAAGAGAAATAAATCTTGATTATCCGTGTTTATATGCGCTTTAATATAGTAGGTTTTGGCTACCGGACAACCGGAATCGCAACCACGCCAATCGTGCAGGCTCCTACCCTAGTGGTCTGTAGGGTATCAAAGAAATTTTGGTAATAAGGATTGTGCGTCAATTTTCTCTATCAAAACACATTATATTATAGCCTTCACATTGTAACCGATAACCTTCTACTACAATTTTTTAGAGACTTACGAAACTATAGGAAGACGATAAAGAGCGGCAAGAATTTACGAGGTGATTCTGATCCGTAATTTTTTCCATTATCTTACATTGTAATAGTCTTGGTTCATCCTAAGGGAATTTTAACATGGTTACCAGCTAATACTCTGGCATCCCACTCATTGATTCCTCTATTGTTGGACTTATTTCATAGCTGCAAATCTTTGATAAGTTCCCGTCTTCCTATATCATGTTAAAAATCGAGGCATTACAAGATAGATTCTGGCCAAGGGACAATGTCCTGAAAACGGGAGAAATTTAAACTGTAATTATTACAATTCTGGTCAAATATGTTGAAAAGTAGTACGCCGAGCATAACAAATACCACAATAATTAATTATTACCACATATAATACCAAGAATAATGTCAGAAGAGGAAAATATTGATGCCTATTTATCGAGCAGAGAGCGAGAACATAGAGAAGAGCAAGACCAGAATGAATTGGAACCATCAGTAGCCGGCGGGGTATATAAGGCAGTCGTTGAAGGTGAGGAGAGAGGTGAGCCAGAAGAGCCTTCTGTCACGACTGCTACTCAACCGCAGCCACAACCTAAGACACAAGGCAAGAGGGCGTCTATAAGAAAAATTCAAAAGTCCATATCCGATGTTTCAAAGCAACTAGATAAGCAGGCGGCGCAAATTAACAAGATAACTCAACTAGTTCAAACCTTACAGAAGCAAACAAAATCAGCACAAAGACAATCAGAGATAACCAATCAGATTCGGTCTCAAGTAAATCAAATACAAAGAGGGATAACTCAAGTTCAAAAGACCGTTCAAAAGAAGGTTCCTGTATCGTCGATGCCAAAATCTGTAAAGAAAAAGTCTACCAAAAAGAAGAAAAAGTAGAACTCGATAACCCCTCCTTTTCTTGCTACTTTGAAACTCACATTTATATAATTTTGTACAAGCTGACCTATTCTGAGTATTACGACTTCACATTAGCACAAGATTGTAGGGATGGCTCAATTATAATTTCGTCCTAGTGAAGGGTAGGTCGGGTAAGGTCATTTGTTACCAACCAGAAGAACCTCTAGCAATTAAAGTACCTAATTAGAATTAGAATACAAAACTAGAACCATTGCTCAACTATAAGTAAACACCGTGCGTTGAGCATGGAGTATCTGACGATTTGTTGGAGTAGGGTGACACGTATCAGTCAGTACTTGGGCTAGCAGCTATCCTAAAACTAATTAAAGCTGGTGTTGACGAATATGAGTTCGGAGGTTAAGAAGGAAGCAGGTAATGGCAAACAAGTCATTGCAGCTTCCAATCCTTTTTATATTTACATAAGTAAACACATCAAATATCATAACAGCTACATTTTTAATTGATACAGAAGCCAAAAGAGGAGCCTACAGTCCATTGACGCAGGAATTACTGAAGATTTATCGCGACACTTTACCTAGATTTATGTCGATTCCTCTCAATTCTAAGAAATAAGTTTGGTATTATCCTACTTCATCCCGAAGAGTCCCTTAAGTTCTTCAGAAATGCTACTGAGGATATCGCCGCCTCCTCCCGTTTGATTCGTGGCTGCTCCTGATTCTCCTGTTTGATTCGTGGCTGCTCCTGATTCTCCTGTTTGATTCGTGGCTGCTCCTGATTCTCCTGTTTGATTCGTGGCTGCTCCTGATTCCCCTGTTTGATTCGTGGCTGCTGCTCCTGATTCTCCTGTTTGATTCGTGGCTGCTGCTCCTGATTCTCCTGTTTGATTCGTGGCTGCTGCTCCTGATTCTCCTGTTTGATTAGCAGTAGCTGCGGGACTTCCACCCTCTAATTCTTGAATGAAAGTGGCGTTTTCGTTAAAGACTTCGTCGGCCTGTCCGACCGCGTTCTGATGCAACTCCGTACTTACAACAAAGACGAAGGCCACTGCAGACAGCATAGTAATAGCAATAACATACGATATCGTAGGATTCGTTAGTTCGTTTTTGTTCATTAGCAGGTCTACAGTAAATCATTCAATATAATTATTAGCATCCTGTCAAAGTAGAAATTCTAGTTTCCTATATTCCTTTCTTCTCTAATAATCTTTTCTTGTTGTGCGATTACCGGGCTCGATAGTAAAGAGATTAATAATATTGATACGGTCGTGATCAATGAGAATCGTATACTTTTCATTTGGTTAAAATATTTAGAGGTTATTTAAAAGCTGTGCTTGCCGCTCAATAGAATTGGGATGACCACCGATAAATCGAACTCCAAAATAGAGAATATTGGAAGAAAATTACAACGAGACATTATCAGGATCATCAATTTTGGTTCGTCTTTTGGATTCATTAGCTGCTTTAAGATCTAAGTTCTGTTCTGGTAGAAAGAGAAACTGGACGCTATGTACATCTTTCTAGCCTTTAGAACAGTACTGAAGGTATGCCTTACAAGTAACTCCTAGAAATCCATGTTTTAGTAACTTTGACTAACAAAGTTAAACTATATTTATTAAGTAGATAAAGAAATGCGAAGGGTAATGATTGGTACTTTACTGCGTAGATCAGACAATTTTATTTGCAGACGTCATTGTAACTGATCCAATTATAGGATAGGAAAATTGAATTGAAATATATATTCTCACGACAATTTCTTTTGATCTAATTAAGATGAAAGTTGGAAAAAGAATTTTGCTGGTCGATGATGAACCCGATATTACTATGGCAATTAGTATTGCGTTAGAAGCTGATGGCTTTAAAGTCCATTCTTTTAATAGCCCTAAATTAGCATTGTTTAATTTTAAACCAGATTATTATGATTTAGCTATTCTTGATATTAAGATGCCTGAAATGGATGGTTTCAGATTATATAATCAAATGAAAAACATCGACAGCAGAATTGAGATCTGTTTCATAACAGCTGCAGACAAAGCATATTATGAGGACGCAGAGCAAGAACAAATACGGAAAAAAAGAGAAGAGGAATTATCACCAGAATACTGTGCATTGAATGAAGAAATATTCATACAGAAACCAATTTCAAACGGTGAACTAATACGTGAAATTAAAAAAAGAATGAAACATTAGGTTGGGCGGGTGATTATAGGAACAGGGTTTAATCGGCACTGTCATTGCTAGGACCTAATTCAGAGGAAGTGGATCAAAGTCATTCTTTTCATTTTTTGTATTAGATTGAGAAACAACCCTTGGATTTTCTTAGTTTAGCGAATGTTACAAACATGGTGTGCACTAAAATCGGGTACCTGAAGGTAATCCTAGCGCGATTCCCACGACTTTTGACCCATAATGAGGATAGGCAATTTTTCCATACTGGTTACCAGAATCCCTACTCTAAAATTTAAGAGGGATATGCCACAATCTCATAGTTCTATCAAATTTACAAATGTTACCCAGAGGTTATAGACCACCCATACATTGCCCTAAAGACACTGTCGTATATTTTATTATAACAACTCCCCGTCTGAAACCCCATTAACTGAAGCTAGTACAGACATACATGTATGGAATGAGAGAGGAAAAGGTATTATGTATGCTAAGGCAATTGAGACAGCCAAGGAAACTTTGAAATCTGGTTTTCATTATTTATTGACCTTACTCGTGTTATCGTAACCCAATGGTATTATCTATGGTAAGAATATGTAAGGATTGATTAACTAATTTTTTCATTACATTAGCGAGTAGGCAAATTCTAGTTCACAAATAGGAGTTTAGACTAGCAGACAGCAGGGGAACAAATAGGTTATATTGCGGCTTTATATAATATACTATGTACTTTTTTGACTAATCAAAACAATAGCTATCCGATGCGAGAATGGCATGTTGAACATATGCAAAAGACAGTTGTTAAATTCATAACAGGATTGTCAGATAATGCTTCTTCTTGGCAAAAAAGACAGCACAAAAAATACAATAATCTAATAAATGTCAGAAAAAATATTGCCTATGATATGAAGCATGGAGTAACGAACGAGGAGGTTCTTTCATTTTTCAAAAGAGTTCGCAGTGATCCATCATTTTCTAATATTCTGGAGAATGTTGGTTCTGTCGAAAGGCTGGATGAGGTAGAAAGGCAACTTGTGTCAAAAACTACAAGCAGTACTCTGAGGTATTAACAATCTTGTGAAAATAATTCTGTTGACAAGATCGACCTAAGGTCTTACAGGTAGTTTATCAAAATTCTATCATTAACTTCTGCATTCATGGTAAAAATATATAGACATAGATGTTATACTTTCTAAAGACGTTGGATGCAAAAAGCTACAAAGCTATTCTTCATATATGTAGCTAAAGAACAAGAGTGGCAACAAAGACAAGAGGAAGATTGGGATTATGTATACTCTCTCTCTCGATTTTACCACTGGTGGATAAAACGATATCTTGAAATGGACTTTATTGTTGAGGCAGATATTTTACCTGTAGTTCCAGGGAGGGTGTTTGATAGAATGTCTCTTGGCTATCTTCAAAGGGACCATAAAGAGAGAGGTAAATCCGTTTATCATTTTTATTTGACTTTTTTTAAACCGCTATGGACTGATTGTCCGACAGAAGCCTATTCATCGGAAAACTTCGGAATGATCCAATGGAAGAGACCGCAAGACAAATCTGCTCTTTCGGAGGGAGAACGAATTAAGTATCTGGCTGATTCTAATTGTGCAAACATTTCTCATGTTTTAACCCATGAAGTTTTGAGAATGAAAGGAAGAAAAAGAATCGAATACTTTGACTCCATCCATGATCTAATGGATAAACATATCTACAACGAGCATCCTTATATTTATTTTAACGATCGGTTCAATATAGTTTCCAAAGATAGCGATTATAGATTTGTGACTCTAGAAAATACTGCTATTAACCACTAGCGACGGAAAATTGATCTCCTCGTAGTGAGCCTTATTGCCAATAATGGCTGCAATTTTTTCCATTTTAAAATACTGAATTAATTAAAACATTAAATTATTTCTCAAATATAGCAACATGTAAAAATAAAGACATCACGCACAACAGAAAAAACTTCATGTGTTTTATACATATTCTAATTCATTAAAAGAAGGAGTGCTTCTATGCCTCGTCTTCTACATCAACTAATGTGGTATACGACACGTGTTCGTTATCTGGAAAGGTTGCGATTACCTCTAGTGTCCTTATACCAGCATCTGTAGCCCTGAAGGTATTTTCATCTATTTTTTCAAGTGGGTAGGTTTCAGTGGTATCAGCATCATAGTCAACAAGAAGGGCTTCTACATTGACGGGTTTCTTGCCGTCAAACTCCATGGTTAATTCGTCCCCTGCTCTGACTATCATCTGAGGCATATGATCATCTGGTAAGTCTGGAAAGTCAATAGTACTTGATTTTTCGCCATCGTTATATATATGAGGAGTCAGGTAGTATTTCTGGTCTGAATAAAGGCAAATAGCTTGCGGGATTTCTGGTTCTCCATAATTTTGTTGACCTAACGCTAGTCCAAAGTTATACAAACCATTAGTTGCGATAGTTATTGTTACTGTTAATATTACAACAGACACAATTCTCGACTTATTACCGGATCCGGTCATATGACATTGCCAATGCTATTTTATTAAAACACTTCGTAAGAATTCTATTATTCTTAATTCGTAAGTACTTTACATAAGTATCACTAATACAGCTACTATCGTATTAAATATGAGTAGAACAAATATTTCTACTAGATAATTCTTCAATAATATAATCATTCTACAGATTATGAAATTACTATCACGTCCCTTTCTCGGAATCGTTGATTTAAATTCTGGAGGTAGTTTAATTATTTCCATTCGCATTGTGACCACCACCAAGCATAACTTTTACTTCGCTTGTTCATATTAAATATCTAGTTGTTTAATGGAGCCAAATGTTTCATAATAATCTTAAAAATATTAGAATAAAGTTTTCTACGAGATTGTAAACAACAATCTCATATAAGTTAGACTGAATATATAATATACTAAGCTTTGCGCATACATGTACTGTATCTCTTACTTACTACATTGATATGGATAACGGTACCACCTGCATCCTCTGATTCAGTTACCTCATTGTCCCTTGCAGAAGCAAGTTCAGGCGAAGACAACGAAGGTAACGATGATGACGAGGATTTCGAGGAAGAGGACTCTATTCAAATATGTTGTGCCTGGGGGATAGCTTTGAAAGATGGGGTTTTAACGTATTATATCGATGATGATGACTCATCTAAAAGAGAGCAGGAGGCAGTCAAAAACGCAGTACAGGAATGGAATACGAGGATAGAACATCTAGAGCTTGAAGAAGGTTCAAGCAAGAGATCGTCTGATATAACAATCGAGTTCGACGATAATAGCGAGGAGGAAGAAATAGCAGGACAAACCATAACCGTATCCGATTCATACGGTTTTTTGGCTAAAGCACAAATAACTGTTTTCAAGGGATTAGAAGATTACCAATTTGATCCTGCAATTATTGAACAAGTTGCAAAACATGAAATGGGACATGCCCTTGGTCTAGGACATGCAAATTTTGATGGTAACCTTATGGCAGAAATGGTAAACGAGGGGACAGCAACTGTTTCTGAATGTGAAATATACGCTGTGACAGCAGCCAACCAATGGAAGCTGGGAGTCAATAGTGATGAGTTTGCCGCCCCAGAATATCCAGAATATGATAGTATAACATGTTAGGGAATTTTAGTGAAACGGGTCAAGTAGAAGCTACAATTAAAGCGGTCCGTAGCTAAGCAGGGTTTCGATTCAATATCTATCCCGCCTGCCGCGACGTGGGGCTTGAGTACGAGGACTATCAAATAATTCTGTAAGCTATGATACACGACTACACTAAATTACACCAAAGTTAAAGACATAATTATCCCGTCAGAATAAAAGGTCATTATGAGAATTCCGTTCAAAGCCGATGACTATTTTTCCCATGAGGTAAATTCGGCCTTTGAACATGTACAAAATGCATATCTTGATGGTGCAAAAATTTACCTCGAAACAAGCGAAAGGCCTGTTATGCTTGGGGATGGAAGCATTTCTCAGTCTACTACGTTCGACCTATCTAAAATTATTGCTTATTTTGAAAAACTAAGTGACACCTTAGACGGATGGGTCAGCAGCGTGGTTTCAAAGTCAAATACTGATGACCTTCATCGTGTATACTTTCAAATCAGCCAACATTTTGGCAAGTACCATGTCTACGGGTTTTTTGGAATTCAATTTCACACTCTCCCCTATTATAGGGTAAACAAACGGGTTATTGAAATTCAAAAAGAATTATCTCATATAGCTGAAAAGGCGGCAAACCTCTTTTCATTATTATCCGAAAGAGGTAATACAATGGTATTACATGAACTACAGAAACTTGGCTATTCTGAGCTAGAATTTGAAGAATTGTTCACAAAACTGTATGAAGATCAAGAGTTTTTTCGTGCGCTGGAACTAAAGGCTCAGGGTTTAGAAGAGCAGCTCCCTGAATTCGAACAGATGCGTGTGAGTAAGGATCAGCTGTACGCTGAGCTAAACGATCTGTTGATAGAGGTTTACCAGATCTCTCCGGTACTCATTGACTATAATAGAATGATGCAGGGAGAAGAAGGTCTGGTGACGTATTTTGACGTTGAAACTATCAGGAATCAGAAAATGGCAAGAGGAGATCCTTACGTTAACACGGAGAGGGTGACAAAAGAACATACCAACCGGATCTCAAGTGAACTCAATAAACTAGCAAATAGATTAAAGAATACGACTATCACATAACTTATCAATTACGGTGCAACGTACACTTTAATTCTTGGACTTTAACAGATTTTGCCTGTCTAGGCTGATTCTGGTATACATACTAATAGTAACCGCTTTCAACTTTTGCAATCTAGCTTATGCAGGACAAAATTGATAAATTGCCTGTGCTATTTTTTTCTAAATCTATGTTAGATTTTCAGATTCTAAAAATAAGCAAATTGGAATTTGTATAGCGTAGAATATAGACTTCAATAAATGAAAACCTCAATCTATGGTTGAAGATACCATACTTCTTGTTGTTGGAATATAATCCTGTTACGATTGGATCAATTAAATCATCAAACTTTGTCAATCTAGGATGGGAGGCGATTGTAATCTAGATCTATCGTTATTAGCACATGAACAGGAGAGCAGAAGGTATATCACTAGTGATTTGTCAAACAAATATACAACGTGCAAATTTTATTATATATTTCAGCTGTTCACTGAAACTTTGATAAAGGACACAATTTATCCCAAAGACAATGTCTATTAGAACGTGATCAGAGTTCACAACTAAAATTATAATTATGACATAATATCATGCATTATTAGTAGCAATGAGTATCGAAGGCGTACAGGATTCGAGTTTTACCTTGCCCACTATCAATGATGTATTCAAGGCGAGGAAACTGTTGGAGGGAACGTCAATAAGAAAGACGCCTTTGCAGCCATCAGAAACATTCTCGAGAATTACTGGAACCAATCTATTCCTAAAATTAGAATTCCTGCAAAGAACAGGTTCATTTAAAGTGCGTGGAGCATTCGTCAAATTAGACCTGTTATCAAAAGAGCAAAGTAGACACGGAGTAATAGCTGCATCGGCGGGAAATCATGCGCAAGGTGTCGCATACGCTGCGTCACAAAAGGGTATATCGTGTACTATTGTGATGCCTCATAGCGCATCGCCCGCCAAAGTGGCAGCTACAAGATCTTACGATGCAAAGGTTGTGTTAAGAGGATCTGATTATGATGAGTGTTGGATTGGCACACAAGAACTTGCGAAAGAAGAAGGCCGTACTATTATACATGCCTTTGATGATCCGCAAGTCATATCCGGTCAGGGTACCATCGGACTGGAGCTGATTGATGATTTGCCTGATGTCGATGAGGTTTATTTACCTGTAGGGGGGGGTGGATTAGCAGCCGGTACGGCTATCGCAATCAAATCAAAGAAACCGAATGTAAAAATCATAGGCGTAGAATCTAAGGCATTTCCTGCAATGAAAGAGTCATTAGCAAATGGATATTTAACGTCAACAAATTCGGGCTATACTATCGCAGATGGGATATCTGTAAAAGCACCAGGTAAGTTGACATTCGAAATTGCCTCTAAGTATCTTGACGACGTAGTGACCGTAGATGACTCCTCAATAGTGAAGACAATGTTCCTGCTAATGGAAAGAGCAAAAATGGTTGTAGAACCTGCAGGAGCGGCAAGTCTTGCATACTTAATATCCGATGGTCATGGCCGAAAAAACAAGAAGACTGTATCAGTATTGACTGGCGGTAATATTGACATGTACTTGCTCGGACAGATAGTTGCAAAGGGTCTTATGCAGATGGGTAGAATGCTCAAGATTTTTATTCAGTTGCCAGATAAACCCGGAGCTTTAAAGAGCGTGGTAGATGGTATCGCCGATTTAAGTGTTAACATCGTAGAGGTAGTACATGATAGACTAAGCTCTGATATTGCAGCCGGAACTGCGGGGGTCTATCTCAGCCTTGAAATGGAAAATGAAAAGCACGCGCACCTACTCATAGAATTTCTTAAACGGAAAAAGCTACAATTTAAAGTTGTAACCTAAAATCTCTAAATATTCTTTGGCTTTAGATAGTCTTGGCCATAATTGGATTCCAATTGATTAACCGCTAGCAAGCAAAATTATTATCAATCAAATAGAATCCATTCCTATCAAAGATCGAAGCCAATACCATCCTCATCTGCATTTCGGAATCTAAAGGAAAGGATACTCACACGTTTCATATTATATGTAGATATTATACTTATTAGCCTCCAAATCCCTCTTCAAGCCTGATAATATGTTATCCCAGGCTGAAACCTCAAGCCCAACCACCAAACAAGCAGACGTATTATTGGAAAGGAAGATTGATGAGACTGCAGCAGGACTACAGGCGTCATTTGCTAAGCTATTGCGTTCGATTAATGAAACTAATGCCGCTATTATTGTTGAGTATATATCTGCACTAAAAACAGAAGTTAACCTCGCAGACACCTACAGACAAAACGCAATCGCGTTATTATGCAGATTCAGTACATATCATGATAACAAGCCATTCAAAGACCTGACAAGGACTGATGTGCTTGAGTTTCTAGACAGCTTCCGCAGGACAGAAACTCAGGACCCTCTACACAAATGGGTTGGTACTTACAACACTTTTAGAAATCACTTGCTACGTTTCTTCAAGTGGCTTTATTCCCCAGAAGTAGAACCTGAGAAAAGACAAAAGCCTTCTCTATTTGAGAATATTCCCAGACTTCCACGCAAAGAGAAGTCAATCTATAAACCATCTGATTTATGGACGCAGCAAGATGATCTGTTGTTTTTGAATTACTGCTCCTCGCTAAGGGAACGCTGTTATCATGCAATCAGTCGTGATTTGAGCGCCCGACCCCATGAGATCCTAAAACTGAAGTTAAGAGACCTTTCGTTCAAGTCTGTAGGATCAGCACAGTACTGTGAGGTGACCGTCAACGGGAAGACCGGACAACGTACGTTACCACTCATAAACTCTATTCCTTATCTCAAAGATTATCTAGGCCACTCACATCCACAACCCAGGAATCCTAATGCACCTCTAATCTGTGGAATTGGTAGAGGCCTAGGCCGACACCTCAAGGCAATCAGAATCCTTGTAATATATGACGAATACAAGAAACACATATTCCCCAAACTTTTAGAATCGCCCACTGTACCCTCGGAGGACAAACAGAAGATTCGAGAGCTGCTAAAGAAGCCCTGGAATCCGTACATTAGAAGACATTCAGCATTAACAGAAAAATCTACAATATTGAAGTCCCACGTCCTGACGCAGCATGCAGGTTGGTCTGTTGGGTCACAAATGCCCCAGAAATATTTACATTATTTTGGTAACGAATCTAATGAATCATTACTCGAAGCCTATGGCATAGTTGCAAGTAGTCAACAAATAGACCAGTTGCGTCCAAAGCAATGTCCTAATTGTAGCGAACCAAATAAAGTCGATAGCAAGTTCTGTGCCAAATGTCGTATGATCCTAAGTTATGATGCCTATGAAGAAACTTTAGAGGAGGAGAAGAAAAAGGAGTCGGAACTTCAAGCAATACACAATGAGTTAGACGAGATAAGAGCACTTCTTAAACAAAGATAAAGCCAGGCGGTTTCATAGCAGCTAGTACTATTTTGACCTGTTTACCTTCTAGGTTTCCAATCCGATCTGTACATTGTTTTGGTACCCTAATATGATATGGGAATTATTTTGAAGCATGTGTTACACTCATGCCTAACATCTCCGATATCGGTACTGACTCCACTCGAAGAGATCTGCCCCGATGTACCCTATCATCCTTGCTTATGCTCACAAGTCTCCATTTGCCGCTTTCTATGTTTTCAGCTTGACTACGTTTAACCTCTCTCTGAATCACTGGAAAGTTTGGGTAAAAATGTGTCTCTTCCCTCTTACCTTTTATTTTTATATGACGACGGGTGAGATGCCTATCTTTTTTTGGAATCAAGGGATCTGAAAGGGTTTTGATGATTGACCCAAAATTTCCACCTAAGTCCGATTTCCTGCCTCTAGTTATCTTGTTTAGCATTTCATTTGATCTTATTTTTAACTGGGAGTATCTGATAGACTTGACTTCATACGACTCACAGTACAATGCAGCCTCAATCATAACTATTAACCTAGGTCTCTCTTCCAGTATTTTTTCACTCAGATTATCGTAGTAATGATGATGCACAAACTCAAGACCAAAAATAGACTATATAACTACTACTCCCGACTGAAACACAGAAAGATGTCTAAGGTAATGATCCAACAAAGGGATCCCATCACCTTGACTTGTAAGAGGTGTGGAAATGAATGGCAGTATAAAGGTCATAATCCATATGTTGCCACTTGTACTTTTTGCAAAACTACTATCTCAGTTTTAAAACATAGAAAAGCGTCACAGGCTGGTCAAGCTTTGGAGAGACAGGCCAGCACTGCGAACACCGTACCGCTAAAACCCGGAGGTAATAACGGATAAGTGTCACATACTGATTCTATCCATAATAACTTTAGCGATATTTCCATTCTGAAAAAAATAAAGGCACATCTTTCAACCTGTGACTGCTGTAGACGCGCTCTAGCGGAGGATAATAATGAATAAAGGATGTGGGGGTCAACCACCACGAAGACCCAGCCACTAGAAACAGGCAGGCAAACACCACCCAGATTCAATAAGAGGTGTTTATAATGTCAGAGAGCGCAAACATTGACTTAAGCATTTCCGTACCCAAGCTAAAGGGGGCCTGTTCTTCATGTGCTGGCTATATCAAAAACTGTAGGGACTGCGGCCAGAAAATAAAGATCCTAAATGGGGAGCCATTGGACTACCATGTCGGTTCCTTACATCGTTGCAGGGGAAGTAGGAGGTACTGAAGTCTATTGAGCTTGGCATATTATCAAGACCAGTTAAAGTCATACTGGTTCCAAATCACGCGGCCAAAGCTCAATGAACATGATATAGAACATGGCGTCTCCTGCACCTGTTGTCTTAGGATTCCTAAGATAAGTAACGACAATGTTAACTCGAAACAAAACCGGAAAACCAAAAAGAGGTATATCGAATGAGTCAGAAACCCACGGTTAAGGTTAGGATTAGAAAGGTCAGCTTACAACCACATCCGCAATCAGACGTAGAAAAAGAAGCATGGAGTACTGAGTTCCTAGTCGACGAACTAACTATTTCATTATTAGAAACAAAGGCATGTTTCTGTATGTTAGCCGGCCTCACTAAAAGAGTCAGAATGGAGGATCTTAGAAATCAGGGCAGGGGCGTACTTCGGGGGCTTTACGAAGAACAAGCTAGATACAAAATGTACCGGATGCCCGTATTCCGGCCACCACCTATTTTTGCCGTGCATTTGAAACACTTAGACCCACTACTGAAACGAGAACTAGCAAAGCTGGATAGATGGACTAAGGATTATGTTATGAAAGCAGCTATCGGCCGGATATTTGAACACATCGACCGGAGATTCTATTATCTTAGTGTCAAGCCTGTCCTAGATTGGAGGCTGGAGGAATAGCTAATGTCAGATGATTCTATAGATAAAGAACTTCTTAGACAGCAAGAACAGGAACAGGAAGAGAGGCAAAAGGATGAACAAGAACAAGACCAAGCACAACGCTATACTGTTGGTGATGATGGTAACGGACATGTTAATATAAACAATGGTACCATAGTTAAAACAATAACTGAGGATATTTTAAACAGATATCGCTTCATCACTATAGAAGAAAGTAGAGAGATTCTAGTTTACGAAAAGGGAGTATATACCCAGGGCGGGGAAGTTACAATCGAAAAGACAGCCGAAAGCCTGTACGGTTACAAGGTTGCAAACAGACATCTAGCAGAAATAAAGGGCCACATAATGCGTATGACATTTCACAAACGTGAGGAACTTGATCCAGACATCAATATCATAAACCTCAAAAATGGACTCTATAACATTGAAACTGGTGAGTTCAAAGACCACGACCCCAACTATTTGTCGATATCACAAAAACCCATAATCTACGATTCAGCTTCAAAACCTAAGCGATTTGGAAAATATCTCCACCAAGTGCTTTATCCTACTGAAGTAAGGACGGCAATCGAGATAATGGCATATACTCTTTACAAAGAGAATCCTTTTGAAATAATCACAAAGCTGTTTGGGTACGGTGCAAATGGCAAGAGCGTATTTACCGGCCTTCTTACTGCTATTCATGGATCTAGAAATGTAAGCAATGTCCCTTTATCTTCGATGTTAAAGAACAGATTCGCGTTATCCGATCTGGAGAACAAATATGTCAACATAGACACAGAACTATCATCTACAACCATACATGATACTACGGTGCTAAAGAAGTTAACCGGAAGGCAGCCCGTAAGAATAGAGCGAAAGAACCAGAGGGCCTATGATACAACATTGTATGCCAAGCTATTCTTTAGTGCAAACAAAATCCCTGAAACTGAAGACGATTCTGATGCCTACTTTAGAAGAGAAATCATCATTAGCTTTCCCATTAGGTTTGAGGGCAAAAATCAGGATCCCAACCTTTTGAAGAAGCTAACAACAGAGGAGGAGTTGTCTGGAATATTCAATGTCCTAGTTAAAGCACTAAGGACAGTATTAAGAAATGAAGAAATCTTTGTTAACGAAAAGACTATAGAACAAAGAAGGGAAAGACACCAGCTAGCTGTAAATCCTCTACAATATTTCTTGGAAGATGTCATAGATAAAGAATCTTCCGAGTTAGATAAGACCCCGAAAGATACCCTTTATGAGGCCTACACCGGTTTTTGTAATAGACACAAGCTTGCAGTTGAATCAAAGGAAAATCTAAGCAGAATCCTGAAAAACAGGTATAGATACCAAGAAGACAGAGAGGGCTCAGGTAAAAGGAGACGACTCTGGAAGGGTATCAAGCTGACAACCAAATATGCCATCCCAGATTTGCAGCGGACACTTGGTGAGTGAGCGGGCGTGTGTTTTACTAATAAGATTGAAGATGCAAAGAACCTGGACGTCCTGGACGCCGTATTCTCGCTAGCGATTCAAGCACGATTTTTGCCTACAGAACACAGTTTGAAGCCAGACGTCCAGGATCTTTTGGAATGCGTACTTGTATGTACAACAATGGCCGCATGGCAAAACCTCCCCGTGGTGCGGTTGGATAACTTGACAGGAGTAACTGATTTGCCAGCAATAGTAAAGAGGTGATAAAGAGAAATAGCAACCCAATCGTTGAGCGAAACGGCCAGAAAGAATCTAGAATCAAATAAGGAGTTATGGAAGTCAGAGTCCGGGTACATCAAGCTTGAATCCGGAGAAACTATAGTCCTACAGTTCAATCCAGAGAAGATAAAACAAGTCGAGGGCCAGTTTGGACCCAGGATACAGTACAGTGTAATCAATCCAAACTACTCAGACAAGGGCGAAAAGAAGTTTGAGACTGGTAAGTTGACATCGAAGCAAATCGACTCCCTTCTATTACAGGGAAAAACCACACTAAAGATCACTAGACAAGGCGAAGGCAAAGAGACAAGTTACATCGTGGAAGCAGCCGACTAGTTTTGCTGCACCCCC
>Ga0209382_10002656_pt1 | contig 25585 bp, 14 predicted proteins | sample SoiMetdeltSBSDD5_FD_187599 | JGI IMG/M metagenome (GOLD analysis project Ga0209382, IMG submission 187599) | Bulk soil microbial communities from a Populus tree surrounding site in Tennessee, USA - Soil MetaG P. deltoides SBSDD5 (SPAdes) (version 2) | ecosystem: Environmental > Terrestrial >... | reverse complement strand
AGCAGCCGCCCACCCCCACCCCCCGAGCGACACCAGCAAGCACCCAGCGAACGAGAGCACTCGCCAGCCACACCATCCCCGGAGGAGAGATGCCCAAGCGCGAAACCGGCGACGACACCCTGCGCTGTTCGTTCTGTAACAAGAGCCAGCGCGAGGTGCGGAAGCTCATCGCCGGGCCGACGGTCTTCATCTGCGACGAGTGTGTCGACATCTGCCTCGACATCATCGCCGAGGATCGGATGCTCGAGCAGCAGCAGGAGACCAATCTCCCCAAGCCGCACGAGCTCAAGAAGCTCCTCGACGAATACGTGATCGGGCAGGAGCAGGCCAAGAAGAAGCTGGCGGTTGCGGTCTACAACCACTACAAGCGCATCGAGCACGCCGAGCGTATGCGCTCGGACGTCGAGCTGCAGAAGAGCAACATCCTGCTCATCGGGCCCACCGGCACCGGCAAGACGCTGCTCGCGCAGACCCTGGCCAAGATCCTCCACGTCCCGTTCACGATCGCCGACGCCACCACCCTCACCGAGGCGGGCTACGTCGGCGAGGACGTCGAGAACATCATCCTCAAGCTGTACCAGGCGGCGGGGAACGACAAGGAGAAGACCCAGAAAGGCATCGTCTACCTCGACGAGGTCGACAAGATCTGCCGCAAGGGGGACAACCCGTCGATCACCCGCGACGTCTCTGGCGAGGGGGTGCAGCAGGCGCTGCTCAAGATCCTCGAGGGGACGATGTGCAACGTGCCGCCGCAGGGCGGCCGCAAGCACCCGCACCAGGAGTTCCTGCAGATCGACACCACGAACATCCTCTTCATCTGCGGCGGCGCCTTCGTCGGTCTGACCGACCAGATCGAGCGCCGCCTCAACCAGAAGACGATGGGCTTCGGCGCCGAGCTGCGCGAGAAGAAGAAGAACAAGGCGGGCGACCTGCTGGGCAAGGTGGTACCCGAGGACCTCATCAAGTTCGGGCTGATCCCCGAGTTCGTCGGACGCCTGCCGGTGCTCGCCTCCCTCGACGAGCTCGACGAAGAGGATTTGATCCGCATCCTCGTCGAGCCCAAGAACAGCCTCGTGCGTCAGTACAAGACGATCTTCGAGATGGAGAACGTCAACCTCAAGTTCACCGAGCCCTCGCTCAAGGCGATCGCCAAGGAGGCCTTGAAGCGGGGTGTCGGGGCGCGAGGGCTGCGCATCATCCTCGAAGAGCTGATGCTCGACCTCATGTACGAGGTGCCGGCAGCGGTCGACATCGAGGAGTGCGTCATCACCGAGGAGGTGGTGGCGGAACGCGCCGCCCCCGTCCGTCTATACAAGAAGGCTGGGTAGTCGCTAGATGACCGACCGTTCCTCTTTCGTCGAGCAGTCCACACTCGAGCTCCCCGTCGTCCCGCTGCGGGACATGGTCGTGTTCCCGCACATGATGGCGCCGTTCATCGTCGGCCGGCAGGCCTCGGTGCGGGCCCTCGAGGAGGCGCTGACCGACCCCCGGAAGCGCATCTTCCTCGTCACCCAGCGCGACCCCAAGGTGGACGAGCCGGCGCGGGCCGACCTCTACGACATGGGCGTCGTGGCGAAGGTGATCCAGAACCTGAAGCTGCCCAACGGCAACGTCAAGGTCATGGTGGAGGGCGTCCAGCGCGCCAAGCTCGCCGACGTCGACGAGGCGGGTGACGGCTTCACCGCCACGGTCGAGGCCTACCGCATCAGCTACCCGCTCTCCGACAAGCTGCAGGTGTACATGGGGAAGGTGCTGTCGACCTTCGAGCACTACGCCAAGGTCTCGCACCACCTCGCCTTCGAGAGCCTGATCTCGACGCTGAAGCTCGAGGACCCCGACCGCTTCACCGACACGCTGGCGGGACACCTCATGGTGTCCACCACCGACAAGCAGGCGCTCCTCGAGCTGCTCAACCCCTACGAGCGGCTGCAGAAGCTGCACGATCTGCTGGACCTGGAAGTCGAGAAGGTCAACATCGACAAGCGCATCAACGTCCAGGTCAAGAAGCAGATGGAGAAGGCGCAGAAGGAGTACTACCTCAACGAGAAGATCAAGGCCATCCACCAGGAGCTCGGCCGGAAGGACGACCGCAGCGACGAGATCGCCGAGCTCAAGGAGAAGATCGAGAAGGCCGGTCTACCCGACGAGGTGAAGGAGAAGGCGGAGCAGGAATTGAAGCGCCTGGAGGCGATGCCGCCGGTGTCAGCGGAGGCGACGGTCTCCCGCAACTACATCGACTGGATCGTCTCGGTGCCCTGGACCAAGGCTTCCCGCGAGCTGCGCGACATCGAGAAGGCCGAGAAGATCCTCAACGAGGACCACTACGGCCTCGAGAAGATCAAGGAGCGCATCCTCGAGTTCCTGGCCGTCCGCCAGCTGACCAAGAAGGTGCAGAGCTCCATCATCTGCTTCGTCGGCCCGCCCGGCGTCGGCAAGAGCTCGCTGGCCAAGTCGATCGCCCGCGCCACCGGCCGCGAGTTCGTGCGGCTGTCGCTGGGCGGCGTGCGCGACGAGGCGGAGATCCGCGGCCACCGGCGCACCTACATCGGCGCCTTCCCCGGCCAGATCATCCAGATGATGAAGAAAGCCGGGACCACCAACCCGGTCTTCCTGCTCGACGAGATCGACAAGATGTCGATGGACTTCCGCGGCGACCCGACGGCGGCGCTGATGGAGGTGCTCGACCCCGAGCAGAACAACAGCTTCGTCGACCACTACCTCGACGTCGAATACGACCTCTCCAAGGTGATGTTCATCTGCACCGCCAACGTCCTGCACACGGTGCCGGCGCCGCTGCGCGACCGCATGGAGATCATCAACCTCTCCGGCTACACGCTGACCGAGAAGTCGGCGATCGCCCAGCAGTACCTGGTGCCGAAGCAGCTCGAGAAGCACGGCCTCGAGGCGCACTCGATCAGCTTCGAGCAGGAAGCGATCCGGCAGATGATCGAGATGTACACCCGCGAGGCGGGCGTGCGCAGCCTCGAGCGCGAGGTCGCCGCGGTGGCGCGCAAGCTCGCCCGTCGCGTGGTGCAGAGCAAGCCCGAGCAGGCGCTCCTGGTGAACCCGGAGATGGTGAGCGAGCTGCTCGGCAAGCCGCGGTTCCGCCCGCGCCGCAAGAACGAGCGGTCGGAGATCGGTGTCGCCACAGGCCTCGCCTGGACCGAAGTGGGCGGTGAGCTGCTGGAGACCGAGATCGGCCTCATGAAGGGGAAGGGCAAGCTCACCCTGACCGGCAAGCTCGGCGACGTCATGCAGGAGTCGGCGCGCGCCGCCGTCTCCTACTTGCGCTCGCGCGCCGAGCTGCTCGGCATCGACCCCGAGTTCAACGAGTCGATCGACCTCCACATCCACGTCCCCGAGGGAGCCATCCCGAAGGACGGGCCGTCCGCCGGCATCACCATGGCCACCGCGCTCGTCTCGGCGCTCACCAAGGTGCCGGTGCGCAAGGACGTCGCGATGACCGGCGAGATCACCCTCCGCGGCAAGGTGCTGCCCGTGGGCGGCATCAAGGACAAGATCCTCGCCGCCTACCGCGCCGACATCACGGACGTCATCCTGCCCAAAGAGAACGAGAAGGACCTCGAGGAGATCCCGGCCGAAGTGCGGGACGTGCTGGAGTTCCATTTGGTAGAATCGATGGACGAGGTTCTGAGACTGGCCTTGGACGGAAGCCCGACTCCTCTGCCCACCCTGGGCGACGAGGCGGCCGGGTTCGACAAGCCGGCCGGCGAGCCGCCGGTGAGCTCCGGCGATCCCCTTGCCCATTGATCACAGCGCATTGATCACTCACTGATAGTTTCGGGGCGCAGGCCGCTTCCCGATCCTCCTAGTCACAAGTCGGTTTCTTGAAACGGGGCCTCGGTCAGCCGTCCAGGCGGCAGTCGAGGTCACGGCCACGGTGGAGAACATCCAAACCGCCGAGTACATCCACTCGGCACACTCGGCACGAGAGTTGCTCGACGATGGTCGCCCCCAGGTGGCCTTCGTGGGGCGCTCCAACGTCGGCAAGTCCAGCCTGCTCAACGCCCTGTTGCGACGCAAAGGGCTGGCGAGGACGAGCTCGACGCCGGGGCGCACGCAGACGATCAACTACTTCCTCATCAACGACAGTCTCTGGTTCGTGGACCTTCCGGGTTACGGATACGCCAAGACGAGCAAGGACAAGCGACGGGCCTGGGCACGCACCGTGGAGCAGTACTTCGAGAACGCGTTACCGGCGGCGACGGCCGTGCTGCTCGTCGACGCCAAGGTGGGCGGCACGCCGCTCGACGCGGCGGCCTGGGAGTACCTCGCCTCTCGCGGCGCGGCGCCTGTCGTCGTGGCGACGAAGATCGACAAGGTGCCGCGTGGTAAACGGCCCCAGGCTTGCGCTCTCCTGCGGGAGCGCGTCGGGTTGCCGGCGGAGTACCCGCTCACCGAGGTTTCGGCAACGACGGGAGAGGGCGTCAAGGAGCTTCTGAGGGAGATCATGTCCGGCTTGCAGGACCCGCTTGCGAGGAGTCGACGAGATCATGCCTAGAACTGCACATACGCGCGGACGGACCGACGGGGAGAACGGCGAGCCCGGCCGCGAGGCGGCGCCGCTCGCCGGCGAGGAGACGGGAGGGAGCAACGGCCAGGGCGCGGGTCCCGAGGGCGAGCCGGCCGAGGTCGCCGCGCCCGCTGGTGACGGGGAGGCCGTGGCCGCCGAGGGCGGCTCGACCAACGGTTCCGCAGAGGAGGCGCACCCGGCGGAGGCCGCGGCGGCCGGCAGCGAGCCGGCGCGTGAAGAAGGTGCCCGCGAGGATGGTGCGCGCGAAAACGGCGGCCGCGACGGCGCCCGCGAGGAAGCCTCTTCCGCCGCGGCGCAGCGCGCCGAGGCGCCGCGCTCCGACCGGCAGAGCGGGGAGCACCGTGCGGTTCGCAGCGACCGTCGCGAGGCGCTCGACATCCGCGCCCTGAAAGAGATGAGCATCTCGAAGCTCACCGACGTGGCGAAGGACCTCGGCGTCGAGGGCGCGAGCTCGCTTCGCAAGCAGGAGTTGATCTTCAAGATCCTGCAGGCGCAGACCGAGAAGAGCGGCCTCATCTTCGCGGAGGGCGTCCTCGAGTGCCTGCCGGACGGCTTCGGCTTTCTGCGCGCTCCCGAATACAACTACCTGCCCGGCCCCGACGACATCTACGTCTCGCCGTCCCAGATCCGCCGCTTCGACCTGCGCACGGGCGACACCGTGTCGGGGCAGGTGCGGCAGCCGAAGGAGGGCGAGCGCTACTTCGCCCTCATCAAGGTCGAGGCGGTCAACTTCGAGCACCCGGACGTCGCGCGGAACAAGATCTTCTTCGACAACCTGACGCCGCTCTATCCGCAGGAGCGGCTGAAGCTCGAGAACTCGGGGGACATGTCGTCGCGCGTGCTCGACCTCTGCACGCCGATGGGGAAGGGGCAGCGCGCGCTGATCGTGGCGCCGCCGCGCACCGGCAAGACGATGCTGCTGCAGTCGCTGGCGCACTCGATCGCCACCAACCACCCCGAGGTCGTGCTCATCGTGCTGCTCATCGACGAGCGGCCGGAAGAGGTCACCGACATGCAGCGCTCGGTGCAGGGCGAGGTGGTCTCCTCGACCTTCGACGAGCCGGCGACGCGCCACGTGCAGGTGGCGGAGATGGTGATCGAGAAGGCGAAGCGGCTCGTCGAGCACAAGAAGGACGTGGTGATCCTGCTCGACTCGATCACGCGTCTGGCGCGCGCCTACAACACGGTGCAGCCGCCTTCGGGCAAGGTGCTCTCGGGTGGTATCGACGCCAACGCGTTGCACCGGCCGAAGCGGTTCTTCGGCGCCGCGCGCAACATCGAGGAGGGCGGCTCGCTGACGATCATCGCCACCGCCCTCGTCGACACCGGCAGCCGCATGGACGACGTGATCTTCGAGGAGTTCAAGGGCACCGGCAACTGTGAGCTCCACCTCGACCGCAAGCTCGTCGAGAAGCGTGTGTTCCCGGCCATCGACATCAACAAGTCGGGCACCCGCAAGGAAGAGCTGCTCATGCCCGAGAAGGAGCTCCACCGCATCTGGGTGCTGCGCAAGGTGCTCAACCCGCTGTCGACGGTGGAGAGCATGGAGCTGTTGCTCGACAAGCTGCAGAAGACGAAGAGCAACCAGGAATTCCTCAACGCGATGTCGCGGTAGGAGCGGAGCGGCGCGTGCGGGCCCGTGGCACGCCGCGGGCCTCCGCCCGCCATGCCGTGGCAAGCGCCGCTGCGACTCGAGGCAGGGCGCCTCGCCGCCTCTCCACGTTCGACGCCGCCCGCGCCAAAGTAGCGTAGCGGACGCGACCTACCGGACCCGTCGAGCGGGTGTGCGAGCGGCCGCGGGTCGAGCCGGTCGCAGCGCCGTCAGTGGTGAGCCACACGTGGCTCCGCGACGGTAGGTGATCCTCCCGGGCCCACCCGTCCGCCGTTGCGGAACGGGCACTGGCGTCGCCTCTACCTGCAGCAGCCGCCGCTGCAGGCGGGGGAGAGCACCACCAGCTCGGGAGAGCGCAATGGCCGAGAACGTCGAGGGCATCGATGAGCGGTTCGCGACCGCGGCGCCGACATGGGAGCGCGGTCTGGATCTCGTGGGGCGGATTCCTAAACGGACCGTGCTCCGCGTCTTCATCTTCCTGGCGGCAGCCGCCGCTCTGGCGGGAACGGCCGGGGCCACGCTCACCGCCCCGTCGGTGAGCACCGGCTCGTACACCGTCTCCTGGACCGAGCCCTCGGGCGGACAGCAGCGTGCCTACCTGCTCGAGGGCTCGACCCGCATCACCGTCACCGGCCGGCAGAGCCGGGCATTCACCAAGCCCCCGGGAACCTACACGTACCGCCTCCTCATGTGCTTCTTCGAGCCGGAGATCGACCAGGAGCTGTGCGATCCGCCCAGCCCCGAGGTCACGGTGCTGGTCACCACGGCCACCGTTCCCGGGACACCGTCGAACCTGGTGGCCGACCCGCCCCGCAACGCGGGCGCCTTCTCGCTGTCCTGGACCACGGTCGGCGCCGGAATCGCCCGCTACGAGGTCGAGGAGCGTCTGGGCACCGGCGCCTGGAGCCTGGCGGCCTCTCCTACCGTCCCGCCGCTGGCGCGCAACCGTCCCGACGGCGCCTATTCCTACCGCGTCCGTGGCTGCACCACCGCCTGCGGCGGGTACAGCAACGTCGCGGAGGTGACCGTGCTCCGGCCGCCGGGCGTCCCGGGGAGCCTGGGGCCGGACGAGACCGCGGAGACGACCTACTCCGTGCGCTGGGGCGCTGCCTCGGGCACGGTGAGGCGCTACGAGCTCAAGGAGCTGGCGCCGGGCCAGACGGTGGAAACCACCTCGACGGTGACCGGCGCCACCTCGCGCGTCTTCCGCGAGCGGGACGAGGGCGTCTATCGCTACCGCGTGCGAGCCTGCAACGACGTCTGCGGCGGCTACACGGCTTTCAAGCGGGTGACCGTCCTGCCCGAGGTCAACATCACGGGCCCCACCGTGTCCGAGGGCGTGTTCACCCTGAGCTGGACCTTGCCCTCGCCCGCGGAGACGATCGCGCAGCTCGAGACGCGCCGGGGGACCGGGAACTGGCAGGTGGCCGTGCGCGTGGACAACCGCTTGTCGACCACGCTGTATCGCGTGTGCTCCGGCTGCGAAGGCGAGTACCAGTTCCGGCTGCGGTTCTGCGAGCCGGACCCCGAGCCCGGCCCGCCCGAGGAGATCTGCGGGCTGCCCGGCCGCGTCCACCCGGTCACGGTGACTCATCCCACGAACACCGTGGTGAGCGTCGCCGACGTCCCCATCTGCAGCGACGACCAGCACGCCGCCTGGGAGCGCGCGGTGAGCTCCAGCCAGGGCGTCATCGGACGCGATCCCTACCGGGAGGACATCGGGTTCGACGCCGAGAACAAGGAGATCGTCATCAGCTTCGCCAACTGGTTCCCCGTGGACGGCCACAAGCACACCCTGTGCGGGCCCATCCACCGCTTCGAGGTCTACGACGGGCTGGGCGACGAGATCGACCACAACCACTTCGTGGTGCCGAACCCCTCGCATGCGTTCATCCTCCAGGAGGCTCTGGCGTCCCTCGACCAGGACGTGCACGATTGCGGCGCCCCCAACAATTGCGTGGAGGCGGAGGTGACCCCCGATGGGGCCTTCTTCGGCAACCCCTGGTTCTTCCGGGACACCAGCCTGCCCGCAGGGGCCTCCTCCGTCCTCACCGGCCGCGAGGGCTGCTTCTATGGCCCCTGGGTGATCGAGTGGGCCCACGGCGACCGGCCGGAGATCCATCCCTCGGAGCTGGCCTGGTGGAAGTCGGAGGGCACGGGGCCCAAGGACGTCTTCCGCCTCTTCGTCCTGCAGGACGACTCGCACCGCTTCGTGCGCTGGGCCAATCCGCCCATGGACGCGGAGTTCCGCATCGCCTTCGAGACCCCCGTCGACGGCCCCGCGCAGACCTTCGACGTGTTCGAGGAAGACGCGTGGAAGCGGAACGTCCTCACCTCCCAGCACCCCCAGAGCCTGTGGGACGCTGACGACGACACGACGCACACGCTGGTCGTCGATGGACGGACGCTCATCGTGGCCAACGAGAGGCAGACCCGCGACGACGAGATCGGCGTGCGCTTCCAGGAGCTCTGCCAGGACGGAGGCCGCCTGCGCGGGTACGTGTCCCTGCGCACGCGGGTGGGGCTCAACATGTCCGGCAGCGAGGGGTTCCATTCCTTGCGGGTGGAGCGCCTGCCTGCCGGATCCGGCTCGCTGGCGGCCCCGGGCACGGGCGCCAGCTCGCTCACGCCGAGCGCGCGCCTGCTGCGACCCACGGTGCGCCCGCACTCGACGCGGCGCGTGGTCACCGGCACCCAGGCCAAGCTGGTCATGGATCTCGAGGTCGGCACCTTGCTCGAGGGCGCGGCCCCGGCGCGACTCCCCGCGGTGACTCGAGCGGCGCTCGTGGTGCGCGGCCGGCGCACGCCGGTCGCGATCGCGGCCGGGGCGCGGCCTGGCGTGTCCCTGCTGCGCGAGGTGGAGGTGCCGATCACCGAGGAAGCCGTCCTGGAGCTGCAGCTGGACTCCGGCGAGACCGTGCGCCACACGCTGCCGCCGCTCGGCCTGGTACCCCGGGTTGCGACCGCCACGCCCGCCGACGCCGTGGCCAACGAGGGCGGCTGGCCGGGCCTGGTGAAGGCGACGAAGGGGAACGCCGACCTGCCCGCTCCCCCGCGGGCGGTGCGGGAGGTGCGGCGGTACGACCTGCGTCTCACCACGGGATACGCGCCCCTGCGCCACGGCCGCCCCGCGGCGGAGGAGGACTCCGCCGTGTCGGAGAGGCTCAACGAGACGCTGCGTGAGGGGGATGACGCCTGGCCCGCCCTGTTCGGGTCCGGCCCGCCCATCACCACCGGTTGGTCGTTCACGGCCACCGACCTCACCACCGGCGCCCGCGTGCCCGTGGTCGTCGGCGTCGCCGCCGGCCCAAGCGAGGTTCGAGTGGAGATTCCCACCAGCCCGCTGCCGGGTGAGACGGTCAGCATCACGTTCCCCAGCCAGCCGGCCGGCCACCTGTTCGAGGTGGTCGCCACCGCCAAGAGCCGCGACGTCTTCGGCGCCCGCGGCGACATGCAACAACGCGTGTGGAGCTACGTCCTCACGGGCGCCGTGCCCGAGAGCCTGGTGGAGTCCCTGCTGCCCACGCTGTCTTCCCAGGCCGGCCGCCCCGCTGGCGAGTGGGCGGCCATGGCAGCGCGCCCGCTGGGACCGGACCCCGCCAGCGCGCAGGAGACCGAGAACCGCCAGGCGCGCATTCTGCGCGGTCGCTTGCTGCAAGCCGCTGCCGACCGGCAGGTCACGGTGGAGGAGCTGGACGCGCTCCTCCGCTTCGCCGACCGTCTGCGACGCTGACGCCTCGCTGGTGCCTGGAGACACCACGGGCGGGGGCCATCCCCCGCCCGTTTCGACCGTCTGGAGCCTAGGGGGGTTCTAGAACAGGACCTTCAACCCCACCTGGATGACGCGCGGGTCGCCGGCACCGGCGCGGACGGTGCCGTCGAAGTTGAATGCGAGGTTCGTCGTCTCGGGCCGCAGGAAGTTGGCGCGGTCGAGGACGTTGAAGACCTCGACGACCGGCTGCAGCGTGAAGCGGTTCATCGTGAAGTCGCGCGAGAGCCGCAGGTCGATGGACGAGAAGATGTTGTCCTTGCGCCCCGAGTTGCGCAGCACGATGCTGCCGTCGGGGTTGATGCGATCCGCCGGGGACGCCGCATCGGCGCCGGTGCGGGTGATCGACTTCGGCTGCGCCGAGCGGTAGGCGTAGCGCAGGTTGAGGTCGAGATCGAGGGGCAGGCGGAAGAGCGCCAGGGCGTTGACGCGGTGGCGCTGGTCGCGGTTCGACCAGTTGTACTCGCGGTCGAGTTGACGGATGTCGGCGTAGGTGAAGGTGAACGGGTCGCGCTCGTTGTCGTCGTCCGACTTGTCGTGCGACCAGGTGTAGTAGACCTGGTACGCGTAGTTGTCCGTCATCCGCTTGTCGAGCCCGATCGTGACGCCGCGATACCGGCTCTTCGCCGTCGACTCCACGGTGGTGAGCGTCGTGATGCCGTTGCTTCCTCCCGGCGGGAGACCGCTGGACCACGGGCTGCCCAGACGCGGGTCGTTGCGGTTCGTGAAGCGCGTGATGTGGTCGGTCTTGGCGTAGTTGAGCTTGAGGAGGCCGGCCGTGTCCGGCAGCACTTCGCGCTCGTAGGAGAAGCTGACGGCAGTGGTGCGCGGCGTCTGCCAGTCCTTGTCGTAGACAAAAACGTCGGGGAAGAACACCGCACCGCCTTGGAGCAGTTGCGTGTAGGGCGGCGGCGGCCCGAGGACCCCCGCCAGATCGGAGTTGCGGAAGAGGGTCTGCCCGAGGCTGCCGTTCGTCGAGCGCGTCGAGGCGAGGTTGAGAGCCGGCAGCCGGGCGTTGAAGACACCGGCGGTGAACCGCACGACCGAGGTGCGCGCCTCGTCGGGAACCCAGGAGATTCCGAGCCGCGGCTGCCACATCGCCCAGTCGTCGGGGATGTCGCCGTCGGAAGGGAAGGTCTGCGGCCCGGCGGGGGTGTTCACGGTGCGGCCGATGAAGGGAGCGAAGAACACCTCGCTCGGCGGCGTGCGGACGTCGGGATTGTCGAGCCCCTCCCAACGCAGGCCGTAGTCGATCGTCAGGTTGTCGCGCGCCTTCCACTGATCCTGGATGTAGATCGCTGGTTCTTTCTGCGTGATGTCCTGAGTGCCGGCCTGCTCGACGGTGGTGCTGCCGACGCCGGCTTGCTGCAGGTAGAGCAGAACGGTGCCCTGCGTGCCGCCGCTGTTGACGTAGTTGATGAAGTCGCTCGTCGTCAAGAAGACGAAGCGGCCATTGGCGAAACCGATGAACGTCTGCGACGACGTCACCTCGTTGTATTCGACGCCGGCCTTGAACGAGTGATTGCCGCGCAGGTAGGACAGGTTCTCGGTGATCTGTTTGCGGTCGTCGTCGTATTCGACGGGCAGGAAGAAGGGCATGCCCCAGCGGGCGCCATTGGGGGTGAAATCGTCGTTAAAGAGGATGGCGGTGTCGGGGAACGGCCGGCTCTGCCCAGGGATGTCCGGTCCCTCGTACGGACGCGGCCGCCACTCCTTGGCGTACTGGAGGCGCACCTCGTTGAGGACGTTGCTCGACAGGGTGCTGATGATGGTCGCCGTGACCGCGTGCGAGTAGTCCTGCTCGACGCCGTTGGCCGAGCGGCCCCACTGGTCGACGTCGAAGGTGCCGTTGACCTGCTCGGAGTTGAGGTAGCTGTAGCGGAAGGTCACCAGGTTGTTCGCCGAGGCCTGCCAGTCGAGCTTGGCGAGCGCCACCTCGGCGTCGTCCGAGCGCTCGATCGGCCCGTTCTCGTTGGGCAGGCCGATGCTGCCGAGGAACGAGACCAGCCGCGGGTCCATGCGTGCCGGGTTGGTCTGCTTGGTGCGGCTCGCGCGCTGCGCGTCGGCGGCGAGGAAATAGAAGATCTTGTCCTTCACCAGCGGGCCACCGAGCGTGAACCCGCCTTGCGTGCGGTCGAAGTTCCCTTCCTCGGCGGTCGAGCCGTCGGGGTTCTTGGGCGTCGACGAGAGGCTCTCGTTGGTGAAGAAGCCGTGCACGCTCCCCTTGAGCTCGTTGGTGCCGGACTTGGTGATCACGTTGACGAAGCCGCCGGAGGAGCGGCCGAACTCGGCCTGCGCGCCGTCGGCGACGACCACGACCTCCTGGACCGCGTCGAGGTTGAAGGTGAAGGGCGGGCGCTGGCCGCCGCGCTGCTCGCCGAAGAACGGGTTGTTGAAGTCGGCGCCGTCGACCGAGACGTTGTTCGAGATGCCCTTCTGCCCGTTGATCGACAGCTCGTCGCCGTCGGGGCCCTGGACGATCGTGACGCCCGGAGTGAGCTTGACGAAGTCGAGGAAGTTGCGGCCGTTGTTCGGTAGCCCCTCGACCATCTGGGCGTCGAGGCGCACCGCACCCTCGGTGCGGCTCGTCTCGATGACCGGCGCCTCGCCGGTGACGGTGATCGACTCGGACACCGTCGGCGGCTGCAGGGCGAGGTCGACGTCGAGCGTCTGGCCGACGCCGAGGTCGATGCCCTCGCGGACGAGGTTGGAGTACCCCTCCGCGGCCACCGTGATGCGGTAGGGGCCGAGAGGCAGGAGCACGCCGCGGTAGCGGCCGGAGCCGTCCGTCGTCAGCGTCTTCTCGAAGTTCGTGGCCACGTTGGTGATGACGACGACCGCGCCGGTAACGGGGGCGCCCTCTGCCGTGACGCGACCCTGGATGACGCCCGTGGTCGCCTGCGACTGGGCGAGGGCGCCGGTCGCGGCGAACGCCAGTAACGCCAGGACCAATAGACCCGCACGGGAAGCTCTCTGCATGAAATCTCCTCTATGGGCTTGAGGTTTTGGGATGGCTCTCGGACACTCTATGACAGGGCCCCGTGCCCGCCAACGCAGGTGCGGAGCCGTCGAGCAGACGGCGCCGGAAGGCGAGCGATGGCGCGCGCAAGATATCCTCGCGGCGATGCCGACCGAGCTCCCCGACACACGCAGCGCCGCCGCGGCCGCCGCCACGAAGGCGCCCGCCGATCGAGGGTCGCCCGTCGGCACGCAGGTGAGGATCGGGATCGTGCACTACCTCAACAGCTGGCCGCTCGCGTGGAGCTTCCTGCGCGGCGACGCGCCCGGCTGGGCGACTCCCGTCTACCTGCCGCCGGCGGCGGTCGCCGACGGTCTCGCGGACGGCACTCTCGACGTCGGGCTCGTCCCCTCCGCCGAGCTCCAGCGCATTCCCGGCCTCGCCGTCGTCCCCGGCCTCTGCATCGCTTCGCAGCACGAGGTGAAGAGCGTGCTGCTCGTGTCGAAGGTGCCGACGGACCGCATCCGTCGCGTGGCGCTCGACGAGAGCAGCCGCACCTCGGCCGTGCTGGTGCAGCTCCTGCTCGCGGAGCGTTTCGGCGTGCGGCCCGAGGTGGCACCGTTCCGGCCGGACCTCGCGGCGATGCTCGCCACCGCCGACGCGGCGCTGCTCATCGGCGACCCCGCGCTGCGCGTCGACCGCACCGGACTCTTCGTCGTCGACCTCGCCGCGGAGTGGCGCGCGCTCACCGGCCTGCCGTTCGTCTTCGCGGTGTGGGCGGTGGCGCCCGCCGCTGCAACCGCGGCGGGTGCTAGCCGACTGCCGGTGCTGCTCGCCGGCAGCCTCGCCGCCGCCGAGGGCGACCTCGATCGACTGGTGGCGACTGCCGCGGATCAGCTCGGCATCGACGCCGCGGAGGTGCGCACCTACTTGACCGAGCACCTGAGCTACCGCCTCGGCGCTCCCGAGCGCGCTTCCCTGGAGGAGTTCTTCCGCCGCGCGCACGCCCACGGGCTGTTGCCTGCGCCGCGGCCGCTCCGGTATGTGGGTTGAGAGCCCGCGCTGGAACGCGGGTGGGTGGGGGCGGCCCCCTGCCCCTCCAGGGGCAGCGGGGGTGGCAGCGCTTCGCGCGCGGGGGGGCGATGACGCCGGCTGATCGCCTCGCCGGCTGGGGAGGAGTCTCGGTGCCGGGGCGCGAGGTGCGCTCCGAGGACCTCGCGGCGATCACCCGCGACGCGGTGCTCACGCGTGGCCTCGGGCGCGCCTATGGCGACGCCGCGCTGCCGCCGCCCGGCGTCGAGACCGTCGCCGCGTCACCCCTCGCCGACCGCATCCTCGCCTTCGACGAGACCACCGGCGCGCTGCGCGCCGAGGCTGGTCTCTCCTTGCGCGCCCTGCACCGCGTCGTGGTGCCGCGAGGGTTCTTCGCGCCGGTGTCGCCGGGGACCGAAGACGTCACCCTCGGCGGCATGGTGGCCGCGGACGTCCACGGCAAGAATCACCACGTCGCCGGCACGTTCGGGGGCCACGTCGAGGAGCTCCTCCTGCGCGTCGGCGACGGGCAGCTGGTGCGGTGCTCGCCACGGCTCGAGCCGGAGCTCTTCTGGGCCACCGTGGGCGGCATGGGGCTCACCGGCCACGTGCTCGAGGTGGCGTTCCGGCTCGAGCGCATCCCGTCGCCATGGATCCTCTGCGAGACCCAGCGCTTCCCGCGGCTCGCGCCGCTCGTGCACGCCCTTCGCGAGGCGTCGGCGCGTTGGCCGTTCACCGCCGCGTGGCTCGACTGCATCGCCGGCGGCGAGTCGCTCGGGCGCGGCGTGCTCCACTGCGGCCGCTGGTGCGGTGCCGGCGAGGGGCCTGCGACTCCGCCGCCCGAGCGCCTGGAGGTGGCGGTGCCGATGCTCGCGCCGTCGTGGCTCCTCAACCGCGCCACGGTCGGGCTCTTCAACCGCGTGTTCTGGCTGGACCAGAGCCCGGCGCGCCACGTCGTCCACCCCGGGAAGTTCTTCTACCCGCTCGACCGCGTGCGCCGGTGGAGCCGCCTCTACGGCAGGCGCGGCATGACGCAGCACCAGTGCGTGTTGCCGATGGCGGGCGCCGAGGAGGTGGAGGCGTTCCTGCGCCTCGTGCGCGACTCCGGGGGCGTCCCGTTCCTGGCGGTGCTCAAGGACTTCGGCGCCGAGGGCTGCGGCATGCTCTCGTTCCCGCGACCCGGGCTCACCCTGGCGCTCGACTTCGCCGTCGACACCGGCACTCCGGCGCTCGTGGCGACCCTCAACCGGTACGTGCGCTCGCTTGGCGGGCGCGTCTACCTGGCGAAGGACGCGTTCACCACGGCGGCCGACTTCGCCGCGCTCGAAGGGGAGCGCCTCGAGCGCTTCCAGCAAGTGCGGCGGCGCTGGGATCCGCACGGGCGCATCCGCAGCCGCCTCTCGGTGCGCCTCCTCGGCGACGCCGACGCCGGTGTGGCGGGAGCTGCCGCATGAGCCGCAGCTCGAGTCGGAAGGTGGCGCTCGCCGGGGGCACCCGGGGCCTCGGCCGCGCGCTGGCGCGGCAGCTCGTCGAACGCGGCCACGCGGTGGCGGTGCTCGGCCGCGACGAGGAGCAGCTCGGGCGCGCGGCCGACGACCTCAGGGCACGCCGGGGGAGCGGCGCGATCGTCGCCACCGCCGTCCTCGACCTCGAGCGCCCGGAGACCTTCGGACCGGCACTCGACGCCGCCGCGGCGGCGCTCGGCGGTCTCGACACGGTGGTGCTGACCGCCGCGGAGTTCGCCACCCAGGACGCTCTCGAGGCGGACCTGCCGCGGTTGCGCCGGCTGCTCGACGTCGACTTCACCGCGGCGGTGCTCTTCTGCGAGGAGGCGCGGCGCCGGCTGCTCCCCAGCGGCCTCGATCCTGGGGCCGCGGTCGCCCCGACTCTCTGCGTCTTCGGCTCGGTCGCGGGGGACCGCGCCCGCAAGCCGGTCGCCCTCTACGGCGCCGCCAAGGCGGGGCTCGCCCACTACCTCGACGGCCTCGACCTGCGCTACTCCGGGCGCGGCCTCCGGGTGCTCGTGGTCAAGCCGGGCTTCGTGCGCACGGCGATGACCCAGGGGCTTCCCGAGCCTCCGTTCGCCGCCGACCCCGAGCCGGTCGCGCGGCGGGTGGCGACGGCGCTTGAGCGCGGCCGCGGGGGCGTGCTCTACGCACCCCCGATCTGGCGGCTGGTGATGGCGGTGGTCCGTTCCCTGCCTCGGGTCGTCATGCGGCGAGCGCGGTTCTGAAAGCGGTCCGATAAGATAGGCCCATGGAGCTTGCTCCCTCACGCCGGCCGCCGGCGCAGATCCTCGAGGACGCCGTCGCCGGGCGCCGCATCAGTGCCGGCGACGCCCACACCCTGCTGCTCGAGGGGGACCTGCTCGAGCTCGGCCTGGCCGCGCAGGCGGTGCGCAACCGCCACAACGCCCCGGCGGTGGCGACCTACAACGTCGACCGCAACATCAACTACACCAACGTTTGCGTCTACCGCTGCCGGTTCTGCGCCTTCTACCGCAAGCCGGGCGATCCCGAGGGCTACCTGCTGCCCTTCGAGGAGATCGGCAAGAAGATCGAGGAGACGCTGGCCCTCCACGGCACCGGCATCCTCATGCAGGGCGGCGTCCACCCCGACCTGCCGATCACCTGGTACGAGGAGCTCCTGCGCTGGATCCGTGCCGAATACCCGGCGATCCACGTCCACGCCTTCTCACCGCCCGAGATCAAGTTCATCGCCAAGAAGGAGCGGATGAGCTTCTACGACGTCATCGGCCGGCTCAAGGAGGCGGGCCTGATGTCGATCCCCGGCGGCGGCGCCGAGCTGCTCTCGGACAAGGTGCGCAAGGAGGTCCTCGCCTACCCCAAGGCGTCGGCCGAGGAGTGGATCGACATCAACCGCCAGGCGCACCGCCACGGCCTGCGCACGTCGGCGACGATGATGTACGGCATGGGCGAAGAGCTGGTGGCGCGGGTCGAGCACCTGCAGCGCATCCGCGACCTGCAGGACGAGACGGGCGGGTTCACCGCCTTCATCTCGTGGACCTTCCAGCACGAGCACACGGAGATGGCCGAGGTCCCCGAGACCTACGCCCACGAGTATCTGAAGACCGTCGCCGTGTCGCGCCTCTTCATCGACAACGTCACCCACTTCCAGACCAGCTGGGTGACGCAGGGCAAGAAGATCGGCCAGCTCGCACTCGCCTTCGGCGCCGACGACATGGGCTCGATCATGATCGAGGAGAACGTCGTCTCCGCCGCCGGCACCAAACACGTGATGAGCCAGGAGGAGATGGAGCGGCTGATCACGAGCGCCGGCTACCGCCCGCGCCAGCGCACCAACCTCTACGAGCGCTTCGTCGAGCCCGCCGACACCGCGGCGATCGCCCGCCGCTACCGCCACGCCCTGACCCCGGAGCACCGAGCCCTCGCCTCGCCCCTGCCGGTGGTGGGGTGAAGGTCAAGGCAGAGTCGCCTCGACTCCGGGGGGCGGCAGCGCGCCACGCGCGCGGGGGTGGACGCGGCAGCGCGTTGTGCGCGCGGGGGGGGACATGATTGGCGCCCGCTTCGGGCACTACTTGCTGCTCGACCGCGTCGGCGAGGGCGGCATGGGCACCGTGTACCGTGCCGAGGACACGCGAACGGGCACGCCCGTCGCGGTCAAGGTGCTCGACGAGGCGCGCACGCGCGACCCGCAGATCCTGTCGCGCTTCCGGCGTGAGGCGCGCATCGAGGCGGCGCTTCGCCACCCGAACATCGCCGCTTTCCACGATTTCGACGAGGCGGTGATCGCCGGCGCCGGCGGCGGCCCGCGACGGCGCGTCGTCTTCCTCGTCATCGAGTGGGTGGCGGGCGAGGACCTGACCGCCGCCCTCCAGCGCAAGGAGCGCTTCGGGCCGGCCCGCCTCGTCGAGGTCGCGCGGCAGGTCACGGCCGCCCTCGAGGTCGCCCATGCCGCCGGCGTCGTGCACCGCGACTTGAAGCCGAGCAACATCCGGTTGACCCCCGACGGCACGGTCAAGGTGCTCGACTTCGGCCTCGCCAAGATCCTCGAGAGCGCCGACCTGCACCGCGACCACCCGCCGACCTTCCAGACCTCGATCGGCTCCCTGCTCGGCACCGCGCCGTACATGGCGCCAGAGCAGCTCTTCGGGCGCGGCGTCGACACCCGCACCGACCTCTTCGCCCTCGGTGTCGTGCTCTACCAGATGGCCACCGGCGAGGTCCCCTTCTCGGGCCGCAACATCGTCGAGGTGCTGCAGGCGGTGTCGAGCAAGACCCCGGTGCCGCCGAGCCGCCTCGACCCCGGACTGCCGCCGCAGCTCGACGCGCTGATCCTGCGGTTGCTCGCCAAGGAGCCGTCGGGACGCTTCCCCTCCGCCACCGCGGTGCGCGAGGCGCTCTCCGCGGTCTAGTGTCCGAGGTGGGCACCGTGCGCGGCCGGATCGCTTGGCGCGTGACGCCGCGGCTCGTCGCGGCGGGTCTCCTGCTGCTGCCGGTCGGGGCGGCCACGACCTGGCTCCAGTTGCTCGTGCTGGCCGCGCTGCTGGTGGCGCTCGGCTGCGCCGGCGAGGCGCTCGCGGCGCGATGGTTCCCGGGTCTGCGCGCGCCGGACCGCGCCCTGGTGACCGCGGCCTGTGCCGTCGCCACGGCGCTGCTGGCGGGTGTCGTGCTCGGACACTTCGGTCTGCTGACCGGGCCCGCCTTTCGCGCGGTCGCGGCGCTGCTCGCCGTCGCCACGCTCTGGCCGCCGCGAGCGGCGCGTGGCGAACAGGGGCCGCAGGGCGAAGGCCGCGGCGAGTCTCCGGGTCGGGGGTTCGTCCTCATGCGTGGCTCTCGCGTGCGGCGGCTCGCGGCGGGCGTGGTCCTCGCCGCCGCCGTGGCGAGCGGCGCCGGGGTGGCGCAGCGGATCTGGCACTACCGCCAGGCGCAGCCGGGCCGCTTCTCCTTCGACGACACCTCCTACCACCTCTTCACTGCGGCCACCTTTCATACCAACCACGACCTGCGTATGCCGCGCTTCTCGTACGGCGACCCGCGGACGACGTTCTACCCGCTCGCCTCGGAGCTCCTCGCCTGGGAGCTCACCACGCCGTTCGCCGGCGGCGACTTCGCGGCGCGCTGGGTCGAGCTGCCGTTCGCGCTGCTCACGCTGCTCGCCACGGCGGTGGTGGCGCGGCGGCTGGGTGCCGGCAGCGTCGGGTGTCTTCTGGCGCCGCTCCTCTATGCCAGCGTCACCGAGGCCGTGCCGTTCAGCGCGCTGGCGGCGGGCAACGACCACGCCGTCGGCTTCGCCGTGATCGCCGTCGTGCACGCCGCGCTCCTCCTGCGCGGTCGAGCGGCCCCCGGCACCGGCGCGTACGCCGGGATCGCGATGGGTCTGCTCGTCGGCACGAAGCTCGTGGGCCTTCTCGACTCGCCGTCGCTGGGGCTGCTGGTGCTGCTCTGTCTCGCCGTCTCGCGGGCGGCGCCGGGCGACCGCCTGCGATCGCGGGGCGTGGCGCTGGCGGTGTGCGTCGGCGTGGCGCTGCTGGTGGGCGGCTACACATACCTGCGCAATGCGGCAACCGCCGGCAACCCGCTCTTCCCGGTCGCCATTCGGCTCGGACCGCTGTCGCTGCCCGGCTGGGTGGACGTCTACCCCTCGCCCGCCCACGAGGCGCCCGAGTCGGTGATCGACCCCTGGCGCTTCCCGTGGGTGCGACGCGAGCTGCTCGGGCCGCTCTTCCGCTGGACGATGCTGCCGGCGCTCCTCCTCGCGCCCGTGGTGGCGCTGCTCCGCCGGCGTTCGCGACGCGGGCTCGTCGTTGCCTGGGTGGTCGCCCAGCCGCTCGTCCTCTACCTGCTCTTCGTCGCCCTCATCGAAGACCATCGCACCATCCGCTACCTCTTCGGCGCGGTCGCGCTCGCGGCCGTGGCGACGACATGGCTCGTGACGCGGCTGCCCGAGAAGTGGCGATGGCCACTGGTGGCGGCGCTTGCCGCGCTCGCCTCCGGCCGCTGGGTGATGGCGAGGCCGGGGCTCCTGGCCGTCTCCGCCCTCGTGCTGACCGTCGCGTGGGCTCTCGCGCGCCGCCGCCGCGCGGGGTACGTGTGGCATCCGAAACCCGTGGCCGCGCTGGCGCTGCTCGCCGCATGTCTGGTGGCGCCCTCCGTCGCGCGGACGGTCGCACGCTACGAAGCGCACCGGCTCGACCAGGAGCCGGCAGCCGGCGCGCTGGCGACGCTCACCGGTGGCCGTGCCGCCCGCGTCGCCTACCTCGGATGGAACCAGCCCTATCTCTACTGCGGCCACCGCCTCCAGAACGTGGTGTCGATGGTCCCCGGCGGTCGCCACCTCGACGCGCGGGACTACCGCTGGGGCAGCGACACGGTCGATCCGTTCGGCGATCCGTCCACCCGCAGGCGGTGGCTGCGCAATCTCGAGACGCTCCGCATCGAATACATCGTCTGGGTCGCACAGGGCGGGAAGAGCGGCCCGGAGCACTGGTGGATGGAGCAGACGCCGGCTCTCGAGCGGCGCTACGGTGACGGCCGCGTCGAGGTCTGGCGGGTGCGAACTCCCGGTGCGCTGGGCTCCGGCAAGCCGCCACGAGCTCCGCGCGGTCCCAGGCGTCCGGGAGAGGCGACCTGATGGCGGACGCCTCGGCGGGGAGCGAGCCGCCGAGCGTTGGCCGGCGGTCTCCCTGGCGGGCGCGTGGCGCCGGCATCGGCGCTGCGCTGCTTCTGGTATTCGGGTCGCTGCGACCCGACATGCCGCGCCCGATCCAGGGGCTCGTGCTCGCGGCACTGCTCTTCGCGCTCTGGCGGATCGGCGCGACAATCGCTCGCGCCACCGTTCCCGACCTGCGGGCGCTCTCGTTCGCCGTCGCATCTTTCTCCTTCGCCGCCGCCTTCGCGAGCGTCGTCGCCGCCGGGCTCGGACATTTCGGTGCGCTGCGGCCGGCGCCCTTTCTCGCCATCGTCGCTGCGGTCCTCGGCGCCAGCGTCTTCGTGCGTCGCCCGGAACGCCCGCCGTCGAACGCAGGGGCGGTGGCGCCCGAGGGGGACGAAGTCGGGGGCAGCTGGAAGGAGCGCGCCGAGGCGGCGCTCGCCGGTGGGACCCTTCTCGCGATGGTCCTGGGCTACCTCGCCGAGGCGGCGCGGCGTTTCGCGAAGCCGCTCGCGGGCGGGCCCGACGACCTCTCGTACCACCTCTCGGCGATCGCCGTCTGGCGGCACTGGGGGGACCTGCGGATGCTCAAGTTCTCGATGGGGGACTGGGGGACCGTCTTCTACCCGATCCTCCCCGAGCTCTCGGGCTGGGTGCTGCTGACACCGTTCGGCGACAGCGACGTGGTGACGCGCTGGGCGGAGCTCCCCTACGCCGTCGCCTCGCTCGTGGCGACGGCGGCGATCGCGCGCCGCCTCGGGCTGCGGCCGAGCGCGGCGGTGCTCGCCGCGGGGTTCTACGGCGTCCTCAATCGCGTCGCCGTGCTCGCCTTCGCCGCCGGCAACGACCACGTCACCGGCTTCTGTACGCTGGCGGCGCTCGACGCCGCGCTCGCCTGCGCGGAGCGGCCGCGGCCGGGACGCTTCGCCTATCTCGGCACGACCTTGGGTCTGCTCGTCGCCTCGAAGTACCTCGGCGTGTTCTTCGCCATCACCATCCTCGTGCTGCTCGCGCTGACGATGCTCTTCGCGCGCGGTCGCGACGGGAGCGGCGAGCGGATCGGCGTGCGCGCACTCGTCGTCGGGGCCGCGGTGGTGGTGGCGAGCGCCGCCGTCGTCGGCGGCTACACCTACCTCCGCAACTGGGTGACCACGGGCAACCCGCTCTATCCGCAGCCGGTGCACGTCGCGGGTTTCGAGCTCTTCCCGGGACGCGAGGAGCTGAGCCTCGGCGGACGCCGCGGCGGCGAGCAGTCGCGAATCGACCTCTACGACTTTCTTCTTGCGCCCGACAACCCCTTCGCCGGTTTCTTCCCGTTCACGCTCCTGCCTGCGGCACTGCTCGCGCCCCTCGCGGCGGGGGCCTCCCGCCGCTGGCGCGACGCGCTCGTGCTCGCGCTGCCGGCGGTGCTCTTCCTCGAGTTCCTCTACTTGACCTGGGACCATCGCGACATCCGCTACTTCCTCGCCGGCATCGCGGTCGCCGGCGTGGCCTTCGCGTGGCTCACCGAGCGGCTGGGCGCCGTGGGGGCCTGGGTGCGCGTGGGCGCGCTCGCGGTGCTGGTGCTCCGCTACGTGCGCTGGATGGGGACGCGAGGCACGCGCGAGGTGGTCGTGGCGGTGCTGCTCGTGGCGGCGGTGGCGCTCGTGCTGCGCCGGCGATCGCGGTGGGAGGCGAGGGCGCGTGTCGCCGCCGCGCCGGCGCTGGGCGTCTCCCTGGTGGCCGCGTGCCTGGTCGTCGGGTGCAACGTCGAACGCTTCGAGCGCGTCAGGCTCTCGGGATCGCCGGCGGCGAACGCGCTGGAGAGGCTCACCGGCGGGCGTGGGGAGACGGTCGCGTATGTCGGCCTCAACCAGCCGTATCTCTACTTCGGCCGCAGGCTGCAGAACGTCGTGCACGTCGTGCCACGCTCGTGGAACCTGCGTGCCGAGTACTACCGCTGGGGCGGCCCTCCCGACCCGCCCTTCCCGCCGAGCCGGTACCGGCGCTGGCTGGGGGTGATGGAGACGCTCGGCGCGCGCTACGTCGTCGTCCACCGCTCGGCCGACGAGAACCCCGAGCGGCGCTGGATGGCCAACCACTGGGAGCGCTTCCACCGCGTGTACGACGACGAGGTGATGGAGATCTGGAAGCTCGCGCCCCGCGACGCGGCACCCGGTCAGCCGGAGGGGAGAAGCCGGTAGACGAGGTTGCGCTCGTCGGAGAAGACGAGCTCCGCCTCGCGAGCCGGCCCCTCGGTGAGCGCGGCGTCCATCGGCAGCAGCCTGCCGCGAGCGGCGAGCCTGCCACCCCGGACTCCGCTCACCACCACGTGCGAGATGCCGAGCTGACGCAGCAGCTCGAGCTGCCGCCGCTCGTGCAGCGGCCAGGCGAGCTCGCGCTGCAGGGTCAGGAACGAGGGCGCGAGGTAGCCGCTGTAGCCGTTCGCGAGCCGCTTGCCGTGGAGCGTCTGGTAGAGCATGCGATCGATCTCGCCCGGCGCCGCGCCGGCGAAGGGAAGCTCGACGATCGCCGTCACGTCGCGCTGCCCGGCGAGCCAGTGGTAGGCGCGCGGGAACGACTCGGGAGCCGGGACGTCGACCCACGTGAGCCGCCGCGGCGTGCTGTCGAAGAGGAAGAGTGCCAGGAGCGCCCCTGCAGCGCCGCGCCGTGCTGCGGTCGCGCCGGCGGGAGCGAGGTGGTCGAGACCGCGGCCGGCGAGCCATGCGATCGGCAACAGCGCGATGGCGAAGAAGCGCGTCGGCACCCGCATGCCGGAGAGCCCCGGCACCACGCGCGCGAGGGTGAGGTAGACGGCGGGGAAGCAGAGCAGCAGGCTCGCCGCCGCGGTGCCGAGCATCGCCCGGTCCCAGCGTGAGAGCGGTGCCGGCCGCTCGCCCGGGCCCGCCTGGTAGCGGCGGACGATGGCGAAGAGCGCGACGCAGACGAGGATCGTCGCGGCGAAGCCGGCGAAGAGAGCGTTCTCGTCGCGGAAGGCACCCTTCCACTCCTCCGCGGAGAAGTAGAGATTGCGGGTCGACGGCTGCCAGAGGCTGGTCAGGGTCGCGCCGAAGGTACGAGTCTCCTCCGGCGAGCGCTCGAGGCCGAGCTCGCGGCTGACTCGCCAATACGGGACGAAGAACGCGGCTGCGAGCGCCGCGGCCGCGAGCAGCGCCGGGACGAGCACGCGAAGGGAGGCACGAGCCGAGAGCTCGCGACCATGCTCCGCCCAGTGGAGCGCGAGGAGGACGAGCAGCGGCAGGTGCGCCATGTACGCCAGCGAGGTGCCGCCGCTCACCTGCAGGGCGTAGGCGGCGACGAAGACGGCGGCGCTGCGGAGCGTGGGCGCCGCGAGCAGCTCGTCCCACGCCCAGACGAGAAGAGGCAGCCACTGCGCCCAGAGGATGGCGAGGTGGGACAGCTGGTCCCAGCGGAAGGGCGCCGCGGCGTAGACGAGGCCGGCGGCGAACGCGGCCGGCGCCGAGAGCCCGCGTCGGCGGAAGACCCAGAAGGTGATGAAGCCGCCGAGGACGAACGACGAGACGACGAGCAAGGTGTAGGGGGCGACCTCGCTGCCGGTGAGCGCCCGCAACGGAGCCGAGAGCACGGCGGGGCCAAGAAGGTGGTCTGAGAAGGCGAGCACGCCCCTGGTGGGGTGGAAGAACGGCGGGCTCCAGAGGCCCGCGAACCCGCGGCGCAGGCTCCGGTACCCCCACTCGAGGATGTAGAGGTTGAACCAGGGGTCGCCGTCGTCGGGGACGACGGCACGCCCGAGCTTCTGCCAGATCGGACGGAACCAGAAGAGCGCCAGCGCCACGTATGCGGACGCGGCGGCTAGCGCTGGACCCGCGCCCGCGCCCCTGTCAGCCCTCACGTCCCCGACGCTGCTTCGTCTCTGAACCGCCCTGACTCCGGCGTCAGATATCGAACTCGACTCCCTGCGCGAGTGGCAGCGCGGTGCCCCAGTTGATGGTGCACGTCTGCCGGCGCATGTACGCCTTCCAGGAGTCCGCCCCCGCCTCGCGCCCGCCGCCGGTCTCCTTCTCGCCGCCGAAGGCGCCGCCGATCTCGGCGCCCGAGGTGCCGATGTTGACGTTGGCGATACCGCAGTCGCTTCCGGTCGAGGCCAGGAAGCGCTCGGCGTAGCGCATGTTGAGCGTGAAGATCGCCGACGAGAGACCCTGCGGCACCGCGTTGTGCAGCTCGATCGCCTCGTCGAGGGTCTCGAACTCCTGGACGTAGAGGATCGGCGCGAAGGTCTCCTCGCAGGTCATGCGCATGGCGGTGTGCGCTTCGACGAGCGTCGGCTCCACGAAGAACCCCGGGCGGTCGACGAGGTTGCCGCCGTAGAGCACCCGGCCGCCTTCCTGCCGCACGCGATCGAGGGCGGCGCGCATCTTGTCGACGGCCGCCTTGTTGACGAGCGGGCCCATGAGCGTGGCCGGCTCGAGCGGGTCGCCGATGCGGATCGAGCCGTAGGCGGCGACCAGCTTGCGCTTCATCTCGTCGGCGATCCCCTTCTGCAGGAAGAGCCGGCGGCAGGTCGTGCAGCGCTGGCCGGCGGTGCCGACGGCGGCGAAGAGCACGGCACGCAGCGCGAGGTCGAGGTCGGCGTCGTTCATCACGACGATCCCGTTGTTGCCGCCGAGCTCGAGCAGGCTGCGGCCCAGCCGCTGCGAGACGAGGGTGCCGATGCGGCGCCCCATCGCCACCGAGCCGGTCGCCGAGATGAGCGGGAAGCGGGGGTCGCGCACCATCCGCTCGCTGACCTCCTCGATGGGGCCCAGGATCATGTTGAAGATCGGCGGCGCGCTGTTCTCCTCGAGGACCTCGTGGGCGATGCGGGTGACGGCGATCGCCGAGAGCGGCGCCTCGGGGGAGGGCTTCCAGAGCATCGAGTTGCCGCACACCGCCGCGACCATGGCGTTCCACGCCCACACCGCCACCGGGAAGTTGAAGGCGGTGATGATGCCGTTGGGCCCGAGGGGCAGCCACTGCTCGTACATCCGGTGCTGCGGGCGCTCGGAGTGCATCGACAGCCCGTAG
>Ga0209382_10002655_pt1 | contig 25589 bp, 28 predicted proteins | sample SoiMetdeltSBSDD5_FD_187599 | JGI IMG/M metagenome (GOLD analysis project Ga0209382, IMG submission 187599) | Bulk soil microbial communities from a Populus tree surrounding site in Tennessee, USA - Soil MetaG P. deltoides SBSDD5 (SPAdes) (version 2) | ecosystem: Environmental > Terrestrial >... | reverse complement strand
GTCCAGGGTCATCGGTCGATCCTCCCAAAGTGGTCCCTTGCAGGGGGTTGTCACTCTGGGAACGATAGGCCTGATGGCCCTCTTCTTTTCGCCGAAGAAGTGTCAACACTAACTCGACTCAGGACAGACTAGACGCTCGACCGTGAAGCCCGTGGCGCGAAAGAGCCGGATCCACTCGCCGTAGGGCAGATCGAATTCCACCGAGCCGTCGTCCGACCACTCGATCCGGTGCAGTCCGAAGTAGGAGCGAACGAGCCGGTCACCGGCTACCTCGGCGGCGTCGGCGGTGGTGAGGAGGCGAAGCAGGCCGGTCTTGAGGAACACCAGGTCGCCGCCCGGGCGGAGAAGCCGGGCCGCCTCCGGCACCCACCGGTACGGGTCGCACCAGATGCTGGCGCCGTATTCGGAGATGGCGAGGTCGAAGTGCGCATCGGGCAGGGGCACCGCCTCGGCATTGCCGTGGATCAACGGGAATTCCAGGCCGTGCTGGCGCTGCAGGGCGCGCGCGGTCTCGAGCTGACGCTCGGAGTTGTCGACGCCGACGACACGCGCCCCGTGCCGGGCCAGCCAGGCCGACTTGTAGCCGGTGCCGCAGCCGAGGTCGATGGCGTCCCGCCCCGACACGGGCGGCAGCATCCGGAGCTCGCGCTCCGGAATGCCCCAGACCCCCCACGACATCTCGTCCTCGGCCCAGCCTTGCCGGCCGGCCTCGGCGTAGTCCGCGGCGAGGCGATCCCAGACGGCGCGGTTACGCCGGACATGGTCCGGGAGGGGGTCGGTCATGACGGCTGGACCTCCTTGCTATACTGTGTACCGACCAGTCGGTACAAAATCCCTGGCACCCAGGCGGAGCGACAATGAGCATGGTCGAGACCAAGAGCGCGAAAGCGGCGGCCACGCGCGATCAGATCCTCGATGCGGCCGGACGGCTCATTCATCTGCGCGGATATCACAACACCTCCCTGGACGATGTCTTACGGGAAAGCGGGGTCGGCAAGGGCAACTTCTATTACTACTTCAAGAGCAAGGAAGGGCTGGGCTTCGCGATCATCGACCGGGTGGTCCGGGGCTTCCTCGAGCGCACCCTCGAGCCCGCCTTCGCCGACGAGGCCGCCGATCCCGTCGAGCAGATTCACGGGTTCCTCGATCGGGTGCTGGACAGCCACCGGCGGCGAAACTGCGTGGGGGGCTGCCCGATGGGCAATCTGGCCTCGGAGCTCTCGGACATCCACGAGGGGTTTCGCCAGCGCCTCGCCGAGATCTTCGAGCACTGGCGCGTCAAGGTGGCGGACGCCTTGGAGCGCGGGCGCGCGCGGGGCCGGCTGCGGGCCGACCTCGACGTCGTCGGCGCCGCCGGCTTCCTGGTGGCGTCGCTGGAGGGCGCCATCCTGCTGGCCAAGGTGACCCGCGACATCGCGGTGATGGAGAAGTCGGTGGTCGAGCTGAAGCAGTACCTGACGCTCTACACGATCGGCTGAATTGGACTCGACAACGTGCGCGCCGGGGCGATCGGCGCGCGGGAGAGAGACGACCATGAGTACCCCGACGCCGGACGCGGCGGAGCGGGCGAGAAGCGTACCGGCCGGCCCGCGGCGGCCGGACCCCGATGCGGGCCTCGTCGAGAAGCTCCGGCGCGGCGATCCGGATGCGGCCGACCAGCTCGTCGCCACGTTCGGCGACCGCGTGTACCGGCTCGCCATCCGCATCACCGGCAACGAGCAGGACGCCGAGGAAGTCGTGCAGGACGCCTTGTGGACGGCGGCGCGGAAGATCGGCACCTTCAAGGGCGAGTCCGCGTTCGGCTCCTGGCTCTACCGGATCACCGCCAACACCGCCTACCAAAAGCTGCGGGGGCGCCAGGCGAAGAAGCACGAGGTGCCGTGGGAGGATCTCTTTCCGACCTTCGACGAGATGGGTCAGCACGTGGATCCGGTGAGCGACTGGTCGCCCAAGGTGGAGGAGCCCGCCCTGCAGAACGAGCTGCGCCGGGTGCTGTCCACCGCGATCGACGACCTGCCCCAGGACTACCGCACCGCCTTCCTCATGCACGACGTCGAGGGCCTGTCCAATCCGGAGATCGCGGAGACCCTGGGCATCAGTCTGCCCGCCGTGAAGTCGCGGGTACACCGCTCGCGGCTCTTCCTGCGGGAGCGCCTCTCGCGCTATCTGACGGTGGCCTGAGAGAGGCCAAGCCCGCGCCGACCTTGACTTGTCGGGGACGGGTGTGGTCTCATGAGCCTTCGCGGCGAGACTCCACACGAAAGGCACAGACAGGTATGGATGCGGTGATCGCGACGGGCGGCAAGCAGTACCGGGTGAGCCCCGGCCAGGTGATCAAGGTCGAGCGCCTCGGCAAGACCAAGGGCGCGACGGTGGAGTTCAGCCAGGTCCTGCTGGTGAACCAGGACGGCAAGGTCACGGTGGAGCCCAAGGCGCTCAAGGCCGCCAAGGTCACCGGCGAGGTGGTCGTGGAGAAGCAGGGCCACAAGGTGCTCGTCGTGAAGTTCAAGCGGCGCAAGAACTACCGGCGGCACCGCGGGCATCGGCAGATCATGACCGCCGTCCGCATCACCAAGATCGAGGTGTAGGTCATGGCGCACAAGAAGGGCGTCGGCAGTTCCCGGAACGGCCGCGACTCCAACCCCCAGATGCTGGGGGTGAAGCGCTTCGGGGGCCAGTTCGTCACCGCGGGCAGCATCATCGTCCGGCAGCGTGGCACCCGCTTCAAGCCGGGCATCAATGTCGGGCTCGGCGTGGACCATACCCTCTTCGCCAAGTCCGACGGGTACGTCCGCTTCGAGCGCAAGGGCGACCACAAGTACGTCAGCATCGCCCAGCAGCCCGCCTGATCCACCCCGGGTCCCCGGGGGCATCCCATGTTCGTCGACGAGGTCAGCGTCTTTGTGAAGGGCGGCGACGGGGGCGCGGGCTGCGTGAGCTTCCGCCGCGAGAAGTTCGTCCCCCGCGGCGGCCCTGACGGGGGCGACGGCGGCGACGGGGGAGACATCCTCCTGCGCGCCGACCGTGGCATCACCACGCTCCTCGATTTCCACTACCAGCGCCACTACACGGCCGAGCGCGGGCAGCACGGCAAGGGCGCCGACCGTCACGGCAAGAGCGGCGCGGACACCGTGCTGCGCGTGCCCCTCGGCACGGTGGTGCGCGAGCGGGATTCCGGCGAGCTGCTGGGCGATCTGACCGAGACCGGGCAGACCCTCGTGGTGGCCAAGGGCGCGCGCGGCGGCCGCGGCAATGCGCGCTTCGTCAGCTCCACGAACCGGGCCCCCCGGCGCGCCGACCTCGGCCGGCCGGGCGAGGAGCGCTGGATCCAGATGGAGCTCAAGCTCCTCGCCGACGTGGGTGTGATCGGCTTTCCCAACGCGGGCAAGTCCACGCTCGTGTCGCGCGTCTCCGCGGCCACGCCCAAGATTGCGGACTACCCGTTCACCACGCTCCAGCCCTCGCTCGGGATCGTGCGCGTGGACGAAGGCGAGTCCTTCGTCATCGCCGATCTCCCCGGCCTGATCCCCGGCGCCGCCGAGGGCAAGGGGCTCGGGCACCGCTTCCTCCGCCACACCGAGCGCACGCGGCTCCTCGTGCACCTCGTGGATCTGGATCCCAGCCACGGCCGCGACCCGGTGAAGGACTGGCAGGCCATTCAGGACGAGCTGGCGGCGTACTCGGAGGAGCTGGCGGCGCGGCCCCAGCTGGTGGTGGCGAGCAAGGCGGAGCTGCCGGATACCGCGGCCCGCCGCGCCAAGCTCAAGCGCTTCTGCGCGCGGCGCGGGCTGCCCTTCCTCGCCATCTCGTCGGTGACCGGACTGGGGATCAAGGAGCTCGTCGCCGACATCGGCGCGCGGCTCCGGGGGGAGCGATGGGCGGCCGCCGAGCGCTGAGCCGCGTCCGCCGCGTCGTCGTCAAGGTCGGTAGCGGTCTGATCACCGAGGCCGGGCAAGGCCCCGACGGGAAGCGGATCGCCGCGCTTGCCGCCGATCTCGCCGCCGCGGTGGGCGAGCGGCGCGAGGTTGCGCTCGTCAGCTCCGGCGCGATCGTGACGGGCATGGCGCGCCTGGGGCTGCCCGCCCGGCCGCGCTCCATCCCCGAGAAGCAGGCGGCGGCAGCCGTCGGGCAGTCCGCGCTCATGTGGCACTACGAGCAGGCCTTCAAGAAGCACGGCCTCAAGGTGGGGCAGGTGCTCCTCACCGGGCAGGACGTCGGCGACCGTGGCCGTTATCTCAACGCGCGCAACACGCTTCTCGCGCTGCTCGACTTCGGGGTGCTCCCCATCGTGAACGAGAACGACACGGTGGCGGTGGACGAGATCAAGGTGGGCGACAACGACAACCTCGCCGCCCTCGTGGCGCACCTCATCGACGCCGACCTCCTCATCCTCCTCACCGACGTGGACGGCCTCTACACGGGTGATCCCCGGCGCGATCCCAGCGCGCGCCGGCTCGATACCGTGGAGGTCGTCAACGAGGACATCCGCCGCCTCGTCTTCGACGAGGCCGGTGCGGTCTCGGTCGGCGGGATGGCGACCAAGCTCGAGGCCGCCCAAAAGGCGGGCGCCTCGGGCATTCCCATGGTGATCGCGAACGGGCGCGAGCCCGCGGTGGTGGAGCGGCTCCTCAAGGGGGAGTTGCTCGGCACCTACTTCCAGCCCCGCGACGACCGGCTCGCCGCGCGCAAGCGCTGGATCGGCTACGCCGTCCGGCCGCAAGGGCGCCTCACGGTTGACGCGGGCGCCAAGAAGGCCTTAACTGAGAGGGGCAAAAGCCTGCTGCCCTCGGGACTCGTCGAGATCAGCGGCGAGTTCCAGGCCGGCGAGGTGGTGGCGCTCGCCGGCGCCGAGGGAGGCGACTTCGCCCGCGGGCTGGTGAACTACGACGCCGCCGAGCTCCGGAAGATCCGCGGCGCCAAGACCGCCGACATCGAGCGGGCGCTGGGCTACAAGGGAGTCGGCGAAGTGATACACCGGGACAACCTGGTGGTGCTATGACGGATGGGGAGAGGATGACGAGACGATGACGACCGACATCGCCGCGGCCGTCGCCGCGAAGGCGCGGGCGGCCAAGGAGGCCTCGCGAGTCCTTGCCCTGGCCCCCACCCGGGTCAAGAACGAGGCGCTCGGGCAGATGGCGCGCGCCCTCGAGGAAAAGGCCGCCGCCATCATCGAGGCCAATCGCGCCGACCTCGAGCGGGCCCGGGCCAAGGGTTACGCGCGGGCCTTCGTCGACCGCCTCACCCTCACCGATACGCGCATCGAGGAGATGGCGGTGGGAATCCGGCAGGTGGCGGCGCTGCCCGACCCCGTGGGCGAGACGGTGGAGGCGTGGCGGCGGCCGAACGGCGTGGAGATCTCGCGCGTGCGGGTGCCCCTGGGGGTGGTCGGCTTCATCTACGAGTCGCGGCCCAACGTCACCGCCGATGCCGCCGCCCTCTGCCTCAAGTCCGGCAACGCGGTGGTCCTGCGCGGTGGCAGCGAGGCCCTGGAGTCGAATACCGTCATCGCCCAGCTGCTCGCCAAGGCGGCCGAGAAGGCGGGCGTTCCCGCCGACGCCCTGCAGTACATTGACATCGCGGACCGTGCGGCGGTGATGGCCATGCTGACCCAGGACCGCTTCCTCGACCTCATCATCCCTCGCGGCAGCGAGGAGTTCGTGCGCCTCGTCAACGAGCGCGCCACCGTACCCGTGCTGAAGCACGACAAGGGGCTGTGCCACCTCTACGTGGACGAGGGCGCCGACCTCGACATGGCGGTCGCCCTCACCGTCAACGCCAAGGCGCAGCGGGTGAGCGTGTGCAATGCCCTGGAGACGCTCCTCGTCCACGCCGCCGTCGCGCCCGAATTCCTCGGCCGGCTGGCGCCGCGGCTCGCGGACGCGGGGGTCGAGGTGCGGGCGGACGCGCGGGCGCGGGCCCTCGTGCCGGACGCCAAGGCAGCCCAGGAATCGGACTGGGACACCGAGTACCTGGACCTGATCCTCGCCGTCCGGGTGGTCGAGGGCTTCGACGAGGCGGTCGCCCATATCCGCCGGCACGGCTCTGGGCTGGCCGAAGCCATCGTCACGCGGGATCTGCGGCGGGCGCGCCGGTTCACGCAGGAGGTGGACGCGGCCGCCGTGCTCGTGAACGCGTCCACCCGCCTCGTGGACGGCAGCCAGTTCGGCATGGGCGCCGAGATGGGGATCTCGACGTCGAAGCTGCACGCGCGGGGGCCGGTCGGGGTGCGCGAGCTGACCACGACCAAGTTCGTCGTGATCGGCGACGGGCAGATCCGGGAGTAACGCGCTGGCCGCGCGCGTCGGCGTGTTCGGCGGATCCTTCAACCCCATTCACTTCGGGCACCTCCTCGTCGCCGACGACATCGCGGAGACCCTCGCCCTCGACCGCGTGCTGTTCGTGCCGGCGGCGACCCCGCCCCACAAGCCCGCCGCCGAGCTGGCGCCCGCCGCGCACCGATTCGAGATGGCGCGACTGGCGATCGCCGAGCATCCGCGCTTCGAGGTCTCCGACGTCGAGCTCCGGCGCCAGGGCCCGTCCTACACCGTGGACACCCTCGAAGCGCTGCGCGGCCGTGGTGACCTGCACCTCATCATCGGCTCGGAGACGTTCCTCGACCTGCTGTCGTGGCGCGAGCCGCGGCGCGTGGCCGCGCTCGCGCGGCTCGTCGTGGTGCCGCGCACCGGCATCGCCTTCGCTCCCGAATCGCCGGCGGCGAAGAAGGTGCTGAGCGAGCTCGGCCTCGGGCCGTTTCGGTTGTCCGCGGATGGGGGGAGAGGGGGGGGCATTTCTGGGCCCCCGCTGAAGGAAAGCACCGATCCGGTGCTGGTCGCGGCAGCGTCGCTGCCGATCTCCGGATCCGACTTGCGGAAGCGGGCGCGGGAGGGGCGGAGCTTGGCGTACCGCATGCCGGCCGCCGTCGCCGCCTACATCCGCGAGCACGGGCTCTATCGGCCGTCCGCATGATGGCGCGCTCCGCCGAGGCCCTCGTACGCCTGGCCGCCCGGGCCGCGCTCGACAAGAAGGCGGTCGACCTCGTCGCCCTCGATCTGCAGGGGATGTCGTCGCTGGCCGACTTCTTCCTCGTCTGCACCGGGCGCTCCGCGGCGCAGATGGACACGATCGTGGAGGCGGTGCAGGGAGCGCTCCGCGCGGAAGGCATCCGCGTCCGGCATCGCGAGGGCACCGCGGAGAGCGGCTGGCTGCTCCTCGACTACGGAGACGTCGTCGTGCACGTCTTCGGCGAGGGCACGCGCGAGTTCTATGCGCTCGAGCGTCTCTGGGGCGACGCGCCCGTTCTGTCCGTGGAGCGCGGAGGGGCGTCCAGGGATTGAAATTGCTAGGGGGGCGTGATAGCCTCCGCCACTACCGCGCCCCGCGGCACGTGCTGAAGGAGGCAGAAATGAGGAAGGAGCGGCTGACCCACTTCCGGAAGAAGCTGGAGGAGAAGCATCGCCAGCTCGTGGACGAGGTAGGTAGAAACGTTCTGTACGGGAAGGGTCCCGAGGACGATTCGATCAAGGACCTGGGGGACCAGGCCTCCAGCGCCTACAACCGGGAGTTTCAGTTCGAGCTCGGCAACGGTGACCGACGGCTTCTGAAGGAAGTGGTGTCCGCGCTGCAGAAGCTCGACGACGGCAATTTCGGCGCCTGCGAGCGCTGCGGCGAGGGCATCGCCGAGAAGCGGCTGGAAGCCCTCCCGTTCGCCCGCTACTGCATCGACTGCCAGCGCGCCGTCGAAGAAGAAGAGCGGACGGCCGCCGGCTAGCCGCCGCTGCCCCGCCCTCGTGTCCATCCCGCTCGCCCTGGCGCTCCTTCTCACCGTCGGCGCCTTCATCGCCGGGGCCCTCCTCGCCGCGATCGTGGCTCGACTCCGTGCCCGGCCGGCACCCCGCTGGGTCGGGGTGGACGGCGCCCCTGAGGATCCGGACATCGGCGAGCTCTACGCCCAGGGGGTCGATGCCCAGCGCGCCGGCAAGCAGGCAGCGGCGCTGGCGGCCTTCCAGGAGGTATTGCGGCGGCAACCGGGTCACAGCGAGGCCCACGCGCGCATGGGCGAGCTGGCGCGCCGCCGCGGAGACGACCAGTCGGCGCTGGTGCACTCCCTCCAGGCCCTCCGTACCGACGACCGCGCGGAGACCATGCTCGCCGCCGCCGATGCCTACCGCCAGACCGGACGCCCCGACGACGCGATCGCCCTGTTCCAGGACATCATCGCGCGAGATCCCGGCCACGTGACCGCCCTCCGGTCGCTCCGCGACCTCGCCATGGCGGAAGGGCGGTGGGCCGACGCCCTTCCCGCGCAGGAGCGGCTGATCAGCGCGGTGGCTCCCGACGAGCGCGCCTCGGAGCAGACCGCCCTCGCGGGCGTCCACTACGAGCGCGGGCGGTCCCGGATGGCGGAGGGCGACCTCACGGGCGGGACTGCCGCATTCCGGGACGCGCTCCGCGTGCGGCCGGACTTCGTGCCCGCGGCGCTCGCGTTGGGCGACGCGCACATGCAGGCGGGCGACCCCATCCAGGCGCTGCGCGTCTGGGAGCGGGCGGTGGAGGCGCAGCCCGCTCTGCCGCTGCTCTCCCGAATAGAGCAGCAGCGCCGGGAGGAAGGCCGGCCCACCCGGATGATCGCCCTCTACCAGGCCGCCGTGGCGCGCCAGCCCGACAACCTCGCGCTCGCCCTCGCGCTCGGTCGCGTCTACTTCGACCTCAGCATGCTCGACGAGGCGGTCGAGCAGCTCGAGAAGGTCGAGGTGCGGGCGCCCGACCTGCCTGTCATCCACGCGTTCCTGGGCGCGGTGTTCGAGCAGCGGGGGCAGGCGCGCGAGGCCCTCGACGAGTATCGGCGCGCGCTACGGTCACTTTCCAGCTTCGACTGGCCCCATCGGTGCGCGGCCTGCGGCGCCGAGCATGCGGGCTGGGCGGACCGGTGTCCTTCATGCCATCGCTGGAACACCCTCCGGCCCTAGCGCCGCCGCGCCCGCGTGCCGCGGCCTGGCGGCAGTGGGTCACCGCGGCCGTCGATCTCGTCTTCCCCCCCTTCTGCCCCCTGTGCGCGGGGCGGCTGGGGTCCGGCCGTCGGGACCCGCTGTGCGGCCGCTGCTGGGAGCGGCTCGAGCGTATCGTGTCGCCCTGCTGCCGGCTGTGCGGGGCGCCGTTCGGCGCTTTCCCCGGGGACGACGTCTCGGTGCGCGGGACAACACTCGGCGGCTCGCTCTGCGGGGGCTGCCGCGTGGCGCGCCCCCCGTGGGCCTACGCCCGCGCGGCCACCCACTACGGCGATCACGCGCGCGACGCGCTGCACACCTTCAAGTTCGGCGGGCGCCGCGCGCTCGCGTTGCCCCTCGGCGACCTGCTCGCGGAGCTGGGTCCGGCCCTGCCGCTCGCGGCGGTGGACGTGGTGGTGCCGGTGCCGCTGCATCCGCGGCGCGAGCGCGAGCGGGGCTTCAATCAGTCCTGGCTGCTCGCGCGGCGCCTCGCGATTGTCTGGGGGCTCACCGCGCGCGCGGACGTGCTCGCGCGCCGGGTCGCCACCGCGGCCCAGACCGACCTCGGCGCGGCCGCGCGACGGCTCAATGTCCGGGACGCCTTCACCGTGCGGCGTCCGGAGCTGGTCGCAGGCCGCCACGTGCTGCTGGTGGACGATGTCCTGACGACCGGCGCCACCGCCGCCGCGTGCGCGGTGGCGCTGCGGAGCGGCGGCGCCGCGACGGTGGGCGTCGTGACGGTTGCCCGCGCCTAGCCGGGCTTCGCCCGGCTGCTTGCGCCCTGCCACCGCGGCCCGATATAATGACAATCCCTGACGCCGGAAGTATCGATCAATACTCAGATAATTCAGCCCGAGAGGCCGAGTGGAAGGAGCCAACATGGCGGTGCGAGTGGGAGTCAACGGGTTCGGCCGTATCGGGCGGGTCTTCTTCCGGGCGGCGCTGACGACCAAGGACATCGAGGTGGTGGCGGTCAATGACTTGGCCGACGCCAAGACCCTCGGGCACCTCCTCAAGCACGACTCCGTGCACGGCACGCTCGCCGCCGAGGTGTCGGCCAAGGGCGACACCATCTCGGTCGACGGGCGGAAGGTGCGGGTATGCTCGGTGAAGGATCCCGCCGCGCTGCCCTGGGGCGAGCTGGGCGTGGACATCGTGGTGGAGTCCACCGGTATCTTCCGGGACAAGGCGACCTCCTCCAAACACCTGCAGGCCGGCGCGAAGAAGGTCGTGATCACTGCGCCCGCCAAGGACCCCGACATCACGGTGGTGCTGGGCGTCAACGAGGGGAAGTACGATCCGGCCAAGCACGAGCTGGTCTCCAACGCCTCCTGCACCACCAACTGCCTAGCCACCGTGGCCAAGGTGCTGCTCGACAACTTCGGCATCAAGCGCGGCTTTGCCTCCACGGTGCACTCCTATACCAACGACCAGCCCATCCACGACTTCCCGCACAAGGATCTCCGGCGGGCGCGGGCGGGCGCGGTGAGCATGATCCCGACGACGACGGGGGCGGCCACCGCGGTGGGCCTCGTGCTCCCCGAGCTCAAGGGCAAGCTCGACGGCATCGCCATCCGGGTGCCCACCGCCAACGTGTCGGTGGTGGACCTCACCGCCGAGCTTGCCAAGCCGGCCACCGCCGAGCAGGTCAACGAGGCCTTCCGGGCGGCCGCCACGGGACCCCTCAAGGGCATTCTCGACGCGACGGATGAGGAGCTGGTGTCGGTGGACTTCAACGGCAACCCGCACTCCTCGATCGTGGACCTGCCCTCCACGTCGGTGGTGGATGGCAACCTCGTGAAGGTTCTGGCCTGGTACGACAACGAGTGGGGCTATTCGTGCCGTGTTCGGGACCTCATCCGGTACATGGCCGGATCGCTGTAGTCCCGATTGACTAAGCTCAACGTCGCGCGGGTCGATCTCGCGGGCCGACGGGTGTTCCTCAGGGTGGACTGGAACGTCCCGCTGAAGGACGGACGCGTCGGCGACGACACCCGCATCACCGCCGCGCTGCCCACCGTGCGCCACTGCCTCGACCAGGGTGCGTCGGTTGTGATCGCCTCGCACCTCGGGCGACCAAAGGGCAAGCCGGACCCCGCCTTCTCCCTCGCGCCGGTCGCCGCGCATCTGGGCGGTCTGCTCGGCCGGTCCGTCCCGCTGGCGCCCGACTGCGTCGGGCCGGAGGCCGAGCGGATGGCGCGCGGCCTCGCCGGCGGCGAGCTCCTGCTCCTCGAGAACCTCCGCTTCCACGCCGAGGAGGAGGCCAACGACGAGGGGTTCGCGCGCGGCCTCGCCGCGCTGGCCGACCTCTACGTCAACGACGCCTTCGCGGCCGCGCACCGGGCGCATGCCTCGATCGAGGCCATCACCCACTTTCTCAAGCCCGCCGTCGCCGGCCTGCTCATGAGCAAGGAGCTGGAGGCGCTGTCCCGCATCTTCGAACGTCCCCGCCCCCCGCTCCTCGCGGTGCTGGGCGGCGCGAAAGTGTCGGACAAGCTCGCCCTGGTCGAGCACCTCCTCGAGAAGGTGGACGGGCTGCTCGTGGGCGGCGGCATGGCGTTCACCTTCCTCGCCGCCCTCGGCCACGACGTGGGACGCTCGCTTCTCGAGCGGGACCGCATCGAGGCGGCGCGCCGAGTGCTCGACCGGGCGCGCGCCCGCGGCATCGCGGTGCGGCTGCCCGTGGACGTGGTGGTGGCGTCGGGCCCCGACGCGACGGAGGGCATACGCACGGTGTCGGTGCGCGAGATCCCGCGCGACCTGATGGGCCTGGACATCGGGCAGGGGACGGTGGCCCAGTTCGCGGCGGCCCTCAAGGGCGCCGGAACCATCATCTGGAACGGGCCCATGGGCGTGTTCGAGAAGGCGCCGTTCGCGGCCGGTACCATCGAGGTGGGGCGCGCGGTGGCGGACAGCGGCGGCTTCTCGGTGATCGGCGGCGGGGATACCATCGCCGCCGTGCAGGCGGCCGGCGTGACGGCGCGCATCGGCTACATCTCGACGGCGGGCGGCGCCTTCCTCGAGTTCCTCGAGGGGCGCGAGCTGCCTGGCGTGGCCGCCCTCACCGAGGCGCCCCCGGGCGAGACTGGCTGATGCGGACCCCGGTCGTCATCGGCAACTGGAAGATGCACGCGGGGCGCCCCGCGGAGGCGCGCGACCTCGCCCAGGCCGTACGCGACGGGCTCAAGCGGCCGCGCGGGGTGGAGGTGGGGATCTGCCCCCCCTACATCGTTCTCGCGGCGGTGGCGGAGGTGCTCGCGGGCTCAGCCGTGATGCTGGGCGCCCAGAGCTGCCACGGGGAGGATGCGGGCGCCTTCACCGGCGAGATCTCGCCGCCCATGCTCGCGGCGGCCGGGTGCCGCTTCGTGCTCGTGGGCCATTCCGAGCGCCGTCACATTTTCCGCGAGACGGACGCCGAGGCGCAGAAGAAGGTGGCGGCGGCACTGCGCCATGGCCTCACGCCCGTGCTCTGCGTGGGCGAGACGGCCGAGGAGCGCCGGCAGGGCCTGACCTTCACCGTGGTCGAGGGCCAGCTGCGCGCGGGGTGGGCGGGACTCACCGCCGAAAACGTGGGCCGCTGCCTGCTCGCGTACGAGCCGGTATGGGCTATCGGCACCGGCCAGAACGCCACCCCGGCGCAGGCCGCCGAGGTGCACGGCTATCTCCGGGGGATCGTCTCCGAGCTGGCCTCCAAGGAAGTCGCCCAGTCGGTGCGCATTCTCTACGGGGGCAGCGTCAAGCCCGACAATGCCGGCGACCTCGCCCAGGAGCCCGAGATCGACGGCGCGCTCGTCGGCGGGGCGAGCCTGCAGGCCGCCCCCTTCATCGCCATCGCGAAGAAATCGGCCGCGCGGAGCGGCCCAAAGGAGTAGACGGCTGTGTTCATCTTCGTCGTGATCATCCACGTCCTCGTGTGCTTGCTCATCATTGCCGTGGTCCTGCTGCAGGCCGGCAAGGGTGCCGACATCGGCTCCGCCTTCGGGGGCACCGGTAGCCAGGCGGTGTTCGGCTCCATGGGGACGCCGACGCTGCTGGGCAAGATCACGACCGGCGTCGCCATCGTCTTCATGCTGACGTCGTTCTGGCTCGCCGCGCAGGGAAGCCGGCGGGGCGGGACGACTATCATGCCGGCCACGCCGCCTGCCGCGGCGCCCGCCGCGCCCACCACGGCTCCGACGCCTACGCCGGACCCCGCGCCCGCGACGCCGGCCGCGCCCGCTCCCGCCGGCCAGAAATAGGCTCGATGCGTCGCCCGGGCGGCCGCGTCCTCGTCCTTTGGGTCGCCGGCCTGCTCGTGGCGGGTTGTGGCACGCGGGCCGAGAGCCCGGCGGAGTCGACAGGCAGCGACGCGCGCGCCTACGGGGACACCTTCGTCGAGGCCTCCATCGGCGACATCGGCGCCCTCATCCCCAACCTGGCCTCGGACGGGGCCTCGCACGACATCGGGGCACTCATCTATGACGGGCTGCTCCGCGTGGACAAGAACATCAACTGGCTACCCGCGATGGCGGAGTCGTGGACCTTCGCGCCGGATTGCCTCTCGCTCGACTTCACGCTGCGCCGCGACGTGAAGTGGCACGACGGGCACCCCTTCACCGCCGCCGACGTCGTCTTCACCTGGCAGACCCTGATTCACCCCAAGACGCCCGCGCCCTTCAAGGAGAAGTTCCTCCAGATCAAGGCGGTGGAGGCGCTCGATCCCTACACGGTACGGGTGACGTATCCGCAGCCCTATGGGCGGGCCCTGGAGACCTGGAACGAGTACATCCTGCCCAAGCATCTGCTCGAGCCCTACGTCGCCGACGGCAAGCTCCGCGAGTCGCCGCAAAACCGCCACCCGGTCGGCACCGGCGCCTATCGCTTCAAGGAGTGGCGCAGCGGCGAGAAGGTAGTGGTGGTGGCCAACCCCGACTACTACCTGGGTCGCCCCTACATCTCCCGGATCGTGTACCGGGTGATCCCGAGCCAGGCCACGATCTTTCTCGAGCTCAAGGCGCGGGGCGTCGACTACTCGAGCCTCACCGCCGTGCAGTACAAGCGCCAGACGGAGTACCCGGCGTTTCGCAAGGTCTACGACAAGTACAGGTATCCGGGGACGGGCTACACCTTCCTCGCCTTCAACCTGAAGGACCCCCGGTTCGCCGACCGCCGTGTCCGCCAGGCCCTCGCGCACGCCATCGACAAGCGCGAACTCATGGACGGGGTGGCCATGGGGCTGGCCCGCGAGGTGTGGGGCCCCATCCGGCCCGGCAACTGGGCCTTCACCGACAAGGTGAAGCGGTACGAGTTCGACGCCACGCGCGCCAAGGAGATGCTCGAGGAGGCGGGCTGGAAGGACCGCGACGGCGACGGCGTGGTCGAGGACGGCGGGGGCCGCCCCTTCGCCTTCACCATCCGGACCAATCAGGGCAACGACGAGCGCAAGCGGATCGCCGAGATCCTCCAGCAGCGCTTCAAGGACGTCGGGGTGAAGGTGGAGATCCAGACCATCGACTGGGCGTCCTTCATCAAGGAGTTCGTGAAGCCGCGAAAGTTCGAGGCAATCGTGCTGGGTCTGGGCTTCGGAGCGGATCCGGATCAGTACGTGCTCTGGCACTCCTCGCAGACCGATCCCGACCAGATGAACCGGACCGGCTACGCGAATCCCGAGGTGGACGCGCTGCTCGAGAAGGGGCGCGCCTCGTGCCGCCAGGAGGAGCGGGTGAAGTACTACCACCGCATCCAGGAGATCCTCGCCGAGGACATCCCCATGATCTTCCTCTACGTGCGGGACGCGCTCCCCGTGATCGCCTCCCGCGTGCGCGGGCCCGATCCGGGCCCGGCGGGGATGCTGTGGAACCTCCCGGAGTGGTACGTGCCCAAGCACCTGCAGGTCTACACCGCCGGCTAGATGGCATTCTTCATCGTCCGGCGGCTCCTCCTCGTCATCCCCCTGCTCGTCGGCATCACCTTCGTCTCCTTCATCGTCATCTCCCTGGCCCCCGGCGGCCCCCTCGACTTCCTGGAGGCGGAGAACCCCGATCTCTCGCCGGAGGTGAAGCGGCAGCTCACGGAGCTGTACGGCCTCGACAAGCCGCTTATCGTGCAGTACGGCAACTGGCTCATGCGGGTGGCGCGGCTGGACTTCGGCCGCTCGTTCCTGCCCGACGGCCGGCCCGTGCTCGCCAAGATCGGCGAGCGGATGCCGGTCACGCTGGCGCTGAACATCATCGAGCTGCTCATCATCGTGGTAGTGGCGGTGCCGATCGGCGTGCTCTCCGCCACGCGTCAGTACTCGGTGTTCGACAAGATCACCACCATCTTCGTCTTCGTGGGGTTCGCCACGCCCGACTTCTGGCTCGCCCTCCTCCTCATGTCGCTCTTCGGCGCGCAGCTCGGCTGGCTTCCCATCTCGGGGCTGCGCCACATCAACTGGGAGTACCTGTCGTTCTGGCGTCAGCAGTGGGATCTGGTGAGCCATCTCCTCCTCCCCATCACGGTGGCGACGTTCGGCGGGCTCGCCGGCTTCTCGCGCTACATGCGGCAGAGCATGCTCGAGGTGATCCGCCAGGACTACGTACAGACCGCGCGCGCCAAGGGGCTCTCCGAGGAAGTGGTGATCGGCAAGCACGCCCTGCGCAACGCCCTCCTCCCCGTGGTGACCATTCTCGGCCTGTCGCTGCCCGGCCTCATCGGCGGCAGCGTCATCATCGAGTCCGTGTTCGCCATTCCCGGGATGGGCCAGCTCATGGTGCAGTCGATCTATGCGCGAGACTATCCGGTGGTGATGGGCAATCTCGTCATCGTGGCCTTCCTCACCCTCATCGCCAACCTCTTCGCCGACCTTGCCTACGGCCTCGTGGATCCGCGGATCCGCTTCGGCCGCCGCCGGGGCCGGTAGCCCGCCGCTCGGTGGCCCGCGCCCGCCGGGACGAGATGGTCGCCTTCTGGCGCACGTTCGCGCGCAACCGCCTCGCCGTGATCGGCGGCGTGGTGGTGGCCATCCTCGTGGTGTTCGCGGTGGCCGCCCCCGCCCTCGCGCCCTGGGACCCCAACAAGCACGACACGCGCCGCATCCTCGCGCCCCCCTCGGCCCAGCACTGGATGGGCACCGACCAACTCGGCCGCGACGTCTTCTCCCGGGTGCTTTACGGCGCGCGCGTGTCCCTCGCCGTCGGCTTCGTATCGGTGGGCATCGCCACCTTGATCGGCGTGCTCCTCGGCGCCGCCGCCGGCTACCACGGAGCGGTGGTGGACGGGGTGATCATGCGCCTCGTGGACCTCATGCTGGTGTTCCCGCGCTTCTTCCTCCTCCTCGCCGTGCTCGCCTTCCTCAAGCCGTCGATCTGGACCATCATGGTCGTCATCGGGCTCACCGGCTGGATGAGCGTGGCGCGGCTCGTGCGCGCCGAGTTCCTCACGCTGCGCGAGCGCGAGTTCGTCATCTGGTCGGAGTCGGTCGGGGCGAGCGCGGCGCGGATCGTCTTCCGCCATATCCTGCCCAATGCCCTCGCGCCGGTGCTGGTGGCGATGACGCTCGGCATTCCCGCCGCCATCCTGATGGAGTCCGGCCTGTCCTTCCTTGGGCTCGGCGTCCAGCCCCCCCACGCCACCTGGGGCAATATCCTCACCGACGGCAAGGACTCGCTGGAGATCGCGTGGTGGATGACCGTCTATCCGGGCCTGGCCATCCTCATCACCGTGCTCTCCTACAACCTCCTCGGCGAAGGCATTCGCGACGCCCTCGACCCTCGCCTCCGTCAGTCGCGCGTGGGCCGCGTAATTCGCCTAGGCGGGTAGGCCCTTACGCGGGCGTTCGTTGACAAGGCGTCCGGGGGCGGGCATACTCTCCGCTCGCTGGCGCCGAAGTGGCGGAATTGGCAGACGCGCACGTTTGAGGGGCGTGTGGGGCAACCCGTGGGGGTTCGAGTCCCCCCTTCGGCACCATCCCTTCGGTCCGACCTCCATCGATTTCGTGCACGCGATGACGACGGCCCCGCTTTCGCGCTGTCGAGAAACTTGACGATTCCGGCTGGGCGGCGGCGTCTTCGCTCCGTGCTCGTCCACCCCGCTCCATAAACCTCGGTGGTAGCGGCGCTATGTCAGGGCGTTGACATGGGCACGCCGGGGCACAGGAGTTGCTCAATCCCTCGGTGACCGGTGAGCCCATGATCTCGCCACAGCATCGACTGCTGCGTATCGCCCTCGCGGGCCTCAACGACATCGAGGAGTGGAGGCTCGGCGATGAATCCCTGGCGCGCGCCAAGGGCTATCCCCGCGAATATCCCGCCGAGGTCATCGACGACTGGGGGATCGTGTTCGTCGACGTCGTCCTCGACGCGGCGACCGGCCGACCGGTCTGCCACGAGGTGAACGGGCCCAACGCGGTGGGCTCCGACGCCCTCACCGGCGACAGCCGCCGCCGTGCCGAGTCCGAGGCGAGCCAGGCGCTGCAGCGGGCGCGCGAGCGCGGCTACCTCGGGCCCGCCGGGCGCCTCGTCACCCCCGTCGTCAGCGTGCACGCGCATCAACACTGGACGGCGTTCCGGACCGGCGGCGAATTCTTCCCTCGAGTGGACGACTTCGCGGAGCGGATGCAGGCGCGCCTGGGCGGCAGCGACGTGCGCCTGCGGGGCGCGGGTGAGCCCCTCGGCGCGGAGGCGCTCACCGTCGTGCTGGGCGACGTGCCCGCTGTCGCCGCCCACCTCGGTGTCGACGCGGGTGGGCGGCTCGAGTATCGCGGCCGGCCCGTCATCTTCGCGGGTAACCCGAACCTGCTGCCCGAGCTCGTCCGCACCCGCACGCTGGCGTCCGCCGACGCCGCCCTCGACCTGCGCGTCTTCCATGCCTGGCGCCTCGTCCGCCTTATCCACGACAAGGGTCGGCAGCAGGATCTGCTCGAGGGCACCGGCATCGCGCGCCTGCCCTACTTCGAGGCGCGCACGCTCGATGAGGCCCGGCGGCGGGCGCGGGAGCACCTCGCGCGCGGCGCGGTCGTGCTCAAGCCCAACGGCGCGAGCGGCGGGACGGGCGTACACGTGGTGACGCCGGATATGTCGGCCCCCGAGCTCGCGGTGCGCGTCGATCAGGTGATCGGGGACTGCGTGGCCAAGTACGGGGTCAACGCCGAGGCCTCCGCGTTTCCCATCCGCGGCTTCCCCTTCGTGCGCTCCACCGGCTATCCGATGCCGGACGGCGACCATCTGTGGGATCTGCGCGTCGCCGTCGAGTTCGCCCCCGGGCGGGCCGAGGTGTACCCGGTCTCGATGCGCATCGCCCCCCGCCCCTTCGACGCGGGATCCTTCCATCTCGACCGCGATCAGTGGATCTCCAACGTGAGCGGCCGCCGGGAGACGCTGCTCAAGTCCGGGATGGACGACGCCGCCCTGGGCGCGGTGGGCATGAAGCCCGACGTGCTCGAGGACGTCTTTCGCGCCTGCGTGCGCTGGACCATGAAGGCGTGGGACGCCGTCGCCCGCGATGGGGGCCCGGCGGGGGCCGTGCACGAGGACGCGTGCGAGGCGGAAGACCCCGGCTTCTACCCCGTGGAGAAGTTCGCGCGGTGAGCGGGGCCGCCAGCAGCAAGCGCGTTGCTACGCGCGCGGACATCCTGCCCGTCTTCACGGACCGCTGGAGCCCGCGCAGCTTCACGGAGCGGGTGCCCGAGCCGGAGAAGCTGCGGAGCATGTTCGAGGCGGCCCGGCTCGCTCCCTCCGCGCACAACACCCAGCCCGCGCGCTTTCTCGTGGCCCAGAAGGGCCACGGCGACGACTACCAGCGCCTCTTCTCCTGCCTCAGCGACGGCAACAAGGAGTGGGCGCACGCCGCGCCCGTCCTGGTGCTGGCCGCCGCCATGCGCCAGCGCTTCAGCCAGAAGGACGCCACCCTGGTGCCGTATCCGCACTCCATGCACGACCTCGGCCTTGCGGTGATGTCGGCGATCCTCCAGGCGCGCGCGGTGGGGCTGGACTGCCATCCGATGGCCGGGTTCGATCCCGACCGGGCGCGCGTGCTCTTCGACATTCCCGCGCTGTTCGAGCCCGGCGTGGTCATCGCGGTGGGCTATCTCGGGTCCCCCGACGTCCTGCCTGCGGCGCTCCGCGAGCGGGAGCTCGCCCCGCGCACCCGTCGCCCCCTCGCCGAGCTGATATTCGAGGACCGCTGGGGCGTCACCTCGTCCCTGTTCCGATGAAGACGGCGGCCGGGATCCTGGACGCGACCTGGCCGGAGTGGCCGATCGGCGGCGCCGCCGACGATCTGCTCTGGGGCGTCACCGGGGGCGAGTCCTTCCGGGCCGCCCGCGAGAACTCGGCGCGCGTCCTGCGCACCCTCCGCGCGATCCTCGACGCCGACGCGCGGTCCAGCGCGGCTGCGCGCGACTTCGTCGCGCTGGGAGCGTGGCTCGACGCCGATCCCGCCGCCCGCGACCGGGTCTGGGCGGACCCGCGTGCCTACGCGTGGACGCGCGCGGCGCACGAGCTCGCGCGCACGGGCCCCCCGGACACCCTCGCGCGCCACCTGCAGCAGTTCAAGGCCTTTGCGCTGGGCGCGGCGTGGCTCGGCGGCCGCGACTGCGTGTTCGAGGCGCCGCTGGGGGCGGCCACGCCGTTCGCCCTGCCGGGTACTCGCCTGTCGGTCACCGGGCCCTCGCTCGTGGAGATCACGGGCCTCGTGGGCGGTCGGCTGTGCCTGGGCGCCGCCGGCGCCCTGCCGCTCGACGGCCGCGGCACGGTGACGCCGGACGGACTGGCGCTCCACGAGTGCCCACTGGCGCGCGTGGACGGATACGCGGTGCCGCTGCATCCGCATGCCTTCTCCGTGCCCGGCCTCGCGGTGGGGGAGCCGGCGGTCCGGGCCGGCCTGGCCTACCACGCGCGCCACGCCGATCTGGTGGAGCGCGCCCTCCACCTGATCCAGTGTCACGCGCCGGAGTCGTTCGACGCCTTTCGCCGCGTGATCCGGCTGATCGGGCTCAAGCCGCTGGCATGGGGCGGCTTCGACGACTTCAGCCCGGCCGAGATGCCGGGCGCCTTCGTGGCCAGCATCTTCGACAATCCCTTCGTCCTCGCCGACCACTTCATCCACGAGCTCCAGCACAACCGGCTCCAGCTCGTGGAGGAGAGCGGCCCCCTCTTCGAGCCCGGCGCGGGCGAGGACGCGCGCTACTACTCGCCCTGGCGCGACAAGCCGCGCGGCCTGTACGGCATCTTCCACGGCGCCTACGTCTTCCTGGGCGTGGGGCGATTCTGGCGGGCCGTCTACGCAGCGGGCGACGTCGGGGCCCGCGATCGGGCGTACGCGCTGGATCGCCTCCTCCGCCTGCCGTTACAGCTCGAGCTGGCCCTGGGCGTGCTTCATCGGCACGCCCGGCTCACCACGCTTGGGCGGTCGCTCCTCGTGGAGATCACCGCCGACGTCGCGCGCCTCCACCGGGCGGTGGCGGGCTGGGGACTGCCCGCCGACTGCCCCGCTCTGACGGTGGGGGAGGACGGCGTGTACCTGGCGGAGACGAGCGAGGCGGGCGGGCGACCGCTGACGGTGCGCGCAGCCCTGCGCGAGCACCTGCGCCGCAACGAGGCGCATGCCCAGGGGGCCACGCTGCCCCCCGACTGGACGCCGTGATCTACTTCCTCACCACTCCCGAGAGCGCGGACACGATCCGCGTCTACCTGAAAGTGGCGGGCGGGGGCCTCGCCGGCCGTCTCGTGCCCATGGTGTACGACGAGCTCTTTGCCGCGACCACCCCGCCTCCCGGCGCGTACTGCTTCGCCGACCTCGAGCTGCTCTCGGACATGGAGCGGCAGCGGGCGGCCCGGCGCTGGCAGGAGCTCGCCGCGCGGGGCTGCCGCCTGCTCAACCACCCGACCCGCTCGCTGCTCCGCTACGAGCTCCTGCGCGAGCTGCGTCGTCGCGGCGTCAACACCTTCGACGTCTACCGCCTCGCCGACGGGGAGTCCCCCAAGCGCTTCCCGGTCTTCCTGCGCACCGCCAACGACCACAAAGGAAGCATCTCGCCCCTGCTGGGCTCGCCGGACGAGCTCGACGCCGCCACCGCCGCGCTGAGCGCGCGCGGCGAGCGCCTCGACAACAAGCTGATCGTGGAGTTCTGCAACACCGCGGACGCCGACGGGCTCTATCGGAAGTACGGCGCCTTCATCGTGGGCGACCGCATCCTGCCGCGGCACGTCTTCTTCAGCCGCCACTGGGTGGTGAAGGACTGGAGCGTCCTCGACGAGGCGCTCCTTCGCGAAGAGCAAGCGTACCTCGAGACCAACCCCCATGAGCGTCAGCTCCGCGAGATCTTCGCGGCCGCCCGGATCGAGTACGGCCGTATCGACTACTCGTTGCGCGGCGGGGAGCTGCAGGTGTGGGAGATCAACACGAACCCCATCATCATCGGCATGGGGCCCGCCCGGGGCGGATCCGCCGCGCCGGCGGGACGCGCGGCCGGCTTGCGGGCTCTCCTACGGCCCGCCTGGACGCGGCTGGCCGCGCGCGTGCCCGCGCTGGCCCGCCTGCGCGAGGGGCTGGCCCCATCCGCCACGGCGCCGCCGCCCCCCATCCCCCGCGCCGCGATACACGAGATGTTCGCGGCCATGCTGGAGCCGGCCTGGGTGGCCATCGACACCCCCGCCGGTCCGCCGAAGGCGGTTCCTACCGGGTAAAAAAGGGGCCGCCGTCACGGGAGCCCCCGCGGCGCCCTCTCTCGATACCGGCCAAGTCTCAGGGGTTGCAGCGCGTCCGGCCGCGGTGAGTCCGCGGCACCGCGGTTGCTAGTACACCCGCCGGGCGGTTGCCGGCGGTAACGACCAGATGCCAACGCGCGCGAGCATGAGCGCCAGGAACGAGCGACGGAGCCTCGACGGGGTGGCGAGCGACGTAACCCGGCTCATGGCGAGCTAGCCCTCCCTTCGACATGAGTCCGCGTCGCTCGCTCGAAGGCCGGATGGCCTTCCTCGCCGAGGTCAGCGGGTTGCTCGGCGCCGCGCTCCCTAACGAGCGTGTCCTGCCGCGTCTCACCCGGCTCGCCGTCCCGGAGCTGGGTGATCTCTGCGCCATCGACCTCGTGCGGGAGGATGGCACGCTCGCGCGCGTGGCCGGCACGCATGTCAACGCCGCCAAGGAAGCCCTCGTCACCGAGCTCTGCGTCCGTCATGGGTTCAATCCGGCCTCACCCGCCGGAGTGCCTGCCGCCGTGCGCGCGCGCCGAGTGGTGCTCGTCGCCCGCGTCACCGACGCGGACTTGATGGCGGAGGCGCAGAATGCCGACCACCTGCGCGTTCTCCAGCGCCTCGGTCTCCGCTCCTGGCTGATCGTGCCCTTGATCGGGCGCGAGCGCGTCCTGGGGGCCATCACGCTCGCGATCACGGAGTCGGACCGTCGCTACGATCGCGCCGATCAGGGGCTGGCGGAGGCGGTGGCCCGGCAAGCCGCGGCGGCGATCGAGGACGCGCGGCTCCGTCACGACGCGGAGGCGGCCCGGAGCGCCGCCGAATCGGCGAACCGCGCCAAGGACGAGTTCCTCGCCACCTTGTCCCACGAGCTGCGGAATCCGCTGAACGCGATGCTCGGGTGGGCCCGGCTCCTCGAGAGCGGCAAGCTCGACGAGGAGCAGGCCCGCCGCGCGCTCCAGATCATTCTCCGTAACGTCGACGCCCAGGTCCGTCTCGTCGACGATCTCCTCGACATGTCGAGCGTGATCAGCGGGCGCATGCGGCTGACGCTCCAGGTCGTCGACCTGCGCGACGTCATCGAGGAGGTGCTGGACTCCGTTCGCCCGGGCGCCGCCGCGAAGGGGGTCCGGCTGCACGCGCTCCTGGAGTCGCCCGGAGCCCCGATCAACGGCGATCCCGACCGGCTTCGCCAGGTGGTGTGGAACCTGCTGAGCAATGCCGTGAAGTTCACGCCGCGGGGCGGACGTGTCGAGATCAAGGCGCAGCGCGTGCGGTCGCACGCCGAGATCGTCGTGGCCGACACGGGGCAGGGAATCCACGCGGATCTCCTGCCCTACGTCTTCGACCGGCTGCGCCAGGGTGACAGCACGACCACCCGGACGCACGGGGGGACGGGCATCGGGCTCGCCCTCGTGCGCCATCTCGTCGAGCTGCACGGGGGAAGCGTCTTCGCGGAGAGCGCGGGGGAAGGGCAGGGCGCGACCTTCGTGGTGAAGCTCCCGTTGCTGGTGGCCGACGTGCGGGAGCATCCGATCGCGTCCCAGGAGATGTCGCCGGGCGCCATTTCCCTCACGGGCGTTCGCGTGCTCGTGGTCGATGACGATCCCGCCGCGATGGACATGGTCGTGGCCATGCTCGTCCAGTCGGGCGCGGCCGCGCGCGGATCCGACTCGGCGGCCTCCGCGCTGCGTACCATTGCACAGTGGCGGCCCGATGTGCTCATATCGGACATCGAGATGCCCGGGGAGGACGGCTATACCCTCATCCGGAAGGTGAGGGCGTTGTCTCCGGATTCCGGAGGGAAGACGCCGGCGGTGGCCCTCACCGCCTTCAGTCGACCGGAAGACCGGATCAGGAGCTTCCGGGCGGGCTTCAGCATCCACCTGTCCAAGCCGGTCGACCCGGACGAGCTGATCGCCGTCATCGCCAATCTGGCGGGGCGTGCCAACGAAGGGATCATGGAGGCGCCGTGACGGAAGCAGGCAAGACCGCTCCGGACGATGCCCAATCCGACGGCGGAGCACCGGAAACGAAGCCGGTCATCGCGGTGTTCAACTCGAGCGACGACACCGTGGACCTCCTGCGGACGTACCTCGAGGACCAGGGATTCCAGACGGTGGCGGGGCACATCCCGGACGTGAAGAAGGGCGAGCTCGATCTCGTCGCCTTCATCGAGCATCACGCGCCCACCGTGATCGTCTACGACATCTCCCCGCCCTACGACGCGAACTGGACCTTCCTCCGCCTGGTCCGCAGCTCGGCTCCCGTGCGCGACCGCCGCTTCGTCATCACCACCACCAACAAGCCCGCCCTCGACAAGCTGGTCGGCGCCACCGAAGCCATCGAGATCATCGGCAAGCCCTACGACCTGCAACGGGTCGCCGCCGCCGTCCGCTCCGCCCTCGCCTCCCCCTAACCAGACCACCACCAAGCGCGAGGGGAAGCGCAGCCGGGGGCGGGGGCGCCCGCGGCGAATGCTTCACTGAGCAAGCGAGCGGCCCCCGCCCCCGGCTGCGCTTCCCCTCGCCCTTGGCGGCTTGTGAAAGCTATGCCATAATGGCGCCGGCAAACGGGGAAAAGGACAAGACCTGATGGGAATTTCGCTCCCTCTCCTGGATCCGTCGACGCCTCCCGCCTCACCCAAGCCGGCTTGGCTCAAGGTGCGGGCGCCGGGTGGACCGCGGTACCTCCGCCTGAAGGGCCTGATGCGGGAGTGGAACCTCCACTCCGTGTGCGAGGAGGCCCACTGCCCGAACATCGGCGAGTGCTGGGAGGACCTCACCGCGACGTTCATGATCCTGGGCGACGTGTGCACCCGCAACTGCGGCTACTGCGCCGTCACCCATGGGCGTCCGCAGTGGGAGGATCGCGAGGAGCCGGAGCGGGTGGGGCGGGCGGTGGGCGAGCTGGGCCTCGAGCATGTGGTGATCACGTCGGTCAACCGTGATGACCTTGCCGACGGCGGCGCCGCGCACTTCGCGGCCACGGTGGCCGCGATCCGGCGGCATGCGCCGGCCTGCCGCGTGGAGCTCCTGATCCCCGACTTCCAGGGCAGCGCCTCCGCGCTCCACACCGTGATCGCGGCGGGGCCGGACATCCTGAACCACAACACCGAGACGGTGCCGCGGCTCTACAAGCTGGCCCGGCACGGCGGCCGCTACGACCGCACTCTCGAGCTCTTCCGGCGCGCCCGGCAGGCGGCGCCGTCGCTCCTGACCAAGTCGGGCATCATCCTCGGCCTGGGGGAGGAGCGCGACGAGCTGATCGCGACCATGCGGGACCTGCGCGCGGCCGACGTGGGCATCCTCACCCTGGGCCAGTACCTGCGGCCCTCCGCCCAGCATCTCCCGGTGGCGCGCTATTACCACCCGGACGAGTTCCGTGAGCTCGCCGAGGTGGGCCGGAGCCTCGGCTTCGCCCACGTCGAGTCGGGGCCGCTGGTGCGCTCGTCCTATCACGCGAAGGCACAGGCGCGGGAGCTCTAGCGGTGGAATTCTTCCAGATCTTCCTCGTGTTCGCGATCGCCGCCGGGGTGGGGGCGCTCCTCATCGGCATCCCCTCGCTGATCGCGCCCAGGCGGCCCACCGCGGTCAAGCTCGATCCGTTCGAGTGCGGGAAGGACCCCGTCGCGCTGCCCGAGGGCCGCTTCCCCATCAAGTTCTCGACGATCGCCATCTTCTTCATCATCTTCGACATCGAGATGCTCTTCCTCTGGCCGTGGGCGTCGCTGTATGCCGCGCACCGGGGCTGGTTCCTCTTCAACGAGATGATGGTGTTCCTGGGCATTCTCATGCTGGGCTTTCTCTACGTCTGGAAGAAGCGGGGGCTCGAATGGGAGTAGGCGGCTTCTTCACCTCCAAGCTCGACGAGGCCATCGGCTGGGCGCGGAAGTATTCCATCTTCCAGTACCCGTTCGTGACGGCGTGCTGCGGCATGGAGTACATGGCCA
>Ga0209382_10002654_pt1 | contig 25590 bp, 23 predicted proteins | sample SoiMetdeltSBSDD5_FD_187599 | JGI IMG/M metagenome (GOLD analysis project Ga0209382, IMG submission 187599) | Bulk soil microbial communities from a Populus tree surrounding site in Tennessee, USA - Soil MetaG P. deltoides SBSDD5 (SPAdes) (version 2) | ecosystem: Environmental > Terrestrial >... | reverse complement strand
CAGCATCCGGCTTTCGCCTTGGTAACTCCCGGTCGGCGCTTTCAGCCTTACTCGCGAGGATGCGCAGGAACACCCCCCAACCCGCGTCAAGAATCGACCGGCTCAGGCCGGCCTTGCTGGGAACGTTACGGCCCGGCTTGGCCATGGTGCCGCGCGCCGACCGAGACATGTTCCCGATCCGTAGCGCTTCGTGGCAGATCACGTCGTGCGACGTACCAGGTCGAGCGCGACCTTGTGCGCGTGGTCAAGCCGCTGGCGGCGAACCTTACCGTGCAGTCCAGCGACTTGAGCACGTGCCCTCTGACGCCGAGTGCTGCCCCGCCGACACCGGGCGAGAGCCCGCCGCGCGGCGGCAAGCCTGCTGGCGCTGCGTTCGAGGTGGCGAGGGTTGGGAACGTGCACGCCATCGGAGGGTTCAGGTGGAACGTCGTCGCAGGAGAGCAGGACATACCAGCGGCTGGTGGACCCGAATGTGCCCGACGCTCTGCAGGTACAGCCGATGCTCGCCGGCGGTCGAGTCCCACCGGCAGCCGTCCCGATCCGAGGGCCACCCCACGGTGTCGAACCAGCCCGCTCCCTTGAACCGTGGGAATCCCGGAGTCCGCCCGGCTTGGACACGTCGGAAGAACGCGTCGAACGCCCGACCTAGCCGACGGAGGGTGGCTTGTTGGGAGGAGAACACCAGCGGCCCTGTCCGTCCGGATCGGCTCGGCGGATGTCGCGAAGCCGAGCGGACTGCTCGCCGTAGCGCACCGACACCTGACGCATCCGCCAAGCATCGCGCCGCTCCTGCAGGGCGGCGTTGTACAGCTCTCGGTGGTCATCGAGCATCGCGGCCAGCGCGGCCGACTGGCGGGCGGTCGGCCGCAGCAGGTATCTGAATGTACGTCGCATCGCGCCCGCCAGGAGTATGCACCTACGCTCGGACAGTGAGGGGAGGGAGCGCGGATTCCCATCGCTCGAGTTGACGATGCCTTCGCGCGAGTCTAGATGGAGACGCTCGAGCTGCTGATCGGCCTGCTCGCCGCCGTCGCGGTGGCGGTCAGGCTGGCCGGGCGCACCACCATCCCCGATCCGGTGCTGCTGGTCCTGGCCGGGCTGGCCGTGGCCCTGATCCCGGGGCTGCCCCAGGTCGAGCTCGACCCGGACCTGACCCTGGCCCTGTTCCTGCCGCCACTGCTGTACTGGGCGGCGCTGCACACCGACCTCCAGGAGCTGCGCGGGAACCTCAGGCCGGTCGCCCTGCTGGCCGTCGGGCTGGTGCTGGTGACCACGGCCGCGGTGGCGGTCCTGGGCCATTCGCTGCTGGGGATGCCGTGGACGGTGGCGGTGGTGCTGGGGGCGATCGTGTCCCCGCCCGACCCGGTGGCCGCGACCGCGGTCGCGGGCCGGCTCGGGCTGCCCAGGCGGATGGTCAGCATCCTGGAAGGCGAGGGGCTGCTCAACGACGCCACCGCCCTGGTCCTGTACCGGGTGGCGGTGGCCGCGACCGTGTCCGGCGCCTTCTCGCTGGCCCACGCCGGGGCCGAGCTGGTCGTCGCGGCCCTCGGGGGGACGGCGGTCGGGCTGGCCGTGGGCTGGGTCGGCAGCCGCATCCTGCGCCGGGTGGCGGAGGCCCCGGTCGAGAACACCGTCAAGCTGCTGCTGCCGTATGTGGCCTGGCTGGGCGCCGAGCGGGCCCACGTCTCCGGGGTGCTGGCCGTGCTGGCCTGCGGGGTGCTGATGGCCCGCCACTGGGCCGCGATCTCCACGGGGGCCCGGCTGCAGGCCCGCCAGCTCTGGGACTGGCTGGTGTTCGTGCTCGAAGGGCTGTCGTTCGTGCTCGTCGGCGTCCAGCTGCGCACCGTGGTCGAGGGGATCGAGGGCCGCTCCCTGGCCGACCTGGCCCTGGCCGCGCTGGCCGTCAACCTCGTGGTCATCGTCGTCCGGCTGGTCCTGGTGTTCCCGGGCAGCTGGCTGCCCCGGCTGTCGCGGCGGGTGCGCGAGCGGGACCCGTACCCGGGCTGGCGGACGGTCACGGTGATCGGCTGGGCGGGCATGCGCGGGGTGGTCACCCTCGCCCTCGCCCTGGCCCTCCCGACCGAGGTCGAAGGGGGCGGGCCGTTCCCGGACCGCAACCTGGTCGTGTTCCTGGCCTTCTCGGTGATCGTGGTCACCCTGGTCGGCGAGGGCCTGACCCTGCCGTGGGTGATCGGCCGGCTGGGGCTGGCGGCCGACGACGACGGGGCCGCCGGCGACGGCCGCCGTGCCCTGGTCCGGCTGGCCGAGGTCGCCCTCGACCAACTGGACGCGGTCGACCCGGAGTCCGACGGCGTCCCGACGGAGCTGGTCGAGCGGCTCCGCGAGCGCTACCGGGCCCGCCTGGCCCACCTGGACCGGCAGGGCGACGAGGACCGCACCGACGGCACGCGGGCCTACGTCGAGCTGGTGCACGACCTGCTCGAGGCCCAGCGGGAGGAGCTGCGCCGGCTCCGCGAGCGGGGCGCCGTCACCCCCGAGGTGGCGCGCCGCCTCGACCACGACCTGGACGTCGAGGAGGCCCGCCTGGAGCGCGACCGCCCGGGCTGATTTCATGGGCCGTCGCGGGGGTAGGGGTGCCCGGCCGGCGGGCGACACCCGCCAACCACGAGGAGGACCGATCCCGATGGCAGTGGACGCCGACGTGCTCGAGCGGATCCGTGAGCGGCTGCGGGTGTCGACCCGGGTCGACGACGAGCGGATCGAGATCGCGACCCGCGACGACGACGTGGTCCTGCTCGGGGCGGTGGCCTCCCCGGAGGAGGCGACGGTGGCCGGGCAGCTGGCCGAGGAGTACGCCACCTCGGTGGTGAACGAGCTCCAGGTCGACCGGGGGCTGCGCGAGGTGGTCGAGGAGCCGCTGGACACCGAGCCCGCCTCCCCGGCCGGCGACGAGGTGCTGGTCGGCTCCACCGACATGCTGGCCGGCCCGGACAGCGCCCCCACCGAGGACCTGGCCGAGGCCCTGGACGAGAACGAGCCCTGGACCCCGCCGGACGTGCCCCAGCTCGCCCCCACCGTCACCGAGCAGCGCGGCGGGGTGCCGGCCGAGGACCGTCTGGCCCTGGAGGCATGGGACGAGGCCGGCGGCGAGCCCGACGACCTGCTCGACGAGGAGGACCGGGCGGCCAGGGAGGGCCGCAGCGCCCCCGACCTGGCCGAGGCCGAGCTGGAGCGGGCCGCCGAGGGAGGCGAGCTGCCCTCGCTCGACCCGACCGCCGCCACGCCCGGCGGCGACCCCGAGGCCGAGCCGTCGCCGGCCGAGACCGGCGGCTGGGGCGAGGACATGGTCGAGCAGGTCCCGGGCACGGCCAAGGGCCCGGGCGCGGTCGGCGAGCCCGACATCCAGGGCGGCGCCCTGGGCGGCACCCCGGCCCTGGAGACCGGCGCCATCGGCGCCGACACCGCCCCCTCCGACCCGGCCCGCGACGCCTCCGGCGGCGTCCAGAAGATGGCCGGCACCGACCGCGGCCCCGCCGCCCCCGAGGACCGCGCCGTCCGCGAGGAGATCGAGGGCGACTAGGTCCCGCCCCGGTGGACAAGGGAGCGCGTCCCCATCTCCGGTTGGGTCAGGCGCCGGTGTAGGTGCGGGGGTCGAGCAGGCACAGGTCGGCCCGGCCGGCGGCCAGGACGGTGTTGACCTCGTCGGCCGTGGTGAGGTTGCCGCCGACCATGGTGGGGACGGCGGCGTCGTTGCGGACCAGGTCGCTCCAGCCGACCAGGGAGAGGCGGCCGTAGTCGGGGCGGGTGACGGCGGTGGTCTGGCCGGCCGTCACCCGGAGCAGGTCGCAGCCGTGCCCGGCCACGGCCCTGGCCGCGGCGACCGCCTCCTCCGGCGCCAGGCCGCCCGGCGCCCAGTCGGTGACGGCGAGCGCCGCCCACAGGGGCCGGTCGCCGGGCCAGACCGCCCGGACGGCGTCGACCACCTGGAGGGGGAAGCGCAGCCGCCCCTCCAGCGCTCCCCCGAAGTCGTCGTCGCGCCGGTTGGCCAGCGGCGACAGGAACCCGCCGAGCAGGTGGCCGTGGGCCAGGTCCAGCAGCAGCACCTGGACCCCGGCGGCGGCGGCCCGCCGGGCGGCGGCGGCGAACTGGGCGGCGACCCGTTCCATGTCGCCTGGGTCCATCGCCGTGGGGATCTGGCTGGCCGGGGTGTAGGGGACGGCCGAGGCGGCCAGCAGCGGCCAGGCCTGGTCGCCGGGGAGGGGCCGGTCGACGCCGGAGCGGCGGGGCCGGGTGGCGCCGCGGCGCCCGGCGTGGCCCAGGCGCAGGACCAGGGTCGATCCCCGCCCGGCGACCTCCCGGGCCACGGCCGCCCAGGGCCCGGCCTGGTCCTCGGCCCACAGGCCGGGGGTGCCGGGGGTGATCCGGCCGTCGGGGGCGGCCGCGACCAGCTCGCTCACCACCACCCCGGGCCCGGCGGCGGCGGCCTCGGCCAGGCGCCGGGCGGCGGCCTCGGCCAGCCGCCCGTCGGCGGCGTCGTCCTCGGCCCCCACGGCCAGGGCGACCCGGTTGGCCAGGGTCACCGTCCGCTGGCCCAGCGGGACGAACAGGGGCGGCGGGGGCAGCAGCAGGTCGGCCCGGCCGGCGAAGAACCGGTCCACGGTGGCCGCGAAGGCGGGGTCGCGCCGGGTCAGCTCCAGGTGGCCGATGCGCCCCGAGCGGGTCAGGAGGTTGCAGGCGAACTGGACCGGGTCGAAGCCGTCGTAGCGGCGGACGTTCTCGAACCAGCTGGCGCTGTCGCGGGCCGCCTCCTGGAAGCGCTCGACCACCGGCTGGCGCTCCAGCTCGTAGTCGGTGGCGGCCGCCTCCAGCGCGGCCGGGTGGCGCTGGAGGGCCTGGCTGAGCGCGACCGCGTCCTCCATGGCCAGCTTGGTGCCCGACCCGATGGTGAAGTGGGCGGTGTGGGCGGCGTCGCCGAGCAGGACGACGTTGCCGTGATGCCAGCTCTGGCAGCGGACGGTCACGAAGCTGATCCACAGCGACCGGTTGGACAGCAGCTTGCGGCCGTCCAGCTCGGGGGCGAACAGGTCCTGGCAGAACGCGATGCTCTCCTCCTCGCCGGCCTGGTCGAGCCCGGCCGCCCGCCAGGTGTCCTCGGTCGTCTCGACGATGAAGGTGCTGGTGTCGGCGTCGAAGGGGTAGGCGTGGACCTGGAACATGCCGTGGGCGGTGGTGCGGAAGATGAAGGTGAAGGCGTCCAGGTGCAGGTCGGACCCGAACCAGACGAACCTCGACCGGTGCACGTCCAGGGTGGGGCGCAGGTGCGGGGCCAGCAGCCGCCTGGCCGTCGAGTTGACCCCGTCGGCGGCGACCACCAGGTCGCGGTCGGCGAAGGCGTCCAGGTCGGGCAGCTCCCGCCGGAACGCCAGCTCGACCCCGACCTCGCGGCAGCGCCGCTGCAGGATCTCCAGCAGCCGCTTGCGGGCGATGGCCGAGAACACGTGCCCGCGGGAGCGGACGGTCCGGCCGCCGTAGACCACGTCGATGGCGTTCCAGCGGGCGAAGGTGTCGGTGATCTCCACGTAGCTGGGGTAGTCGGCGTCGCGCAGGGCGCCCAGCGTCTCCTCCGAGAACACCACGCCCCAGCCAAAGGTGGCGTCGGGGGGGTTGCGCTCGACCACGGTGATCTCATGACCGGGGTCGGCCCGCTTGGCCAGCAGCGCGAAGTACAGCCCGGCCGGCCCGCCGCCTACCACGCCGATTCGCATGCACCCTCCCGCAGGATCACGAACCCGCGGTCCCGATCCATGTGGGGGGAGCTCGCTCCCCCCACGGCCGCCCAAGAGCCCCTGTGCCATGGTCAGGTCCCATGCTCAGCTAGGCGAGGACGTCGCCCAGGCGGTCGAGCTGGGCCGGGTCGGAGACGGTGGGCAGCAGCACCAGATGGTCGCAGCCGGCGTCCTCGTAGCCGCGGACGAAGTCGCGCACGGCCCGGCCGCTGGTCAGGTTGCCGGTGGCGATCTTCTCCACGAACGGGCCGGTGAAGGCGTAGTAGTCGCGCAGGTAGTCGCCGCCGGCGTCGGCGTCGCCGAGGGCGAAGTAGCCCTGGCCCCACAGCTGGGGCCGGCCCGGCCGCTCCAGGTCCCGCCAGGCCGCCCACGCCTTGGCGGCGGCCCCGGCGAACGCCCGCGGCGGGCCGCCGCCGTGGACGTAGCCGTCGGCGGTGCGGGCCATGCGCGCGAACGCCTCCCCCGACAGGCCCCCGGCCAGCAGCGGCGGGCCGCCCGGCTGGGCCGGCCCGGGACCGACCTCGGCCTTCTCCCAGATCGAGCGCAGCTCGGCCAGCTGCTCGCCCAGACGCCGGCCGCGGCCGCCCCGGTCGACCCCCATGACCTCGTAGTCGTCGGCCCGGGCGCCGATGGCCAGCCCCAGGGTGAGCCGCCCGCCGGACAGCAGGTCGAGGGAGGCGGCCTGCTTGGCCAGCAGCACGGTGTTGCGCAGGGGCCCGATCACCACCATGGTCACCAGCCGCACCCGGGCCGTGACCGCGGCCGCCGCCGACAGGGCGGTGAACGGCTCGAGGCTGCGGTACACCATCCGGTCCAGCACCCCCAGGCTGGCGAACGGCCCGTCCTCGGCCCGCCGGGCCCACTCCAGGACGCAGCGGCCGTCGCCGCCCGGCGTGGTGGTGGGCAGCCCGACCCCGACCTCCATGCCCGCTCCTCCCGGCTCTGGTCCAGCGCTGGTGCGCCCGAGCGGGATCATGGTACGGCTCGACCATGCGCGCCGGGATCATCCTGCTGGTCGTGGCGGCCCTTCTGGCCACCCCGGTGGTGCTCCTGTGGGCGTTCCAGCGCCGCCTGCTCTACTTCCCCGCCCCCCGCACCGTGCCTCCGGCCGCCTCGGTGCTCCCGGGAGCCGAGGAGGTGGTCTTCGACACCGCCGACGGCGTTCGGCTCAGGGGCTGGTCCGTCCCTCCTGTGGACAACCCGGCGCATCCCAACCCGGGTATCGGCGACGCTCCCCCACCGGGGGACCCGGCCCAGGACCGGGAGGCTGCCGGGCGCCCGGCGGTGGGTTCGGGTGGGGCACGGCCGGCGGTGCTGGTGTGCAACGGGAACGGGGGCAACCGGTCGATGCGGGCGCCGCTGGCCGCCGCCCTGGCCCGGATGGGGCTGCACGTGCTGCTGTTCGACTACCGGGGGTACGGGGGCAACCCTGGTCATCCCAGCGAGGAGGGGCTGGCCGCCGACGCCAGGGCCGCCCTGGACCACCTGGCGGCGCGGCCCGAGGTCGACCCGGCCCGGGTGGTCTACTTCGGCGAGTCGCTGGGTGCGGCGGTGGCCCTGCGGCTGGCCACCGAGCGGCCGCCGGCCGCCCTGGTGCTGCGGTCGCCGTTCGCGTCGCTGGCCGAGGTCGGGCGGCTCCACTACCCGCTCCTGCCGGTGTCGCTGCTGCTGCGCGACCGCTACGACTCGGTGGCGTTGGCCGGCCGCCTGGCCGCGCCCCTGCTGGTGCTGGCCGGCGGCCGCGACCAGATCGTGCCCGCCGACCACAGCCGGCGCCTGTTCGCGGCCGCGCCCCAGCCCAAGTGGCTGGCCGTGCTGGACGGCGCCGACCACAACGACCACGACCTGCTCGCCGGACCGTGGCTCCTGGCCGAGGTGCGCCGCTTCCTCGTCGGCGTCCCCGGGCTGCTCGGCTGACCCCAGGCGGAGGTTTGGCCCCGGCGAACCTGGGCAGGACCGGATCAGACGGTCCCCCCATCCTGCCGTCGATGCCGAGGAGCACCCGTGCGAACGGACCCCACCAAGGCAGCCCTCGTCCGCAGACGCTTCGCCCGCCGGCCCGAGGAGGTCGCCGAAGCCCGCCACTTCGTCAGCGGCGGCCTGGCCCGCGGCTCCGAGGCCTGGGATACCGCCCAGCTGCTCGTCTCCGAGACGGTGACCAGCAGCCTCGACCAGTCGCCGCCGAACGGGGGCAGCGGCACCCTCGAGGTCGGCTACGCGGTGGTCGGCCGCCGGCTCCGGGTCGAGGTGTCCGACGACGGCGGGCCGGCCCGGCTACGTCGGCGCATCCACGCCGTCCAGTCGGCCGGGGGCCGCGGCCTGGAGCTGGTCCGGACCCTGGCCAGCCGCTGGGGCGTGCGCGAGAGCGCGGCCGGGCGGACGATCTGGTTCGAGGTCGACATCACCGGCGGACCACCGCCCGGTCGCTGACCTTGCCGTCGGTGGCGACCGCCCCCACGGTCAGCGACCGCCGGCGGACCTCGACGGCGGTGAGGTGGTTGCGGGCGACGCCGGCGGCGGGGCGGGGGGCGTCCGGGTGGGCTGCGGCGTACGCCGCGGCGACCCGCAGCAGCACCCGGACCAGCCGGTCGGTGCCGTAGCGGCGCCGGGCCGGGTTGCGGCCCCTGCCGGTGACCGGGTTGACGGTCACGAAGTGGCTGCCGGCGGCGGGCAGCTCCACCCACGGACCAGCCGGCCGTGGTTGGGTCGCCCCAGCGCCCGTGACCGCCGCCACACGATCGAGGCCTCCGGCGGCCGCCACTGGTTGAGAGCGCGCTGCCCGACCATGTGGACCACCGGGGCCTGTGGACAACCGACCGCACCCCCACCCGCGGTTGGGCTACGCTCCCCCACCGGGGGACCCGGCGCCCAACCGGGACGGTGCCCGCTGGGCGGGTGGTCGGCGGGTGGGTGCGGCGCGACCCCGGAGCACTGGAGGGCGTCCGCGGGCGGTTCGGGGACGGCGGTCACCGGGAGCGCGCTCAGGGCGGCGACCAGCAGGACCACGGGCAGCGCGACCAGCGGGCCGGCCAGGCGGTGGCGGAGCGGCGCGGCCGGGGGGCGGGTGGCTGGACGGATCACGGGCAGCAGGGTGCCAGACGCGACCCCGCAACGCCCAGGTAGCATCGGGCGGCCGGTGGTGAGGGAGGTGGCGGTGGGCGGGACGGAGCTGGAGGGGCACGGGGGGGCGCTGGCGGTCGCGGTGGCCGCCCGGCATGGGGTGGAGGAGATGTTCACCCTCTCCGGGGGGCATGTGTTCCCGCTGTACGACGGGGCGGTCAAGGCCGACCCGCCGCTGCGGCTGGTCGACGTCCGACACGAGCAGACGGCGGTGTTCGCGGCCGAGGCCACGGCCAAGCTGCTGCGCCGGCCCGGGATGGCCGTGCTGACCGCCGGGCCCGGGGTGACCAACGGGGTCTCGGCCATCACCACCGCCCACTTCAACGGCTCGCCGCTGCTGGTCCTCGGGGGCAGGGCGGCGACCGGGCGCTGGGGCGCCGGCAGCCTCCAGGAGCTCGACCACCCGCCGCTGGTCGCGACCGTCACCAAGCACGCCGGCACCGTGGGCGAGGTCGCCGACATCCCCGCCCAGGTCGACCGGGCCCTGCGCCTGGCCGCCGAGCCGCACCGGGGGCCGGTGTTCCTCGACATCGCCCTGGAGGCGCTGTTCTCCTCGGCCGAGGTCGTGCTGGCCGACCCCGACCCGGCGCTCGTGCGCGAGCCCGACCCGGACGCGCTCGCCGCCGTGGCCCGGCTGCTCGGCCAGGCCGAGCGGCCGGTGCTGGTCCTGGGCTCCGACGTCTGGGCCGACCGGGCCGAGGACACGGCCCGGCGCTGCGCCGAGGCCCTCGCCCTGCCGGTGGTCGCCAACGGCCAGGGCCGCGGCATCCTGGCCCCCGGCGGCGACGGGCTGCTGGTCACCAGGGCCCGCTCGCTCGCCTTCGGGGCCGCCGACCTGGTCCTGGTGGCCGGCGCCCCGCTCGACTTCCGGCTCGGCTACGGCAGCTTCGGCGGCCGCCATGGCGGCCCCCCGGCAAAGGTGGTCCACCTGGTCGACGCCCCCGGCCAGGTGGCCAGGCACGTCGAGCTGGCCGGGAGCGTGACCGGCGACCTCGGCCTGGTCCTGGACGGCCTCGCCGAGGCGACGGCCGCCCTCCCGGGCCGGCGGCCGGACACCGGGCCGTGGCTGGAGCGCCTGCGTGACCAGGCCAGGGCGGCGGTCGCCGGCGACCGGGAGCTGCTGGACAGCCCGGCCGACCCCATCCACCCGGCCCGGGTCTACGGCGAGCTGCTGCGGGTCCTGGCCGACGACGCGGTCGTGGTCGGCGACGGCGGCGACTTCGTCTCCTTCGCCGGCCGGTTCGTGGAGCCGGCCCGGCCGGGCAACTGGCTCGACCCCGGACCCTACGGCTGCCTCGGCACCGGCCTCGGCTACGCCCTGGCCGCCCGCCTGGCCCGCCCCTCGGCCCAGGTCGTGCTCCTGCTCGGCGACGGCGCGGCCGGGTTCTCCCTGATGGACGTGGACACCCTGGTCCGCCACCGCCTGCCGGTGGTGATCGTCTGCGGCAACAACGGCATCTGGGGCCTGGAGAAGCACCCGATGCGGATGCTGTACGGCTACGACGTAGCCGCCGACCTCCAGCCCGGGTGCCGCTACGACCAGGTCGCCGAGGCCCTCGGCGCCGCCGGCGAGCTGGTCACCAGCCCGGCCGAGCTGGGCCCGGCCCTGCACCGGGCCTTCGACGCCGGCGTCCCCTACCTGGTCAACGTGGCCACCGACCCCGAGGTCGCCTACCCCCGCTCCACCTCTGGTCTTTGAGCCGTTCGGCCGGCTGACGCCACTGTCCGCCGGGGCGGGCCGGCTGCTCGGGGTGTCGCGGTGGTGGGTGGGCACGGTCGTGGCCGGGTTGGCCGGGTGGCTGGCCGCCCTGGCCCTGTCGCTGGCCATCGCCAACGGCGACACCGGTGCCCTCGGGTTCACCCGCGCCCTGGTCACCCTGGAGGGGACCCTGACCGCCCTGTCGCCGGGCTGCTGTGGGTCATGCTCCTCGGCACCCCGCGGCGGCCCGCACTTCACCGGCGACACCTCGCTGTTCAGTTCTTCGGCTACTTCGGCCTGTTCTGCGCCACCGTCCCGATCCTGCGGGTGATCGGGGCCATCCTGCGCAACGTCCTCAACTAGGCACCCTCCAGGCCGGCCACGCGGCGGCCGAGCAGGTAGTCGCGGACCTCCTCGGCGCAGCGCCAGGGGTTGGACCAGACCTCGTCGCCGGCGAAGCGCAGGACGGCGTAGCCCTGGGCGACCAGGTAGCGGTCGCGGCGGCGCTCGCGGACGACCTGGTCGGAGCTGGCCCGGACCGGCCCCTCGCCGTCGATCTCCACCACCACCCGGGGCAGGACCAGGAAGTCGACCCGGTAGGGGCCGATCTTGCAGTTGGGCTCGACCAGGGTGCCCCGGGGGGCGTCCGGGAGCCAGGCGGCCAGCCACACCCGGGCCAGTGGCCGCTCGACCCGGCCGAGCAGGCGGCGGGCCGCCGGGTCGGCCTTGGCCAGCAACTCGACCATGGCGACACCGAGGGCGGCCCCCACCGGCTGCGGCCCTCGTGGTGTGTCGTCGCCGCGTCCGGCGACACTTCCCTGCACTGGCACTCCCCTGCTCGGCCCGTACGCGCGTGAGGCTTGGCAAGGTAAGGCTTCAGTATAACTACAACTTTGTAACTACACTAGTGTCGCCCCATCTGGCGGTCGCTCGTTCCGCCATACCCCTCCGGCTCGGTATGATCCGAGCATGTCGAGTGAGATCAACTCCAACGTCCCCCAGTCGGCCCGGGTGTACGACTACTGGCTGGGCGGCAAGGACAACTTCCCCGCCGACCGGGCCATGGGAGAAGCCATCGCCGAGCAGCTGCCCACGATCCGCACCCAGGTGCGGGCCCAGCGGGCCTTCCTCGGCCGGACCGTGCGCTTCCTGACCGCCGCGGCCGGGATCCACCAGTTCCTGGACATTGGCACCGGCATCCCGACCACCGGCAACGTCCACGAGGTGGCCCAGGAGGCCGACCCGGCGACGCGCGTGCTGTACGTGGACAACGACCCCATCGTGCTCGCCCACTCGCGGGCCCTGATCCCCGGCACCCACTCCGGGACGGTGGAGTTCATCCTGGCCGACCTGCGCGAGCCGGAGGCGATCCTGGCCGACCCGGCGGTCGCCAAGACCCTCGACCTCACCCAGCCGGTCGGCCTGGTGCTCATCGGGATCATGCACCACCTACGCGACCAGGACGACCCCCGGCGGATCGTGGCCACCCTGGTCGACGCCCTGGCACCCGGCAGCTACCTGGTGCTGTCCCAGACGACCCCGGACTTCGACCCTGAGGCCATGGCCGGCCTGGCCGCGGTGTCGGAACAGGGCGGGATCCCCAACGTGCCCCGCACCCTGGCCGAAACCGAGCCGTTCTTCGCCGGGCTCGAGCTGGTCGAGCCCGGCCTGGTGCCGCTGGCCGCCTGGCGGCCCGACCCCGGGACCGACCAGGACCCCTACAGCGTCTACGCCTACGGCGGGGTCGCCCGCAAGCCCTGAGCAGCGGCCCTCATGCGCCGACCCCGATGCTCGGGTCGATGTACTCGTTGGTGGCGATGTCCTCGGGCTTGAGGCCGGCCTTGGGCGGCTGGCGCTGGGCGGTGAAGATCGGGCCCACGATGTCGATCATCCGCTGCACCCGGGCGGTGTCGAAGTTGCCCAGGGTCTTGTCCGGCCCGTTGGTGACGAAGTCGGAGCGCATCTTGTCGATGGCGTAGCTGGCCAGGCCGGGCGTGTAGACCCAGCCGGTGTTGTACTCCTTGACCAGTCGCAGGACGAACTCGTTGGTCTTGTCGGGGTTGTTCAGGAAGTCGACCTGGGCCCGCTGGACGAGCGGGACCAACTTCTTCAGGCAGGGGGCCAGCTTGGCCTTGTCGGCGGTGCGGATCGACAGGGCCTGGGGATAGAACGGGTAGCCGGCGTCGCTCACCAGCGCGTACTTCACCGGCTTGGCCCACTGGCGGACCTCGTGCTCGTAGATGTAGGGCTCGGAGGTGGCGAACCCGGCCTGGGCGGTCTTGCCGTTGGCGGCCACGAAATTGGCCGGCTTGCCGTCATAGGACCCGTCGACCTGGGACTTCTTCAGGACGTTGGTCCCGGTCAGATAGGCCATGTAGGTGTCGCCCTCGAAGTAGAGGACCTTGGCGTCGGTCTTGCCGATGTCGGCGATGGTGTTGAACTGCGGGTAGGTGGCCGGGTCCCACATGATCATGAACGGGCTCTTCTCCATGGGCGCCACCACCGCCTGGGTGGCCTGCTTGTTGGAGAAGCGGATCGCCTCGTCGGTGCTGACCTGGCCGAGGGTGATGCTGGTGTCCTTGTACATCTGGGACGATACCGGCTCGAAGCCGATCGACGGCCCGCCGGTGCGCACCTCGAGCTGGACCCCGGTGTTCTTGCCCTCCACGACCAGCGGCCCGGTCACCCGCTTGTGCTGGGTGTCGACCTTCGGGTTGGGCCCGAGCATGTGGTAGTAGACCCCGTACTCCGACTCGGGGTCCCAGTCGGTCTGGACCACGATGGTGGCCGGGCAGGTCCCGGCCAGGCTGACGCTCGCGTCCGATGGGGCATTGGCGGCCGGGCTCTGGGAACCTCCTTCGTCCCCCCCGCCGCCGCAGCCGGCGACGGTCAGGGCGAGCACGGCCGAGACGACGATGCCGAGGCGAACGCTGCGCATGGGCCTTCCTCTCCGGACATGTAGGCATAGTCGGGACATTGACCGCCCTAGGTTTCACCAGCGTCGAAGAGCCTGTCAACCACGCAACTACTTCGCCACGCACATGAGCGTCATATGGACCGCAAGCCATACAGCACCCGCTCGAGCAGAGCCAGGTCGGGCCGGTCGCTGCCCTGGGTGGGCCGGTGGATCATCACCATGCCCTCGTCGGCCATGTCACCCACCAGCACCCTGGTGACGCCCAGGGGCAGGTCGAGGCGGGCCGAGATCTCGGCGATTGACAGAATGTCGCGGCACAGGGCGGCGATGGCCCGCTGCTCGACGGTGAGGGTGGGCGTCCGCTCGCCGAGCGACGTGGTGGAAACCAGGGCCTCGATCTCGAGGTCAGTATGGGCCGGCCGAGTCCGCCCGCCGGTCATGGCGTAGGGACGGACCCGCCTGCGGCCGGCTGCTGGCTGGTCTTCGGGTGTGGTCACGCGCTGTGCCTCATCTGGACCCTGGCTCGGCGTGGGTGGCTCATTGGGGAAGGATGGCTTGGAGCTCGGCACGGAGACTTGGGGTGAGGACGTCGCCGGCGCGGGCCACGAGCACGGTCATCTCGTAGGCGACCACGCCGACGTTGCAGTTGGAGGTGGCCAGCACGGCCAGGCAGGAACCGTCGCTGATCGACATCACGAACAGGAAGCCGCGGTCCATCTCGACCACGGTCTGGGTGACCAGCCCGCCCTCGAAGGCGCGGGAGGCGCCCTGGGTCAGGCTGGCCACGCCGGATGCGATGGCGGCCAGCTGGTCGGCCCGCGGCCGGTCCAGCCGCTCGGAGACGGCCACCGGCAACCCGTCGGCCGAGACGACCATCGCGTGGGCCACGCCGGGCGTGGCCTTGGCGAAGTTGGTGACCAGCCAGTTCAGGTTGCGGGCGTCGGCGCTGAGCTGGTTGTCCATCTCCCCCCTCCGCGGCTCCTCAGGGCGCTTCCGGTGGACGCTCGCCCGGGTCCGAGCCCCCGGCGACGTTCCGACCTCGCTCGATACCGGTGCGGTAGCTGGACAGCATGCTGCGGACCTCGTCCGGGGAGCGACCCGAGGCCGGGCCCGGCGTCGGCTCGGCCTCGGCCTGCTGGGTAGAGATCATCCCGGGGGCCAGGTTGGCCCGGGGCACGCGCCGGGGTAGGCCCGCCTGGGTCACCCGCGCCGCCGGGTCGGGGGCCGGCGGCGGCGCGCCCGCCGCGTGCTGGGAGGTTGGCGGCTCGCCAGCTGGCGGGACCGGCGGCGCCTCCCGGCGACGTGCTCGCTCGGCCCGGTACAGCGGCGGCTGCTCGTCGGCGGCGCGAGCCGGCTCGGGCCGGTACGGCGCCGGCTCCTCGGCCGCCGGTGGGACCGGCGGTGGGGCCGGCGGCAGGTTGGTCGGCGGGACCGGGCCCGGTCGGTAGGCCGGCTCCTCGGACGGGGGGACGGACGGCCCGGAGGGCGGCGGTGGCGGCCCCGCGGGCCGGGACATCGGGCGCCCACCGCGCCCGATGCCGTCACCGTCGCCGTCGGGCGTGGGCCCGCGGTGCAGCCGGTGCGGCGGCGGCTCCGGCGGCTCGGCCACGAACCAGTCGGAGCGGGCGGCCTCGAAGATCGGCGTGTGGTCCCCGGACGGGGCGGACGGTGCCGGGGCCGGCTCGGCCAGCCGCTCCGGCGGCGGCAACTGGGCCCGGCCCTCGACCACCCCGGCCGCGGCGGCCGGCTCGGCCACCACCACCTGCGGCACCTTCGGCCAGACGAGCAGGCCGTGGGGCAGGAGGGTCAGCGCGGTCACGCCCCCGTACCAGGAGTGGCGCAGCTGCACCTTGATGCCGTGGCGCTGGCCCAGCCGACCCACCACGTACAGCCCCAGCACCCGCGATAGGGCGAAGTCGATCTCCGGCGGGTTGGCCAGCCGCTCGTTGGCCTGGATCAGCTCCTCGTCGCTCATCCCGAGGCCACGGTCCTCGATCTCGATCACGTAGCCGTGCGGGACCGCCTGCCCGGCGATCTGGACCTTGGTGTTGGGAGGGGAGAACGCGGTCGCGTTCTCGACCAGTTCGGCCAGCAGGTGGATGACGTCGACGGCCACGTGCCCGGCGACCTCCAGGTCGGCCAAGGGCAGCAGCTCGACCCGCTGGTACTCCTCCACCTCGGCGGCGGCCGCCCGGACCACGTCGACCATGGTCATCGGCTGCACCCAGTGCCGCCCCGGGTCGGCGCCCGAGAGGACGATCAGGTCCTCGGCGTTGCGGCGCATGCGGGTGGCCAGGTGGTCGAGGCGGAACATGTGCTCGAGGGTCTCGGGGTCGGTCTCGTTGCGCTCCAGGTCGTCGATCAGCTCCAGCTGGCGGTCGATCAGGGTCTGCGAGCGGCGGGCCAGGTTGGTGAACATGTCGCCGATCGAGCGGCGCAGGCCGGCCTGCTCGGTGGCCAGGCGGACAGCGACCTGCTGGATGTCGTCGACCGCCTGGGCGACCTGGCCGATCTCGTCCTTGGAGCGGATGCCGATCGGCTCCACCTGGACGTCCAGGTCGCCGCGTTCGGTCGTCCGCAGCCGCTGGACGGCATCGGGCAGCCGGTGCTGGGCGATATCGATGGCCCCGACGCGCAGCTGCTGCAAGGGTTGCGCCATCGACCTGGCCACCAGCGACAGGGCCAGCAGGGCGATGCCGAGGATGAGGGCGATCAGCAGCGCGTTGCGCAGGGCGTCGCGCTGGGCGGAGGAGCTGAGCTGCCCGCTCTGGTCGACCACGCCCTCCAGCAGCTGCGACTCGACGCTGCGCAGCAGCTCCATGTTGGTCGTAGAGGCGGCCAGCCACTGCTCGGGGTCGATCTCGTCCCCGGACTGGCGGCGGATGGTGTTGGCTTCGATCCGGTCGACCGTGAGCACGGCCTGCCCCTGGACGACGTCGGCGAACAGCCCCCGCTGCTCGTCGTTGGCGTCGGCCTGGAACTCGTCGAAGGCCGCCTGCTGCTGGGCCAGCAGACCCGAGAGGTCCTGGAAGCCGCCGAACTCGAAGTTCTCCTGGAACGCCAGGGCGTACAGGATGCCGCGCACCTGGGAGGTGACCTCCTTGGCCCGCGACAGGTCGTTGAAGGAGCGCACCGACTGGGTGAGGTCCTCGTCACCGCTCGGCTCGGCGATGTCGGCGTTCACGTCCAAGAGCCCGTCGATGATCCGCGAGTACTCGGCCGCGATGGCCCGCGCGGTGAGCGAGGAGGACCGGGCCGACTCGCGCAGCGCCGCCAGGTCGTCCAGCCCCGCCCGCACCGCATCGAACTTGCCCCGCAGGCTGTCGCCGAGGTCGTCATGCAGCGGCTCCTCGGCCTCGCGATAGGCGTCGGCGGCCGCGTTGGCCCGGGACTGCTGCTCGCGCAGCGCCTTGCCGATGTCCTGGTTGCCACTGACGGTGTAGGCGCCGCTGAGGTCGCGCTCGGTCTGCAGCTCGTGCACCAGCGCCGTGACCTGCCGCCCAAGCTCGGCCAGCCGGCGGCCGTCCTCGAAGCCCTGGGCGTTGGCGACCAGGGTCCCGATGCCGAAGCTGGCCAGCCCCAGGAAGGCCACAGCCGGAATGACCAGGACGGCGATCAGCTTCGAGCGGACGCGCCAGTTGCGCAGTCCGATCGACCGACCGGTGTCGCTGGCTGGCGGAGACGTTGTGGACGTTGTGTCCATACGGGGGTTTCACTACCTCTCTCGCGAGATGCCGGCTGGCGCCGGATTATACTCAGGCCGGCCTGGCCGCAACCGTCCTTACTTGGGAGACTTGGGAAAGATGACGAGGAAGCGCTTCTTGTCCTGGGTGGCGCTCGCCGCCGTGACCCTGTCGATCGCCGCCTGCACCTCCTCGGAGCCGCAGGCTGGGACCAGCTCGGTGAGCGAGGTCCGCATCGGCGTGCTGGTGCCGAAGTCCGGGGAGAGCGCGGCCGCCGGGGCCGAGGCCCTGCACGGTGCCGAGCTGGCGGCCAGGCTGGTCAACGGCGACGAGCGGCCGGTGCCGCTGGCCGGGGTCGGGTCCGGGGGCCTGGCCGGCCTGGGCGGAGCCAAGCTCTCCATCGTCTCCGCCGACACCCAGAGCAAGCCCGAGGTCGGCGCCGCCGAGGCGGCCCGGCTGGTGGCCGAGAAGCAGGTGGTCGGGCTGGTCGGGGCCTACGACACGGCCGTCACCGAGGTGGCCAGCCAGCGGACCGAGCGGCTGCAGGTCCCCTTCGTGAACGGCGACAGTCCGGCCGGCTACCTCACCGAGCGGGGGCTCGACTGGTTCTTCCGCAGCGGGCCGACCGACCGGATGTTCGGCGAGGCCTTTTTCTCGGCCCTGAGCCAGGCCCCCGGCGGTGCCCACAAGATCGCCCTCGTCTATGCGAACGACCGGCCCAGCAACGTCGCCGCCCTGCTGACCAAGGAGCTGGCCGACGAGGGTGGGTTCCAGCGCGTGGGCGAGGCCAACTTCAGCCCCGGCCCCAATGGCGACCCGGTGGCGGCCGTGACCCAGCTGCGCAACCTGGCCGACCAGCCGGACGCGGTGTTCGCGATCGCCTCCACCCCCGGGGACGCCACCAGGCTGGTCAAGGCGTTCGGGCAGGCGCGCTACTCGCCGCCGGGGATCATCGCCGCCGGCAGCGGCTTCCTGCCCTCGAGCGTGCTCGGCGCCACCGGGTCCGACGGCGAGGGCCTGTTCGCCGGCACCGCCTGGTCGCGGGAGATCGCCGGGCGCAACGCCAGCGCCAAGCCGGTGATGGACCTGTACGAGGAGCGCTTCGACCAGCCGATGAGCGACATCGCGGCTGGGACCTTCACCGCGGTGTTGATGCTGGCCGACGCGATCAACAGCGCCGGCTCGACCGACGCCCAGCGGGTGCGGGCGGCGCTGCTCAACCTCGACATCCCCGCCCGCGAGATGATCATGCCCTGGACCGGTCTCCGCTTCGACGCCTCGCACCAGAACGTGGACGCCAACGGCGTGGTCGAGCAGCGGGTCCAGGGGCTGTTCCGGGTGGTCTTCCCCGACGAGCTCCAGCGGGCCAAGCCGGTCTGGCCGCGCCCGGCCGCGAACGCCTGAAGCCCAGCTCAGGTCGTCCCCTCGTCCGCGTCGACCAGACGCTCATCCAGGTAGGGCAGGGTCGCCCCGAACCGCTCCTGGAGGTGGGCCAGGGAGGTCGTCGGCGGGTACCGAGGCTCCTCGCCCTCGCGCAGGACGGTCGGGATCACCTCGACCGGGGCGTCCCAGTTGGGGTCGTAGAAGAAGGGGATGGACTGGCGCTCGGCCCCCGAGGTGTTGATGACCCGGTGCAGCGTCGGCGGGAACAGGTCGTTGGTCCAGCGGGCCAGCATGTCCCCGACGTTGACCACGAAGGTCCCCCTGACCGGCTTGGCGTCGATCCACTGCCCGGCCGCGTTGCGTACTTGCAATCCGCCCCGATCGTCCTGGGCCAACAGGGCCAGGCAGCCGTAGTCGGAGTGGGCGCCGGCGCCGATGCGGGCCTCGCTGATCTCACCGCCGTCGGCCGCCGCCTGGGGCGGGTAGTGGAGCGGGCTCATGATCACCATGGGCGTGGTGAACCAGTCGTCGAAGTAGTCCTCGGGCAGCTCCAGGGCGACGGCAACGGCGTGGGTCACCTGGCGGGCCAGCCCGTGCACGGCCCCGAAGTACGCCTCCATCGTCTCCCGGAAGCCGGTGACGTCGGTGGGCCACTGGTTGGGGCCGTGGAACGGCAGGCCGCGGCGGACCAGGGGGTGGTCGGGGGCGAGGTCGTTGCCGATCCGGTAGCCCTCCTTGAGGTCGCCCTCCTCCTGCTTGTCCGGGTCGAGGTTCTCCATGCCGATGTCGAACCAGCCCCGATCGCAGTTGGACTTCTCGACGGCCACCTCGGCCTTCTTCTCCCGCGGGAGGGCGAAGAAGCGGCCCGCCTCGGCGAAGGTCCGGTCGATGAGTCCCTGGTCGACCCCGTGGCCGGCCAGGTAGGCGAACCCGACGTTGCGGAAGGCGCCGGCCAGCTCGAGCGCGGCCCGCTTGCGCTGGTCGGGGTCGCCAGTCCGGAACGGCGTGAAGTCGACGATGGGAATCTGCTCGACCGGGATGCGCTCGGCGCGCAGGGACGGTGCGATCTTGGTGGTCATGACGCGACTCCAATGGTCGGGTCCACGAACTCGTTGGTGAACAGGTCCCCCGGCTGTAGCCCGGGCCGTGGCGGCTGGCGCTGACCGATCAGGATCGGTGTGACGATGTCGATCATCCGCTGCACCCGGGCGGTGTCGAAGTTGCCGAGCGTGGCATCGGCGCCGTTGTTGACGAAGTCCTGGCGCATCTTGGTGATGGCGTAGTCGGCCAGACCGGGCGAGTAGGTCCAGAAGGTGTTGTACTGCTTGACCAGCTTGATGATGAAGGCGTTGGTCCGGTCGGGGTTGTTCAAGAAGTCGATCTGGGCGCGCTGGACGATCGGGACCAGTTTCGCCAGGCAGGGGGCAAGCTTCTGCTTGTCGGCGGGGCGGATCGACAGCGACTGGGGGTACATCGGGTAGCCGGTGTCGTTGACCAGGGCGTAGCTCAGAGCCTTGCCCCACTCCTTGAGGTCGTGCTGGTAGATGTAGGGCTCGGAGGTGGCGAACCCGGCCTGGGCGATGGTGCCCTTGGACGCGAGGAACTTGGTCGATGAGCCGTCGTAGCTGTCGTCGACCTGCCCGCGGCGGATGATGCCCGAGCCGATCAGGTACTCCATATAGGTGTCGCCCTTGAAGTAGACCACCTTGGCGTCGGTCTGGCCGATGTCGGCGATGATGTTGAACTGCGGGTGGGTCTGGGGGTCCCACATGATCATGAACGGGCTGATCTCCATGGGTGCGGCCACGGCCAGGGTGGGCTGGGTCGCGGAGAAGCGGATCGCCTCGTCGGTGTTGACCTGGCCGAGGGTGATGCTGCGGTCGGTGTACAGCTGCTCGGACACCAGCTTGAAGTCGGTCGCCGGCCCGCCCGAGCGCACCTCGAGCCGGACCCCGGTGTCCTGGCCCTCGGCGACCAGCGACCCGCTCACCCGCTTGCGGGCGACGTCGACCGTCGGGTTGGGCCCGAGCATGTGGTAGTAGACCCCGTACTCGGTCTCGGGGAACCAGTCGGTCTGGACCACGATGTTGGCCGGGCAGACCCCCCTGAGGTTGAGCCGGTCGTTCCCGGCCGCCGCCCCTCCGGACGCCGATCCGGTCGCCGTCGACGACTTGTTGTCGCCGCCGAGGGAACAGCCGGCCACGGCCAGGGCGGCCGCCAGCAGGACGGTCATGGCGAGGCGAAGTCTGAGCACCTGCGCTCCTCCTAGTCGCTCCTATGTGTCGAGTCCACCGGCGGACTCGTGCCAGGCTCCGACCACTCGGTGGGCCAGGAAGCCGAAGAACCAGAACACCACGATGCCGAGCAGGGACGAGAGGATGATCGCCCCCACCATCTGCTCGGACTGCAACCGGGACTCGTAGCGGTCGATGAGGATGCCGATTCCGGGGTCGCCCTGCTTGAAGAAGAAGTCGGCCACGATGGCCCCGATGACGGCCAGGCCGGCGGCGATCCGCAGGCCGGTGAAGATCGACGGCAGGGCGGTCGGGAACTCGAGCTTCCACAGGCGGGTGAGCCGGTTGGCGCCGTGCAGGGTGAACAGGTCGTGGTGCTCCTGGTTCACCGACTGCAGGCCGAACAAGGTGTTGGCGATGATCGGGAAGATGCAGAACAGCACCACCACCAGGACCCGGCTGAAGTTGCCGAAGCCGAACCAGAAGCCGAACAGGGGCACCATGGCCAGGATGGGGATGGTCTGGGTCAGGACCGCGTAGGGGTAGACCGAGCGTTCGATCCACTTGGCCCGGTTCATGGCCACGGCCAGGGCCAGCCCGAGCACGATCGAGATGGCCAGGCCGATGAAGGCCACCCGGGTGGATAGCCACAACGCGTCCAGCAGCTCCCTGAGGTTGTAGGGGTCGAGGAAGCTGACCCGGATGACGTCGTGGGGGGGCGGGACGAGGAACCGGCGCCGGGGGTCCAGCAGCAGGTAGCTGACCCCGTACCAGACCCCGATGCTGGCCACGAACACCGCCGCCGGCGGGCCCCAGGTGGCCAGCCAGCGCCAGCGGCCGCCGCGGACCACCCGTGAGGTGGCCCCGATCGGCCCCCGGCCCACGGCCTCGTCGGGTCCGGTCAGGTCGGTGTCGATGCTCATCCGCCCTCCCGCAGTCCCGCCGACACCTGGCCGGCCAGGCGGGCGAAGCGCTCGTCGAAGCGGAGCCGGGGCGAGCGGGGGTACTCGAAGGGGACGGCGAAGTCAGCCAGGACCCGGCCGGGCCGGCCCGACATCACCAGCACCCTGGTCGAGAGGTAGACCGCCTCGGTCACCGAGTGGGTCACGAACAGGGCGGTGAACCGCTGGGTGAGGTACAGCTGCAGCAGCTCGTCGTTGAGCCGTTCCCGGGCGATCTCGTCCAGGGCCCCGAAGGGCTCGTCGAACAGGAACAGTTCCGGCTGGAGGGTGAGGGACCGGGCCAGGGAGACCCGCATCCGCATGCCGCCGGAGAGGGCCCGGGGGCGGTGGCCGGCGAAGTCGCTCAGGCCGACCAGCTTGATGGCGGCGTCGGCCCGGCGTCGGCGCTCCGTCTTGGCCAGGCGGCGCAGCTCGGCGAACAGCTCGACGTTGGCCTGCACGCTGCGCCAGGGGAGCAGCGTCGGGTCCTGGAACACGTAGCCGATCTTGTTGGTCTGGATGTCCACCGTCCCGTCGCTGGCCTTGGTCAGGTCGGAGACGATCCGCAGCAGGGTGCTCTTGCCACAGCCGGAGGGGCCGATCACGCTCACGAACTCGCCGGCCTCCACGCGCAGGTCGACGCCTTCCAGGGCGGTCGTGCCGTCGGGGAAGCGCTTGCCGACCCCGGCGAAGGTCAGCAGCGGGGCGGCCTCCGACGCGATTGGCGAGTCATCGACTGGGCTGGGTTCGGCCAAACTAGGGCCGCCCCGGCTTCGACGGCCTCGTTCCTGCATCGCGGACCCAAGCGCACATCTACGGCATCTTTGTAAATTTGGGGTTGCTGGCCCACATAGTTCCCTGGGCCTGAAGGCGGTGTCAACCGCCTCCCCTTCCCCCGAGGAGTGGCCGGTGAGCGAGGTCGGCGTGGTTCGCGGCGGGCACGTGCTGACCATGGGGCCGGCCGGCGACCTGGAGGACGGCGCGGTCGCCTTCGCCGGCGGCCAGGTGCTGGAGGTGGGGCCGTTCGCCGAGGTCGCGGCCCGCCACCCCGAGGCCGAGGTGGTCGGCGACGACCAGGGGGTGGTGCTGCCTGGGCTGGTCAACGCCCACACCCATCTGTCGGAGGGGCTGCTCTGCGGCATGGGCGAGGACCTGAGCCTGCTCGAGTGGCTGGCCGCGATCATCACCCCGGCCGCCCGGCACCTGACCCGGGAGATGGCCAGGGTCGGGGCCATGCTCAAGGGCGCCGAGCTGCTGCTGTCGGGGGTCACCTGCGTCAACGACATGTTCTGCCACACCAACGAGGGCTCGCTGGCCAGCCTGGGGGCGGTCGACGGGCTGGAGGCGATGGGGCTGCGCGGGGTGGTCGCCTTCGGCGCCGAGGACGGCGCCGACCCGTGGCCGGTGGCGTCGGTGCTGGCCGAGCACCACGCCCTGGCCGAGCGCTGCGCGGCCAGCGATCTGGTCGGGTTCCGTCTGGGCGTGGGCACGGTGCTCGGCCAAAGCGACGAGCTGCTGGTCGCCTCGGCGGTCGAGGCCAAGGCCAACGGCTGGGCCGTCCACACCCACCTGGCCGAGGTCAAGGAGGAGGTGGTCGAGGCCCGCTTGCGCTGGGGCGAGACCACTGTCGGGCGGTCGGGCAGCGCCGGGCTGCTGGACGTCCCGCTGCTGGCCGCCCACTGCATCTGGGTGCGCCCGGACGAGATCCTCACCCTGGCCAACTCGGGCGCGGCCGTGGTCCACAACCCGGTGGCCAACATGATCCTCGGCTCGGGCGTGTGCCCGGTGCCGGCCCTGCGCCAGGCGGGCATCCCGGTCGGTGTCGGCACCGACGGTGCTGCCTCCAACGACAGCCAGAACATGCTGGAGGCGGTCAAGGCGGCGGCCCTGCTCCAGAAGGTGGCCCGGCTCGACCCGCGGGCCCTGACCGCCGGCGACGTCCTGGCCATGGCCACCCTCGAGGGGGCCAGGGCCCTGGGGCTGGACGGGCTGGTCGGGTCCCTGGAGCCGGGCAAGCGGGCCGACCTGGTCCGGCTGCGGGGCGACCGTCCCGGCTTGGCCAACGTCCACGACCCCCGCCAGCAGGTCGTCTACTGCTGCTCCCCCGCCGACGTGGCCGACGTCTGGGTCGACGGCGTCCGCCGGGTCGCCGACGGCCGGCTGGTCGACCACGACCCGGCTGCCCTGGTCGAGGCCAGCCGTCCCCTGGCCGCCGACCTGGTCACCCAGGCCGGCCTGGGCGGGTTCTCCCGGCTAGTGGGCTGGACCGGGCCGCCCGGCGGCCGGCCGGCGGCGCCGCTGCCGCCGGCCGTGCCGGGGGGGAACGTCAGTCGCGAACCCCCGCGTCGCCGGTGAGGGCGCGGCGGCCGGCCTTGGTCAGCAGCACGTAGTCGGAGGCGATGACCACGAGCTGGCGACTGGCCAGCGACCGGGCGACCTCACGCCGGACCGGCCAGCGGGTGGCGTACCCGTCGGCCGCCCCCAGCTGCTCCAGGGCCGCCTGCTCGGCGGCGTCGAGGCCGCCGGGAGGCGGCTCGAGCGGAGCCTGCCGAGGCGCGGGACGCTGGCGCGGCCGGAGCCGGAGGGTGGCTGCTCCGCGCAGCCCCCGGACGACACGCCCGAGATATCCCGGGGAGTCGATCCTGGCATCTGCCATTGGGGCCTCCCGACAGCGTCCCGGCGGTCCGGACCTCGATTCGGAGTTCCGGACTGACTGGGCTATGATCGGCCAATGCCAAGTGCAGATGCAACTGCTGTAGCCAAGTGCAATCGGTCAATGTGCGTGAGTGGGACGCACAGGAGGAACTGGTCATGACGACTGACGGTCAGGGTTCGAGGGGCTACAACGGCGTGCCCGCCGGCGAGCTCTCCGGGGCGCGGTGGCGCAAGAGCGCCCGCAGCAGCGCCCAGGGGAACTGCGTCGAGCTGGCCAGGCTGTCGGGGGCTGGGGTCGCGATCCGCAACTCCCGCCACCCTCAGGGCCCGGCGCTGATCTTCACCCATGCCGAACTCGACGCCTTCCTCGCAGGCGTGAAGGACGGCGATTTCGACGACCTCCTCCACTGACGGGGCTCACAGCTCGTCCAGGATCGCGTCCAGCAGTTCCACGGTCCGGTCGGGCGGCGCGGCGCGGACACAGATGGTCTCCATGACGTGGAGGTAGTGGTCGACCTCCTCCGGCTTGTTCAGGTACAGCGCGCTGGTCAGGTGCTCGAGGTAGACCACGTCGGGCAGTTCCTCGTCGGGGAATCGCAGCACGCTGAAGGAGCCGACCATCGCCGGGTGGGCGCCCGCCCCGAAGGGCAATACCTGAAGGGTGACGTTGGGGAGCTTGGCCGTCTCGGTCAGCCGCTCCAGCTGCCCCCGCATCACCTCCCGGCCCCCCACCGGGCGCCGCATCGCCGCCTCGTCGATCACCGCCCACAGCCGCGGCGGGTGCTCGCGGGTCAGCAGCGTCTGGCGGGCCATGCGCAGCCGCACCCGCCGGCCCATCTCCTCCGACGACTCGTCCAGGTGCGCCCCTTGGACGACCGCCCGCATGTAGTCGTCGGTCTGCAGCAGCCCGGGGATGAGCTGGCCCTCGTAGGTCCGGATCAGGGTGGCCGCCGACTCCAGGTCCACATAGGTCCGGAACCACTGCGGCAGGAGGTCGCCGTAGTGCTGCCACCAGCCAGGGGTGTTGGCCTCACGCGCCAGGGCCACGAACTCGGCGATCTCGGTCGGGTCGGTGACCTCGTACAGGCGCAGCAGGTCGATGATGTCGCGTTCCTTGAAGCCGACCTGGCCGTTCTCGAGCCGGTGGATCTTCCATTCCGAGGCCCGGATGGCCTCGCCGGCCTCCTCCCGCGAGAGGCCCATCTCGGTCC
>Ga0209382_10002650_pt1 | contig 25625 bp, 31 predicted proteins | sample SoiMetdeltSBSDD5_FD_187599 | JGI IMG/M metagenome (GOLD analysis project Ga0209382, IMG submission 187599) | Bulk soil microbial communities from a Populus tree surrounding site in Tennessee, USA - Soil MetaG P. deltoides SBSDD5 (SPAdes) (version 2) | ecosystem: Environmental > Terrestrial >... | reverse complement strand
AAAAAAGGGGGCCTACCGAGGTGGGGGGTGGGTGTAGGACCCCTGTGGAGGGGATAGATACTTATACCATACCCATACATACCCCTACATTACATGTAGTTGAATTTTCATACGGCGAAAGGAATTTTTACGAAGTAAAATGCTGGAATAAAATTTCATACGGCTAACAGGCGGGATCGCGAAGCGATATCGGTAGGGGATTTCTATACGGCTAAAGGGGATAGGTTGGCAGGAAAAAAGGCCCAGTCTATGCAAGCCCTGGGCCAGATGGGGTTACTTCTTTTCAGGTTCCGTTACTTCGATATTGTTATGCTCCATTTCCTCTTTCGCCCAACGGAGCAACGTATCAAAGCCTTGGGGGTCATCGCGCTTAAATGCCATGATTTCACCGGCTGTTGCTATGCGCGATTCAATCAAATACTTCAATGGTGTCATTTTGTTATTCTCCCTTTTATTGAGTTAATGGTCCGCAGTATTTATCGGATACTCTCAGGATTATGTATATATGACGCCTGAGAGTATCCTAAAATACTACCGACGATTAGTAGCTGGTTCCCAGTGAAGCATTAGCCATCTGCTTGGCAACATCCTCACTCTTGCCAGCAGTAACCAAAATCTTCACCATCTGAGAAAACTGCACCTTGGGATCTTCAAGCGTAGGCTTTTCAATCCCTGAGGCCGTAAGTGCAGCTTGCATAGACTTCTGACGCGCATTTGCCTTGCGCTTGTTATTCACGTATGCCAGAAGCTCGTCCGCGTCCGGTGCTTCCTTTGCGGGAATCTCATCTCCCTTTACAAGTTCCTCGAATTCGCCCTCGTACTTGATAGGCGTGGGAAGCTGCGCACCGTATGCGTTTTCGATAACACCCTTGAATGTCGTGGTCTTTGGCATCGTCTTAAACCTTTCCATATCTGACTGTGATAGTTTGATACTTTGCCATATCAAAGCTAGTATTAACTAGAACCTCTGACCAATCCTTTAAGGTCATTATATGGTTTCCACCGATATAGTAGCATTCAACTAGAATGTAGCTTGGTCGAATCCAGATATCAATGTGGGTTCTAGCCATCTTACCCTACTCTCTCCGTTTGACTCGCGCCCGCCTTATTGCGTCCGCGTCTTACGTCCTATAGTATAGCATCCTACGTGCCATCGCATTTAGGCCCATATTCGCAATCCCTTACAAGTAATGTCGCCGCTAGGCTGACTTTTGTCGCGGTCTTTCCGCAAGTTTGGCTGTAAACTACTGAGCCATAAGGTACTTATGGGAGTTCTGAGAATGTCAGACTTTCTGACCCCAAGATTTTACATATATTTAACAAAGATTTAACATGGCATCGCGCATGCATAAGTGTAGTTCCTACATACAAGCAAGTATTGTGCCCATGTAGTTATTACCTGGTATAATACTTGCAGTGTGTAGGAACTACTCGTTTATTGTTGGCTTCATTCTTGCAAATGCAATACCCATGCCACACAGATCCTCGCGGGTCCCATATATGGCATAAATATTGCGGAGAGTCTAATTGCACACCTCATTCATTCCACAACTTGGTCCCATATATTTATTTCTGTATAGTAGGAATAGGTATTGGAGTGAGCCTCTGCATATCGTTCCAATAAGTTGCTCTGCATTTCTTCTTACAGAATCTTTGCCAGGGTCTTTTTGGAGTGAATTCTTTCAAACAATTACTACATGTAATCCGGGTTAGACGCATTCTCGGTTGGGTAGGGGTAGACATCGGATGACCTCCTGAAGATGCATCCTAGCCCACTTTAGACGCATTGTCAACTCTTGCGTTAGGACTCGGCTAGTGATACCTTATGACTGGCCCATCCCGGCCCTACATACATTCCATACAATTAAATACAGTTTAGTTTAGAAAGGATTTTCCCATGCCTATGGGTATAGTTTCTAATGATGAGTTTGAGACGGAGTTGCAACGTAATGGTTCTAAAGTAATTACGCCTGAAATAGTTCAGGATGATAAAGGCAGGGGAAAAGGAAATAATAATGTCCCTGAGTCGTTACGTAAAATTATAGGTGAGACTTCAGAGATTGAAGGTAGACAGGAAGCCTTAGCTATCGCAAGTATGTTTGGTATATCTGAATCCTCCGTAAGTGCGTATGCTAAAGGTGCTACATCTACCACGACATATAATACACCTAACAAATCAATAGCAGACTATATTCGTAATAGAAAAGATCGTATCAGCAAGAAAGCCCTCCGTAAGTTACAATCCTCCCTGGATAGTATTTCTTCTGAAGCCCTTCAAAAAGAATCCCCTCGTAACTTAGCTGCAATAGCTAAGGATATGTCTGCTATTGTTAAAAACATGGAACCTGAGAAAGATTCGGGTCCAACTAATCAACAGAATAATCAATTCATATTTTATCGTCCCGAAATATCTAAGTTGGAAGATTACGGTGAACCCATTCGTGTGAATGAATAGTTAAGCAGGATTAGATTAGACAGGATAGGAGTAAACAATGCCCTCACAAGCTACAATCACAGGTAAAGTTGGCCCAGGTAATACAGTTACATCGCAGCTAATTTCAGACGTAGTTAGACTGGAATACTTAGTTGCGCCACGTTCAATTCTTTTCCTTCAGACTTCTGATGGTAAAATTAGAGAGTTTGATATTGCAGCAGATACTACTTGGACCACCACCCTTTCAGCCGGTAACATTACAGTTACAATCTCCTGATTATGATTACCCTAATTCTACTCATTCTTGCGTTCATCCTTTTCATTCTCGCCGCGGTGAAAGGAGATTCACAGTTAGGATACGTAGGATTAGCTGTGTGGGTTCTCAGTGAAATAATTTCAAAGTATGGTGTATGAATCATGATGAAACATACAAGAATGTATTGCAACGAGTGCAGAAGGGAATGGCTGGTTCCAACTAAGTATTTTACCAATAGTGCTCCTTTAACCATTACAGGTAATAGACGTGATGATCTATGTATCTATTGTGGGAGTGGTTCTATTGAATTAGTTGAATACCAGCCATCGTTTCTTGGTGGAGATATTCCGCGCCCGGATTCCCCATCGTTAGTATTGAGTCCGCTCAATACGGGAGATGATTACGATCCATCTAAAGTAAAGGAAGTTACGCCAGGATTCGCTGTAAACAATTTAATTAAGATGACTGGTGGATTGTGAGAGATTACATCATAATCCGAACTTCAGAAGGGCATCAGGTATTAACCAAGGAAGTTTTTTATTTAATAAATGATCATTGGGGGGAATTAATTCTTCCTGTAAAAAAATGTGAACCATTACCAGTAATTTCCCCCATTGGTAAACAATATGAAGCATTCCCTCAAAGATAGATCAGGATATTTAATTATAGATCATTCAGAATCACCTGGTATAAGACCAGAGGATATTCCTCCAGAATTAAGAAACTCCACTCCAGCAGTAGGAGCAGGCGCGATATATGAACGTGATGTTCAATTATGCTCCCATTGTGGAAGTCAAGTTATACTCAATCCTTTACGTGAACGTCCTAGGGGATATTGCGCAAAGTGTGATCATTACATATGTGATAATCCAATCTGCAATAAGGAATGTCAACCTTTAGCCAGATTATTAGAACAAGTAGATAATCAAATTCAAAAAAATCCCAATGAACCTGTAATTATTCTTACTGATAATTAATCGCGCATGCTCTCTTCCTTACGGTGTTTATTGCATTAACAGTTAGAAAGTAGGAGGTTATTTATGGCTCGTTGGGGTGCGGCAATTCCTTCTTGGACTCCCGTAGCAGTAGCAGATACAACTAACATGACCGATAACGGTCATCATACTTTGCAGGGGGGTTCAGCTACGCAACGTGGAGAATTAAGAGAAGTTTATTTAGGTGGTCAAGCTGGCGCGAGTTCTCCTACCTTTATGGTATTAGGTAGGACTTCTACAGTTGGAGCAACTTTAACTGCTGCACGCTTGGCTGCATTAGATCCATCTACTGCTGCTTTAGCTGCACCTCCAGTTAGTTATGCAGCTTCTACTACTAAGCCTCAGCGTAGTTCAACTTTAGGAATGCTTTTGAATCTTTCATTCAATGCATTCGGTGGAGTTGTTCGTTGGGTGAATGGGCCAGATGAAATCATTAGTTACCTTGGTAATACTGCATCCTTGGGAGAACTTTCCTTGAATGCATTTACTGGTGGTACTCCTGGTTTGCTTGGCTCAAACATTGTCTTTGAAACTCTCTAAGTTAGGGTAGAGAATGATTACACGGCGGGATTTAATTGATCCAATGAGTCAATTAGCCCGTCGTGTAATTAAAGATGAAAGAGGACAATTCATATTAAGACAACCAGTAGCCCCACCTCCGCCCGTTGGAGAACCCTTATTTAGAATGGTTACTAATAGTGGAACATATCCTGAATGTGGATTTGATGTAGCTGATGATCCTACTAATGATGTTCCTTTTACTAGAACATTAGTAACTAATGGAACCGGGCCAGGTGGACGTAATTTTGTTAGATTTGATTTTACTCCTACTGGTACATTAGTTGCTGGTGCTTGGGGTTGGGCATTAGAACATGCTACGTGGTTTGCCTTAGATTCTTGTGTTCAGGGAGATATTAGATATTATAGATTTAGTTTAAAAATATTTAGTCCCTTAAATTGGGCTCCTACTTCCGGAGGAAATCCTGGTACTAAATTTATTGATTACGCAAATCAAGGTGATACATTAAATTTCCCCACTCGTTCAGTTCTTCAGTTATTTAGTGATAGAGTAAATACCGAAATGGATATTTACCTCTATCGTGGGGGTGGTGGGGGTTATGGGCCAAGATTAAATAATATAGCTTTAGATACATGGCATAATGTTCAATGTAAATTACAGAGTGGAAGTACAGCAGTATCAAATGATGCTGGTATATATCTTTATATGAATGCTGCCAATAATAGTGAATCTACCCCTACAATGTCAGTGGTGGGTCCTCAAAGTGGGCCTCCAGAAGATCCTATTTTTAATTGGAATACACAAGGTTGGCCCGGTGGTTCTAATCCAGATTCATTAATTATTATTGGTAGTATTATTGATAGTCTTGGACTTGGACGCTCCCTTAGTTTCGGATTTACTGATTTTGAATATGACGATCAATTTGATACTAATTGGAATAATCCTGCCTTAAGATTATAAACAATGGCTGATATAGGAAATAATCCAGCCACACCCGGAAGCAGTAGAACATTTAATTCTAACTGCAAAGGAATCTCAATACCTTCATTCCCTGAAGCTGGAACTGGTGTTTCCATAAGTGGATATATAGAAGGAATATCTGGAGCCAATGTTAGAGCCTTCATTATTGATCCCGCAGATGGAACTACGGTATTAGCCCAGAGTGATATAAGAACTAATATTGGAGCAGCAGGATATTATACATTTACTGGTGGTTCTTTAAATGGCTTCGTCCTCACCGCTTCTGCCGCATATTATATTTGTATAGGCACAGAGAATGCTGCTTCAGGATTATTTTATTTCCAAAGTGGAACTGAAGTTTATGATGGGTTAACTAGTAATGCTGGTATTAGCAGTGTTAATCCCTTAACATTTATTTCTGGTGGTATGGCCCCAGAAACTATTAGGGATTATGCTTGCTATTTAACTTATACTCCCGGTGGTGGTCCTCCCCCACCTACAGGATTACCTTTCGTAACTATAATTGGAGCTAAAAGAATTTAATAGTTAGTTATGGCGTTTCCTTCTATTCGTTCAGCGACGATTACATCTGATTCGTCTACTACCACGAGTCATACTGTAAATCTGCCTGCAACGATTAGAGCAGGAGATACTATTTGGGTATTTGTTTCTTCCACTGTAGCAGGTGCAATAGGATGGCCTGATGCTACATGGAATGAAATGTTTGATTCTTCCCCCCATGCAGCAGATGATCAAGTAGCAGCAGCATGGAGAAAGGCAGATGGAACTGAAGGAGCTACAATAGTAGTTACTGCTGGTAGTGGAAAAATGGCATCATTAGCCATTGCAGTTCAAGATGCAGCAGATCCTACAATTAGGCCACCTGAATTATCTACAGTTGCTACGGGTAGTGCTACCGAGCCTAATGCAACTACTTGTACTCCTACTGGCGGGGCCAAGGATTATCTGTGGTATACCTTCTTTGCGATGGAAGGTGAACAAACAGGTATTACTGCATATCCTACTAGTTATACTTTAAATCAATCAGGATTAGCTAATACTGGAACTGGTGGAGCAGTAACTACTAATTGCACCGCCGCTGGTGCAGGTAGACAATTAAATGCTGCTAGTGAAGATGCAGGAGTATGGGATGTAACAGGAACTTTAGATGATTGGGCTGCTTGGACTATTGCATTCCATCCTGCTGATCCTATTACTGCTCCTTTAGATAGAGTATCTAGGAACGCGCACCCCGTAAGATTTCCTGTATTACTTCCTTTAGGAACATCAGGATTAACTCTAGCAGTTAATCTTCTCCAATCTACACTTGCTCCTATTGAACCAATGGGTGTTAATCAGTATGACTGGCCAAACCCATTAAGGATTACTAGCCAATTAGCAGTAGATATTAGTTCGCGCCCGCAGGAAGATGGAGTTCCTCCGTTCATTCCTATTGACTGGAGAAATCCAGACCAATGGAAGAAGCAACCATTAAACTATAGTTATAATCTTTTACCACAATTTGCACCAGAGGAAGCCCCTCCATTTGTTCCTGTAACATGGAATAATCCTATACCTGGTGGTAGGAATCTAGTAGGATTTACCTTACCCAGACCTCAGTATTATGAAGATCAAGTAGGGTTTAATCAATATGATTGGCCTAATCCTCTATATAAGGGAAAGCCCAATGTAGGATTTACTAAGGATAGGCCACAATTCTCAGTAGATAATTCCCCCTTCAATCAATTTAACTGGCCCAATCCACTAATTAAAGGTAGGCCAAATATAGGATTCGTAGAAGAAAGACCCCAATTTTATGAGGATAGTATTCAGCAAAACCAATATAATTGGCCAAATCCATTATTGAAAGGAAGAGGACAAGATTGGATTAATTTCAAACAGTTAGAACCCCCTACTGAAGTTCCATTCTTACCCATAGATTATCCAAATCCATTATTAAAGGGACAGCAAAATAGAGGATGGGAACAAGAACGCCCACAGTATTATATTGATTTAACTCCTAATAATCAATTCAATTGGCCTAATCCTTTATTAAAGAAGAAGGGTGGGCAGGATTGGACTAATAATTTATTAGAGAATACTTTAGCCCCATTACAGGATGCTCCCAAATCATTATTCAGTGGAGTTATTCCTTTAAGGAAATTAGGATTATTAGCAGACGTATCCTCCAGTATTCAAACTGAACCTGGTCCAGTTCCTCAAGTAAAACAAACTGATTGGCCATTACCATTAAGATCTAAGCGAACTGCAATTACATGGTCCTATAATATATTTAATTTAACTTCAATCGTTCCCCTAGTTAGACAAAATGATTGGCCCAATCCCTTACCAAGGAAATCGTACAAACAACTAGGAATTGAACAGAGTCAAAAATTAACTAGTATAGTTGGGAATCCATTCACCGCAATTATATATCCAAATCCCTTAGTTAAAGCTAGGATTAGACAAGATTATATAAATCAGAAGCCACAGTATCTCTCCTTAAATCCAGTAGGATTCAGTTGTATTATAACTCTAGGCATAGGCGCACCTGGAGACATTACCTGTTTCACCTTAGTAGGATTAGATACTAATCCACAACCGATATTCCCTGGAGTTGTAGTCAATCCCTTAGTTAAGCCATATCCAGTTATTAATAGAACTTGGTTACAATCCAGGTCATTACAATTACTTACAGACCAAACAGCAGTTGGTAAACAATTTACAACTAATCCAACTGTTAGAACCAAACCAGTTCCTAATACATGGATTCAGACGCGGCCGGTTTATTTCGTAGAACCTACTGGTAAACCCTTTAGCCAGACTAATTGGCCAGTTCCTAGTGAGAAGTTCTTCGGATTAATTGTTGATGTAAATACATATACTGGAGAAATTCCCTTACCTGGAACTGCAATTCCATTTAAACAACAGAGTGCTCCAAATCCATTACGTAAGAAGCCCTATACACAGAAGCATGAATTCTATTATGTAATAGATAATAATCAACCACGTATTATTCAATGGACAGCATTACCTCCGGCTAGGCGTAGACCAATTCCTCATATATGGATTCAACGTCCATTAGTTGCATCTCCAATTACTAATCTTCCTGTAGGAAAACAATTCCATCAAGTTCCTGTCTTAAAGAAAATTCTTGCTCAGACATGGTTAAGTGATTCTCTTGCAGTTGGTGATTTACCAATAGCACAATATGATTGGCAAAATCCAGTATTAAGATTAAGAGGATCAGTAAAGGATTGGATACAGGCGCGCCCCTATTATTATGAGGAATCAATACCCAATCGTCAGACGGATTGGGCTAATCCCTTAGTTAAGATTAGACCTACAATAAGCTATCTATTTATTCCTCAGATACAAGAAATTGATGTTCTTCATAATTTAGATTGGCCAAATCCTTTACTTCGAGTTAGATTAGCTGAGACTCATTTAGTTAATTTGTTAGGTTCTACATTATTCCCTGGAGAAGGAGAATCTCCTGTAGGTAGATACGAGAATGTTAATCCATTAATAGAAAAGCGCGGTGGGCAGGGTTGGCATTTCTACTATATGGTGGATGATACCAGTCCTAACGCCCCTTTTGTTCAAACTGATTGGCCTAATCCTGTACGTAGGAAAAAGATAGTAATTGATTGGAGATACTTTAGTTCGATTGCAGAACGTCCAATAATTGCAAGTTCGACTACGTTACCTATATTGAAAAGGAAGCCAATTTATGATTGGTTAGTTAATCTTCAACAGAATACGTTAGGTCCAATACCAGTTACATCTGTATCCCAGAAGGATTGGCCTAACCCCTTAAGAAAGAAGAGAGATATTTCTCTAATTACTCAAATTTCGGATAGAACAAGATTCTTAGATGGAAATAAACCATTCTCATTCATAGAGTTTCCTATTGGTATTAAACGTAGAATAGCTGGTGGATGGGTAGATAATCCTTCGGGTATCTTAAATGCAGTCGTAGGTGCTACCCCCTTTACACAACGTGATTGGCCAGTATTCCTTAGGATTAGACGGGGTGGACAGGATTTAATTGTTAGAGCTTATATTCTTCCTAATATTCAGGGAAGAAGAATTTGTATTGATTCTGCCCTGACTGAATATAACTTAGAATCCGCCATTGAAATTCTGGACTTTAATTCAGGTATTATTATCTACGATTTAGAGTCTGGGGGTGAGGAATGCCAGTAGTTCAAAGTATTACTGTGTATCGTGGAGAGGATATTGAATTAAATTTTCAAATGGTCCCTCCTAGGGATATTACAGGATGGGTAATCTCTCTAACAGTAGCTAAGGCATTTAATACTCCAAATAAGACTTTTCAGGTTACTGCAATAAATACTAATGCGCCTGCGGGTAGATTCATGGCAATTATCCCCTCAGCTACGTTAAATATTCAGCCAGATAAATATGTATATGATGTATTTAGAGTAAGCCCTGGAAATAGAAGAATCCTGAATCTAGGGGACTTTATTATTGGCGGGGATGCTCAGTTTCCATAGGTTTGTATTATGCCTGTTCCACCAAAGAAAAATACGGCTTTTACATTTTACGTAGGATTAACTAGCCAGGTTGATCCTAATGTATATCAGAATACCCCTACTCTATCTGGGGGAGATGTTAAAGTAAGTATAGATGGTGGGGCATTCAACAATTTAACTAATCTTCCTACTACAACCCCGCCTGCTGGTAAAGCAGTTCAAGTTAGTTTAACAGCAGCGGAGATGAATGGGGATAATATAGTAGTTCTATTTAGTGATTTAGTTGGAGCGGAATGGTGTGATGCCATGTTCGTTATCCAGCCTTCAATTAGAAATATTGATGAATTACTTTATCCTACATATCAAGTTGCTGACGCGGTTGCCTCAGATGGAGTTATTCCCACTGTGCAACAGGCATTATATATGATAAATCAATTCTTATGTGAGCGGTCAGTTGTAGGAACTACAGTTACGGTAAAGAGACCAGATGGCACTACTTTAATGACATTCACGTTGAATGATGCAGTTAATCCCACCTCCATTACAAGGAGTGCATGATGCCTGAACTTCTTACAATAGGACCTGCTGTTACTATGGTTCAAAATCAAGGATATGCTTTACCTGCGAGTAGAGTATTAGCGCGCGTGGCAGGATCAATTGAAACTTCTCAGGATAATTCTACTTACGTAGCGGTTACTTTGACAAACAATCAAGCTGAATTAGCAGCGGTTTTTGTTCGTTCAACTGCAAGTGGGACCATTATAACTCTGAAACGAAGTTGAGATGCTTGATCCAGAATTTGTAAAATGGTTTGCAACTCTAGGTATAGGCGGAATTCTTGCAGCATTTATGTTCTTGTTTTATCGCAAGGACCAACAAATGTATTCAGAATTATGGAAAACTACCAGTTTAATGCTAGTAGAAGTAATTAAGGATAATACTGCTTCTAATGTGGAATTAATTTCCCTCATTAGAACCCAGGAAAGAAATCATCTACGTATGGATGATTTGCAAGAAATAGTTGATAAGCGGCTAAGAGAAAATGGCATTCGATAAACCATATTGGCGTCCTAATAGAAAACAGGAACCTTTCCTTGCGGTTCCTCAGAGTATTAAGGAAGCTGTGTATGCAGGCGGAGCAGGTTCAGGTAAGACAGACGTTCTTTTGGTTTATGGTGTCATCAACGAATGGCACCTTAATCCTAGATTTAAACAAGTATTCATGCGTAGAACTTTCCCTGAACTACGTAATGAAGTGTTACCCCGTAGTAGAGAAATCTTTACTAAGTTTGGAGCAACATTAAATCGTTCTGAAATGGTATGGACATTCCCTAGACCAGATCAAGCAGGCGGAACTGGTATGGGAAATATGGGGGCAATGATTTTCCTTGGACATTGTGAAAACGAGGATGATGTTCACAAATATGATTCAATGGAAATTAATCTATTTACTCCTGATGAAATGACTTCGCTTACCGAATATATGTATATGTATATTGCTTTCACCCGCGTCCGTGCATCAGATAGGACATTACCTGCTATTGTCCGTGGTGCAGCTATGCCGGGTGGAATAGGTCATACATGGTTTAAGAAAAGATTCATTGATCCTTATAAACCAGGTGGAAGAACTATTGAAGGTAAAGGTGGAAATCTTCGTATCTTTATTCGTGCAACATTAGCTGATAATCCCCACCTTGATCCTACGTATGGTCAATCATTAGAAGGATTAAATGAGGCAGAAAAGAAGGCTAAGAAGTATGGAGATTTTGATGCATACTTAGGTCAGGTATTTGATGAATTTAGAGATAAACATTATCCTGATGAACCAAATAATGCTTTACATTGTGTTTCGCCCTTTAATATTCCTGAATGGTGGCCCAGATTCGTAATTGGTGATTGGGGTTATACTGCAATGACTTACATTGGATATTATGCAGTATCTCCAACTAAAAGGCTTTATTTATATAGAGAGCAATGGTGGGTCAAAACTAAGATTAGGGAATGGGCACCTTATGTTAAGGAATTTATTGAAAAAGAAAATCCAAGGATTGTTAAATTCTGTAGGTCTGCAAAACAAGATAGAGGGCAGGACCAAACTATACAAGAACAAATCAGTGAGGCACTTGGTGTTTCTGTGGAGTTATCTGATAATACTCCTGGCTCTCGTCTTGCGGGTAAGACGTTATTACATGAATATCTAAGATGGAAGCAACAATATATGCCAGCGCAGGAAATGCCCAAATATAATGATGAATATGCAAGATGGCTCCTTCGAGTAAAAGGATTAGATACTTATAAGAGATATCTGAAATTATTCGACGCGCCCGAAGAAGAGAAGAATATTCCTAAACTTCAAATCTTTCTTTGTGATGGAGATCATCCAAATAATCATGGGCATCCTAATTGCTGTCCAATAATGGTTGATTCAATTAAAGCCTGTAACTACGATAAACCAAAGAATAATAAACCCGCTGAAGATGTTGCAGAGTTTGAAGGGGATGATGCATATGATGATTTAAGATATGCATGCGCGACCGCTGAATCATATTTTGATGAAGCTGCTGAAGAATTTAAGAAATTTCAAGAGAGGGAACATCTTTCCCAACAGCTTGCAAATACTGGAGATTACACAGCTTTCTATCGAAATATGCATAGAATAGAAGCTAATGATGAAGATGCAATACAGCCAATTCAGAGATTTCATAGGAGTAGATAATGATTAAAGAATTACTTTATAAATGGTTTGGATTGGAAGATAAACCATGTTTGACATGCGAAGTTCTCCAACGTGAATTGGAGAATGAAAGACGGGAAAAGGAACGATTATTAGATAGACTTTTAATGCCTAAGGTTGAAATGCAACCAGCAATGGAAACCACAGATTTAAAACCATTGCCTACTACTCGTAAATTTATTCCTCATGCAGTTAGGCAACAAATGATGGATGCTGAGGATAGGAAATCCCTTGAATTATTAAAGAAAAAGCAAAAGGAAATCAAGGAAATGGGAACACCTATTGAAAAACTTGAAGAAGAAGTTTTAGGTAAGGAGGAAGAAGATGCCAGCCAAATCAGCAAAACAGTATAGATTTATGCAGGCAATCGCGCATGGAGCTAAATCTAATACTGGAATAGGACCATCTAAGGAAGTAGCTAAAGAATTTGTAAGTAAAACTTCTAAAGAAAAAAGAAGTCTTTTCAGTAAGAAGGATAAAAAGCGTGGCTAGGGAATATTCGGAAGAAGTTCAGCGGCTATTAAAAGCGGTTGTTGATCATTTTGATGATGAAGATAAGTCTGTGCGTGAACGCCAAATTAGGACGTGGCGCAGATTGAAACTGTTATGGGAAGGATTCCGTAATATTTATTCCAGTGAAACCGCGCATGATTGGAGGATACCAGATCAAGGTGCAACTGATGAAGGAGAGCAATCATACTATGATAAGCCCATGAATATTTTCCGGGCCTATTTAGAATCTATTATAGCTGCTCTCTCAATTACTGTTCCTGCGATTAAATGTTATCCTGATAATGCAGATGATTCTCTTGACTTATTAACCGCAAAAGCTGGAGATCAAATCGCAAAGTTAATTTATCATCATAATGATGTAATTCTTCTTTGGCTTCATGCATGGTTTATTTTCTGCACTGAAGGAATGGTAGCCTATTATAATTATCCTCATTCGGATAAAGAATATGGTCAATATGAGGAAAATGTTTATGAAGATATTCCAGAAGAACATGAAGTAATTTCATGTCCTAATTGTGGATATGAAATTGAAAATAATATAGTTGAATCGGGTAGTGAAATGCCTATGATGGGCATGGAAGAACAACAGGATATTTGTCCAAATTGTGGCTCTTTAATTAGTCCTCAGATTAATAGAACCACAGAAATGATTAGTCAGCTAATTAGAACTCAATTTAAAGATAAGACGAGATTGTGTTTAGAGGCATGGGGTGGATTATACGTAAAAACTCCAGTTTATGCTCGTAAGCAGGAAGATTGTCCTTATCTTAGTTATACATGTGAAACTCATTACGTGAATGTTATCAAGAAATATCCTAAATTGAAGGAAAAGTTCCAAGGTAAACCCCAAGGAATATTTGATCCTTATGAGGCTTGGGGCAGATTATCGCCTCAGTATTTAGGGGAATATCCCACAAATAATATCTCGGAAAGACAATATTGGTTTAGACCATGCGCGTTCGATGTTTTGAAGCAAGAGGAGACGGAAGAATTACTAAAACACTTCCCTGATGGATGCAAAGTAGTTTTAGCCAATGATGATTTTGCTGAAGCATGTCCTGAGAAATTAGATGAAAGATGGACTCTTACTTATAATCCCATGTCGGATTATTTACAGCATGATCCTCTGGGCCTGCTTTTAGTTTCTATTCAGGAAATTACGAATGATTTAGTTTCTCTTACGTTACAGACTATTGAGCATGGAATAGGCCAAACATTTGCTGATCCTCAAGTTTTAAATTTTGCTGGATACAGGCAAATGGAAACTACTCCTGGTTCAATATATCCTGCGAAACCAAAGGCAGGACATAGTTTATCTGACGCATTTTTTGAAGTTAAGACTGCTACATTATCACAGGAAGTAATGCCTTTCAGTGAAAATGTGCAGCAGATGGGACAATTAGTTTCTGGCGCGCTTCCTTCATTATTTGGTGGGGCATTACAGGAACAGAAAACTGCGTCTGGTTATGCGATGTCCCGTGAGCAGGCTTTACAGAGATTGCAGAATCTTTGGAAAATGTTCACTATTGCATGGAAGAAAGTATTTAGTAAGGCTATTCCCCAATATATTGAAAATATTCAAGCTGATGAACGAGATGTTCAATTAGATGCAAATGGAAAGTTTATCAATGTATTCATTCGTAAAGCAGATTTAGAAGGAAAGATTGGTAAGTTTGAATTACAGGCAAATGAAAACCTTCCTTTAACATGGTCCCAAAGGAAGGACGTAGTAATGAATCTTATGCAAATGAATAATGAGGAAGTTCTGAAGGTATTGGCTGCGCCCGAGAATCTTCCCATTATTCGTGAGTCCTTGGGACTTGAAGATTTCTATATTCCTGGTGAAGATGACAGGAATAAACAATATGAAGAGATTAAACTTCTATTGGATAGTGAACCTATAGTAATGCCTCCTACTATGGATCCTATGATGGCTCAAGATCCTATGGTAGCGCAGGATCCTATGGCTATGCAAGCAATGATGCCACAGGAAATTCCTTCAGTAGAAATTGATCCTGATATTGATAATCATGAAATAGAATTTGAAATCTGCCGCTCTTGGTTAGTAAGTGATGCAGGTAGATTAGCTAAAGTTGAAAATGAACCAGGTTATAAGAATGTATTATTACACGCTAAAATGCATCTCCAAATTTTACAGCAACAAGCTGCTATGATGGCTGCTGCGGAACAAAGTGCCGAATCCGTAGGTAAACAGCCCAAAGAAACTGATAAAGAGGCACCGATTAAGGGGAATGAAGATGTCAATACTCTCTAATTCTAATCCTGGCTCTATTGATTTAAAGACTGATATTGGTCCTGATGAAATTTATGATCTTCTGAAGGATGATGATAAACCTGAAGAGAAGGATGAAAAGGAAGAAAAACCTGATGAAGAAGTAAAAGAAGAAAAAGAAGGAGAAGAAGATAAAGAGGAAGAGAAGGAAGAGGAAGTTGATGAATTAAAAGAAATTGAAGAAGAATTAGAACTCGAAGATAAAGAAGAAGATGATTTAGAAATCATTCAGCCAGTTAGACGGGCGGAAATTTTACGTAAGTATCCCAAAATTTTCCAGGATTTTCCTTATCTTGAGAAGGCTTACTATAGGGAGAGAAAGTATTCTGAAATATTTCCTTCTCCTTCTGATGCTCAAATTGCGCATGAACGAGCAGAAACACTTGATAATTTTGAACAAGAATTACTTGGTGGGGATTTAACCAAAGTTCTTGAATCGGTTAAAAAGGAAAATAATGAATCATTCAATAGAATTGCAGATAATTACTTAATGTCCCTAGCTAAGGTTGATGAGAAAGCATATCATCATGTAGTTGGAAATATCATCAGAAGAACAATTTATAATATGGTTAAAGAAGGTCGGGATGTTGGTGGAGATCAAGGGCAACTCCTTGAAAATACTGCAACCATTTTAAATCAATACGTATTCGGAACTGCTAAATTAACTAGTTCTGCTCCTTTATCTAAAGCGGAACCTGATAAATCTGAAAGAGAGAAACAACTTGAAGAACGTGAGAAGGCTTTAAGTGTACAAAAATTTGAAGAGGCTCGTGGTGGTTTAGAAGATAAGATTGAAAAGATTCTCAAGCATAATATTGGTAAACATATTGATCCTAAGAATTCTATGACTTCCTATATTAAGGGAGTTGCGGAACGGGATGCATTAGAAACTACATATAAATTGATTAGTAAGGATAGTCGTTTTGCTGCCTTACGAGATAAACTCTGGCAACATGCAGAGAAGAATAATTTTAGCTCAGAATCTATCGGTAAGATTCAGAGCGCATATCTTTCAAAAGCACAAACACTGTTAGCCTCAGTCATTAAAAAGGCTCGAAACGAAGCATTAAAGGGAATGGGTAAAAGAATCAAAGAAGAATCTATAGAAGAAGAACAAGAACCAAAGGATAGGAAATCCGATGCCTCACCTAAAAGATCGGACAATCGTGTAAAAACTAAACCAGGACAAATTCCTGCTGGTATGTCTAACAGGGATTTTTTAATGTCTGATTAGTGAGGCAAATTATGGCAGCAGTTAATGAACAGCAGGTGGTTGCTCTTGAATTAGAGCGAGTACTGCCTAAAGTTCGCACAGTTTTTGAACGTGATGATATGTTTTATGCCAACATCAAGAAGCGTGATGTTGAGACAATTTCATATCGTCAAATGCGCGTTCCATTAGAATTAAGACCTGGGGGTTCTTTCCAGTATTTTAATCCTGATGGTGGCGATTTAGGACGTGGCGGTGGGCCAACTTGGGATAAAGCTGTATTACAGCCCGTATTCATGTCGGAAAATATTGAATACACCAAGTTAACTCAGTGGTCCACTAATACTGACCGTAAATCTATCGAAAATGCTGTGAGGCGTTTAGTTGCTACAGCATTAGATGAATTACGTCGTCAGATTGATTCACAGTTACAGCAGCCTGGAACAGGTGTAATTGGAACTGTAACTGCTGATACGCCCGCCGGTGGTGAAAACGTAATTGATTTAACCACTGATGGCTTTGGTGCGCGTTTAATGAGATTTGGACAAACGGTCCAAGTTTTTGATGCAACCTTAGCTACTAATCGCGGCTCTGGTGTTATTACTTTCTGGGATGTGGAAAATAAGCAGATTAAGATTTTCCCCCAGATTGCAGGTGTAATCGCAACTGATAAGATTGTTACTAACGGTATTACCTCTCCTGCTTCCACGCCAGCATTGTTTGGTGTGCCTTATCATCATTCCAATGCTTCTACTGGAACTTGGTTAGGTTTTAGCCGAGCAACAACTCCTGAAATTCGTTCTAATCGTGTTAATGGTGGTTCTGCTGCATTGTCATTACCATTACCACGTTTAGCGATTAACAAGATGGGAAATCGTGTTGGTTTGAATAATAATTTCAAGCCAAATGCTTGGACCCATCCTTGTCAGGCGCAGGCTTATGAGGAAATTGGTCAGTTAATTTCCATTATTCATAAGCAGGCTAAGGAAGAAGCTCTTAATGTTTACTTCGGCGATAACATGCAATTAGCCGGAGCACCCATTAAGACTCATTTCAGTTGGGATAAGACCCGTATTGATTTCGTTACCGATGAAACTTGGGGCCGTGGAGAAATTCTTCCTATTGGTTTCTATACAACTGATGGAAGAAAAATCTTCGAGATTCGTGGGCCTTCAGGTGGCGTTATGACTGCTGAAATCTTCTATATGGTCAATGGCTTCCAGGCATTTGTAAATAATCCTGCGGCCACTGCCTATATTGATGCATTAGCAGTTCCTACTGGTTACTAAGGAATATAGGAGGTAGGAGGATGATTCCTGGTACTCAGTCTAAACTATCGGAAAGCGTAGTTGCTTCGGCTACCAGTATTTCTGTCAAGACTGATATTGTTAGAATTACTGGTAGCACTACGATTCAAACTATTCTTTCACCACTGCAATCCAGTGGAATGATGGTTATTCTTATTCCAGTGGACGGCGCGGTTTCTTTAGGCACATCGGGCAATATTTTAGTTGGTATTGCTATGGCCCAAAACCGCGCAGTCTGGTTAGTATGGAATAAGGGCGCCGGCAAATGGTATATCAATTCGGGAGTGTAAAATGTCAGTTTTAAACTTTCAGGATATTTCAACTGTTCAGAGTGAACAGCAACAGAAGCCTACAACTATTGCTTCTGCTGCTACAGTAGCACCTCAAAACTTCCTCACTTTTATTAGTGGGACAGTTGCAATTGCTACTGTATCTCCTCCCGTGCCCGGCGTTCATATGTTGTGCTTTATTTTCACAACTACTACGCCTACGGCATTTACCACAACTGGAAATATCAAGGCAGTGGCAACTCCTACAACGAATTTGCCAATGTTCCTTGTGTATAATCCAGTTGAGGGCAAGTATTACGCAGGTGAAACTACTACGTAATGTATAAGTGGGCTACTGATTTTTTCATGGTAGGGCAACCAGTTGGTAACTTCATAATTCGCTGAGCGCAGGTAAAGGGGGCAAAATGGAGATTGCAACTGACCCACTTATTCTTGATAAAGCATTAGCTATATCGGGTTGGATGTCTATAAGGGAACTAACCTGGTTAGCTAATGTGGCGCGGTCATGTAAATGTATCGTAGAATTTGGTTCATATCTTGGGCGTTCTACACGCGCGCTAGCAGATAACGCGCCTGATGATGCCAAGATATATACAGTAGATCCTTGGAATGGACCATATAAATTAGAAGATGGAAATGATTTAGAGGTAGTTAACACATATGTAATGCCTCAGTTCGTAACCAATTTACAGGAACATGTTTTATCAGGTAAAGTAATTCCAATTAGAAATTTCTCTTATAATTTTGATTTACCCAATCATGAATTTGCTGATATGGTCTTTATTGATGGGGACCATAGATACAGCACGGTAATTAAGGATATAAATAAAGCAATGTGGTTATTAAAGCCAAATGGAATTATTTGTGGACATGATTATGCCTTTTCCACATGGCCTGGAGTAAAGAAGGCCGTAGATGAATTGTTAACAAATGTTACAGTAGAGGATACAATATGGTGGACCCGAAAGTAATGGTTGGAGTTATCACGGAGCATTATGCACGACGGGCGGATTTTTATGATTACGTGAATCTCCTAGAAAAGCCCGAGGGATTCACTATTTATGTGCATGAACGCTCCCCCGCCCGTGGAAGAAATATTATCATTGACGAAGCGATAAAACATAATTGCACTCATATTCTTTTTATTGATGATGATCAGGCGTTTGAACCTAGAGCACTTAAACAGTTATTAAAACATGACGTAGATATTGTGTCAGGTCTTTATCTCTCAAGAGCATATCCTCATACTCCATTAATTTTTGATGTAGCAGATGATGAGGGCGCATGCCTTCCCGTCTATTTAGATCCTAATGATAATGGATTGAAGGAGATTGTAGCAGCAGGATTTGGATTCCTTCTAGTTAAGACTTCTATTTTTGAGAAACTAGAGAAGCCTTATGTAAGATTGGGAGAATTAGATCCTGAGCAATGGAGTGATGATATCGGATTCTTTAAGAGAGTCCGTGAAGCTGGAATTAAATCTCATTGTGATATGAATTGTTGGGTAGGGCATCTTGGTGGAATGATTGTTTGGCCACATAAGGAAAATGGAGTTTGGTATACTTCCTATGATACTGGTGGCGCAGGTCGAATAAATACCCCACAAATGAATGCTAATTTGGTGTCAAAATTGGTATCAAAATGATTCAGAAACTTCTCCCATCTGAATTTGAAGCATTTAATCAAAGATTGATTGAATTATATGGCAGGATGGATACTAATCTGCCATATTTTAGATTAGTTTGGTCAGATGATGTATATGAGAAGAGATGGATGACTCATACAGATGAGGGATTCCAATTACTTTTTCCTGAAGTTAGAGAAGTTCCTAAATATAAGGGATGGAAAAGTAATAGATATGTCCTTGAGGGGTTGCAAGAAGTTCAAGGGGAAACTGATATTCCTGCGAAAATTTCCTATGAACCCATATGGACATTTCAAGATAGGAATGGAGAATATTTAATTCCTATTTGGCCTGCAATTCAATTAATATTGGAAACCTTAAAAGAGAATGTAGAGAAGGCAGGAACAGTTAAATATAAGGATCCTGAATCTGATCCCAAAGAAGCAATGGAAGTGCAGGAACAGAGAGTTAAAGAATATGAAGAAGCATTATTTGGAAATGAAAGTAAAATAACTACTGCCCTTTCACATCGAAGTGGTGTGGCATATGGACCTGGCAGTAGTCCTAACAAGGAGAGATAGCTATGAATTGTTTGGTCAAAAACATTCCAGTAAATAGTGATGAATGGAAAAGATCACCTGTTTGTGATTGTGAAAATTGCCAGGAATTTTTTAGGCAATTAAGAGCCACTTTTAAAACAGGTAAATCTCTAGATTTTAGAATGAAAGAACTTGCTATGGAGAATAAATAATGGCTATTGATACTATTCCGGGCGGAATTCCTACAAGTGCGCTAGGATTTAGTAAGAGAAGGACTATTCGGGCTGAAGTAAATCCCTTGGATAAATCTACAGTAGTTAGCATTTTTCCAAAGGAACTTCATGAATATAAACCAACTATCATGCCGGGAGATTTTCATATTCCTGCTGGTAGATTTGAAAATCCTTCTGTACTTGTAGTTGGTCCTTCTAGTTGGTGGAGAGATATTGATCCCGACCAGCCCTTATTAGAAATTACCAATTCAAGTATTCAAGTTGCAGATTCCATCGTTAGGGATTATTGCAATGGATACATTGGTTGTGATATGGCGGAATCTATGCCAGGATTATTTTATTTGCCTGGGGATCATTCCGTAAAGAAAGTTGTAACCGAATTTAAGGCTCATTTAGACAGGGCAAAGAAAAGACAGGATAATTGGTTTCGATCCTTAGTAAAGATTGCTGATATTCTCTGGGCGCGCTCGAATGGAAATCCTATTACCATCATGGATGACATGAGATTGGCTGCTAGGGAATTAGGTTTAGATAAGGAATGGATTAAAGATTTCCATGCGGCTGAATTAATTCGTTGTCAAGCCTGTGGAAATATGAGAAATCCTGCATATCCTGTTTGCGCTGTTTGTAAATGGGTAGATCAAACGCATCCAATGGCAAAAGACCTTAAGTTTGCGGTGTAACAATACGAGGGTTGGATAATGCCCACACCTGCTAAAATTATCAATATGGTAGCATCATTACAGAATGATACTGCCCAACAGCAATATACTGAAGATGCTGTTTTGCCCTATTTGAATATAGCAATGCAGGAGTTACAGGAAATATTTGAAGAAAATAATATTCCTCTAACTAACGAAACTTCAGGTATATTAACTGTTCCTGCTGGCACGGTAATTATAGGATTTGGAACTGTTCCTGCATTACCAGCTAATTTAATTGAAATACAGCAGGTGTGGGAAAGTAATGATGGGGGAAATACATGGACTCCTATGGTTAGAAAGGATTTTATTCCCCATAATTTGGAAGAAATTGAGATAAGTACCTTTGGTATATTTGCTTGGGTAAATAATGAAATTAGAGTTCCCCCTGCTACAGGGATTATACAACTTAAATTAGATTATATTCAATCCATATTCAATTTACCTATTGAAATTGATGATGTTGAGGTAGAATTAGGGGTTCGTTTCAAGAATTTAACTACTTATCTTGGTTATGCAACTGGCGCGCTTTGTTCCATGTTTATTGGAGAGAATGAAACTAGAGCAGCCGCGCAGAATGGTAAAGCTGAAATCGCATTAGAACGAGCATTAAATATTCCAACTAAGGGTAGACAGGCTATTTATACTCGACGTAGGCCATTTAGAGCAAACTATAAAACTCGTGGGTGGTTCTGATGTTTCGTGATCATGAGCCAATAGTTTTAGAGGAATTTAATGGATTATGGAAAAGGGGAGATGAGGACTCGTGTCCCCAGGAATATTTTACGGATGAAAATAATATTCAATCAATAGAATCAGGATTTGAAACTAGAGATGGATTGGATACTCTTCTCGCGCGAGGAAATGTTCTCCGATTATATAATTATAAATTGCAGACAGGGGAATCATTACTTATTTTAGATACTAATGGTGATATTTATCATGCAGTTCCCCCTTGGACTTCTCCCACAGTATCAGGTCCTATACTGCATGTAGCAGGAATGACGGATTTTGGTTTCTTTGCGTTTGCTGGACGAGCTTATATTAGTCCCTTTGGAACATTTGTAGATTCTGATGGAAAGAATTATCAGAAGGGATTAGAAAATGAAGTAGTATACGTATATAAAGGTGATGGAACCCCTGCACGCGCAGCCGCAGGAAATCCTCCCACATTACCTGGTGATACTCCTATGGTTGCTTTTAATAGCACTATAGATGGAAAAATAGACCAGGGTATCCATGTATTTGCAGTTACATTTAGTGATGGAGTAGGGGATTCTACTGGATTGGGTCCTACTGTATTACCTGTTATATATGCGCCCGGCGGGAAAGAAGCCATCATAAATAATATTCCCATAGGTGGATTAGGTATTACACAACGTAAAATTTGGGCCACGGCAGCTATAGATCCTAAAGATTGGAATCCCGATACAACTACATATACTTATTTTTTGGTCAAAACGGTATTAAATAATACAGATACAGCTACTACGGTATCGTTTGCAGATACGGAATTAGTTGTTCCTTTCGCCGCAGGAGCATTAGCAAATCCTACTTCAGGTGGAATTAATGCTAAGAATTCTACGGTTGAGGGACATTCTGATTTAGGATTACATATCATTGGTGTAGTATATGAAACTGATACAGGATTCTTAACTGCACCTGGGCCTGAAGTATTTGCAGTCCAATCATTTGTTAATGTAAATAAAGCTATAGATATAGCAAATATTCCCACATCTCCTTCTGCGTTTGTAATTAGACGACATTTAGTGTCGAGTAGAGCTATTTTAAATTATAATGGAGATGATAGGGGATATCAATTATATTTTATTCCAGATGGGACTATTGAAAATAATACAGATGCTACCAAAACAGTATCTTATTACGATTTAGATTTGATTGAAGATGCATCCTATCTTTTAGATAATTTTGCCTCAATTCCTGCGGGCGTAGTTCTATCTAGTTACAACAATAGGATGATCCTTGCTGCAACTTTTACTGATATTTCTCTTGCTTATCTTAGTGCGCCCGGAGAACCTGAAGCAATTGATCAAGTAGATGGACAAATCATAGTTCCCTTAGATGGAAATCCTATAACGAACGCGCAAGAATTTAGAGATGTTCTTTATTTATATAAAAAAACTAGAACATACATGATCACTGATAATGGAGATGTTCCCTCTACATGGTCAGGGCCAGTTCCATTAGATCAAGGTATTGGGGCATCAATTCATGGAATCGCGCAAGTATTGGATTCTGGCGGCGTTAATGTTGAATATCTTATTGTGGTTTATTTTGGGGGGATTTATATATTCAGCGGTGTTTATACTGAAATTCCCCTAACATGGGTAATTGAAGATTTATGGAAAGATATAGATAGAAATGATTTTGCCAATATTCAGATAATGAATGATACTTTAAATAAAAAATTATATATGACCCTACCTAATAAACAAATGTTACTTGGTCAATATGAAGATGGGTTAACTCCTAAAGATATAAAATGGCATCCTTGGACTTTTGATATTGAAACAACCACAATAACATTAATTCAAACGGATACTTTAGTTATCGGTTCTGAGCAGGTTGCGTAATGGCGATACCGAATGCTGACGAATTTACTGCATTTGACTTAGGAGTTCTTCCTGTAGATGTTAGTCAAGATGTATTTGATACAGGACAATCTTGGACTGCCTGGTATTTCTTTGATGCTCCTACCACGGGGGAAGTTGGAATTTGGGGATTTGGGGATTTAGTAGGATATAAACCTACTATTTTCATATACACAGGAATTCCAGGCGCGCTTAGTTCATACCCTGTTCCTAATCTAACTTTCGTTCAGAATAAACCAGTTCAGATTCCTGTTACGGCAGGAACTAGATATTTCCTTGAATTTCGTAGGAATGGAAATTTTGCCACCTCTATATTACGAATCAGAGCAGAATATTTCGTCCCAACTGTCGCGCCTGTTGGCTCTATTTTTACTAATGATGATACTGAAGGATTTCCAGCGGTTATAGTATCTTCAGCTACAGATTTCCTTACTCATAGATTTCTTTATCCCTTCCCTTCTGGAGAGGCTGGAGATATATTAGAAGGAAATGGAAGAATATTAATTGCCGATGAATTTGCAGATTTAAATCTTAAATTATACGAAAATGATCTTACCTTTATTACTGATGTTCTTTTTACTTGGACAGGATCCCCAAGGATTAGAGCAGTTCAAGGTGGGAATAAATGGTATGTTGGGGATACTGGAAATGCATTCAATTTTGCTTCAGTAAGAACTGTAAATGCAGCAGGAACATTAGGTGGAACTATATTTAACTTAGGTGCAGCCGGATTAACTGGAATGGCTGCAAATAATGCCGAAACTATTCTCTATTATAGTGGAAGATTATCCTCATTAAATAGCGAAATTAGACGTTGGGATCTCCTAACTAATTCTGCTATGTCAGATTTAGTTCCAGCAGTGGGAGGATATGTTGTAGGAGATATTCTTTACTTAAATGATGATACTCTAGTAGTTAGTTATTTTAGAACTTCACCTAGAGACTTATTTATTAGAAGATATGATGTTGCGGGCGCGACTCTAAATACTTATATCCTTGGGACTGCATTTACAGTTACTCTGCCCAGATTGGCATATGCAATAGATAATCCTTTATCATTCTGGGTATGGACTCATCCTTCTGGGGCATCATTTGGATTATCAGTATTCAAGAATATAGTAGTTGCAACTGGGGCCATTGCAATTAATAGAACTCATGCTGAATATACGGCAGGAGCGTATTTCCCGGCTGAAACTGCAACTCCCTTTGCCAGATTTGGTGTTCCATTTAGTTGTCCATTCATGATTACCCGCGCCAGTATTGGTGCTCCTACTACAGGAACAATAGTAATAAATAAAACTACAAATCCTACCGGAGATCCTACATTATTTACTTTCAATGCAGGTGGGGGATTAACTCCTGCCACATTCCAATTAGCAGATGGTGGAACTCAAACTTATAATAATGTTCCTGTAGGAATTTATAGTATAGAAGAAGTAGTTCCTGCTGGTTGGTCTGTTGATTATGATGTAAGTGATGGAAGTCCTCCTAATCTCCTATCTCTTCAAGCAGGGGAAGTAATTATCATAAATGTCACAAATACTATGACACCCAATGAAAGGTCGGGGATATACAAAATAACTCCAGGCAAGAGAAATGATACGTTGTGGAATGATTTAACTCTTGGAACTACTACTGTGGTAAAGATTCCTAATCCATTTGTTAAAACTGGATTGATAGGTGAATAATGCCTAAAGGAGTAGCTCGTTCAAGTGGTTCATCAGGAGAGCAGATTTCTCATATTAATATGGTGCGCTTACGTGTAACAGGACAGGGCGCGCTTAAATTGGCTCTCCTTTCACTACAAGATGTGAATAGACAGCAACTCTATGATATTCCATTATCACCGAGAACTGCTATTCAACCTAGAACACTAGCTAATTTTAAGGAACAAAGAGCTAAATT
>Ga0209382_10002649_pt1:17500-25628 | contig 25628 bp, 20 predicted proteins | sample SoiMetdeltSBSDD5_FD_187599 | JGI IMG/M metagenome (GOLD analysis project Ga0209382, IMG submission 187599) | Bulk soil microbial communities from a Populus tree surrounding site in Tennessee, USA - Soil MetaG P. deltoides SBSDD5 (SPAdes) (version 2) | ecosystem: Environmental >... | reverse complement strand
GCCGCGCTCGACAACCTCACCAAGGGCACCGCGGGTGGCGCCGTGCAATGCATGAACATCGCGTTCGGGCTGCCGGAGACCACCGGCCTGCCCGCCATCGGGATCGCGCCATGACCGCCACCGGCACCGCAACGACCAGCACCGCAACGACCAGCACCGCAGCGCCGGCCACGGTCACGGGCATCGACAGGACTGCCGGGGTCGTCGCCGCCCGCGGCTTCCGGGCCGCCGGCGTCGCAGCCGGGATCAAGCCGGCCGGCCTGCTCGATCTTGCCGTGGTCCGCAACGACGGGCCGCAGGACGCCGCCGCCGGCGTGTTCACCCGCAACAAGGTCGTCGCCGCGCCGGTGCTCTGGTCGCGGCAGGTGCTGGCCACCGGCCGGCTGCGCGCCGTCGTGCTGAACTCGGGTAGCGCCAACGCCTGCACCGGCGCGGACGGCTTCGCCGACGCGCACGCCACCGCGGAGCACGCCGCGGCCGCGCTCGGCACCGGCGCGATCGACGTCGCGGTGTGCTCCACCGGGCTGATCGGGCGCCGGTTGCCGCTGCCGGCCGTGCTGGCCGGCGTGACGTCGGCCGTCGCCGGGCTCGCCGGCACCGCCGAGGCCGGCCTGGCCGCGGCCCGTGCCGTCATGACCACCGACACCGTGCCCAAGCAGGCCGCGCTGCGCGACCTGGACGGCTGGACCGTCGGTGGCTTCGCCAAGGGCGCCGGCATGCTCGCGCCCAGCCTGGCCACCATGCTCGTGGTCCTCACCACCGACGCCGAGGCCGACCGGGCAACGCTGGACGGCGCGCTGCGCGCCGCGACCGGCCGCACGTTCGACCGGCTGGACGTGGACGGCTCGTGCTCGACCAACGACACGGTGCTGCTGCTGGCGTCCGGAGCCGCCGGCCGCCGGCCATCCCCTACCCAGCTGCGGGACGCCGTCACCGCGGTGTGCGCCGACCTGGCTCGGCAGCTGCAGGCGGACGCGGAGGGCGTCACCAAGCGGGTCGCGGTCACCGTGCGCGGTGCCCGCAGCGAGGCCGACGCCGTGGCCGTCGCCCGCGCGGTGGCCAGGGACAGCCTGGTGAAGACCGCGCTGTTCGGCGCGGATCCGAACTGGGGGCGCATCGCCGCAGCGGCCGGCATGGCCGACGCCGACCTGGAGCAGGACCGCCTCGACGTGGCGATCAACGGTGTCACGCTGTGCCGCGGGGGGTGCGCGGTGCCGGGCGAAACCGCCGACCTCGGCGCCACCGACATCGCCGTGCAGGTCGGGCTGAACCTCGGTGACGCCGAGGCCACCATCCTGACCACCGACCTCTCGCACGGCTACGTCGAAGAGAACAGCGCGTACCCGTCATGACCGCGGTGCGCCAGGCCAGGCGAGCGGCGGACGGGCGAGCGGCGGAGGCGGCCGAGAAGGCCGGCGTGCTGGTCGAGGCGCTGCCGTGGCTGCAGCGCTTCGGCGGAGCCGTGGTAGTGATCAAGTATGGCGGTCACGCCATGCTCGACGAGCAGCTGCGCCGGGCCTTCGCGCAGGACATGGTGTTCCTGCGCCTGGTGGGAGTGCACCCGGTCGTGGTGCACGGCGGCGGGCCGCAGATCACCGCCATGCTCGGCCGGCTCGGCATCGACGGCGAGTTCCGCGGCGGGCTGCGGGTGACCACCCCGGAGACCATGGACGTGGTCAGGATGGTGCTGGTCGGCCAGGTGAGCCGCGAGCTGGTCGGCCTGGTCAACGCGCACGGGCCGTACGCCGTCGGCATCAGCGGGGAGGACGCGCAGCTGTTCACCGCCGCCCGGCGGGCGGCGACCGTGGACGGCCGGGAGGTCGACATCGGGCTTGTCGGCGACGTCGTCGAGGTCAACCCCGCCGCAGTGCTCGACATCGTCCGGGCCGGCCGCATCCCCGTGGTGTCCACCGTGGCCCCGGATGCCGGCGGCGTCGTGCACAACGTGAACGCCGACACCGCGGCGGCGGCGCTCGCGGTCGCGCTGGACGCCGCGAAGCTGGTTGTGCTGACCGACGTCGAGGGCGTGTACGCGGACTGGCCGCGGCGCGACACCCTGCTCCGCCGGATCACGGCCGATGAGCTGGAACCGCTGCTGCCGGGGCTTTCCGCCGGCATGGTGCCGAAGATGGAGGCCTGCCTGCGGGCCGTACGCGGCGGCGTGCCGCAGGCCCACGTGATCGACGGACGGCTGGCTCACTCGGTCCTTTTAGAGGTCTTCACAAGCGAAGGCGTGGGAACCATGGTGCTGCCATGAGCGCTGGGTCGATGAGGAATGGATCGATGAGTAATGGGTCGATGAGGAACGGGGACGCGCGGTTGCGCTGGCAGGCCGCGCTGATGGACAACTACGGCACTCCGCCGATCACCCTGGTCCGGGGCGACGGCGCCTACGTCTGGGACACCGAGGGCACCCGGTACCTGGACCTGCTCGGAGGCATCGCGGTCAACGCGCTCGGCCACGCGCACCCCGCCGTGGTCGAGGCGGTCACCGGGCAGGTGGCCACCCTCGGGCACGTGTCCAACCTGTACGGCCACGAACCGGGGTTACGGCTGGCCGAGATGCTGCTCGACCTGATCGTCCCGAACGCGACCGCCGGGGCCAGGGTGCTGTTCTGCAATTCGGGCGCTGAGGCCAACGAGACCGCCTTCAAGATCGCCAGGAGGACCGGCCGGCCGCGCATCGTGGCCACCGACGGAGCCTTTCACGGCCGCACCATGGGCGCGCTCGCGCTGACCGGGCAGCGGGCCAAGCGGGAACCGTTCCTGCCGATGACCCCCGGCGTCACACACGTCCCGTTCGGCGACCAGGACGCGCTGCGCGCGGCCGTCGGGGCCGACACCGCGGCGGTGTTCCTCGAGCCGATCCTCGGCGAGGGCGGCGTGTGGCCGGCACCGCCCGGCTACCTGCAGGCCGCCCGCCGGATCAGCGCCGACGCCGGCGCGCTGCTGGTGCTCGACGAGATCCAGACCGGCATCGGCCGCACCGGCAGCTGGTTCGCGTTCCAGCGGGCCGGCATCACGCCGGACGTGGTCACGCTGGCCAAGGGCCTCGGCGGCGGCCTGCCCATCGGCGCCTGCGTCGGCATCGGCGCGGCCGCCAGACTGCTGCGTCCCGGCGACCACGGCACCACCTTCGGCGGCAACCCGGTGTGCTGCGCGGCCGCGCAGGCGGTGCTGCGCACCATCGCCGCGGACGGGCTGGTCGAGCACGCCGCGGCCATGGGCAAGGAGCTCACCGCCGGCATCGAGCGGCTCGGCCACCCGCTGGTCGACCAGGTCCGCGGCGCCGGCCTGCTGCTGGCCGTCGGGCTCACCGCCGACCGCGCGCCGCTGCTGGCCGACGCGGCGCGACACGCCGGGTTCCTGGTCAACGCCGTGCAGCCGGACGCGGTACGGCTCGCTCCGCCGCTGGTGATCAGCGCCGAGCAGGTGCGCGAGTTCCTCGATGCGCTGCCGGCAATCCTGCGCGAGGTGGCGCCATGACGGCCACCTGCATCCGGCACTTCCTGCGCGACGACGACCTCGCCCCGAGCGAGCTGGCGGACGTGCTCGACCTCGCCGACGCGCTGAAGAAGGACCCGCTCGCGCACCGCGTGCTGGCCGGGCCGAGGACGGTCGCGCTGCTGCTGGAGAAGCCATCCACCCGCACCCGGGTCTCCTTCGAGGCGGGCATAGCGCAGCTCGGCGGGCACCCGCTGGTGATCGATGCCCGCACCATGCAGCTCGGCCGCGAGGAGACCATCGAGGACACCTCGCGGGTGCTGTCGCGTTACGTCTGCGCGATCGTCTGGCGCACCTTCGGCCAGCTCCGCATCGACGCGATGGCCGCCGCGGCCGGCGTGCCGGTGATCAATGCGCTGACCGACGAGTTCCACCCCTGCCAGGTGCTGGCCGACCTGCACACCATCCGCGAGCGGCACGGCCGGCTGGCCGGGCTCACCCTGACCTTCCTCGGCGACGGTCGCAACAACATGGCGCACTCGCTGCTGCTCGGCGGGGCGACCGCCGGCATGCACGTGCGCATCGCCGCGCCGGCGGGCTTCGCCCCCGCGCCCGAGGTGCTGGCCGCCGCCGGCAGGCGGGCGGCCGACACCGGCGGCAGCGTGGCGGTCTGCTCCGACCCGCTGGCCGCGGTCGACGGTGCCGACGTGCTGCACACCGACGCGTGGACCTCGATGGGCCAGGAGCACGACGGTCGCGACCGCGTGACCCCCTTCCTGCCGTACCGCCTCGACGCCGCGCTGCTGGCCGCCACCGGCACCCGGACCATCGTGCTGCACTGCCTGCCGGCACACCGCGGCATGGAGATCACCGACGAGGTGCTGGACGGGCCGGCCAGCGCGGTCTGGGATGAGGCCGAGAACCGCCTACACACCCAGAAGGCCCTGCTGGTGTGGCTGCTTGGCCAGGCAGACCGATGACCACCGCCACCAGGGTCGCCCGCCAGGCCATGATCGTCGAGCTGATCGCGCACCGCTCGATCCGCAGCCAGTCCGAGCTGGCCGCGCTGCTGTCCGAGGAGGGCATCGAGACCACCCAGGCCACCCTGTCCCGGGACCTCGACGAGCTGGGCGCCGTCAAGCTGCGCGGCGTGGACGGCGGCGCGCCGTTCTACGTCATACCCGACGACGGCAGCCCGGTCCGCGGCATCGAGGGCGGCACCGCCCGCCTCGGCCGGCTGCTCGCCGAACTGCTGGTGTCCGTCGACGCCAGCGCCAACCTCACCGTGCTGCGCACCCCACCGGGTGCCGCGCAGCTGGTGGCAAGCGCGATCGACCGCGCCGCGCTGCACGACATCGTCGGCACGATCGCCGGCGACGACACCATCCTCGTCGTCGCCAGGGAACCCCTCACCGGGGCCGAGCTGGGCGAGCGGCTGCGCGCCCTCGCTGGCGGCGCCCCATCCTCAGTCTCCAAGGAGAACAACGGTGGTTGAACAAGACAAGCCTGCTCAGGCGGGCCGGTGCGACCGGATCGTGCTGGCCTACTCGGGCGGGTTGGACACCTCGGTGGCCATCGGGTGGCTCAGCGAGCAGACCGGCGCCGAGGTGATCGCCTGCGCGGTCGACGTCGGGCAGGGCGGGGAGGACCTGCAGACCATCCGCAAGCGGGCGCTCGCCTGCGGTGCCGTCGAGGCGGTCGTGGTGGACGCCCGCGACGAGTACGCCGAGCGGTACTGCCTGCCGGCGTTGCAGGCCAACGCCCTGTACATGGATCGCTACCCGCTGGTATCCGCGCTGTCCCGGCCGCTGATCGTGCGGCACCTGGTGGCCGCGGCCCGCGAGCATGGTGCCGACGCCGTCGCGCACGGCTGCACCGGCAAGGGCAACGACCAGGTGCGCTTCGAGGTGGGCATCGGGGCGCTGGCCCCCGAGCTGGCCGTGCTGGCCCCGGTCCGGGACTACGCCTGGACGCGCGACCAGGCCATCTCCTACGCCGAGGCGCGCGACCTGCCGATCGACGTGACCAAGCGCTCGCCCTACTCCATCGACCAGAACGTCTGGGGCCGCGCCGTCGAGACCGGCTTCCTGGAGGACATCTGGAACGGCCCCACCGAGGACGTCTACTCCTACACCGACAACCCGGCGGAGCCCCGCGAGCCGGACGAGCTGGTGCTGACGTTCGCCAGCGGCGTGCCCGTCGCCATCGACGGCCGGCCGGTCACCGTCCTGCAGGCGATCACCGAGCTGAACCGCCGCGCCGGCGCGCACGGCGTCGGCCGCATCGACCTGGTGGAGGACCGCCTGGTCGGCATCAAGAGCCGCGAGGTGTACGAGGCGCCCGGCGCAATCGCCCTGATCACCGCGCACCAGGAGCTGGAGAACGTCACCGTCGAGCGCGACCTCGCCCGCTTCAAGCGCGGCGTCGAGCAGCGCTGGGGCGAGCTGGTCTACGACGGCCTGTGGTTCTCGCCGCTGCGGCAGGCCATCGACGCCTTCGTCGCGGAGAGCCAGCAGCCGGTCTCCGGCGATGTCCGGCTGCTCCTGCACGGCGGCCGCGCGGTGGTCACCGGCCGGCGCAGCTCGTCCTCGCTCTACGACTTCAACCTGGCCACCTACGACGCCGGCGACACCTTCGACCAGTCCCTGGCCACCGGCTTCGTGCGCCTCTGGGGCCTGCCGACGCGGATTGCGTCGCTGCGCGACGCCCGTGAGCGGGAAATGGTGTCAGAGCACCAAACGCCACTCACGAGGCCGTAAGGCCATGCACGCTCAGCTCTGGGGCGGTCGGTTCACCGCCGGCCCGGCGGACGCGCTGATCGCCCTGTCCCGCTCTACCCAGTTCGACTGGCGGTTGGCGCCGTACGACCTGCGCGGGTCGGCGGCGCACGCCAGGGTGCTGCACCGGGCCGGGCTGCTGGACGACGGCGAGCTGGCCGCGTTGCTGGACGCGCTGAACGCGCTGGCCGCCGACGTGCGGTCCGGCGCGTTCACGGCGGCGGCCGGCGACGAGGACGTGCACTCGGCGCTGGAGCGCGGGCTGGTGGAGCGCGCCGGGCCGCGGCTCGGCGGCAAGCTGCGCGCCGGGCGGTCCCGCAACGACCAGGTGGCGGCGCTGTTGCGGATGTACCTGCGCGACGCCGCCCGGCGGATGGCCGCCGGTGCGCTGGACGTGGTCGACGCCCTGGTCGGGCAGGCGGTGGCGCACCGGGACGCGGTGCTGCCCGGGCGCACCCACCTGCAGCACGCCCAGCCCGTGCTGCTGGCCCACCACCTGCTGGCGCACGCCCACCCGCTGCTGCGCGACGTGCAGCGGCTGCGGGACTGGGACGCGCGGGCCGCGGTCTCGCCGTATGGGTCCGGCGCGCTGGCCGGCTCCTCGCTCGGGCTAGACCCCGTCGCGGTGGCGGCCGACCTCGGCTTCGACTCGGCCGCGGAGAACTCCATCGACGCCACCGCGGCCCGCGATTTCGCCGCCGAGGCCGCGTTCGTGCTGGCCATGATCGCGGTCGACCTGTCGAGGATCGCCGAGGACGTGATCATCTGGGCCACCGCGGAGTTCGGCTACGCGGTGCTGCACGACTCGTGGTCCACCGGCAGCTCGATCATGCCGCAGAAGAAGAACCCCGACGTGGCGGAGCTGACCCGTGGCAAGGCCGGCCGGCTGATCGGCAACCTGGCCGGGCTGCTGGCGACCCTGAAGGCCCAGCCGCTGGCGTACAACCGGGACCTGCAGGAGGACAAGGAGCCGCTGTTCGACTCCGTCGAGCAGCTGCAGCTGGTGCTGCCGGCCATGGCGGGGCTGCTCGGCTCGCTGCGCTTCGACATCGAACGGATGGCGGCGCAGGCACCGGCCGGGTTCACGCTGGCCACCGACGTGGCCGAGTGGCTGGTGCGGGCCGGGGTGCCGTTCCGCGAGGCGCACGAGGCCGCCGGCGCGTGCGTGCGCGCCGCCGAGGCGCGCGGCGTCGGGCTGGACGGGCTCAGCGACGGCGAGCTGGCCACCGCCCACCCGGCGCTGACTCCGCGGGTGCGCGACGTGCTCACCGTGCGTGGCTCCATCGCCTCCCGGGACGGGTTCGGTGGCACGGCGCCGGCCAGGGTGGCGGAGCAGCTGCTGCGGGTGCGCGCCGCCGCCGACGGCCACCGCGCCTGGGCAGCGGGCGGCCGGCCACTCCCAGCGGCCTGAAGCCGGCCGACGTAAGGCGGACCGGTGTGAGGCCGACGTAAGGCGGACCGGTGTGAGGCCGGCGGCGGACGCCGCTACCGTGCACGCCGTGCCACCGCACCCGGAACCGCCGCCGGCCCAACACCCGCTGCCACGCCATGTCCTGGCCGTCGACGTCCTGGATGCCGCAAGAACCCTCCTCGGCTACGTGCTCCAGGCCGATACCCCGGACGGCGAGGTGGCCGTGCGCCTGGTCGAGGTGGAGGCCTACCGCGGTGCCGACGATCCGGCGTCGCACTCCTACCGCGGCCGCACCCAGCGCAACGCCGTGATGTGGGGCCCGGCCGGCCACCTGTACGTGTACTTCGTCTACGGCATGCACCACTGTGCCAACGTGGTGTGCCTGGCCGACGGGGTGCCCGGCGCCGTGCTACTGCGTGCCGGTGAGGTGGTCGCGGGCCTCAGCACCGCGCGGCGCCGGCGGCCGGCGGCCCGCGGCGACCACGAGCTGGCCAGC
>Ga0209382_10002649_pt1:0-12500 | contig 25628 bp, 20 predicted proteins | sample SoiMetdeltSBSDD5_FD_187599 | JGI IMG/M metagenome (GOLD analysis project Ga0209382, IMG submission 187599) | Bulk soil microbial communities from a Populus tree surrounding site in Tennessee, USA - Soil MetaG P. deltoides SBSDD5 (SPAdes) (version 2) | ecosystem: Environmental >... | reverse complement strand
TGCGTAATAGCTCACTGGTCAAGTGATCCCGCGCCGACAATGTAGCGGGGCTCAAGCACACCGCCGAAGCCGTGGCGTTCGCATAGTGATCGGCGTCAACCTTCGGGTTGACGTCCAGTCGTGCGGACGGGTAGGGGAGCGTCGTGTGGCGAGTGAAGCGGCGGGGTGACCCAGCCGTGGACGCCACACGAGTGAGAATGCAGGCATGAGTAGCGAAAGAGGAGTGAGAAACTCCTCCGCCGGATGACCAAGGGTTCCTGGGCCAGGCTAATCCGCCCAGGGTAAGTCGGGACCTAAGGCGAGGCCGACAGGCGTAGTCGATGGACAACGGGTTGATATTCCCGTACCCGCGTGAGCGCGCCCATGGCGAACCCGGTGATGCTAACCGCCCGAACCACTTGGATCCTTCGGGAGAAAAGTGGGGAGCGCGGGACCCGAACCGGTAGTAGTCAAGCGATGGGGTGACGCAGGAAGGTAGCCACGCCAGTGAGTGGTAGTACTGGTGTAAGGGTGTAGCCAGTCGTGGTAGGCAAATCCGCCACGGCGTTACGGTGAGACCTGATGCATAGCCGAATGAGGCGAAGTTGGTGATCCTATGCTGCCGAGAAAAGCCTCTAGCGAGCTCTCACGCGGCCCGTACCCCAAACCGACACAGGTGGTCAGGTAGAGAATACCAAGGCGATCGGGTGAACTGTGGTTAAGGAACTCGGCAAAATGCCCCCGTAACTTCGGGAGAAGGGGGGCCGGGTTGTGTGATGCCCCTTTGCGGGCTAGCACGGTTCGGCCGCAGAGACCAGGGAGAAGCGACTGTTTACTAAAAACACAGGTCCGTGCGAAGTCGCAAGACGATGTATACGGACTGACGCCTGCCCGGTGCTGGAACGTTAAGGGGACGGGTTAGCCGAAAGGCGAAGCTCAGAACTTAAGCGCCAGTAAACGGCGGTGGTAACTATAACCATCCTAAGGTAGCGAAATTCCTTGTCGGGTAAGTTCCGACCTGCACGAATGGCGTAACGACTTCTCCGCTGTCTCAACCACAGACCCGGCGAAATTGCACTACGAGTAAAGATGCTCGTTACGCGCGGCAGGACGGAAAGACCCCGGGACCTTTACTACAGCTTGGTATTGGTGCTTGGTTCGGCTTGTGTAGGATAGGTGGGAGACTGTGAAGCGGTCACGCCAGTGACGGTGGAGTCAACGTTGAAATACCACTCTGGTCGTACTGAGTGTCTAACCTCGGTCCGTGATCCGGATCAGGGACAGTGCCTGGTGGGTAGTTTAACTGGGGCGGTTGCCTCCCAAAATGTAACGGAGGCGCCCAAAGGTTCCCTCAGCCTGGTTGGCAATCAGGTGTCGAGTGCAAGTGCACAAGGGAGCTTGACTGTGAGACAGACATGTCGAGCAGGGACGAAAGTCGGGACTAGTGATCCGGCACCGGCTTGTGGAAGCGGTGTCGCTCAACGGATAAAAGGTACCCCGGGGATAACAGGCTGATCTTCCCCAAGAGTCCATATCGACGGGATGGTTTGGCACCTCGATGTCGGCTCGTCGCATCCTGGGGCTGGAGTAGGTCCCAAGGGTTGGGCTGTTCGCCCATTAAAGCGGTACGCGAGCTGGGTTTAGAACGTCGTGAGACAGTTCGGTCCCTATCCGCCGCGCGCGCAGGAGACTTGAGAAAGGCTGTCCCTAGTACGAGAGGACCGGGACGGACGAACCTCTGGTGTGCCAGTTGTTCTGCCAAGAGCATGGCTGGTTGGCTACGTTCGGAAGGGATAACCGCTGAAAGCATCTAAGCGGGAAGCTCGTTTCAAGATGAGGTCTCCCATCCTTCATGGAGTAAGGCCCCCAGCTAGACCACTGGGTTGATAGGCCGGAGGTGGAAGCACGGTAACGTGTGGAGCTGACCGGTACTAATAGGCCGAGGACTTGCCACAAAAATGCTACGCGTCCACTGTGCGGCTCTCGAAGTACGGCCGGTTCATACCAGCTTTGATACTTCAATAGAGTTACGGCGGTTATAGCGAAAGGGAAACGCCCGGTCCCATTCCGAACCCGGAAGCTAAGCCTTTCAGCGCCGATGGTACTGCACTTGTGAGGGTGTGGGAGAGTAGGACACCGCCGGACATTCTTTCGAGAGGCCCTCGGTCTGGTTTTGTGCCAGGTCGGGGGCCTTTCGCTATCATCTGACGGTGAACAGACGCCTTCCAGGCCGGGAACCATCCCGCGGCCACTCGGCCGCGGAGCGGGGCCAGCGGAGTCAACGGGTCGACAGCCCGCACCAGCGGCCCCGAGTCGAGGCCGGCGATGCCCGCCGGCCACTTGCGCCGGCCATACCGGATGACGTGGATCCCGCGGAGCTGGACCGGGAGGTCCAGCGTGAGCTCGCGGCGCTGCCGTCCGGCCTCGCTGAGCTGATCGGCAAGCACTTGGTCGCGGCGGAGCGTTTCATTGACGAAGAACCGGCCCGGGCGTTGGAGCATGCCCGGTTCGCCCGCACCAGGGCTGCGCGGGTGGCCGTGGTGCGCGAGGCTGCCGGCGTGGTGGCCTACCAGGCTCAGGAATGGGCGGAGGCGCTGTCCGAGTTGCGCGCGGCGCGCCGCCTTGGTGGCGGCCCGGGCCTGCTAGCCATGATGGCCGACTGCGAGCGGGGTCTCGGCCGGCCGGAGCGGGCGCTGGACCTCGCCCGGTCGGCCGAGGCGCGCCAGCTGGCTGCGGAGGATGCGGTGGAACTACGGATCGTTGCCGCCGGCGCCCGGCGCGATCTCGGCCAGCTGGATGCCGCCGTGGTTGCCCTGCAGGGGCCGGATCTGGATCTGGATCGGCGGGACCCGTGGAGCGCGCGGCTGTTCTACGCCTACGCGGACAACCTGGTGGCGGCCGGCCGTGCGGAGGAGGCGGCACGCTGGTTCGTGGCGGCGGGGGACGCGGACGAGGACGGCGAGACCGACGCGGCCACCCGCGCGGCCGAGCTCGGTTCCGGGTGACCGGGGCGGGGGGCGGCGACCGGCGAGCACCCGGCGCCGGGGTCTGCCTGCTGGACGGCCACGACGGCGTGCTGCTCGACCTCGACGGCACGGTGTACCGCGGCGGTACCGCGATACCCGGCGCGGCGTCGGCCGTGCGTGCCGTCCAGCGCGCCGGGGTGCGGGTCGGCTATGTCACCAACAACGCCTCGCGCGGGCCGCACGAGGTGGCCGAGCAGCTCGCCGGGCTCGGCTTCGATGCCGAGCGGCGGCAGGTGACCACGAGCGCGCAGGCCGCCGCGGCGCTGCTGGCCCAGCGGCTGCCGGCCGCAGCGGCCGTGCTGGTGGTGGGCACCGAGGCGTTGGCCGGCGAGGTGCGGGCGGTCGGGCTGTCCGCGGTTCGCGGCGCCGAGCACGCTCCGGCGGCCGTGGTGCAGGGCCACTCGCCGGCCACCGGCTGGCCAGAGCTCGCCGAGGCCTGCCTGGCCGTGCGCGCCGGCGCGCTGTGGGTGGCGTGCAATGTCGATCCGACCCTGCCGACCGAACGCGGCGAGCTGCCCGGCAATGGCGCCATGGTGGCGGCCCTGCGCACCGCGACGGGGCGGGAACCGCTGGTCGCCGGCAAGCCGCAGCGCCAGCTGCTGGAGCAGGCCGCGGCCGGGCTGGACATGAGCCGCCCGCTCGTGGTCGGCGACCGGCTGGACACCGACATCGCCGGCGCGGCGGCGGCCGGCATGACCGCCCTGCTCGTGCTGACCGGGGTGTCCGGCGGCGCCGACCTGCTGGCCGCGCCGCCCGGGCAGCGGCCCCGTTTCGTGGCCGCGGGGCTGGAGGCGCTGCTGCGGCCGGCCGGGGACGCGGAGATCGCGGAGCACCCGGACTGGCTGGTAGAGCTCGGCGGCGGCGTGACGCTGCGGTATCGCGGCGACGGTCGCGGCGACCCGCTGGACGCCCTGCGATCCCTGTGCGCGGCGTGCTGGCGAGCCGGTGTCACCCCCGGCGCCGTGTCGGCGGCCGATGGGGTGGCCGCCAGCGCCCTGGCCGCGCTGGGCCTGGCACCGTCCGTTGCCGGTCGAGCCCCAGATCGAGCTCCAGGACGAGCCTCCGGACGAGCGTCCGGACGGGCCCGCGGGTGAGCCGGACGCCGGCACGCCGCGACCGGGGACCATCCGGCGGTGTGCCACAGTGGTCTGGTGGCCGACTCGGATCTGAATGCAGCGATCGACGACGCCGTTGCCGCGACGTCGGATCTCGACGGCGTGCCGGTCGCGGAGCACGTCGCCCGCTTCGACACGGTGCACAGGGCGCTGTCGGACGCGCTGTCGGCGATCGACGGAGCGTGAGCGATGCCGCGCCTGGCTCGGCTGGATGCTGAGTTGGTCCGCCGCGGGCTGGCACGCTCCCGCGAGCACGCGAGCGAGCTGATCGCCGCTGGCCGGGTGAGCGTGGCCGGGGCGGTGGCGCGCAAGGCGGCGACCGGGGTCAGTGCCGCCGCCGCCGTCCTGGTTACCGAGACGGACGACCCGGGCTGGGCCTCCCGCGGCGCGCACAAGCTGCTCGGCGCCCTGGCCGCGTTCACCCCGCGGGGGCTGGGGGTGGCCGGCCGGCGGTGCCTGGATGCCGGCGCGTCCACCGGCGGGTTCACCGACGTGCTGCTGCGGCACGCGGCGGCGCAGGTGGTCGCCGTCGACGTCGGCTACGGCCAGCTTGACTGGCGGCTGCGCACCGACCCGCGGGTCACCGTGCGCGACCGCACCAATGCGCGGGCGCTCACCGCCGAGCTGATCGGCGGGCCGGTGGACCTGGTCGTGGCCGACCTGTCGTTCATCTCGTTGCGCCTGGTGCTGCCGGCGCTGGTGGCCTGCACGCGCGGCCCGGCCGACCTAGTGCCGATGGTCAAACCGCAGTTCGAGGTCGGCCGGCAGCGGCTGGGCGCCGGCGGCGTGGTGCGCGACCCGGCGGATCGCGCCGGCGCGGTGCTGGCGGTGGTGCACGCGGCCGCCGAGCTCGGCCTGCGGCTGCGCGGCGCGGTGGCCAGCCCGCTGCCCGGGCCGTCCGGCAACGTCGAGTACTTCGTATGGCTTTCGGTGGGCGGAGTAGACGAACCCGACCGCGACAGCGGTCTCGATCCGGGGCTGGCAGCCGAGGAAGTCCGCCGGGCGGTGGCGGAGGGACCCGCGTGACCGGCCAGGCCGCCGGCGGCGACGGGCGCGAGCGCAGCGTGCTGCTGGTCGTGCACACCGGCCGCAGGGAGAACCTGCTGACCGCGGAACGGGTCGCCCGGGGGCTGCTGGACAACGGGCTGCGGCCGCGGGTGCTCGCCTGCGAGGCGCCCGACCTCACCCTGCCGGGCGACGCCGACGTGGTGGCGCCGGACGCGCACGCCGCGGCGGACGGCACCGACGTGATCATCGTGCTGGGCGGCGACGGCACCCTGCTGCGGGCGGCCGAGCTGGCGCACCCGACCGGCACCCCGGTGCTCGGCGTCAACCTCGGCCGCATCGGCTTCCTCGCCGAGCTGGACGAGCACGAGCTGGACGGCGCCATCAAGGCCGTCGCGGGGCGGGACTACCACATCGATGAGCGGATGACGATCGACGTCCGCGCCACCCACAACGGCAGCGAGCTGGCGTCCACCTGGGCGCTCAACGAGGCCAGCGTGGAGAAGAGCACCCGGGAGAAGATCCTCGAGGTGGTGCTGGAGGTGGACGGCCGGCCGGTGTCGGGGTTCGGCTGTGACGGCGTGCTGTGCGCCACCCCGACCGGGTCCACCGCGTACGCGTTCTCCGCTGGCGGGCCCGTGGTGTGGCCGAGCGTTGAGGCGCTGCTGCTGGTGCCGAGCAACGCGCATGCCCTGTTCGCACGGCCACTGGTGGTATCCCCGGAGTCCGCTGTCGCCCTCGAGGTCGTCGCCGGCGGGCACCCCGGCGTGCTGTGCTGCGACGGCCGCCGCACCGTCGAGCTGCCGGCCGGGGCCAGGGTCGAGGTGGTGCGTGGCCGGACCCCGGTGCGGCTGGTCCGGCTGACCACCCAACCGTTCACCGACCGGCTGGTGCGCAAGTTCTCGCTGCCGGTGCAGGGCTGGCGCGGCGCGAGCAACCGCTAGCCGGCGGGCTACTAGGCTGCCCTGTCGTGCTGGCCGAGATGCGCATCCAGGGCCTCGGTGTGATCGATGACGCGACCCTCGAGCTGCACCCGGGGCTGACCGTGGTGACCGGTGAGACCGGGGCCGGCAAGACCATGGTGGTCACCGGGCTGCAGCTGCTCGGCGGGGGCCGTGCCGAGTCGTCGCGGGTGCGTTCCGGCGCGGCCCGTGCCGTGGTCGAGGGTCGCTTCGAACCGTCGGGCGGCGAGGAGGTGGCGCGGCTGGCCCAGGACGCCGGCGCCAGCCTGGACGAGGACGGCAGCCTGATCGCGGTGCGCACGGTCGCCGCCGACGGGCGCTCGCGGGCGCACCTCGGCGGGCGGTCGGTCCCCGTCGGGGTGCTGGGCGAGCTCACCGACGCGCTCATCGCGGTGCACGGCCAGAACGAGGCGCTGCGGCTGCTGCGGCCGGCCGAGCAGCGCGCCGTGCTCGACCGGTTCGCCGGGGAGGCGGTGGCCGGGTCGCTGGCCGGCTACCGGCGGGTGCGGGCCGAGTGGCTGCTGGTCGCGGCCGAGCTGACCGAGCGGCGCGAGCGGGCCAGGGAGCTGGCCAGGGAGGCCGACCTGCTGCGGCACGGGCTGGCCGAGATAGCGGCCGTGGCCCCGGAGCCGGGCGAGGACCGCGCGTTGCACGCCGAGGCGCGCCGGCTGGCCGACGCCGACCAGCTGCGCGAGGCTGCCGCCGGCGCGCAGCTCGCGCTCACCGGGGACAGCGAGCTGGCCGTGGGGACGGGCGGCGGCGCGGACCTGCCGGGCGCCGTCGGCCTGGTCGCCGAGGCCAGACGCCGGCTGCAGGGCGCTGACGACCCCGCGCTGCGCGAGCTCGGCCTCCGGCTGGCCGATGCCGCCGTGGTGCTCGCCGATGTCGGCGCCGAGCTCGGCGGCTACCTGCAGTCCCTCGACGCGGACCCCGCCCGGCTCGACGCCGTGCTGGCCAGGCAGTCCGAGCTCAAGCAGCTCACCCGCAAGTACGCCGCCGACATCGACGGCGTGCTGGCCTGGGCGGAGCAGGCGCGGCGGCGGCTGGCCGGGCTGGACACCTCCGAGGAGGCGCTGGCCGAGCTGGCGGTCCGGCGCGACGGGCTGGCCGCCGAGCTGGCCGGGCACGCCGCCGCGGTGACTGCCGCGCGGCAGGCCGCGGCCGCGGCGCTGGGTGAGGCCGTCACCGCGGAGCTGGCCGGGCTGGCCATGCCGCAGGCCAGCCTGCGGGTGGCGGTCAGCCAGCGGCTGGTCACCACCGACGACCCGCACGCGCTGCCGGGCGCGCCGGGCGGGCGATGCTGGGCGGCCGGCCCGGACGGGGTCGACGACGTGGAGCTGCGGCTGGTCGCGCACGCCGGAGCCCCCGCGCTGCCGGTGCACAAGGGTGCCTCCGGCGGCGAGCTGTCCAGGGTGATGCTCGCGCTGGAGGTCGTGCTCGCACACGCCGACCCGGTGCCGACCCTGGTCTTCGACGAGGTGGACGCCGGCGTCGGTGGCCGGGCCGCGGTCGAGGTCGGCCGCCGGCTGGCCAGGCTGGCCCGCACCCACCAGGTCGTGGTGGTGACCCACCTGCCGCAGGTCGCGGCGTACGCCGACCGGCACCTGGTGGTCGACAAGGCCGCCGACGGGCGCGGCCTCACCCGCAGCGGCGTGCGGGCTCTCGACGACGGCCAGCGGGTCGTGGAGCTGGCCAGGATGCTCGCCGGCATGGAGCAGACCGAGACCGGCCGCGCGCACGCCGAGGAGCTGCTCGCCACGGCAACCGCCGACCGGGCAACCCAGCCCAGGTCGTGAGTGGTAAAGGGCGCTCTGACGCCCCTTTCCACTCACGGGTACTTGTCCGGCGTGCCTGCCGGCCGCGGCGCGGAGCGTTTGTCACGATCGGGCCATGAAGCTATCCGGCCTGCTCATCCGGCATCGGCCGCAGCTGCCGGGGGTCACCGGCGTGGCCAGGGTCGACCGCCGCGCGGACCGGGTGCTGCGCCGGGTCAGAGCCGGTGACATCGCCGTGCTGAACGCGATCGACCTGGACCGCCAGACCGCCGAGGCGCTCGTCGCGAGCCGGGCCGCGGCCGTGGTGAACGCCGCGCCGTCGATCTCCGGGCGGTTTCCCAACCTCGGGCCGGAGATCCTGCTCGCCGCCGGCGTCCCGCTCGTCGACGGCGCCGGTGCCGACGTGCTGCGCGAGGTCAGGGACGGTTGGCGGGTGCGGCTGCACGAGGGCGTGCTGTACGCCGGGGACAGGGAGATCGCCCGCGGCGTGCCGCAGACCGCAGAGTCCGTCGCCGACCAGATGATCAAGGCCAGGTCCGGGATGGCCGCGCAGCTGGAGGCGTTCTCCGCGAACACCATCGAGTTCCTGCGCACCGAGCGCACGCTGATCCTGGACGGTGTCGGCGTGCCGCCGGTGAAGGTGGCCATGGACGGCCGGCACGTGCTGGTGGTGGCCGCCGGCCCGAACCACGCCGACGACCTGGCCAGGCTCCGGCCGTACCTGCGCGAGCACCGCCCGGTGCTCATCGGCGTCGACGAGGGCGCGCTGGCGCTGCGCAGGGCCCACCACCGGCCCGACCTGATCGTCGCCGACCCGCGCCTGCTCGACGACGCCACCCTGCGGTGCGGCGCGCAGGTCGTGGTGCCGGCGGACGCCGACGGGTACGCGCCGGGCGCCGATCGCGTCCGCGATATGGGCGTCGGCGCGGTGCCGTTCCCGGCCTCGGCCAACCCGGAGGACCTCGCGCTGCTGCTGGCCCACGAGCACGGCGCCGCGCTGGTGGTCACCGTCGGGGTCCGCGCCGGGCTGCACGAGTTCCTCGACCGCGGCCGCTCCGGCTCGAACCCGTCGACGTTCCTCACCCGGCTCAAGCTCGGCGGCACGCTGGTCGACGCGCAGGCCGTCGCCGCCCTGCACAGCCACCGGATCTCGCTGGGGGTCGTCGGGTTGCTGCTGCTCGCGGCCCTGGTGGCGATGGTCGCCGCGCTGGCCGTCTCCGGCGCCGGCGGCGAGTATCTCGAACTCGCCGCCGACGGCTGGGATCGGGCGTGGCTCTGGGGTCGGGAGCTGATCCGGTGATCCCGCTGCGCTACCACGTGGTCTCCCTCGCCGCGGTCTTCCTGGCGGTGGCGCTCGGCGTGCTGCTCGGCTCCAGCTCCGTCAGCGATCGGCTGCTGTCCGGCCTGAACAGCGACAGCGCCGCGCTGTCCAGGGAGGTCAGCGAGCTGAGGGCCGAGCACGCCGGGCAGCGCGAGCAGCTGCGCAACGCCGATGGATTCGCCGCCGCGGTCGGGCCCATTGTGGTGCGTGGACAGCTGGACGGGCGCACCGTGGCGATGGTGACCACCGCGGACGCCGACCCCGCCGACCGGGACACGGTCGCCGACCTGGTCCGGGCGGCGGGTGGCACCCTGACCGCCGAGCTGCAGCTCACCGAGGCGTTCACGGACAGCGGCCGGGCCCAGCAGCTGCGCGGCCTGGTCACCCGGCTGCCCGCCGGGGCGCAGCTGCCCACCGCCTCCGACGCCGGCACCCTGGCCGGCGGCCTGCTCGGCGCGCTGCTGCTCGACCCCGCCGGCAACCAGCCGCTGGCCTCGCCGGACGAGAGCGCCGCCGCGCTGGCCGGCCTCACCGACGGCGGGTTCGTCCGAGCCGGCGAGCGGCTACGGCCGGCGCAGCTCGCCATCGTGCTCACCGGGGGCGCGGTGACCGGCGACGCGGCCGGCGACCGGGCCGCCATGATCGCCCGCTTCGCCACCCAGCTCGACCGCTCCGGCGCCGGCGCCGTGCTCGCCGGCCGGACCGCGGCGGCCGGCGGCACCGGCCCGATCGGCGTCGCCAGGGCGGACACCGCCATCACCGCCGTGCTGTCCACCGTCGACGGGGTGCAGACCGCCGCCGGCCGCGCGGTCACCGTGCTTGCCTTGCGGGAACAGCTCGACGGGGGCGCCGGCCGGTACGGCACCGCCGGCAACGCGCAGGCCGTCGCGCCCGGGGTGCCGTCCTGACCTGTGGATAGGTCGTGAGTGGCGTTGGGTGTCATAGCACCAATCGCCACTCACGGGGGATTACCCTGAAGCTCCGTGCAGACGCGTACCACCAAGCACGTGTTCGTGACCGGCGGCGTGGCCTCCTCGCTGGGCAAGGGCCTGACGGCGTCCAGCCTCGGCCAGCTGCTCACCGCGCGTGGCCTGCGGGTGACGATGCAGAAGCTCGACCCCTACCTCAATGTGGACCCGGGGACGATGAACCCGTTCCAGCACGGTGAGGTGTTCGTCACCGAGGACGGCGCCGAGACCGACCTGGACATCGGGCACTACGAACGCTTCCTGGACAGGGACCTGTCCGGTAATGCGAACGTGACGACCGGGCAGATCTACTCGGCGGTGATCGCCAAGGAGCGCCGCGGCGAGTACCTCGGCGACACGGTGCAGGTGATCCCGCACATCACCGACGAGATCAAGGCCAGGATCAGCGCGATGGCCGCGGCCGGCTCGGACGGCAGGACGCCGGACGTGGTGATCACCGAGGTGGGCGGCACGGTCGGCGACATCGAGTCGCTGCCGTTCCTGGAGGCGTGCCGGCAGGTGCGCCACGACATGGGCCGGGACAACTGCTTCTTCCTGCACGTGTCGCTGGTGCCCTACCTCGCGCCATCCGGCGAGCTGAAGACCAAGCCCACGCAGCACTCGGTGGCCGCGCTGCGCAACATCGGCATCCAGCCGGACGCCGTGGTCTGCCGCGCCGACCGGGAGATCCCCGACGCGCTCAAGCGCAAGATCGCGCTCATGTGCGACGTGGACACCGACGGTGTGGTGGCCGCCCCGGACGCGCAGTCGATCTACGACATCCCCAAGGTGCTGCACGCCGAGGGGCTGGACGCGTTCGTGGTGCGCCGCCTCGGGCTGCCGTTCCGCGACGTGGACTGGACTGTGTGGGGGGACCTGCTGGAACGGGTGCACGACCCGGCCGACACCGCACGGATCGCCGTGGTCGGCAAGTACGTCGACCTGCCGGACGCCTACCTGTCCGTGATCGAGGCGCTGCGGGCCGGCGGGTTCGCACACCGGGCCAGGGTGGAGATCCGCTGGGTCTCCGCCGACACCTGCCGCACCGAGCTCTGCGCGGCCAACGCGCTGGCCGGCGTGGACGGGGTGCTGATCCCCGGCGGGTTCGGCGTGCGCGGCATCGAGGGCAAGATCGGCGCCATCCGGCACGCCAGGACCGGCGGCCTGCCGGTGCTCGGGCTGTGCCTCGGCCTGCAGTGCATGGTGATCGAGGTGGCCCGCTCGCTGGCCGGCCTGGACGGCGCGAACTCCGCCGAGTTCGACCCCGGCTGCGCGCACCCGGTGATCGCCACCATGGCCGACCAGGTGGACGTGGTGGCCGGCGAGCGGGACATGGGCGGCACCATGCGGCTCGGCGCCTACCCGGCGCGGCTGGCCGCCGGCAGCCAGGTGGCCAGGGCGTACGGCGCCCGCGAGGTGTCCGAGCGGCACCGGCACCGCTACGAGGTGAACAACGCCTACCGGGAGAAGCTCACCGCGGCCGGGCTGGTGCTGTCCGGGCTGAGCCCCGACAGCCACCTCGTCGAGTTCGTCGAGCTGTCCCAAGACCTGCACCCGTTCTTCGTCGGCACCCAGGCGCACCCGGAGCTGAAGAGCCGGCCCACCCGGCCGCACCCGCTGTTCGCCGCGTTCGTCCGTGCCGCGCTGGACTACCGCGCGGCCGACCGGCTGCCGGTCGAGCTGCCGGCCAAGGCGACCGCCAGGTGACGCCCGACGCCGAGCGGCACGCCTTCGAGGCGCTGGACAGCGCCACCGTGTACACCGGACGGATCATGGTGCTGCGCGCCGACCGGGTCAGCATGCCCGGCGGTGGCAGCGCGACCCGCGAGGTGGTCGAGCACCCCGGCGCGGTCGCCGTCGCGGCCGTCGACGACGAGCAGCGGATCGTGCTGGTGCACCAGTACCGGCACCCGCTGCGCCGGCGCCTGCTCGAGCTGCCGGCCGGGCTGCTCGACGTGCACGGCGAAGACCCGGCGCTCACCGCCCGGCGCGAGCTGGCCGAGGAGACCGGGCTGGCCGCCGACGACTGGGCCGTCCTCGTCGACCTGGCATCCTCGCCCGGCTTCACCGACGAGTCGGTGCGGGTATACCTGGCCCGCGGGCTGTCGGTGGTCGAGCGGTTCGCGGACATCGCCAACGAGGAGGCCGACCTGGAGGTGCGCCGCGTCCCGCTCGACGAGGCGGTGCGGTGCGCCCTGGCCGGCGAGATCGTGAACGCCACCGCGATCGGCGGCATCTTCGCCGCCCACCTCGTGTACACCGGCGCCGCCACCCCCCGGCCGGTGGACGCGCCCTGGCCGGACCGCCCGTCCGCATTCCCCGGCCGCCGCAGCCGCCCCTGACGCCACC
>Ga0209382_10002647_pt1 | contig 25645 bp, 21 predicted proteins | sample SoiMetdeltSBSDD5_FD_187599 | JGI IMG/M metagenome (GOLD analysis project Ga0209382, IMG submission 187599) | Bulk soil microbial communities from a Populus tree surrounding site in Tennessee, USA - Soil MetaG P. deltoides SBSDD5 (SPAdes) (version 2) | ecosystem: Environmental > Terrestrial >... | reverse complement strand
GGCCGCGAAGCTGGTGGCCTCTTTGGTTGGCGATCCCGTGGCCGCCCTGCAGATCCTCTCCGCGGTGGCCGTGGTCGCGGTGGCCTGGCCGCTGGCGGTGATCGTCCGGGCCTGGGCGTCCTCCCTTGGGACGGAGGCCCCTCGTGCCGCCGCCGCCGGCCTGGCCGCGGCCGCCCTGTGGCTCGTCCTTCCCGTCTCGTGGGTGACGGGCACGCAGATCGTCAGCGATCCCCTCGGCCTCCTGTGCGGGCTGGGAGTCCTCGCCCTCGGCATCCATGGAGAGCGCAGCCGGCAATCGCGGCCCTGGATCCTGGCCGCGCTGCTCGCCGGTCTCCTGCCCGGGGTCCGGCTGGTGAACGTGAGCATGCTCGGCCCGCTCGTTTGGAAGGCCTGGTCCGCTCGCGGCCAACGATGGCGGGGCGTGCCTGCGCCGGCGCTCCTGGCCGCCGCCGTGGTCGCCGGCGCTCTCCCCTGGGTCCTGGGACTCGCGCTGACCGATCCGCTCGGCTACGTCCGGACCGGACGCACCCAGTTGCTGATGCACTTCACGAGGTTCGGCGAATCGGCGGTGACGGACCGCCATCTCTTCGACCGCCCGTGGGTGGCGCTGCGAACGCTGGCCGTCTACGGCCTCGGGGCGGGGCCCCCCTCCATGGGATGGGCGCGCGCGGCGGCGAGCGTGGCCTGGGTCGTCCTGCTCGTCGGTGCCGCCACCCGGCGGCCCTGGCGTGGAGACGTGGGTCGGCTGGTGGCGCTCTGGGCGGTGCCGCACGTCGCCCACGTCTTCGTCGCGCACGACGTGGCCTATCCGAGGTACATGCTCGCGCCCGCCGCGCTCCTCACCATCGCCGCCGGCCTGGCCGTTGCGCGCGCGACGCCCGCCGCCCTCGTCGGTCTGGCCTGTGCCCTCGTATCCATCGCTCCGGCCAGCGCACGAATCGCCTTGCTCCAGGCTCGCCAGCCGCCGGTCGAGTACCAGGCGGCCCGCTACCTGGCGCGACAGCCGCGGCCCTTGATCGTCGGCCTGGAGAAGGGGGATCGGCTGGACATCCATCTTTCCGACTTCGGCGACGGCCTGTCCTGGCTGAGGGTGGATCCGGACGAGATCCCCGGCCGCCGCCGTGAGTGGGCCGCCACTGGTCTCCACGTCTATTCGACGACGGTGCCGGCGGAGGAGCCCTCCGCCTGGGTGCCCGTCGCGCACTTCTGTCAGGATCCGAGGATCGAACCCCTGGCCGCGCACGACCTGTGGCTGTTCCGCGCCGCACCCGCGGCCGAGGCCGCGAGCCTGCCCGAGTGCGGCGAGGAGCGATGATCCCTAGCGCTTGTCGAACGTAAAGGCGATGCGCTCCCCGGGAGTGCCCTTCAGCCGGAAGCTGATCGAGCTCTCACTCACGGCAACGGCCTCTCCGGCCACCACGCGGATGCTGCCGGCGGCTATGGCCTGGGAGGTGAGGAAGTTGAACCTCCATACCCCCGCCTTGCCGCGGCCGTCCACGAGCGTGGCCTCGACGTGGTTCGTGCCCTCCACGAAGGCGCCCATGCCGTAGGCGCGTCCCGCGTCCGGATAGGACACCGCCGACCCATTCACCACGAGCTGCAGGCGTCCGCCCTCGACCTGGAGGTCGCTCTCCCAGGCCAGCCCTCGGCGCACGTCCTGGAAGACCGGATAGGGGTACCCGGTGCACGCGAAGCCGGCAAGGTACATGCTGACGCTGCTGCTGGCTTGAGCGCCGCAGGAGTTCGTGACCATCGCCCCGAGTTCGTAGCACTTCGTCTGGCCAAAGGGACCCGTTGGATTCTGGAGCGTGAGAGTCGCGCTGAAGTTGGGCGCGCTACCCGTCGCCGTCTTCGAGTCCTCCGTAACGAACGTCTTCAGCGCGTTGCAGGTGGTCGAGTTGTTGGTGTTCCCCACCCACACGCCCTTGACGATCACGCTGGCGATCCCGCCCGGATCGTTGGCGGTGACGCTCACGGTCACGGGGGTCGTACCGCCCGCGAAGCTCTTCACCGTGCACGACGGGGCCTTGACCGTGACGGTGGGGGTCCCGCAGACCGGCGCGGGCTTGGTCGCGATCACCGTCCGTGTCCGAGTCTGGCTGGCTCCGCTGGAATCGACGACGCTCCCTTCGAACAGGTAGGTGCTGTCGAGAGCCTTCACGCCACCCGTGCTCGCCTCACGAAACGCCGCGGCGTAGGTGTGGCTCTCGATGCAGGAGCCGGACGCGGTGGCGCCGTCGCCGAACGTGAAGAAGAACTGAATCGGATCTCCGTCCACGTCGCTGCTGCCGCACATGTCGAAGGTCACGGTGAGGGGACCGAGGCCCTGGGGAGGATCGGGGGTGACCTTCAGCACCGCGTTCGGCGGATGGTTCACCTTGGGCAGGGTCGTGGTGGTCGTGGTGGTGGTCGTGGTGGTGGCCAGCGTCGTGGTGGTGTTGACGCTGGACGCGATCGTGGTGGTGGTGTTGTCGTCGTTGTTGTTGCTGGCCACGACGGCCGCGGTGCCGGCGGCGGCCGCACCCGCACCCACAATGCCGACGACGGCGGCGGTGCCGATCCCGCCCGCGCCCACGAATCCCGCCGGCACCGACGGGAACACCGCGACCGTCGCGTTGTTCAGGAACGGCGCGACCGGGATGTTCTTCTTACATTCCTGGGCCGAGCGGACGACGATGGGTGCGTACTCCGCCGTGCGCGACGGCGTGAAGGCCTTGTTCTGGGCCTCGAGGTAGTACTCGACGTGCTTTCCGACCAGCTTCTTGCCCGGCTTGGGCAGGATCCCCGTGAGGCACGGCTGGTCCGACTTCATGTCGACGTAGTACCAGCTTGGGTTACCCTCTGGCCGGAAGTACACGCGGCTGCGCGCCAGGCTCGACGCGGGAGCGAAGCAGGCATTCATCTTGGGATACTTGCCGACCACGATGCACCCGACGGCCTTGTGGTCGATCTCGAGGCCCTGGGACAGAGCAATGGTCGGCGTCACCGCAGCCAGGATCAGTCCAGCCCAGATCGAACGTCCGGTCATGCGTGTGCTCCAGCATCCGGCGTCAACCTACTCTGAGCCGCCTGTGCGCGCGTGCGCCTCCAGGCTCCCCGTTAACAGACGCGCGCACCTTACCGCTCGACTCCGCGCGTGTCAATGAACGCTACGGAAACCGCGTCTTCGAGGCCACAGTTGCACCCCGACCGCGCGGCCGGGAAGGCCTGGAGGGCCGTGCTTTGCGGCCTCGTTGTGATTGGGATCGCCCTCCGGCTCGCCACGCTACCGCTCGCGCCCGACGTCGAGGACTCCGTCCTCTTCGTCCGCGCGGTCATGCGGCATTCCATCGCCGAGATGCGTCCCCATTGGCCTGGGTACCCCGTGTACGTCTGGCTCGGAAAGCTCCTCACGGCCGTCACCGGTGACCCGATCCTGGCTCTTCACCTGCTCTCCGCCGTCGCCTCGGCGCTGACGGCGTGGCCCCTCGCGCTGGTGACCCGGTCCTGGGCGGCTTCGCTGGAGGCAAAGGACACCGCAGCCAGGTGGTGCGGATGGGCCACCGCCGCGCTCTGGCTGGTGACCCCGATGGCGTGGGTCAACGGCGTCCAGATCGTCAGCGATCCCCTCGGCCTTCTCTGCGGCGCCGCCCTCCTCGCCTTGTGCGTGGCCGGCGAGCGCAAGGGCATGGGTCCCTGGATCGCGGCGGCGCTGCTCGGGGGCCTGATGGTCGGCGTTCGCCTCGTCAACGTCACCATGCTCGGTCCCCTCGTAGCGGAGTGCTGGAGGCGCCGCGGCGAAAGATGGCGTGGCCGCCCCGTACCTCTCGTCTTGCTGGCCGCAGGAGTGGCCGGCGTCCTGCCCTGGCTGGTGTGGCTAGGCGTCCGGGATTCCGGGGCTCTGCTCCACGGCGCGGGCGCGCATGTCGGAGGCCACTTCCAGCGCTGGGGTGAGTCTCTCTGGACCGATCGTCATCCGGTCACGCGACCGTTCCGGGCCCTGCGCACGCTCGCGGTCTACGGGCTGGGGGCCGGGCGGTCGGGTTGGCTCGCCGTCGTGGTGTCCGCGGCCTGGCTGACGATCCTGGCCATGAGCGCCGCGCGCGGGCGATGGCACAGCCCGGTGTCGCGGCTCGTCGGGCTCTGGGCGCTGCCCCACCTTCTCTATGTGTTCGTCGCCCACGACATCGAGTACCCGCGGTACACGCTCTCCGCCGTGGCCGTCCTCAGCCTCGTCGGCGGATTGGCCCCCCTCCGCTTCGGCCGTGCGGGGCGGGCCGCCGTGATCGTCGCCGTCGTCGCCATGGCCACGGTCAGCGGACACCTGGCCATCCTGCAGCGTCGCCAGCCACCCGTCGAGATCCGCGCCGCGCGGTTCCTGGCCGGCCGGTCGCAGGCGGCAGTGGTCGCCGTGGAACATCCCGCGTTGCCGTTCTTCCTCCAGGCAGCGGACGCGGGGATCGTGTCGGTCGAGGCGAAGTCGGAGGAAGCGCTGCGATGGGAGGCGACGTGGGCGGCGGAAGGACGCGAGGTCTTCGCGACGGAGCCGCCGCCGCAGGATCCCGGCGGATGGGTGCCCGTCGCGCACTTCTGCCGCGATCCCCGGATCAATCCGTACCTGAGCCAGGAACTGTGGCTGTTCGCACCCGCGTCCAGCGCGCTGGGGCGCGCCGGAGCGGTCACCGCGTGCGACGAGGACTGACGGCTACGCGTTGACCGTCCGGTACGTGTCGCGTCACTTCTTGTCGAAGGTGAAGGCGATTCGCTCCCCAGGAATGCCCTTGACGTGGAACGTGATGGAGCTAGCGGCGACGGAGGCGATGTCGCCCGCCACTGCGCGAATGCTGCCGGGCGCGATGGCCTCGGCGCTCATGAAATCGAAGCGCCACAGCCCGGCCTTGCCCCGCCCCTCGACCAGCGTCGCCTCGACGTGATTCTGCCCGTCGCTCAGCGCCGCCATCCCGTAGGCTCGCCCCGCCCCTGGATACGACGCGGCCGCTCCGTTGACGACGAGCTGCAGGCGGCCGCCTTCCACATCGAGGTCGCTCGACCACGTGAGCGCCTTGCGCACGTCACGGAAGGAGGGATAGGGAGTGCAGCTTCTGGGTGCATTGAAGAATTGGATCGATGCGCTCGACTGCAAGCCGCACGAGTTCATGACGATCGCACTGATGTCGTAGCACTTGACCAGGACGCCCGGCGCTCTGAGGTTCAATATCGCGCTGAAGCTCGGCGGGCCGCCGGTCGCCGGCTTCGGGCCGTCCTCGACGGCCGGGAGCGGGGCGGGAGTGCAGACCGCAGTATCACCCTTGTAGAAAGCCCGCACGGTGACGTTCGAGATCCCCTGGGGATCGGTCGCGGCGACCGAGACGTCGACCGGGCCGACATCGACGGCACAGTTCGGGGCGCCAAGCGGCAGCCGCGGAAACGTGATCGTCGGAGGGGGCGGAGCCACGCACGCCGGTGGGGCCTTGTTGACCACGACCGTTCGCGTGCGGGTCTGACTCAGGCCGCCCGGGTCGACGGCGCTCCCGTCGAAGCTGTAGCTGCTGTCGAGGGCTCTCACGCCAGCCGCGCTCGCCCCACGGAACGGTCCCGCGGCGTAGGTGTGCGTCTCGGTGCAGGAGCCCGAGGCCGTAGCGCCGTCGCCGAAAGTGAAGAAGTAGGACAGGGGATCGCCGTCCGGATCGCTGCTCGCGCACATGTTGAAGGTGACGGTGAGAGGTCCGAGGCCCTGCGGAGGATCGGGCGTGACCTTCAGCACCGCGTTCGGCGCGTGGTTCACCTTGGGGAGCGTGGTGGTCGGGGTTGTCGTCGTCACCGTGACCAGGGTCGTGGTCGCGTTGCCGCTCGAGGCGATGGTCGTAGTGGTCGTGTCGTTGTTGTTGTTGTTGACGACGACGGCCGTGGTTCCGGCGAGCGCGGCGCCCGCGCCCACGAGCCCGACCACCGCGGCCGTCCCGATCCCGCCGCCGACGAATCCGGCGGGCACGGAGGGGAAAACCGCGACCGTCGCGTTGTTCAAGAACGGCGCGACCGGAACGTTCTTCTTACACTCCTGCGCGGAGCGGACGACGATCGGAGCGTATTCCGCCGTGCGCGATGGCGTGAACGCCTTGTTCTGCGCCTCGAGGTAGTACTCGACCTTCTTTCCCACGAGCTTCTTGCTGGGCCTGGGCAGCGTCCCCGACAAGCAGGGCTGGTCCGACTTCATGTCGACGTAATACCAGCTTGGGTTACCCTCGGGCCGGAAGTACACGCGGCTTCGCGCCAGGCTCGCCGCCGGCGTGAAGCAGGCGCTCATCTTGGGATACTTGCCGACCACGATGCAGCCGACCGCTTTGTGGTCGATCTCGAGGCCCTGGGAGTGTGCGATCGCCGGTGTCAGAGCGGCAAGGACAAGAACGACCAGGCGGCCCCATTTGCTCATACAGGCGCTCCTGCGTCACGCCTATCCGTACACTGGGCCGCCCGCGCGGTCACCCGTGGTGGGGCTCCCAACACGAAACTTGACGCACGTTAGCGCCCGCGCCGCGCGGTGTCAATGAACGGGACCTCGACACCGCCGCGGGTCTGGACAGTCGTGCTGCTGGCGCTGGTGGCGGCCGGCTTCGCCGTCCGTTTACCCAGGAAGTGAGGAGGTTCCGCGATGGCAGGCGTCTGGGCGCAGGCCGGACGCGAAGTCTTCGCGACGGAGCCTCCGCCGCAGGATCCCTCGGGGTGGCGACCGGTCGCGCACTTCTGCCGGGATCCGCGGATCAACCCCTATCTCATCCGCGATCTCTGGCTGTTCGCGCGGCGTCCCAGCCCGCCGAGGGGACCCTGCCCCTGATCGACTGCGAGGACTGAGGCGCGCTAGGTGTTGACGGTGAGGTACGTGTAGCCCTCGAGCGCTTCCTCGTAACGGCGCATGAGGCGGCCGGACTCCGCCGGGGTCAGGCGCCGGTCGCGCAGAGCCGCTTCCGCCGCCCGCCGCACGCGCGACATGAGGTCGTCCTTCGAGTACTGCACGTAGGAGAGGACCTCGGCCACCGAGTCGCCCTCGACCACGTGCTCCACCCCGTAGTCGTCGCCCTGCACGCGGACGTGCACGGCGTCGGTGTCGCCGAAGAGGTTGTGCAGGTCGCCCAGGATCTCCTGGTAGGCGCCGGTGAGGAAGCTGGCCACGTAGTAGGGCTCGCCGTTGAGCGGGTGCAGCTCGAGGTAGTGCTTGACGTCGCGGAGGTCGATGAACTGGTCCATCTTGCCGTCGCTGTCGCAGGTGAGGTCGGCCAGGATGGCGCGGCGCGTGGGGGCCTTGTTCAATCGGTCGATGGGCATGGTGGGGAAGAGCTGGCGCACCGCCCAGTGGTCGGGCAGCGACTGGAAGAGCGAGAAGTTGCAGTAGTAGGTGTCGGCCAGGTGCTTCTCCAGCCCTTCGAGCTCGTCCGGCACGTAGGGCAGGTCCCGCACGATCTTCAGGATCTTCTCGATGGTGGCGTAGAAGAGCTGCTCCACGCGCGCCCGCGCCTTGAGGTCCACGATGCCCAGGTTGAAGGCGGTGATCCCTTCTTCCTTGAGGGTGAGCGCGTCGTGGTACGCCTCCTGGAAGTTCTTGCGCGAGATGCCCTGGTAGGTCTCGTAGAGCTGCTGGATGACGCGGTGCTCGTCCTTGGCCAGCGACTCCGGGATCTGGCCCAACAGCATCTGGGTGGTGTCGAGGACGTTGAAGATGAGCACGGAATGGTGGGCGGTGAGCGCGCGGCCCGACTCCGTCACGATGTCCGGATGGGGCACGCCCTTCGCGTTGCAGGCCTCCGCCACCTGGCTGACGATGTCGGCCGCGTACTCCTGCAGGGTGTAGTTCACCGAGGAATGGAAGTTGGTCGAGCTGCCGTCGTAGTCCACGCCCAGGCCGCCCCCGCAGTCCAGGTAGCGCATGTTGGCACCGAGGGCGTGCAGCTCGACGAAGATGCGGCTGGCCTCGCGCAGGGCGTCCTTGATGGCGCGGATGGCCGTGATCTGCGAGCCGATGTGGAAGTGCAGGAGCTGGAGCGAGTCCAGCATCCCCACCCCGCGCAGCTTCTCGACCGTGTCCACGAGCTCGCTGGTGGTGAGGCCGAACTTGGAGCGGTCGCCCGTGGACTCCACCCACTTGCCCGCGCCCTTGGTGGCCAGGCGCGCGCGCACGCCGATGATGGGGTTGATGCCCAGGTCGCGGCTGGCCGCGATGATGGTGTCGACCTCGGCCACCCGGTCCACCACGATGATGACCTTGCGCCCGAGCTTCTGGGCCAGCATCGCCGTCTCGATGTAGGCGCGGTCCTTGTACCCGTTGCAGACGATCAGGGCCTCCGGGTTCTCCTGGAGGGCGAGGGCCACCAGGAGCTCCGGCTTGCTGCCCGCTTCGAGGCCGAGGTTGAAGGGCCGACCGTACTCGATCAGCTCCTCGACGACGTGCCGCTGCTGGTTGACCTTGATCGGGTAGACGCCGCGGTAGCTGCCCTTGTAGTCGTTCTCCGCGATGGCCTGCTGGAACGAGCCGCAGAGCTGCTCGACGCGCGTGCGGAGGATGTCGGAGAAGCGGATCAGGATGGGGAGGTTCAGGCCCCGTTCACGGAGGTCCTCGACGAGCTCCTTGAGATCGATGGCGTGCGAGCCGTTCCCGGCGGGCGTGACCTGGACGTGGCCGGCCTCGTTGATGGAGAAGAAGTCCCGGCCCCAGCCACTGACGTTGTATAGCTCGAGGGAATCCTTGATCGTCCAGGCCCGGAGCTCGGTTTGCAACTCTTCCTGCCACCTCCTTCGCGCGATGGCGCGAGAAGGTCATTGTGGGTCCAGGGGTTGCAAGGGTCAAGCGGAAAAAGGGGCTACCCGCCCGCCTTGAGCTCGGAGTCGATGATCTCCTGGAACGTGGCCGCGTCGCGCGCACCGCGCATGCGGCGGCCGTTGATGAAGAACGTGGGCGTGGAATCGACGCCGAGCTTGGTGCCGTCCCGTGAGGAATCGAGGATGGCCTTGTCGTGCCGGTCGGAGGCGAGACAGGTCTGGAGAAGGGAGCGGTCGAGGCCGAGGGGCGCCGTCCGGCGCAGCAGGTCGTCGTCGCTCCAGTCGCCGGGCGCCTCCAGGAGGTTGCGGCGATAGTCCCAGAACTTCCCCTGGTCGGCCGCGCACTGGGCCGCGCGCGCCACCGCCATCGAGCGCGGCCGCCCGAGCAGGAAGTCGCGGTGCACGAAGCGGACCTTGTCCTGATTGCGGGCCAGCACCTCGTCCACCACGGTCTGCGCCTTCTGGCAGTACGGGCACAGGTAGTCGGAGAACTCGACGATCGTGACCGGCGCCTTCGCCGGGCCCAGGACCCGCGCCTCGGCGGGAATCGGCACCTCGTTGCGCGGCTGGGGAAGCGCGACGGAAATCCGGGCCTTGCTCCGCAACTCCGCCAGGTAGGCCTGCGCACGCTCCGCGGAGCGCTGCTGCAGGATCGATCGCTCGATCTCGGGCGCGATCTCGGCGAGGCTGCGGCCCCCGACGCGGTCCTTGTTCCGGTCGTAGAGGTCCTTCACCTCCGCCTTCGTCGGCGGCGCCACCTTGCCCTCCACCTCGCGCCGGAGGAGCTCGTCGCGCGAGACCCCCTGCGCCTGCGCCTGCGCGTCCATCAGCCGCTCGGTGATCATCTCGTCGAGCGCGCTGCGCCGGGCCTCGTACGCCTCGTCCTTCAGCTTCTGCAGGGTGCTCTCCGCGCGCGCGTCCACTTCCTTCTGGGTGATGGCGTGACCGTCGATGCGCGCGACGACGGCCTGCGGGTCGCCGCCTTCCGCGGCGGGGGCGGCCGAGCGCGCCCGCGCGCAGGCGGCGGAGGCCAGGAGGGCGAGGGGGAGCAAGGCGGCGAGGGCGGGACGAGCGATCATCCAGCCAGGGTAGCTGGCGCCCCCGGGGCCGGTCAAACCGCGCCCGCCTCGTTGTGCGGGGCCGCACCTTCGGCGAGACTCCGCGACCATGAAGGCGGATCGTGGATGGGCGGCCGCGGCCGGGATCGCGTTGCTCCTCCTGGCCGTACGGCTGCCCCTTCATCTCGCGACCTGGTCCCTTCCCGTCTCGAACGACGACGCGATCCCTCTCCTCATGGCCCGCCACGTCCTGCGCGGCGAGCTCTCGACCATCCTCTGGAACCAGCCGTACAACGGGACCCTCGACACCTATTTCCTGGCCCCCGGCCTGAGCTTCGCCGGCGCGCACGGAGTGTTCCGGACCTACGAAGCCGTCTGCGGCATCCTGCTCGTCGTGGCCGCGGCCGCCGTCGCGGGGCGCGTGCACTCTCGGATGGCGGCCGGGGCCGCGGCCGCGCTGGCCGCGGTGGGCACGCCCTACATGGCGCTCATGGCCGCCACCGGGCCCACACCGAACTTCCTCATTCCCCTCCTCGTTTCGGTGCCGGTGCTGGCCGGCCTCCGCGATCTCCAGGAGCCTTCCCGGCCGCGTCCCCTCTGGCGCGCCGCCCTTCTCGGGCTCGCCTGTGGTCTGGCCATCTGGGACTCCGCGCTCGCGATCCCGGCCCTGGCCGGCGCCACGGCGGGGCTGCTCGCGGCCGGATGGCGTCCGCGCCTGCGCGCGGTCGCGTCGTTCGTGGCGGGGCTCGCTCTGGGTGGATTGCCCCTCGTCGTCGCGCGCGCGATCCACGCGTCCGCGTCGAGTCCGGTCACGGCCCTTCGTCCCCGCTGGCTCTGGACGGCCGGGCTGCGCGATCTCCTGCGTGCGGCGGGCGGACTCTTCGGGCTCCAGGTGCCGCTGGTGGTCGACGGCCCGGAGCGGGCGTCGCTGCCCGTCGCGGCCGCGATCGCGCTCGGGGTGGGCCTGGTGGTGCTCGTGCTGGTCGCGGCGTCGCCGCGCGATCGGCGGGCGCTGCCTCTCCTCGGCTGGGCGGCGGCGCTGGCCGCCGGCTTCGCGCTGAGCCGCCGGACGGGGGGCGACGAGGTCCGCTACCTCTACGGCCTCACCGTGCCCGTGCTCGCGCTGGCAGGCGTGGGAGTGGCGCGGCTGGGCGCGCGTCGTCCCGCTCTGGCCGCGGCCCTCGCGCTCGCCGTCTCCGTCCCGTGGCTGCTGGGACAGCGCCTCGTTACCCGGGCCTGGCGCAGCGCGGACCACGCGAGCCAGGTGTGGCAGGTGCCATCGCTGGAGCCCGTGCTGGCCAGCCTGCGACGCGCGGGCGTGCGCAGCGGGTACGCGAGCCTCCAGTTCGCGGCGCGGCTCTCCGTCGAGTCGGAGGAGACGGTCGTGGCCAGCCAGGCCTGGAACGAGAGGATCCCCGGCGATCCCCTGCGGCTGCGCGACGAGGTGGACCTCGATCCGCGGCCGGCCTGGATCCTTTCGTCGCGCCTGTCGCGCGGCATGCCTCGTGCGGGCGGGTTTCGCGACCTGATCGCGTCGCTGGGCGGCGCCTCGCACGAGGACGTGGCCGCCGAGTTCAGCATCTTCCGCGCCTTCCGACCGCCCTACGACGAGGCGCGCCCCGTCCCCGCCTCCGAGATGGAGGTCCGGTCGGTGGACGGCGCGGCTCTTCCCGACGCCGTGCGCGATCGTGACCCGCGCACGTCTTGGACGTCGCCGCAGGGCATCGGCCGCGGCTCCGGCGTGATCGTTCGCGTTCCCCCGCGCCGGCTCTCCGCGCTCGTGCTGCGCGTCCCGCTCGACCCCACGCCGCTGGCGGCGCGCTGGGTCTGCGAGGCGGACGGCGTGGTCGTGGCCGGCGGTCCGCGGTCGCATACCCTGCAGTGGGTGAATGGGGCTCCGCGCGCGGGCCGCCAGGCCCTGCTCGCGATCGTCCTGCCCGGCACGAGCGCGAGCGAGGTCCGGCTCATCTTCCAGGACGCGGGGCCGCCGCTGGGCGTGGTCGAGGTGTTCCTCTACGGTCCGGACGAGGCGGCGCGGCCGGCGGCGGGGGCGGGGGCGGCGGAGGCCGCCTACTCCGCGGCGCGTCGCGGCGATTGGGATTCGGCCGTGCGGCTCTACGGGGACGCGCTGCGCGCGGAGCCGGATCGCGCGTCGTACCACGCGTGCCTGGCGCGGGCGGAGTGGCGCGCGCGTGGACGGCGTCACCTCGATGTCGAGAGCCTGGATGATGGCGGGCCGCCGCTGGTGGAGCGCCGGTAGGTTCGCACGCCGCCCGAGAGATTTATTTTTTCGCCGCTGATGTTTTGGACCCGCATTCCGGCGACTGCAACCCGTCCTCCTTACGCGCTCGTTTCCAGGATCGGCGCCGGGAAGCGTCCTTGCCGGTATGCGCGGTCCCCGCGGCGAAGGAGTCACGCGCACGGGATCGGACGCGACGCGACGCTCCTGGGGCACGCCAGCACGGTGCCCGAGACGAAAAAATCACCGTGATACACAAGACGCATGAACACGAACATGCTCGCGCTCGCATCCGCCCTTTCCGATCACGATCTCCTCGCCCGCGTCGGCGTGTTCGCCGGCAAGGAGCGAGAGGCCTCGGCCGAGCTCGTGGCCCACCTGGCCGCTCTCGAAGTGCGCCCGGCGTTGTATGCGGCCGACGGTCATGGTTCTCTCTTTACCTATTGCACGAAGGTGCTGCGGCTTTCCGAGGACGCCACCTGCAACCGAATCCAGGCCGCCCGCCTGTGCCGTCGGTTCCCCGTGATCCTCGATCGGCTGGCATCGGGCGCGCTGTCCCTGACGACCGTTCGAATGCTCGGCCCATGTCTGACTCCCGAGAATCACGAGGCGGTCCTGGCCCGCGCCTCCGGGCGAAGCCGGCGAGAGATCGAGGCCCTGATCGCGGAGCTGGCACCACGGCCGGATGTGCGGTCTTCGATCCGTAAACTCCCCACGGCGACGCCCGCGCTGCCGCCGATGCCCGAGCCAGCGCCGACCTCAGCGCCAACACCGGTATCGGCGCCAACCCCCATCACCGCGACGCCGAAGGCGACACCCATCGCCACCCCCGTCGTTGCGGTCCCCGAACCTGGGGCATCGGTGATCTCTCCACCGCCGGTCTCTCCACCCCCGGTCCAACCGCCGCGGCGCCCGATCATCGAGAACACCTCGCCCGAGCGCTATCGTGTGCAGTTCACGATCGGCAAGAAGAGCCACGACGAGCTTCGCCGGCTTCAGGATCTTCTCCGCCGCGAAATCCCGACCGGCGATCCCGGTGTCATCGTCGAGCGCGCCCTGAGCCTGCTCCTCGAGAAGGTCGAGAAGGCGAAGTTCGCGGCGACCACGAAGCCGCGGCGCGCTCGTGGTATCCGTCCCGGGACGGATAACGGCGGACCCACAGCGTCCTCGCGCGAAATTCCGAATGACATCCAGCGCGGGGCGTGGCGCCGCGACGCTGGCCAGTGCCGCTTCGTCGGCAAGAACGGGCAGAGGTGCCAGGAGCGCACCTTCCTGGAGTTCCATCACATCAAGCCTTACGCCCTCGGGGGAACGGCGACGTTGGACAACATCTCGCTGCGCTGCCGGCGTCACAACCAGTACGAAGCCGAGCTGGTCTTTGGCCCTCACGGTGTTTCGGAAGTCCGTGAGGAGGGCGGCCTCTGGCCGCCGGAAGGAAACGTCATGCCCACGCAGGCTTCGGCCGGCCTCGGATGAATGAGGCTGAGCGTGGGCAGGAGCGCGTCGACGGCGGCCGATGCGGGCGACAACCGACGACTCACGCACAACGGCGAGCGGGCCGCGACCGGTTCGCGGAGCGCCCCTACCCCAGCCGGTCCCGCCGCAGCGTCAGCCCCCCGTCCACCGTGATCACCTGCCCGGTGACGTACGAGTCGGGCTCGAGCAGCAGGCGGACGACCTTCGCGACGTCCTCGGGCCGGCCGAAGCGCGCGATGACGCCGCGCTCCACGTAGGGGTCGTACTTGCCGGAGTCGATGGACGCGCGCGCCATGCCCGCGACGGTCGCCCCCGGCGCGACCACGTTGACCCGGACGTCGGTCGGCCCGCCATACTCCTTGGCCAGGATGCGCGCGGCGTGCACGAGCGCGGCCTTCGGCCCCGCGTAGGCCAGGCTGCCCTCGAAGGGATGCACGCCCTGCATGCTCGAGACGAGCACGATGGCGCCCTTGGTGCCCTGGCGCACCATGCGCTCCGCGGCCGCGCGCGCGAGCAGGACGGGCGCCTCGTAGTTCGCCGCGAACGAGGCCCGCAGAGCCTCCGCGTCCAGGTCCTCCGGCTTGACGCGCGCCGGATCGCCGGGCAGGGCGACGAGCCCGTAGATCTCGCCCTTGATGTCGAGCGCGGCCTGGAGGTACCGCTCGCGCACGGCAGCCTCGCCGATGTCGCCTTCGACGAGCGCGACCGGCCCGCCGTACATGTCCTGCATCTTCTGCTGGAAGGCGAGGGCGCGTCCGCGGTGCGTGCGATAGCCGACGACGGGCAGCGCTCCGTCCTGCAGCAGCAGCGCGGTGATGGCGGCGCCCAGGCCGCCCGCGCCTCCGGGCACGAGGACCACGCGCCCGCCCAGCGCCTTCCGGGAGAACTCGAATCGATGCTCGGCCAGGCGCTTGGACTGCTCGGGCTCGAGGAACTTCGAGGGCATCAGCGCCGCCCCGCGTGGAGACGAGCCGCGCGCATTACAATGGCGCTCCCCGCCGCATGTGGATCAAGATCGCCGCCCTCCTGGCCCTGCTCGCGCTGCTCTGGTCCGTCTTCCGGCTCTCCATGGGTCTGCGGTGGGCGAAGGTCTCGCGCGAGAGCGCACGCCGGGAAGAAGAGGGCCGCGGGCGCCGCATCGTGGCCGAGCTGCCGACGTCGGACGGCACGCTCGGCTTCTTCGCCGAGGACCACGCCGGATTCTACTGGCCGGCCGGCGAGGCCGGCAAATCCGGGCTGCGCGGCGCGCGCCTGCTCCTCAACGGGGGCGTGATCGCGGCCATGGCGCGGACGGGGGCGGCCCTGCCCGATCCGCCCGCCCCGGAGCCGTTCGAGGGCCGCGAGCGTTGGGAGGTCGTCCTCTACGGCCGGGAAGGGCGCGACCACACGATCGCCTGCGGCACCGTCCGCGAGGGAGTGAGCCGCGAGATCGCGACGCGCGTGTTCGAGGCCGTGCGCGCGGCGCTCGGAGGAGCAAGGTGAAATCGCACACCATCCACCTGACCATGAACGTGCCCGCGCGGATGGACTTCGTGAACATCACGGAGCGCGTGGCCCAAGCGGTGGCGGAGAGCGGAGTGCGCGAGGGCCTCTGCCTGGTGAACGCGATGCACATCACCGCGTCCGTGTTCATCAACGACGACGAGCCCGGCCTGCACGAGGACTACAAGCGCTGGCTCGAGCAGCTCGCGCCCTACGATCCCAGCCCGCAGCGCTATCACCACAACCGGACGGGCGAGGACAACGGGGACGCCCACCACAAGCGCCAGGTGATGGGGCGCGAGGTCGTGGTGGCGGTCACCAAAGGCGCGCTCGATTTCGGGCCCTGGGAGCAGATCTTCTACGGCGAGTTCGACGGCCGGCGTCCCAAGCGCGTCCTCGTCAAGGTCATCGGGGAGTAGGCGAGTAGGCGATGGCGTAGAGGCGGGGGGCGGTGGCGGCCGCGTCCGCGGTCTCCAGGGTCAGGAGGTTGTCGCCGCGGAAGAGCGCGCCCGCCGGGACGGGGAAGCGGAGCCGCGTCCGCGCGGTGCCCAAGGTGCCTTCTCCGAGCGCCTGCCCGTTGATGGAGACGCGCAGCGCCGTCTCCCGTGCCGCGCTCAGGGCCAGGGTCACCTCCATCGCTTCCGGCGCGTAGCAGGGAAGCACGATCGTCGCGCGGTCGGCCTGCATCAGCGCCTCGTCCGTCACGTACTCGGGCGCGTTGCCCCAGCCCTCGCGCAGGAACCAGCGCATCCGCTCGAACATGCCGGGCTCGAAGCGCTGCGGGTCGAAGCGCCGCTCCTCCATCCGCAACAGCACCGGGGTGCCGTCGCGCAGCTTGCGGGCCGCGCTCAGCGTGCCATGGCAGAAGCCGAGGATGTAGTTGCCGTCGCGGCGGCCCTGGAGGTCGAGCCGGCGATAGCGGTCCACCACCAGCAACGGCACGACGAGGGCGAGCACGGCGCCGGCGGCGGCGATCCGCGCCCGTGGCCACGGCGGAGCCGGCCGGCTCGCCGGTGCTTCCCGGGTGGGAACGAACCGGTCCAGGCCGAGCAGGGCCAGGCCCACCAGCACGGGGACCGTATAAAGAAGATACCGGTTCATCTCGCCAACGACCTGCTGGATCGCGTAGTGGGCCAGCAGCGGCTGCACGAGCGCCGCCCCCAGCACCCAGCCGTAGCGCCGGAGGTAGGGCCGGGCCGAAGGGCGGAGCGCGCCCACGATTGCCGCCGGCGTGAGGCCTCCCATGGCCGCCACCGTGAGCCAGCGAATCGGCTCCAGCCGCAGGCTCGTCCAGATGAGCCGGAAGCGCTCGAGGCCGAGGTCGGGCAGGGGCGTGTGGAGGTGCGGGGTCCAGACGACACGGAGGAGGAGCAGGGCCGCCACCGCCGCGGCCAGGACGAGGATCGCATCCCGCGCCGCCCCGGGCCGTCGCTCCGTCCGGCCCGCGAAGTACACGACGGGCAGGAAGAGCACCAGCACCTCCTTGGCGAGCACGCCCAGGACGGCGATGAGGACGAGCGTGCCGGCGCCGAGCCCCACCTCCAGCGCGAGAAGGAGCGCGACGAGGAGCGCGCAGGCGAGAGGCTCGACCAGGAACGGCGCCGCGACGAGCTCTCCCACCGGGGGCGAGAGCGCGAAGGCGGCGACGCCGAGAGAGGCGGCCCAGGGCCGGTGGCCCTGCCGGCGCAGGAACGCGAAGAGAAGAAGACAGGCGAGGGCGAAGGCGGCCACCGTCACCACCGGGAAGGCCACGGAGAGTGGCGCGAAGGGCACGGCGCGCGCGAGCCAGGGGGTCAGGATGCGATGGCCCCAGGGCGCCACCGTGAACACCCTCGGGTGCTCCGCCATGGCCACGTACACGTACGCATCGAAGGCGGGCAGGGGAGGGGCGCGATATCCGCGGATCGCCTCCAGGTGACGAAGGACCTGGAACCCGAGGGCCCCGGCGGTGACGGAGACGGCGAGGGTCAGGTCCCTCGCCACCTATTCGTCCCAGAGTTCCAGCGGCAATCCGAGCAGGCGGAAGCGCGCCTTGAGCGCCCACACGTGCTGCGCGTAGTCGCTCAGCGGGATCTCGCCCCTCGTCTGGCGCTCGCGCAGCGTGCGAACCTCCCCGACGTAGACGTCGTTGAGCCTCTCCCGCAGCGTGGCCGGCGTGTCCTCCGGGCTGATCACCACCCCGTGACCCTCCAGGTCCTCGCGCACGGACGAGCGCAGGGCGATGGCGATCACCAACGCTCCTCGGCCTCCCCCGCACGCAGGTTCGCTTCGCGGGCAAGGACGAAGAGGAGGTCGGAGAGGCGGTTCAGGTACGCGACCACGAGCGGGTCCACCTTCTCGCGCCGGGCGAGGGACACCGTCGCGCGCTCGGCGCGCCGGCACACCGTCCGGCCGAGATGGAGAAAGGCGGCGGCGGGAGCGCCCCCGGGCAGCAGGAATGCGGTGAGCGGCGGCATCGCGGCCTCGCGCTCGTCGATCGCCCGCTCCAGCACTTCGATCTGCGCGGCCGTCACCGCCGCCTTCTGCTTGCGGGAGCCGATCCGGGCCTGGGGATCGGCGAGCTGCGCCCCCAGGGCGAAGAGATCCTTCTGGATGTCGTGCAGGAGCGTGCGCACGGCGGCGTCGGCGCTGTGCGCCCGGGCGAGGCCGAGGACGGCGCTGAGCTCGTCCACCTCGCCGTAGGCGGTGACGCGCGCATCGTCCTTGGGCACGCGCGAGCCGTCGATGAGCCCGGTCTCCCCGGCGTCGCCGGCCTTGGTGTAGATCTTCACGCGGCCAGGAGTGTGCCCCAACCGGCCTCGTGCGACAACGGGCGCGGTGAGAGGCGTCAGCCGGCCAGGGGGAGGGTCGCGACGGTGGCGGGCGTTCCCGCCACCTCCACCCCCGTCCCCGCCTCGGCCCGGGAACGATGGACGAAGGCCATGGCGACGGGTCCGAGACGCGGAGAGACTCCGGACGTCGTCACCACCCCGACGTCCTTCCCGTCCGCGCGCACGGCGGCGCCCCTCTCGACCGGCGCCTGCAGGCGCAGGCCGCGGAGCATCTTGTTCACGTGGGCCCCGCGCGCTTCCAGCCGCGCGATGACCTCCTGCCCCACGTAGCAGCCCTTGGTGGGGGAGTGGTATTCGCCGACCAGGCCCGTCTCGTGCAACAGGTTGTCCTCGGTCACGTCGCGGCCATACCAGGGGCGGCCGTCCTCCACGCGCAGGGCGTCGAGCGTGGCCTCGCCGATCGGGACGGCGCCGCCGGCGATCAGGGCCTGCCGCACGTCCGGCGCGTGCGCGGGCGCGGTTTGGACGGCCCACCCGCCGGCCGGGAAGTCCGATGCCCGGACGACTCGGACCGGAGCGCCTCCGATGTCGGCGGCGAAGTGGCTCTCGCGTGCGGCGTCCGCGGGGACATTGGCCCCCGCGCGGGCGAGCGTCTCCGCCGCACCCGGACCGAGCAGGCCGAGGACCACCACCTCGCGCCGCGCGAACCGCACCGGCGCCGCCACCTTGTAGCGCACGAGCAGGGGCTCGATGACGTCGAGGCGATCCGCGGGCATCTCCAGCAGCACGGCGTCGTCCGTGACCAGCGCACGCAGCAGGACGAGCAGGCGTCCCTTCACGTCCATGATGGCGGCCAGCGTGCCCTGGCCGGGCCCGCGCGATTGGAGGTCGTTGCTGAGGATGCTGTGGAGGAACTTGATCCGCTGGGGGCCGGTGACGACGAGGATCCCGCGGCCGGTGACGTCCACGACCGCGGAAGCCTCGCGCGCCGCCGCGTACTCTGCCGTCACCCCTTCGAGGGGTCCAGGGTCGCGAGCAGGCTGGCCAGGTCGTCGGCGTGCTCCTCCTCGTTGGCCAGGATGCCTTCGATCATGCGCTTCGACGTGGGGTCGTTGTCCCCGAAGTAGCGTGCCATCTCCGTGTACGACTCGATCGCGATGCGCTCCGCGATCAGGTTCTCCTTGATCATCTCGACCAGCGTTCCCGCCTCCTTGTACTCGGAGTGGCTGCGCGCGGTGAGACCGTCCGGGTTCATGTTCGGCTTGCCCCCGAGCTGGATGATGCGGGCGGCGAGCTGGTCGGCGTGCCCCTGCTCCTCGCTGGCGTGCTCCAGGAACTCGGCCGCGACGGCCTGGGAGTGGATCCCCTGCGCCATGAAGTAGTGGAGCTTGTAGCGCAACACGCAGACGATCTCCGTGGCCAGGCCCTCGTTGAGGAGCCGGATCACCGTCTCGCGGTCCGCCTTGTAACCCTCGGTCACCGCGCCGTTCTCGATGTGCTTGCGCGCCCGCTCGCGAAGCGTCTTGATGTCGGTCAGGAAGTCCTGCGCCATGAAAGTCGTCCTCCTGGAACGAATATACCCCTCGGCCCCGGTCAACGGGACACGGTGACGGTGAAGGGCTCGAAGCGGTCGCGCCCGCGGCCGATCATGCTTCCGTCGTTCCCCCGCCGCTCGTGACGGCAGCGCGGCCACGCCTTATAGTGGACCGAAGGAGGTGCGCGTGGCTGACAGCCGCATCATCGTACGGAACAACGGGCCCATCCGCATCGAGGGCGACAACATCGTCCTGACCGACCAGGACGGCAAGGTGTTCGGCCTGGCCGGGCGCACGGTCATCTCCCTCTGCCGCTGCGGTCACTCCTCCAACAAGCCGTTCTGCGACGGCACGCACAACAAGATCGGGTTCGACTCGCAGTGCCCGGCCCGCGAGCTGCCGCCTCCTCCTCCGCCCAAGACGCCTTGACCGCCGCCGGCAACCCGCGCATCAGCGGGATCCTGCTCCATCCCACCTCGCTGCCCGGCCCCTACGGCATCGGCGAGCTCGGCCCCGAGGCCATGCGGCTGCTCGACTTCCTGGCCGGGGCGGAACAGCGCCTGTGGCAGGTCCTGCCCCTCGGACCCACCGGCTACGGGGACTCGCCGTACCAGTGCTTCTCCGCCTTCGCGGGCAACCCGCTCCTCGTCAGCCTGGATCTCCTCGTCGAGCAGGGGCTGCTGAGCAAGGAAGACGTGACCGGTGCCTCCTTTCCCGAGACCGAGGTGGACTACGGCGCGGTGATCGCCTTCAAGCAGCCCCGGCTGCAGACGGCCTACGAGCGCGCCCGCCAGAAGCCGGAGGTGATGGAGCGCTTCGAGGCCTTCTGCCGCGAGAAGGCGGCCTGGCTCGACGACTACGCGCTGTTCATCGCCATCAAGGAGGCCCACGCCAACGTGGCCTGGACGGAGTGGCCGGCGGACATCCGGTCGCGCAAGGCCAGGGCGCTCGAGCGCTGGCGCAAGGAGAGGAAGGAGGCGATCCGCGCGCGCCAGTTCGCGCAGTTCCTCTTCTTCTCGCAGTGGGGCGCGATCAAGAAGGCGGCCTACGATCGCGGCATCCAGATCATGGGCGACATCCCCATCTTCGTCGCCCACGACAGCGCGGACGTCTGGGCGAACCCCGACCTCTTCCGCCTCAAGAAGGACGGCACGCCCGAGGTGGTGGCGGGGGTGCCGCCGGACTACTTCAGCGCGACCGGCCAGCTCTGGGGCAATCCCATCTATCGCTGGGAGGAGATGGCGCGGCGCGGCTTCGACTGGTGGGTGGAGCGCTTCCGCGCGACCTTCGAGACGGTGGACCGCGTGCGTCTCGATCACTTCCGCGGCTTCGAGGCCTACTGGGAGATCCCGGCCGGCGAGAAGACGGCCGTGCACGGCAAGTGGGTGAAGGGCCCGGGGGCCGCCCTCTTCGAGGCGCTGCGCCAGGTCCTGGGCGAGCTGCCCATCGTGGCCGAGAACCTCGGCGTGATCACGCCGGAGGTGGAGATGCTGCGCGAGCACTTCGGGTTCCCGGGCATGGCCATCCTGCAGTTCGCCTGGGGCAGCGACGCCCAGGGCTCGACCTTCATCCCCCACAACTATCCACGCAAGCTCGTGGTCTACACGGGGACGCACGACAACGACACCACGGTGGGGTGGTGGACGGCGGGGGTGGGCGATTCCACGCGCACGAAGGAAGAGGTCGAGCGCGAGCACGACTTCGCCCGCCGCTACATGAACACGGACGGCAAAGAGATCCACTGGGACTTCATCCGCACGATCCTCGCCTCCGTCGCCGAGCTGGCCGTCGCGCCCATGCAGGACGTGCTGGGCAAGGGGAGCGAGGCGCGCATGAACCTCCCCGGCCGCCCGGGCGGCAACTGGCGCTGGCGCTACGCGGCGCGGGAGCTCACCGACACCGCCAAGCACCGCCTCCTTCTCTACACGCAGACGTACGGCCGCGGCCGCCCGTTCGGGGCCGCACCCGCGGGGTAGCGGCGCCGCGCCGGCCGCGATGATCGGCGGCGTGGCCGAGCCTCACGCCTCGCGCCTCCTGGCCATGGGCGCGATGCGCCTCTCCACCGAGCCCGATCGCGACGAAGGGCGCGCCGTCGCCACCCTGCACGCCGCCCTGGACGCGGGCGTCACCCTGATCGACACCGCCGACGCCTACGCGTGGGACGCGGCGGAGACCGGGCACAACGAGCGCTTGATCGCGCGGGCGCTCGCTTCCTGGAAGGGCGACGTGTCGCGCGTACTCGTCGCGACCAAGGGCGGGCTGACGCGGCCGGGCGGGCGCTGGGTCGCGGACGGCCGCGCGCGCCACCTCGTCGCCGCCTGCGCGGCCAGCCGGGAGGCCCTCGGCGTCCCGCGCCTCGCGCTGTATCAGCTCCACGCGCCGGATCCGCGCACCGCTCTGGCCACGAGCGTGCGCGCGCTGGCCGCGCTCCAGCACGACGGCCTGGTCGAGCAGATCGGCCTTTGCAACGTGTCGCTGGGCGAGCTGCGCGAGGCGCACGCGATCGCGCCCATCGGCGCCGTGCAGGTGGAGCTGAGTCCCTGGCACGATGCGGCCCTCCGCGGCGGCGTGGTCGAGTGGTGCGCCGAGCGGGGCATCCTTCTCCTCGCCCATCGGCCGCTGGGCGGCGCCGAGAACGGGCGGCGGCTCCAGAAGGATCCCGTGCTCGCGGCCGTGGCCGGGAGGCATGACGCCTCCCCCGCGGAGGTCGTGCTGGCCTGGCTGCGCAGCTTGTCCGAGGTGATCGTGCCCTTGCCGGGGCCGACGCGGCCGGAGACGGCGCGGACGCTGGGACGAGCGCTCCTCCTCTCCTCCGACGATCTCGCGCAGCTCGACGCGCAATTCCCGGCCGCGCGCCTGATGCGCGTGCCGCGCGCCCAGCGCCGTCCGTCCGACGATGCCCCCGGCGACGTGGTGCTGGTGATGGGCACGGCCGGCGCGGGCAAGAGCACGCTGGCCGCCTCTCTCGTCGCGGACGGCTACGAGCGGCTCAACCGCGACCAGACGGGCGGCGGTCTGGGCCGTCTGCTCCCCGCGCTCGAGGCGCACCTGGCCGCGGGGCGCCGCCGCGTGGTCCTCGACAACACGTACCTCACGCGGCCCAGCCGCAATGCGGTCGTGGAAGCCGCCTGGTCCCAGGGCGCGCCCGCGCGCTGCGTGTGGCTGCAGACGAGCCTGGAGGACGCGCAGGTCAACGTCATCCAGCGCATGCTCGCGCGCCACGGCCGCCTGCTCGGCCCGGAGGAGATGCGGCGCGCCGCGCGCGACGATCCTGGTGTCGTCGGGCCGGGCGTGCTCTTCCGCCACCGGCGCGAGCTGGAGCCGCCGGACGTCGAAGAGGGCTTCGCGCGCATCGACGTCGTGCCGTTCCTGCGGCGGCCGCGCGAGGGCCACGAGGGGCGAGCGCTCCTCTTCTGGTACGACGGCGTCGTGAGGACGAGCCGGTCGGGAGCGCGGACGCCGCGGTCCCCCGACGACGTCGAGCTGAGGCCGGGCGCGCGGGAGGCGATCGCGCGGGCGCGCGAGGAAGGATCGCTCGTCCTCGGGATCTCCTGGCAGCCCGAGGTTGCGGCGGGGACGATGACGGTGGAAGAAGTCGAGGCCGTGTTCGCGCGGACGCACGAGCTGCTGGGCGGAGGGATCGACCACGCCTGGTGCCCGCACGGCGACGGTCCACCCGTCTGCTGGTGCCGGAAGCCCTTGCCCGGGCTCGGTGTGGTCTTGATCGAGCGCCATCGCCTGGATCCCGCGCGTTGCCTCTACGTGGGCCGCGAGGCGAGCGATCGAGCGTTCGCGCGCGCGCTGGGACTGACGTACCGCGAAGCGGCGGACGTTATGGATGTCGGCCGTTGAGTTCTAGCTATCATTTCACTAGCAGGGAGGACACCAATGGCCGAGGTTCTCGTCCGTGATCTCAGGACAGATGTCGTGGCTCGGCTGAAGGCGCGGGCGAAGCGGAACGGCCGCTCCCTTCAGTCCGAGCTCAAGGAGATCCTCCAGACGGCCTCCCGGAACAGCGCCGTCGATGCCCGCGCCCTGGCCGACCGGATCCGGCGACAGCTTCGCGGGCGTGCGCACACCGACAGTGTCGAGTTGCTCGCCGAGGATCGGGCGCGTTGAGCCGGTATGTGGTGAACGCCCTCCGGAGGCCCGCTGGCTTCACACGTCGTCTGGGTCGGGGGCCCCGCAGAGCTCCACTAGGACGCATCGAGCGGGAGTATCGCGGGTAAGATCCTTCGCGCGTCCGCACTCCAGGGGGCGCAAACGGTGAACCACATGGAAAAGCCCAGGCTCGGCTTCTGGCAGGTCTGGAACATGAGCTTCGGGTTCCTGGGCATCCAGTTCGGCTGGGGCCTGCAGATGGCGAACATGAGCGCCATCTACGAGTACCTCGGGGCCCGCCCCGACCAGATCCCGCTCCTGTGGCTGGCCGCGCCCCTGACCGGCCTCCTCGTCCAGCCCGTGATCGGTCACATGAGCGATCGCACGTGGGGCCGCCTCGGCCGCCGCCGCCCGTACTTCCTGATCGGCGCCCTCCTCAGCTCGGCCGCGCTCGTCCTGATGCCGAACTCCACGACGCTCTGGATGGCGGCGGGGCTGCTCTGGATCCTGGACGCGTCGATCAACGTGAGCATGGAGCCGTTCCGCGCGTTCGTGGCGGACCTGCTGCCCGAGGAACAGCGGACGCAGGGGTTCGGCATGCAGAGCCTGTTCATCGGCCTGGGCGCGGTGGTGGCCTCCGCGCTGCCCTGGCTGATGACGAACGCGTTCGGGGTGATGAGCACGGCCGCCGCGGGGACGATCCCCCTCAACGTCAAGCTGTCCTTCTACGTCGGCGCGGCGGCGTTCCTGGGCGCGGTGCTCTGGACGGTGTTCACCACGCGCGAATATCCACCCGACGACCTCGAGGCCTTCCGCGCCCGGCAGCGAGCGGGACGCGGTCTCTTCGGCGGGGCGGCCGAGATCAAGCACGCGATCGCGCACATGCCGGAGACCATGAAGCGCCTGGCCTGGGTGCAGGTCTGCACCTGGGCCGGCCTCTTCTGCATGTGGCTGTACTTCCCGGTGGCGGTGGCCCGCAACGTCTTCGGGGCGCCGGACGAGTCGTCTCCGCTCTATCGCGCCGGAGTGGAATGGGGCGGGCTGTGCTTCGCGATGTACTCCGTCATCTGCTTCGCGTTCGCGCCCCTCCTCCCGAGGCTCGCGCACGCGGTCGGACGCAGGAACGCGCACTCGCTCTGCCTGCTCGCGGGGGCGCTCGGTCTGCTCTCCGTCGCCGTCATCCACGACAAGTACGGGCTGCTGGTGTCGATGGTCGGCGTCGGCATCGCCTGGGCGAGCATCCTCTCCGTGCCCTACGCGATCCTGGCCGGGTCCCTTCCCGCCGGGCGCACCGGCGTCTACATGGGGATCTTCAACTTCTTCATCGTGATCCCCGAGATCGTGGCCTCGCTCGGCTTCGGGTGGGTGATGTCGCACCTGCTCGGCAACGACCGCCTGCTCGCGGTCATGGCCGGCGGTGTGCTGCTGGCCCTGGCCGCGGTGCTCATGCAGCGCGTCGAGGACCCTCGCACCGCCGTCGCCGCCAGCGCGGCCGTGGCGGCCGTCGCGTGATCCTCGCGGGGGCGCTGGCCTTCCTGCTCGCCGCTCCAAAGGTCGTCAAGGTCGAGCCCCCGAGCTGGTGGCCGGGCCATTCGATGGCGACGGTGCGCCTCCTCGTCCGCGGCCGCGAGCTCGCGGGCGCGCGCGTCGCGTCCGCGCCCGGCCTGACCGTGGTGGGCGCGCCGCGCGTCAGCGCCACGGGGACGTCGCTCCTGTTCGACGTCGCCGTCGATCCCGCGGCCCGCCCCGGCTTGCGGCAGCTGCGCGTCACCACCGCGAGCGGAGCGGCGGACGTGCCGTTCGAGATCCGCGCCCCGCGGCCGCGCGACGGGCGGTTCCAGGGATTCACGCCGGACGACGTCGTCTACCTGATCATGCCCGACCGGTTCGCGAACGGCGATCCCTCCAACGACGACCCCGCGCGCTCGCGCGGCCTGCTCGACCGCGGCCGGACGCGGTACTACCACGGCGGCGACCTGCAGGGCATCATCGACCGCCTGCCCTACCTCAAGGACCTCGGCGTCACCGCGATCTGGACCACGCCCGTCTACGACAACGTCGATCACCTGAACGAGCGGGAGCGCTACGACGGCGCCGCCATCACCGACTACCACGGCTACGGCGCGGTGGACTTCTACGCGGTGGACGAGCACCTCGGCGACGTCGCCAAGTACCGCGAGCTGGTGGAGGCGGCCC
>Ga0209382_10002644_pt1 | contig 25656 bp, 21 predicted proteins | sample SoiMetdeltSBSDD5_FD_187599 | JGI IMG/M metagenome (GOLD analysis project Ga0209382, IMG submission 187599) | Bulk soil microbial communities from a Populus tree surrounding site in Tennessee, USA - Soil MetaG P. deltoides SBSDD5 (SPAdes) (version 2) | ecosystem: Environmental > Terrestrial >... | reverse complement strand
CCGCCGGCTATGTGCTGACCTGCCAATCGGTACCGGTCGGCGAAGGCGTCGCGGTCGACTATGACGCGTGACTGCCGCGGCGCTTTCGGCTAGTTCCCAGCCATGCTGGACGAGCCGACCATGACGGGCACGAACGGGGGCGCCCAATTCTTCGATGCTCTTGGCGATGTGCAGAGCGACTCGCTGCTCGCGCTGATCGCCATGGCCAATGCCGATCCCAGACCCGACAAGATCGATGTCGGCGTGGGCGTCTATCGCGATGGTGTCGGCAATACGCCCATCCTCCGTGCGGTGAAGGCGGCAGAGAAGCTTCTCTGGGAGAGCCAGCAAAGCAAAAGCTATGTCGGCGGCTATGGCGACAAGCGCTACACCGAGCTGCTTCGCCCGATCGTGCTTGGCCGCCATGCCGATGACCATCGCATCGCCGGGCTGCACACGCCGGGCGGGTGTGGCGCGCTCAGCCTTGGTTTCAAGCTGATTGCTGCTGCGCGTCCGGGCGCGAAGGTTTTGGTTGGGACGCCGACCTGGCCCAACCATATACCAGTCATCGAGGCGGCCGGGCTGAGCATCAGCGAATATCGCTACTACGACCGGCTTGATACGCGCATCCGGTTTGACGAGATGATGGCGGCGCTGAATGGCGCAAGCGCTGGCGACGTCGTGCTGCTGCACGGTTGCTGCCACAATCCGACCGGCGCCGATCTCGATCAGAGCCAATGGCGCGACGTGGTAGACGTCATCGTACGTCGCGACCTCTTCCCGATCGTCGACATCGCTTATCAGGGTCTGGGTAAGGGTTTTGCCGAGGATGCGGCAGGGCTGCACATGCTGCTCGATGCGTGCGACGAAGTCGTCGTCGCGCAAAGCTGCGACAAGAATTTCGGCGTCTACCGCGACCGCGTCGGTTCGCTGTTCTTGAAAACGGCGAGGCCCGACCAGACCAAGCGGGCGATGGATCATGCCGTGCAGATTGCGCGCGAAATGTGGTCGATGCCGCCCGATCATGGCGCGGCGGCGGTCCGGATCGTGCTGGATACGCCTGAACTGCGCACCGATTGGGACGCGGAAGTCGGCCAGATGCGCGATCGGATCAACCGCATCCGCGGGGCAATCGCTGCGGCAGATCCGCGACTGGCCTATATCGGCAGCCAATTCGGCATGTTCTCAATGCTGCCGATCAGCCGCGAGCAGGTGCTTAAGCTTCGCGAGCAGCACGCCATCTATATGGCCGACAGCGGCCGCTTCAACGTCATCGGCATGGCCGACGCGGCGGTCGACCGCTTTATTGCCGCGGTCGTCGAGGCGATGAATGGCTGAGGCCATGACCGCCGAACCGGAGTCCGATTTTAGGGCCGACACGGCAGTTGATTGGGCCGAGGTGGCGCGGCTGGTGCTGACCAGCCGCGCGATGGACGAGCTGGAAGAAACCAGGCTCGTTCCCGAAAAGAAGGTGCTCTACCAATTCTCGGCCCGCGGCCACGATTTGGCGCAGGTCATCCTTGGATTGCATCTCAAGGACGGCGACGCGGCCTGCGGCTATTACCGCTCGCGGCCGATGCTGCTCGCACTGGGCGTGCCGCTGGCCGATGCGCTCGGCTCGGGGATGGGTCGCGAAGGCGGCTATTCGGACGGCCGCGATATCGGCGTGGTGTTCAACTACCCCAATCCCGGCGGGGCGCATGCGCTGCCGATGTGCGGCGGGGTAGGGGCCCAATACACGCCAGCGGCCGGCTGGGCGCAGGCGATTGCCTACAAGGCCAAAGTGCTGGGCGATAAGGATGATGGCGCGATTGCGGTTGTGCTGGGAGGTGACGCCAGCTGCGCCACCGGCGGATTTTGGTCCGCGCTAACAATTGCCACAACGCAATCTTTGCCGCTGCTATTTTACGTCGAGGACAATGGCTATGGCATCTCCGTGACGTCCGACTACCAGACGCCGGGACGCGACATTGCCGCCAACCTCGCCAGCTTCAGGAATCTGGCCATCTGGAACGGCGATGGGACCGAGCCGGAAGAAGCGGCGCGGCTGATCGAGGAAGCGATTGGTCATGTCCGCGCACGAAAGGGTCCGGCGCTGATCCGGCTGACCGTGCCGCGGCTGGAAGGCCACAGCTATCAGGATACGCAGACCTACAAGTCGGAAGCCGCGGTGAAAGCCGAATGGGCGCGCGACCCGCTGCCCAAGCTGAAGGGCTTTGCATCGGGCCTGGACTGGAGCTTGATCGAAGCGTCGGTTGCGCAGGAGGTTGAAGCGGCTCGGGCCGAGGCCGAGGCGCGCGGCGTGTCGAGCCCCGATCGCGTGACGGACCATGTCTTCTTCGATGGCGCTGCTAGCCAGGTCGGCGGTGGAGCCGGATTGAGCCTCGACGGCACGACCGAGGAGCCCAAGCCCGAAGGCCAGCGGATCAACATGGTCACCGCCATCCGCCGCGTGCTCGACCAGGAACTGGAAGCCAATCCAAAGGTCCTGGTGTTCGGCGAGGACGTCGGGCCCAAGGGCGGCGTCCATGCGGTGACGCTCGGATTGCAGGAGAAATTTGGCGCTGAAAGGGTGTTCGACACTTCATTGAACGAAGAAGGTATTGTCGGCCGCGCCGTCGGCATGGCGCTCGCCGGCCTGATGCCGGTGCCCGAAATCCAGTTTCGCAAATATGCCGAACCGGCGACCGAGCAGATCAACGATTGTGGGACGATGCGCTGGCGCACCGCCAATCGCTTCTCGGCGCCGATGGTACTGCGCATCCCGGGCGGCTTCTTCAAGTGCGGCGATCCCTGGCATAGCCAGACCAACGAGGTGCAGTTCGTCCACAATCCCGGTTGGAAGGTGGCGGTGCCATCCAATGCCGAGGATGCTGTCGGCCTGCTTCGCGCCTCGCTACGCGGCCACGATCCGGTGATCTTTTTCGAGCATCGCGCGATGCTCGACGATGCTTGGGCAAGGCGGCCCTGGCCGGGCGACAAATTCGTGTTGCCGTTCGGCAAAGCGAAGAAGACGAGGCAGGGCGACCGGATCACCATCGTTACGTGGGGCGCGATGGTGCCGCGCTGCGAGGCGGCAGCGGAGGGCGTGAGCGCCGATGTCATCGACCTCAGGACGCTGATGCCGTGGGACCGGGACATGGTGCTCGACAGTGTCCGCCGCACGCGGCGCTGCCTGATCGTCCATGAGGATTTGCGTACCGGTGGATTCGGAGCGGAGATCGCCGCGGTGGTCGCGGACGAGGCCTTCCTCGACCTGGATGCGCCAGTGGCGCGCGTGACCATGCCCGACGTGCCGAGCCCGCATCATCCCAAGCTGATGGAGTGGGCGTTGCCGTCGGTCGAAGGCATCCGTGCCGAGATCAACCGGCTGGTGGGGTTTTAGGATGATCGACGTTCGCGTTCCCGACGAACAGGAAGGTACCAAGGCGGTCGTCCGCGCCTGGCTGAAAAAGGTTGGCGAAGCGGTTGCCGAGAATGACCCGCTGGTCGAGCTGGAGACCGACAAGGTTACCCAGGAAGTGCCGGCGCCTGCTACCGGCGTGCTGGCGGAGATTTTGCTGGACACCGACGACGAGGCGGAGCCGGGCGCCCTGCTGGCCCGGATCGAGGCCGGTGTTTACGAACCGATGGCACTTGCAGACGGCGAGGCCGGGCCGAAGACCGCGCCGGAGTCGGCCGCCCCGGCGACGCGCGCCGCGACCGGTGACACGGAGACTCGCCTGTCCCCGTCCGTCCGCCGCGCCTTGCAGCAACACAATATCGATCCATGCCGCATCCAGGGGACGGGCCGTGACGGCCGCATCACCCGCGACGACGTCGACCGGGCGGTGGCCGCTGCGACGACGGTCAGTGTCGGTGACGCCTCAACTGCCCAGCCGCGCCACTTCGCCGGCGGCGACATTCCGCATGACCGTATGCGCCTCAAAATTGCGGAAAATATGGTCCGTGCGGTCAGCGAAGCGCCACACGTCACCGCCCTATTCGAAGCTGATTTCTCGGCGATTGCCGCGCACAAGGCACGACAAGCGGCCAAGGGCGTCAAGCTCAGCTACACCGCCTATTTGATCAAGGCGGCGGCTGAGGCGATGGCGGTCGCGCCCGCCATCAACGGTCGATGGGAAGAGGACCGGATCGCAGTGTCGCCGACAATCAATATCGGCGTCGGCACCGCCCTTGGCGAAAAAGGCCTCGTCGTGCCGGTGGTCAAGGATGCAGGTGCGTTGAGCCTTGAGGAAGTCGGCCGCAGGCTCGACGACCTCACGTCACGGGCCCGTTCCGGAGGCCTTGCTGCCGCCGACGTTTCGGGCGGCAGCTTCACCATCTCCAGCCATGGCGTATCGGGATCGCTGCTCGCGGCGCCGATCATCCTCCATGCCGGCCAAGCCGCGATCCTCGGCGTCGGCAAGCTGGAAAAGCGCGTGGTGGTGCGCGAGGTGAACGGCCAGGACGCAATCCTCATCCGGCCGATGGCCTACGTCACCTTGACCATCGACCATCGCGTGGTTGACGGCCACCAGACCAATGCCTGGCTGACGCGATTCGTGGAAATCCTTGAGAACTGGGCCTAGGCCGCGAGTTCTTGCTTCAGCGCATTGACGAGCGCGGCAATATCTTCCGACCGATTGTAACAGTGCAGCGACGCACGCAGTCCGATAAAGCCCGATAGCTCTACAACACGCAGGTAGATCTTGTGCCGTAGCAGCAGGTTGCGGCGGATGGCGTGATGATCGACGCCATCCGGCAGGACAAAGCTCAAATTGGCCGACACGGTCGGGCCGTCACGTGGTGACGGTATTGCGACCCCCGGCAGGTCGGCAAGTGCATCGTACAATTCGCACCGCAACGCTAGATTGTGCACCTCGATTGCTGCCGGACCGAGTGCCTGCACATAGTCAATTGCAGCACCCAGCCCGTGCATTCCGGCAATATTGCCGATGCCGGTAGAGTCCGAGTTGGCATGACGGCCTGCAACGAGCGGAAGCGCATTCATCGATTCCGTGATTGCGTCATCGAGGTAGAGCAGGCCGGTGCCTTTCGGCCCGCACAGCCATTTGTGGCCACTTACCGCATAGGCATGGCAGCCGAGACTTGGCACATCGACGGGAATTGCCCCCGGCCCTTGTGCGCCGTCGACAATCGCCCAAAAGCCATGCTCGCGGGCCAGCGCGCAGAGCTCTGCGACCGGCAGCCGCACGCCGGTTGTGAAGAGGATATGGGATATGGACAGAACGCGGGTTCGAAGCCGCAGTGCCCGGTCAAACCGCTCAACAATGGCCTGCGGATCCCGCTCATCAGCCGCGATCGGCACGACGTCGATTTCGAGGCCAATGCGCTGCGCCAGCCATTCCCAACCGAGCCGGCCTCCAGGATGCTCATGATCGGTAATGAGCACATGGTCGCCGTGGGTCAGCCGCAGACCCTGGGCGACGAGGAACATCCCCTGCGTCGCGCTGGTCGTCAGGACGATCTGCTCACTCGTGCAGCCGAGCAGCGCTGCCGCCTTTGCCCGAACCTTATCGAGACGGCCGATACCCGGACCATAGGTTTCGCCGACCGGATCGCTTTCCACCGCCTCCATTGCTGCAACCGTGGCGTCGAACACCGGACGCGGCATGGCGCCGACACCGCCGGTCTGGAGATGGATGTAGCCGTCGGGAAGCAGCAGGTCGTGGTCGGGGATCAGCCTGCTGGTCATGCTCCATCGCCTGTACGAAAAGGAAATGGCGCACCCAACATGAATATGATGGGCACTCCAATATCTGGGAAATTTTTGTGCCTCTGGTCAAGTGACAGCCGGCGAAGGTCTAAAATGCCCCGTTGGCTTCGCCCAAGCAGACGAGAGATGCGACATGATGGAATCGCTAATGTTCAAATCATTGTGTCTTTGATCTCGCGGCCTCGCAAATCCTGTGCGACGACATCACCGCGTAAGCACCAGGCCCCAATTTGGCTAACGCAAGCCCGTGCCACACGCCCCGGATAAACGGTTGGCGCCAAGCGTTCACAACCCGTGACCTGGACCAGACTCTATCGCGATCAGGCAAAACAATGTCGTGACCTCGCTCGTGCGGCTGACGAGCTTCGTCGAAGGCTCGCGGACATGGCTGACGAATGCGAGGACCGTGCGAGTGAGAGTGAAAACCTAGCGGCTCTGCCTCGAGCTGGAAAAATCGTTTCGCCGGTTCAGCCGCCTAAGGAAGCGGTCGAGCCCCTGACGATGTCGATCAAAGACGCTGCCCGTCTGCTAGGTCTCGGCCGCTCGACGATTTATCGATTGATGGGCGAGGGGCACCTCCACCCGGTCAAGATCGGAAACCGAACGCTGATCAAAATGGCATCGATCCGGAGGATTGCAGAGGGCCAGGACTGATCAGTGCGGCAGCCATAGCGTCCGCCGAACGCCGCTATGTTTAGCAGACTAAATTTCCTCAATCCCCTCATCCGTTACCCCACGACTCCAAAGGTCTTTGCAACCTGGCCAGTTCGGGCGTGACTTGGGGCAAGTCACCGAGGGTTTTCGAATTGGCTTTCTGCGTTGCCGAAATTCACCACATTGGGCGACAGCAGTCTCTTGTACCCACCATGAGCAAGTTAGCCGAAAATAAATGCGTTGGCCCTGATAGTTAAGTCGCAAATCCATCTTCTCGCAAATTAACGTCAACAACATAGCTCTGCTGTAATTAACCAATTTCGTGCAGCAAGTCGTACTTCGCCGAAAGACTAAGGGCAAAAATCGGTCAAAAGAATCCCTATTGACGATTGCAATTGACCAGCTAGCTTGAGTTATACAGGGGGTCTGTAAAGGCTACGGTGACTCAGTCCGTTGCGGGGAAGCCCGTGATGGAATTACCGTACCTGACAGTCCGCACATTTGGGGCGAGGCGCGCTTGTCGAGCGAATATATCTTTGCGTCTGCAGTAAATGGCTATGTCCTGAATTGGAAATTTGCTGTTGTCGGCCGAGATTCTGCTCAAATTCCAAATATATGTACGAGGGGATGCGCAGCCAATTCAGCAATCTGGAAAAGCGATGCGACCGGACCTGTCCGGCGTTACGCGAGGATAAGTGCCTGATCGAGGAGGGGCGGGGGAAGATGATTCTGCAAGTCGGCGATACGATCATCGAGAGGCATCGCTTGAAAATTCGGCTGATGGTGTTGACCCTCACGCTAACACTCGCCGCGCTGTTCGCGACGTCCCCGGCCGAGGCCGCGTGCACCGTACCCAATCAAATAACCAACGGGCAGCCCGCTGATGCAACCGTCGTCATGGGCAACTTCAACGCCATTAAGGATTGCGCGGACGCGGCGGTCACGCCTTCCGGCACGCCGGCGGCGGGAAATCTGACAGTCTTCTCGGGTCCGAAATCCGTCGCCAGCGGCGATCTCTCGGGCGATTGCACCACCAGCGGGGGCCTTGCGGTCACATGCACCAAGACGAATGGCGCGGCGCTCGGCTATTTCGCGACAGGCACGGACGCGGCGCAGCTCACCGGCACCATTTCCGTCAATCGATTCAATAACGGCATCAACGCCAATACAGATCGCTTCCTGCGCGGAGACGGAACCTGGGCGCTACCGCCTAGCGGCGGCGGCGGCGGAAGCGGCAATTGGTGGGCCGGCCAGGCTCCAACCGCGGCGCAGTTCCCAACACTTGTCCACGGTGGAACGGCGCAGGACGTCATATTGAGTAACGATACAGCCGTCGGCCTGCTTCTGGACTCCGGCTCGTTTGCCGGCGGCGAAAATACTCGTTTCGCACTCCACGATGCGCCCGCCAGCACTGCCGACTGGACGGTGACGGCCCGGATCACACCAAACCTCTGGGCAGCAAACTATAATGGCATCGGTCTGGTCCTCTACGAAAGTGCAAGTACCAAATCTGTGCTGTCGGGCTTCTGGTTCAACGGGGGCCCGAATTTTCTGGTCCGGAGGCAGACCAGCACGGCATTTCTGACGAACGTTTACTCGGCGCAGCACGTGGCGCCCAATAGTCCGTTCTGGACACGGATCCGCTATGTCCAGGCCAGCGCGACCTATTTCTTCGACGTCTCGATCGACGGCAAACTTTGGCAAAACACTACGAGCGTCACCAAGACCCTCGGGTTCACCGCCGCGCCGGACAAAGTCGGCCTGGGCTTCTACGTCAACAGCGGAGTAACCGGAAAGTCGGCGCTGGCCTCGTGCGACTATTACCTGGTCCAATTCTAAATGAAGGATCAAGCCATGCTTAAACACTTGGGACGGCCGGCAGTTCTGCTTGGCACGCTGTGCGCCTTTCAAATGATCGTTGCTTCTCCCGCGCAGGCTTCCAGCCTTGCGTTCGTGAACAGCAACGTTCTCGCACTCTTTCAGGCTGTTGGCGCACCAAATCAGTGCGTTTCCTATGCCTACGACAAGAACGGCAACATCACCGTGAGAACAAATCAGACATTCGGAACTCAGGCGGTCTGGGGATCTGTGCAGTTCGGATGTTTCAGCTGGACGTCGTCCTGACGATTGGGCTCGCCTGACTGGGTAATGCCTTGTTGTTTTGTTCGAACCAATAATTTGCGGGGCTAAGTATGCGGTGGGATATTTTCCGGAAAGTCTTGCTGGCCCTATTTCTGAGTCTGCTGCCGGTTCAGGCCTACTGCCAGACCCAGGAAGAAATTCCGCCGGCACCTGCGCCAACCTGGAATGCGGCCGCTGGAACCTCCGCAACACCCGACGGGGCGTGCCAGCTCTCCCACGCCTATTTCAACCCTGGTGCCCCTTACTCCCCCCCGACCTATGTAAGCGACACAATCTATGCCTGTCACTGGCTGGCCCGCCAGCAGGGAGGCCCGCCCGAAGCCGGCACGGTGCTGTCAAATCAGGCTTTTGGGGGATGCCCGAGCGGCTACAAGTTCACCAACGGGACGTGCAAGGATCCCCGGACGGAGTCGACGGTTTGCGACCATTGCGATCCGGCCCGTGGCGTGGCGGCGCCGGTAACGCCGTTCTTCGGCAACCCGGTCAGTGTCACAACCGGCTTCAAGGTTCAGGACGAGCTCGACTATTCGAGCGCGGATGGATTGTTCCAGGTCAAGCGGCGACACGTCAGTTCGAACTACAGAAGGGACTATCTTCCCCAGGTGACCTTCGGTGAGACCTGGCAGGGGCTGATCCCGGGCAGGCTTACTCTTCACGACAATAATCTCACGGACATCACCTGGATTCAGGGCAATGGAGAATCCTTCCATACGTTCGTGAACAGCGACAAAGACAACCCCAACAATTGGAGCTGGAATTCCCCCGGAGGAACGCGCGCCACGCTATCGATGGTGGCCATTCCGCCGGTCACCAAGCAGGCCTATTTCCAGGAAGCGGCCGTCCAGAACGGGCCGGCGGAATTTCGCTTCGCCTTTGCCAATGGCGAATATATCCTGTTCCGCCGCGCGACCGCCCAATCTTCAAATCGTTCGGCGGTTCCGGTCGAGTGGGGGAACGCCAGCGGCTACAAACAATATTACGATTATGCCGATACCGGGCTTTTCCCATATCGAGTGCGCGACAGTTTCGGCCGGCAGATGCAGCTCAGCTGGGTCGACACGCCGAGGGACGTCTATTTTCCCACTTCCGCTGATCCGACCGTCAAGGCCATCAGCTCGATATTGCTGCCCGACGGCACGACCCTCGCTTATGATTATGACCAGGCGAACTGGCAGGCGACGGGGACATGGAACGATACCGGCCCCGGCATGGCGACCGTTGCCGTTCCCGGCCGCAAGGACCGGTTGACCGAGGTTCGCCGCACCAACGCATCGGGCCAGGTCATCTGGAAGCGCACCTATCTCTACGAGGATAATCGCTGGCCCTATTTTCTGACCGGAATCAAGGATCAGGCCGGCACCCGCCTTTCCACATACACCTATAATGCGGGTGGGCTCGTCGCATCGAGCGAACGGGCGGGCGGCGTCAACCGGTACGAGTTCCGCCAATACCGCCTGAACAGCGGCGGGTCCGTCAACGAGGAATATCTCTATCATGAGGTGACCAACCCGCTCGGCCGCAAGGAAACCTATAAGATGTGGCGGAGTCCCAATTGGAATCCGTCCTATCTCCCGCGTTCGATTCAGCAGATTGATGGAGCGGCGACCGCCAATGTCCCGGCTGACCAGACGATCATCAACATCACCGGCAACACCTTCACGGCAATGGTCGGCTCGACCGTCGACAAGAAGGGTGTGACCACCGGTTACGGACTCGATACGGTCAATCGCCGGCCAACCTCGATCACCGAGGCGCAGGGCACGCCTCAGGCGCGCACAACCACTATCACCTGGCATCCGACGTTCGATCTGCCCACCAAGACAGAGCGGTCCGGATTGAAGGTTGAGTACACTTACTCGTCGATCGGTCAGGTGCTGACGCGGACCGAGACCGACACGACCACCCAGTCGGTCCCCTATTCGACCGCCGGCCAGACCCGCACCTGGACCTACAATTGGGAAGCGAGCGGTCGCCTCGGCTCGATCAATGGGCCGAAGCCGGTCGACGGCCAAGGCCGCGACGACGTCACGGCCTTCACCTACGACACCACCGGCAATCTGCTGACCTCGACCAATGCACTGGGCCAGGTCACGACCTTCGCCGGTTATGACGCCAATGGTCTGCCGGCCTCGATGACCGACGCCAACGACATCGTCACCGAGTATAGCTATGACGCCCTTGGCCGGGCGATCGCGATCCGGGTCAAACATCCCAGCGATGCGCAGCTCGATGCTGTCACCAGCTTCGACTATGACCTCGAGGGCCGCGTTATCGGTCTGACCCAGCCGACCACTGACAAGCTCATCTTCGATTACAACACAGGCGGGCAGCTCACCGCGATCCGGATGGACTCCGGCGAACGGATCGACTTCATCAACGATAAGATGGGCAATGTGACGGCAATGACCGTCAAGCGGTCCAACGGCAGCGCGGCGCGCTCCATCGCCCGCACCTTCGACGAGCTCGGCCGCACCCTGTCCGAAACATTGGGCGCCGGCCGCATCACCAAATGGACCTATGACAAGAACGGCAATGCCACTGAGGTCGTTTCGGCGCGCAGCTATGCCACGCAGGCGGCGTTCGATCCGTTGAACCGCCTGATCTCCACCGTCGCGCCGGACACCGGGACGACCGCGACCAGCTACAATGCGCTCGACCTCACAAGCTCGTTCACCGATGCCATCTCGGTTCAGACCACGTTTGTCCGCAACGGCTTTGGCGAGGTCATCCAGGAAGTCTCGCCTGACCGCGGCACGAGCACTTACTATTACAATGAAGCAGGCGAGCGGACCGCCAGCATCGACGGACGCGGCCAGCGGGTCGACTATGTTCGCGACATCCTCGGCCGGGTCATATCCAAGGCCCCGGTCGGCCATGCCGGCGAAACGGTCACCTACAGCTGGGACACGGCCGGCATCTCCGGATCTTACGGCGTCGGGCGGCTGGCCAATGTCACCGACCTATCCGGCACCACCAGCTTCGCCTACGACCATCGCGGCAACCTCACCGCCAAGCGCCAGACGATCGGTGGCGGCACCGCGGACCTCGCTTACACTTACGATCTGGCAGACCGCATCACCCAGGTCACCTATCCCTCGGGCAGGCTCGTCGCCTACACCCGCGACAGCAAGGGCCGGGTGGTTCAGGTCAGCACCAAGGCATCGGCCAGCGAGCCCAGTTGGACCATGCTGGCCAGCTCCATCACCTACGAGCCATGGGGTTCGATCACCGGCGCCCAGTTCGGCAACGGGCTGTCACTAGCGCAGGTCTGGACCGACGGCCGGCTCGCCTCGAAACGCCTGTACACCACCAGCACCGGCACGAACCTGTCGTCGCTCGCCTACACCTATGATCCCAACGACAATATCGGTGCGATCCGCGACCTGATCGATGAATCGCGCAGCGCTTACTATGGCTATGATGCCAACGACCGGATGATCTTCGCTTCGATCGCGGTGGGAACGCCAACCGCCGATACCGAGAACTTCAGCTACACCGCCGGCAAGAACCGGCTGGCCAGCGTCACCAACGCCTCGGGCACGCGCGCCATGGCCTATGACGGCCGCGGCAACACGGCGAGCGAGACGCGTCCCGGCGGCGCCAGCGTCAGCGTCACCTACGACGGCTATGGCCGGCTGCTCACTTACAACCGCACCGGCGATCCCGCCCAGGCCAACGCCTACAACGGCCTCGACGACCGGGTGAGCGTCGACAGCGCAGGCACCGCGCATAGCTTCGTCTATGACCCCGACGGGCGGCTGATCGGGGAATATGACTCAACCGGAGCGCCGGTCGCGGAAACCATCTGGTTGAGCCCCTCTGTTGCAGGCGTGGCCCAACCCTTGGGCGGCTCCGACGGGATCGGCGGTCACGCGCCGCTAGCCCTGGTCACCGGATCGGGCGCCAACGCAGCACTCTACTGGGTGCACGCCAACCATATGGGCGTGCCGCTCGTCACAAGCGATGCGATGGGGGCGCCGGCCATTCCGACCGGCCACACGGTGCTCGGTTTTCCCGGCCAGCTGCGCACCCTCGCCGACGTCTACTACAATCGCTACCGCGACTATGACTCGTCGACAGGGCGATATATCCAGGCCGATCCGATCGGGCTTAAGGGCGGTGCGAACCTGTACCTCTACGCCAACGCCAACCCGCTCAAGTTTATGGATCCAAGCGGGAAGAATCCGCAGCTTGGCATGGCGCTTGGCGCGGCCGGGCTGGCGATGATGTACGCAATCAATGCGAGCGCATGCGCAGAGTGGTACGCCCAACATCCAATTATCAATCCGTTCCCGGGTTTCAGCACCAGTAGTGGTGACGAAGACGACGCGGCACCGCCACCGCCCAGAGCTCCACCCGGATCAACGTGGGCTACTTCAGCTGGTGGGAGTCCCAATGATCCAAAGGATCCGAAATGGGGCGGCGGCGGACCGGGAACAGGAGACAATGGTGGCTATCCACATATTGCCATCGGATCTGGCCCAGGTGGCGTTAGGTCCTTCGCAAGCAGACTTGGAGCCGATCACCTTATGGATGATCTAAATTGGGAGGCCACCTTCTTGAGGCACGTAAGAAATCCGAATGCCTCCTTTAGTGTAAATATGAACGGCTTTATGGGAAATTCCACAGAACAGATGGTGATTAACGAGATGCAGTCGGGATCGAACACGGGGTGGGAATTGAAGCAACTCCAGCAGGCCGGTCGACTCCGTGAGGTGAATTTTTATAATGACGGAATTATCGTTCCGAATCCTTTCTTATGAGGGATAGTATGTTCTCTTACAAATCCGACAGAAGTTTCGTAATTTTTAGCTACAGCGCTAGTCACGGCCAGTTACTTCTAAGAAGCAGAAAGTCTAATGAATATTCCACCCGTGTAGATATCTTGATCTTGGATGTCAGGGCAATCGAGATGCGATGTTGGTTCACTGGTGTTAAAATTGAAGAAATTGAGCAAACTTATCTCGCAGGTCGGGGCAGCGGCCCAGCAGAAATGATAGAGCCAGGGAATATCGTTTATAAAGTAAAAGGAGAGAATTGGGAGGGATTCATCGTGGGCGGTATCGCCATAATTGAAGAAGATGACAAGGAATATGGCGATCCAAGCGGCCTTCTACCGGCACCACGGCCTTGATTAAGTGATTGCGATGGTGATTACGACAACAGTTCACCAAATGCACTGATCTCACAGCTGGAACACCTTGGGGATTACGGTGACAGGTGCAACAATCCGCAATTGCCGGACTATGGCGACAGCGGGATAAATTCATCGCGAAAATCCTGTCCCACAGCAATCGAAATCACCATAGGAAATTGAGGGGCATTTTGCGTTGTCACCAAGTTCCTTCGCCTCGATGACCGTGGGAGCCCCCGCGACCGGCACAAGAGCTTACAACACCACCAGCGGACGAAAGGCGTCAGATGACCAATAAAGCCTGCGTTATATCCTTCGAGAGGCACCGTTTGGCCCTTCGCCTCCTGGCTCTGGCCTTCGCGCTCACCCTCAGCATGTTCGTGCTGACCCCGCGGGCCGAGGCCGCGTGCACGGTACCTAATCAGATCACAAACGGACAGGTTGCTGATGCGACCGCAATCATGGGCAACTTCAATGCCCTGAAGGATTGCACAAACGCGGCAACAATCGAAAGCGGCACCTACGTGCCAACACTAACAGCTGTAGCTAATGTACAAAACCTAGTGCTTTGGCGTGCAGATTACCAGCGTATTGGCAATCGCGTAAGCGGCACTGTCGTAGTCACCGGCCAAATTGTGGCGGCGGCTACATTGACGAAGGTCGGCATAACTTTGCCTGTTGCGAAGGATGTAACCGACCCCAAGCAGGTTGCCGGCGGAAGCCGCACGACCAGCATTCAGCCCGTGTCTGGGCATGTCACAGGTGATTCGACCAACGACCGAATGGAAGTTGCCCTTGTACCTGCCGGCAACGCAGGCGGCGGCTTTGCCTGCCAGGCCGACTTTAGTTACATGGTCGACAACTGAAACTATTTCACACGGAAGCCGGAAGGGCAGGCGCGGCGCCGGAACGGGCATCAGAGTGATTTGAAGAGCCGCAACGGTCAATGAAGGGCGCAAAATCTGACATCCAGCTCACCCGTTGCGCCACACTTGATTGAGGGAAAAGGCACCCTAATTGCAATTGCTGCGGCTAGAGTGCGGCCTGCTCAATGTGACAACCCTGGAGATCTCCACTGTCCGTCCATGATGTGCTTAGCCGTTCCAGTGCGCGCCGCCTCGTCTATTTCCACTGCGATCATTTCGAACCTTGGCGTAGCAAGCCGCGCACCATCTCAGTCGAGAATGCGGAACTCGTTGCCCAGTTCGCTGAGCGCACGGCGAAATTAGACTATGCGAGACGCCTCACCCTTTTCTACCGGCCGCATTGCAGACCGATCAATGAGCCGCGGACCGGCGGGAGCTTCGTCCCGGGGGATACCTTAGGATTCCTGCCGCTTGATGCTGGTTCGCTCAGAATCACGAGTCCAGCGATCCGCTCAGTAGTGGAGGCGGGACACGAGCTTCAGCTTCACCTCCATCACGAGCGCGTCACTGCGAACGATCGGTATTCAAAGGAGACCCGCTGGTCTGATCATTTCGAAGGCGAAGGGGTCGCCGCGAGAGACGCGTCACGTTTCGAGCTATTGGTTCAACTGTCGCTCGAGACCGCACGACAAGAAAGTGGCTGCGCGTTCGACGAATGGCTTTTTATTCACGGGAACTGGGCTCTCGCAGCGTCTGACCCTGCCGTTTGCCGTATTGAGAATGAGCTCGAAATCTTGCGTCGAAACGGATGCGTTGGCGACTTCACGTTTACCGGCCAGCCGCGGCTCCCTGCCTGCAATCCGAGTTTCATCGAACCTGCGCTGGTCAGGACAGCCTTCGGGCTTAAAGCCTATGACGGCCCAGATGCCGATGCACGCGTCGCGTGGGCTGCTGGCGCTCTTGCTGATCAGTCCGACCGGCTGTTCATTTGGTCGTCCCGCTCGGGGCGCATCGGCCAGGCACTCGATTATCGGAATGCCGAAGTAGCTGCGCGTTGCGAGTCTCCGCAGGCGTGGGCAGAAGAGTTAGCGCGGCGAGCCATTCGATTAGGAGACTCGCTCTACGTTTGGACGTACGCCCACTCCATGAGTTCCCAGCATGGCGATGTCCGTTCGATGCTCTTCCCGCATGAGCACTCGGCTGTGCGCTCTATGTTCGGCTTCCTATTCGATGGGGCGGCCAAGATCGGTATGAACGTCGAATTTCTCACGGCAAGTGAGGTTCGTCGCCAGATTCTGGGCGGATTATCTCTACCTGAATTACGGTGACAGTGGACTCAATGAAATGACCGAATCCATCAACGTTTCAGGCGCTGGCGCCATTACCTCCGCGTTGAGTTGGTTCGAGGGCACGCTGCTCGGCACCTTCGCCACGACGATCGCCATCCTCGCTGTTGCGATGGTCGGGTTTCTAATGTTCACGGGCCGCATCGACGTCCGCCGCGGGGCGCTGGTGGTGCTGGGGTGCTTCATCATCTTCGGCGCATCGGCCATCGCTAACGGCTTGCTGCTTGCCGTTTCCGACGCCAATGAGGGCGCCGAGCACTCCCAGGCGCCGCTGCCACCGCCACCTCAGTATCCGGCTCCGGTTGCAAATCAGCCGACCAGCTCATCGCCGTTCGACCCTTACGCCGGCGCGGCAATCCAGCCACATTGAACCGAATTCGACTGAAGTGCGTGGGATGACCGAAAATTCTCAGTGATGCCCGTTGGCAATCTTCGCCCGCTGACGCAGTATCCAATTGCCGAATCGTCTCCGGGGGAACGCTGTTTACATATGGTTAACTATAGCCGCGCCGCGCTGGCCGCGCTCGTCACTTTCGCCGCCTCCCCAGCATTTGCCCAGGACAGCTATTCGGACCCGGCAGGTTCCGGCGTATTCGTCTCGGCCGTCAACTGGCTGCAGGGCACTCTACTCGGAACCGTTGCAACTGTGGTTGCAGTAATTGCCGTCGCAACGGTCGGCTTCATGATGCTGACGGGGCGGATCAACTGGCGTCATGGGATTACCGTCATCCTCGGCTGCTTCATCCTGTTCGGCGCCTCCACCATCGTCGCCGGAATTCATTCGACTGCCACTCTCGGCCGATGAGCCTCGGCCTCGAACGCGATACCTGTTTCGTGGCGCTGACGCGTCCGCAGATGTTCGCGGGCGTTACCTACAGCTTTTTCGTCGCCAATGTCGTGATCGCGACCGAGCTGTTCCTCATTCTCAAATCGATCTGGGTCGTCGCGATAGCACTGCTGATGCACGGCACTGGCGTGCTCCTGTGTCTCAAGGAGCCGCGCTTCTTCGACCTGTGGCTCGCCCGTGTCTCGAAATGCCCGCGCGTCAAGAATTACGAGGTCTGGGGATGCAACTCCTACCGGCCCTGACACACGATCCAAAAGTAATCGCCCGCGAACAGCCCGCGGGAAAGCATTTGCCCTATGCCCGGCACGTCGACGACCATACGATCGAGACGCGCGACGGACTCCTTTGCCAAGTGATTCAGGTGCGGGGCCTGCTGTTTGAGACCGCGGATTCGGAAGAAATCAATTATCGCAAGAGGCTGCGCGACGCGGCCCTGCAGGCAATCGGATCGTCGCGCTACGCCGTCTACCATCACGTCATCCGCCGCGAGGCCGAAGTGTCGCTGGACGCCGAGTTTCCGGATCCGTTCTCGCGCCGGCTCGACGACGCCTGGCGGACCAGGCTCTCGACAAGGCGGCTCTACGTCAATGACCTGTTCCTGACCCTGGTCCGGCGTCCGCTGCAGGGAAAGATCGGGGTCGTTGACCGGATCCGGCAGCGCTTCGGAAAAGCGGTCCAGTCGCTCGATACGACGCGGTATGAGCTCCAGCAGCTGGCTCAGGCCCGAGATGGGCTGATGGCTGCGCTTGGCAGCTATGAACCGCGGCTGCTTGGAGTCTATGAAAGCGCGCAGGGACCATGCTCCGAGCCTCTCGAATTCTTGTCCTATCTGTACAATGGTGAAATGCGGCCGGTGCTTCTGCCGTTGCAGGATCTTGGCGATTATCTGCCGTATCGGCGGGTTAGCTTTGGCCAGGACGCGATCGAACTTGGCCGCGCAGTATCGAGCCCCCGTCAGCTTCTGGGTCTCGTATCGGTAAAGGATTATTCCGGTCAGACTGCGCCCGGGATGTTCGATGAGCTGCTTCGCCTCCCGTTTGAACTGACCGTCTCCCAGTCATTCGGGTTTGTCGAGCGTCAGGCTGCACTCTCGCGGATGAACCTCGCCCTTCGTCGCATGCGCTCAGCCGAGGATGAGGCGCTCAGCCTTCGCGGCGAACTCACCGATGCAAAGGACGATGTGGCGGCTGGCCGGGCTGCGTTTGGCGAGCATCATATGACGATCGCAGTGCGCGCAAATTCGCCCGACGTGGTCGACGAGGGTGTCGCAGAGGTGCAGGCGGCGCTTGCCGACCTCGGCATCTTGTCGGTGCGCGAGGACATTGCGATTGAGCCAGCCTTCTGGGCGCAGTTCCCGGGTAACTTCAAATATATTGCGCGCCGCGGCCTCGTCTCGTCGACCAACTTCGCGGGCCTTGCCAGTTGCCACAATTTCCCGCTCGGCCGGGCGCACGGCAACCATTGGGGAGAAGCAGTGACGCTGCTCGAAACGACGGCGGCCGGGCCCTACTTCTTCAATTTCCATCAGGGTGACCTCGGCAACTTCACCGTCATCGGACCATCGGGAACGGGCAAAACGGTCGTTCTCAACTTCCTGCTCGCCCAGGCGCGCAAGTTCCGGCCGAGGATCGTCTTCTTCGACAAGGACCGCGGCGCTGAGCTGTTCATCCGCGCGATCGGTGGAAGCTACGATGTGCTGCGGCCAGGCGTTCCTTCGGGCCTCAATCCGCTGCAACTTCCGGACACTCCGACAAACCGGCATTTCATCATCGACTGGCTCACCGTGCTGGCCGGAGGCGCCGACGGCGACGAGGCGGGGCGCATGAGGGACGCGGTTGACGCCAACTTCGAGCAACCGCGCGAGCATCAGCGCCTGCGCTATATTGTCGAACTGTTCCGCGGTGGACATCGCCCGAATGGCAATGACCTCTGGTCGCGACTTCGGCCCTGGTGGGGCGATGGCGAGCGCGCGTGGCTGTTCGACAATGAGTCTGATCAGACTGACCTGACCGCCGAAGCCGTCGGGTTCGACATGACCCAGATTCTCGACGATCCAGTCGTCCGCACACCAGCCATGATGTACCTCTTCCATCGCGTCGAAGAGCGCCTTGACGGTAGTCCCGCGATCATCGTCGTCGACGAAGGATGGAAGGCGCTCGACGACGATGTGTTCGTGCGCAGGATCAAGGACTGGGAAAAGACCATCCGCAAGCGCAATGGCGTTGTCGGTTTTGCGACACAGAGCGCACAGGATGCACTCGAGAGTCGCATTGCCAGCGCGATCATCGAGCAGGCCGCAACCCAAATTTTCATGGCGAACCCAAAGGCACAGCCTTCTGAATATATCGACGGTTTCGGGCTCACCGAGCATGAGTTGGAGCTGGTTCGGACCATTCCCGACACGGCGCACTGCTTCCTGATCAAGCACGGCAATGACAGCGTGGTTGCGCGCCTCAATCTGACGGGGGAGCGGGAACTGCTGACGGTGCTCTCCGGCAGGGAGCGCACGGTACGCCTGCTCGACGAGATTCGGCTCGAAACCGGTGATAACCCCGACGACTGGCTGCCACGCCTGCTGGAAGTCGCCTGATGGCCTGCGCGGCTCTCCCCGCCGGCGCCGGGTTCATCAGTTCGATGACCAATTATGTGGACTGCCAGGCGCAGATACTGGGTTCGGGGGCGTGGCAGGCACTCTCGGCGCCGGGGTCAACGCTTTCGATCGTCCTTGCCGGCTTTCTGACGATATTCATCGCACTGATCGGCTATAACCTTCTGCTGGGCCATGGCCTTACGGTCAGAACCGGCACGCTAGCTTTTGTGAAGATTGGCGCCGTGCTGGCGCTGGCGACCAGCTGGCCCGCTTACCGGACGCTGGTCTTTGATCTGGTCACCGACGCGCCGGGACAGCTGGTTGCCGAGATCGGACCTAAGGCAGCAATTATCGGCTCAGACGGGACGCTGCTCCAGCGGCTCGACCTCACCGATCAGGCCTTGGCGCAGCTGGCGATCCTCGGGCCCGGCAATCCTGTGCCGGGCCAGATCGTACAAGCTCCACCGCCGCCCTGGGCAGGGTTCAACGCCTTCGCCCTCGGCGGATCGAGGATCCTGTTTCTGCTGACCGCCATCGCCGGCATTGGAGCCATCCGGATCGTGACCGGACTCATGCTGGCGCTCGGCCCCTTCTTCATCGCGTTTCTGATGTTCGACAGCACGCGCAGTCTGTTCGAGGGTTGGGTGAAAGTCATTGCCGGAACTGTGCTTTCGGCAGTCGGAGTATCGATCGTGCTCGGGCTCGAGCTGGCGCTGATGGAACCATGGCTGTCCAATGTGCTGGCCCGCCGGATGGCCGGTGAGCCGCTGCCCGCCGTCGGAACTGAGCTGTTCGTGGTCAGCACCCTGTTCGCCATCATCCTCATTGCGGCGATAGCCGGCTGCGCCCGTGTCGCACGGGCATTCCGCCTTCCGGCCCTGGTGCAACTGCTCCCGGTTCCAGAATTGGTCGGCGGGGGAAAGGCGGAAGTTCGGGACACCGAAAGGCGATCAGATACAGTTGAGACGGAAAGAAGCCGTGCAGCAGCGATTGCGGCTGGGATTGTTGCCATGAACCGACGCGAGCACGGCCGCGACCTTTCCGTCGCGTCGCATCTGCCGGGGCCGGGGCGGCATGCGGCGATGGCCGGCGATCCGAGACATGAGCCGGCGCGACCGGCAACTCCGGTCGGGCGCACTTTCACGCGCAGGTCCGGTTCCCGCGTATCGGCGCGGGCAAACCGACGGGATGCAATGGTATGAACGAGCTCAGCCGAGAAACGCTTGACGCCTATTATGCCGAGGCTGCCAGCTGGAACAGCGATCGCCTCCAGGCGATGCGTTCGTCACAGCGGATCGCCTGGCGGATCGCCGCGGGGGCGGCCGTGATTGCGATACTGGAAGCGGTTGCTCTGGCGTTTCTGATGCCGCTCAAGACGGTCGAACCCTACACGCTGATGGTCGACCGGACGACCGGCTATGTGCAGGCACTGAAACCGCTCGATCAGGCGAAAATCGCGCCGGATGCCGCGCTCACCCAGGCATTTCTTGCCCAGTATGTGATGGCCCGCGAGGGGTTTGACATCGCCACCCTCAATCCGAACTACCGCAAGGTCGCACTGCTGTCGGCGGAAGGTGCACGCAGCAGCTATCTGGAGATGATGCAGGCCTCCAATCCGGCGAACCCGCTCGTCATCTATCCGCGCACCAGTGTGGTCGACGTGCGGGTGAAGAGCGTCTCCCCGATCGGCCCCGGCACGGTGCTTGTCCGCTTCGATACGGTGCGTATGGACGAGGGCGCCCAGACGCAGCCGGCAAATCCGTGGGTGGCCGTGATCGGCTACCGCTACACGACTGAGCCGATGAAGCTCGAGGACCGGCTGATCAATCCCCTCGGGTTCCAGGTTGTCCGGTATCGCCGGGATCCCGAGGCGCCGGCCCCCGTTACTGCAAATCCCGTGGTTGCCCGCCCCGCCTCGTTCAACAATCCCGCCGCGCAGCCCATCGGTCAGCCGATGACGGGGGCAGCACAGTGAGCCGTCCACGTCGTCTGGGTCTGCTTGCCCTGATCCTCAGCTCAGCCGCCGTTGCCCAGGTTCAGCCCGTGCCCGGCGACGGAGATCCGCATCTCCAGACGGTGGAGTATAGTGCCGGCCAGATCGTCCAGCTGCGCGGCGCGCCGGGGTTTCAGCTGATGGTCGAGCTGTCGCCCGACGAGGCGGTGCAGAGCGTTGCCCTCGGTGACAGTGCTGCGTGGCAGGTCAGCATCAATAAAGCCGGCGATCGCCTGTTTCTCAAGCCGGCGCAGGGCGAGATTACAACCAATATGACCGTTGTCACTTCGGTACGCGTCTACAACTTCGACCTTTATGCCCAGTCGTCGCCTTCAGGTGACATGCCTTATATAGTCCAGTTCCGATATCCCGCAGCACAGCAGCAGACTGAGGATGCGCATTCCGGCGCGGCATCGGAAGCTTCGCGTCTGACGACCGCATACAGGATCAGCGGGGACCGTCTGCTGCGCCCGGCATCGATCTTCAGTGATGGGCAGCGCACCTACATCAGCTGGCCAAAGGAGGCGCCGATCCCGGCTGTCTATGCACCGGACAGCCTGGGCAATGAAGTGCTCCTCAACGGCATGATGGGTGCCGACGACGTCTATGTGGTCGACGGGACGCCGCAGCGCCTGACGTTCCGGATCGACCGAAGCGTTGCGCGTGCCGAGCGCATCAGAAAGCGGAAATAGCGGATATGCCGGTTACCGAGATTGGAGATCCGCGGCTCCAGGCGCTGTTCGGGTCCGACGGCGACCGGAGCGACGTCAGGCCAGCCGTCAGGCTTCCAAGCAGGGGAGTCCCGTCTGCCGTCATCATTGCCGGTGCGATCCTGCTGGGGCTGATGCTTTTCGCCCTGCTGAATGCTCGGCGGACGGATCAGGGCGAGCCATCGGAGGCGAGCGGAGCTGGATCGCAGCCGCTGCAGTTCGTTGCGCCGCCGCCGCTCCAGATCCCTCCGGCACCGGCGCCGCTCACGTCAAATCCGTCGGCAGAGCAGCAGAACCCGCTTGCGCTGCCGCCGTCTCCCCCGGCGGCAATGACGAGGGTTGTGCAGCCACAGTCGATCTACGCACCGCAACCCTTTCCGCAGCCGGCGCCGCAACTTGCGCCACTACCGGCTCCAGCTCCGCTGTCGCGCACCTCTGCCGGATCCCCGCTCGTGATTGACAGCAGCGCAGGGGCGGGCGGGGCAGCAGCGGTCTCGGCCGCCGGCTCTGCGTCGCCGTTTGCGCCGACCGGGCAGGGTGTTGCGCGCATGCGCGCCAGTGCTTTCGCCAATCGTTCGATGACGGTCCCGCAGGGCTATCTGATCCACGCCGTTCTCGAGACGGGATTTGACTCCACCAAACCCGGTTTTGCGCGCGCCGTCGTTGCCAGGGATGTGCGCGGATTTGACGGCAAGAATGTCCTCATCCCCCGCGGCAGCCGCCTCATCGGCGAATATGGCTCTGACGTGGCACAAGCACAGAAGCGGGTGGCGATCGTCTGGACCAGGCTGATCCGCCCGGACGGTATGACGATCGGCCTGGAGTCGCCGGCAGTCGATACGCTTGGTCGCGGCGGGGTCCCTGCGTCCGTCAATACTCACTTCATCCAGCGCCTGGGGGACGCGCTGCTCCAGTCAAGTTTCGAAGTCGGCCGCGTACTTGCCGGCCGCGCCGTGAACGACCCTGTAATCGTGGTTTCCGGTAATACCGCAACGGCGAGCCAGATCATGCCTGCCACCAACTATGTTCCCACTCTGAAAGTCCCTGCAGGCAAAAGTATCAGCGTGTTCGTCGCCCATGACCTTGATTTCAGTGCTGCGGGCAGCGGCCGATGAGCGCCGCCGCGGCCCGTCCGGCGCCCGTCGGCATTTATCTCAAATCCTGCCTGGCGCCGTTCGAGCAGGCGTTGGCCCGGCCCGACGTCACCGACATATACGTCAATCGACCCGGTGAGGTCTGGATCGAGACGCTCGGCGGCGCCATTGAGCGGCATGAAGATCCGGCAATCTCCGAGCTGACGCTCGAGCGTCTTGCCCGGCAGATTGCTGCGCTCACCCACCAGGGCATCAGTCGCGAGCATCCGCTGCTCGCCACGACGCTGCCGGACGGTGCGAGGGTCCAGGTCGTGGCGCCTCCCGCCACACGGGGTTCGCTAGCGCTGGCCATAAGGAGACAGGTCGCCGCTTCCCTCACGCTCCAGGACTATGCCGACGGCGACCATTTCGCACATACGGTCACAGCAGAATCCGGCCGACCTCATGATGAGCAGCTGCGGCAGCTGATTTCGGCCCACCGGTTTGCCGAGGCGCTCGCCCTGGCGGTGCGCGCACGCAAGAACATCATCGTATCCGGCGGCACCTCGACCGGCAAAACCACTTTCCTCAATGCGCTGCTGCGGGAGATCCCTCCCGAAGAGCGGCTGATCCTCATCGAAGATACGCCTGAGCTCGTGGTGGAGCATGCCAACAGTGTCGGACTTGTCAGCGTGCGGGGGGAGCTTGGCGAAGCCAGGGTGACAACCAACGACCTGGTTTCAGCATCGCTGCGCATGCGCCCGGACCGGATCATCCTCGGCGAACTGAGAGGCCCGGAGGCGCTTGCGTTCCTGCGCGCCGTCAACTCAGGCCACCCGGGTTCCATGACCACCATTCATGCGGATTCGCCGGAGGGCGCGGTCGAGCAGCTGGTTCTGCTGGTACTGCAGGGCGGATCGAAGCTCAGTCGGGCTGATGTGAGGCATTATGTGCAGCAATCGATCGACTTGTTCGTTCAGCTTGGCCGGGTTGTAGGGAAACGCCACGTGGAAGCTGTCATACCGAGCCAGATGCTTTCTTGAGAAGCGATGGGGGAGCGCCTGTGGGAATAGTAGCGCAAACTCTTCAAACCCCTCTTCGAGGTAAGGCAGCCTCCGTCGCTTCCTAACGAGCTAAGAACTTAAGCCCTGGCACCGGTTTAGTGCGCTGGGTTTCTGACCCGCCAAAATTTCGGTCTATGGCTGGCTAGGCACGTGGAGTGCATCCAAGGTCTGCGGCGTAATTGTACCGGTCACCTGCAATCCATGGCTGCTCTGGAACACACGCAATGCGGCTCGTGTCTTGGGTCCAACATTTCCATCGATCGGACCATCGAAAAGGCCTTGGCCCATCAGCGCGACTTGCACGTGCATGACGGTCGTTTTGAACAGTGCTGAACGCCCGCTGAGAGGCTTGAGCTGGGTTGGATCAGTTTCCACCGTGACTGGCGACGAGAATGCCGACTGAGCTTTCGCGCCGCTTGATGCGCCGTCACTTGAGGCTCTGCTATTTGAGCTGCTGCCGGCTGTTGAGCCGCTCGATGTCGATGGGCGGGGCGGAGGCGTATAAGCCGGCGATGGATCGTAACTTGGCGCTGAATAGCCGCCGGTGCTCGAGCGATGGCTCGTGTGACTGTAGTGGCTGTAATGTCCGCCGCTGCTGCCGGATCGGTGACTGCTGTGGCTGCGATGACTACTGTGGCTGCGATGTTGGGCAAGCGTATAGATATGGTCCTGCTTAAAGAGCTGAAACAGTTTGGCTTGGTTGGGATCATCAGTGTCGGTAGAGGCAGCACTGGTAAGAGCCGCTTGCAGTGGGTCCGTTTGGCCAAATCCGGCGACAAGCAAAGACGGAATGAGGAATTTCCTGCTCATAGCGGCAACACCTTCTCCATAAGCCCTGTTTCAGGGTGCCATTCGAAAAAGCCCGAGCATTGTTCTTGGGCACGGCATGTTGAGCATGCCGGCGCATATTTTCTCTTCCAGTCGGAAATTGATGCCGGCGCGAGATGCCGGTAATTGTGGGGTATTGTGCACAGTGGGAAATTGAACAGCCGCGCGTTGATCCCATGCAGCTGTGCGATATCAAGCGCACGAGCAATCGGCGCGAAGTCGACGCTGTGATCATAGTGAAGTTGGCCCCAGCGGTTCCTGGCAAAGCCAATATTCTCCAGTTGCATGATCGACCAGCATTCAATGAAGCTCAGCCGGGCGGCGAGGCGTTCCGCCAAGGGGGCCAGTCCCGCCGCCGTGCTGGTCATGACGACTGTCCTGAGTTCGATCCTGGCGCCCGCTTCGAGCAGCGTCGCCAATGACTGCTCCAGCCGCTCGAATGCACCTGGCTTGGCGACCACCGCGTCATGGATCTCGGGATCGGCAGAGTAGAGCGGGATCCCCCAAACGACGCGGCGGTAAATTGGGTTGCGCAAGCGCTCAATGTCCGCCGCATCAAAATGTTGGCCGTTGCTTAGGATGTGAAAGCCGAGGTCATCGCGCGCCTGAAGTGTTTCTTCGACCAGCTGGAAAAGCGCTTGCTTGTACAGCGTCGGCTCACCGCCAGACACGCCGATCAGCATTCCTTCGGGGGCGAGCAGACAGGCTTCG